>WBZL01000362.1_pt1 | contig 50480 bp, 24 predicted proteins | sample 5204291 | NCBI WGS metagenome assembly WBZL01 (sample SAMN12344345, study PRJNA552823) | activated sludge metagenome | biome: Activated sludge suspended growth; feature: Nitrification reactor; material: Wastewater; isolation source: activated sludge from nitrification reactor of wastewater... | reverse complement strand
GATAACAGGACCGGCTAAACCGAGGCGCCGGGGTGAATTCTTTGGGCCCTGGCTAACGGGCCGGAGCTACCTGAGGCTTCCATATAGGGCCTCAGGGAGTTCTCCGACAGGCTCCTAGTGGACCGCATTTTCGGGCGGATGGTGGCGTTTGGAGCGGTCAGCGGCAGGTTGAAGGATGTAGGGAATGGCGGACAGGCAACGGCCGCGCGGTCCGCTGGGACCGCAAAATTTGTAGCATCCGGATGAACGATTGGTTCCGGCCTGTAGGGCCGGCATATGGATTTCGACCCAATGGCGGGTTGGAAATGAAAAATGATTTCGCCGACATTTCCATTGTGGATAAGTGCTACAAGGATGGCGGTCCTAGTGGACCGCACATGTGCGGGAGCGTGAAAATTGGATGGGATCAACTTATAGATATCAGGATGATCAACAAAGGCGGAATGCCGGATGAACAACGGCCGCGCGGTCCGTTGGGACCGCAAAATTTGTAGCATCCGGATGAACGGTTGGTTCCGGCCTGTAGGGCCGGTATATGAATATTTACCCAATGGCAAACACGTTTTGAACATGGATTGTTTTTTTTGGGCATATCCGCTAAACACACCAGTAAGGCTAAATGGATCATCTTTAGAGATGTTCATCTATTGTCCCGGACGGCAGTTGATTCCAAACGCAGTATTGTTAAAATGAAAACCTTCGGAAATTCAATTTATTTCCTGATCTGCCTATCCGGTATGAATTTTGGTTGTAATGAGCAAAAACTGGATGGAAACTGGGAGGTTTTTTCATCTGAAATAGAATGATTTTCCTACAACTCCTCCAGCACCCGTCGCGTCAGATCGCTTTCCGCATCCCCGGTATTCAGTACGCCGGCGGGCTCGAACAGCAGGACGCATACCTCTTCCTCCGCCACCGGGCGGTGCTCCACCCCGCGCGGGACGATCAGGAATTCGTTTTCCGCCAATTCCACCTTGCGGTCCCGGAACTCCATTGTGAAACGGCCTTTGACGACCAGGAACATTTCATCCTCGTGGTCGTGCTTGTGCCACACGAATTCGCCCTGGAACTTGACCAGCTTGACTTCCTGGCCGTTCAGTTTGCCTACGACCCTGGGATTCCAGTGGTCGTTGAAAAGGCTGAGTTTTTGGGAGAGGTTGACTTTTTTCATACAGATATTGCGGTCCTACGGACCTGGTTTAGATCGAAAAGCTTAAAATTAAGCCATTCCTGTACAAAATGCAATATGGAATATTCCTCATTCTTTGCCCGATTTGTACCGGTTTCGGATGTAAAAACTCAGCTCATGGGAATTGGCCAGAATGATATCCGGCAGACCGTCGCCGTTGATGTCCCCGGCAACGATGTCATAGGTCTTATAGCCCTCGCGACCGACGGATTGCCGCTCAAAATGACCGTCTCCTGTGTTCAAATATAAAGTTAGGGGATCGCCGTTATTGCCGCAAATGATATCGGGGGAACCATCCCGATTGAAATCCTCCACGGCGACAGCGAAGGCCATTTCTCCTTTTTTGCCAAATGCGACAGTCCGGGAAAAATCAAGCCTGTCATCTCCGAAATAAACGAGGTTTTCGGCGTTGAGGTTGCCCATCGCAATGTCCGGAAAACCGTCTTTGTCAAAATCAGCAACGGCAACCGATCTTGAATCAACGGCGCCGCCGAAGAAAACCGGGGATTCGAACCCGCCTTTTCGGTTGTTAATGAGGATCTGATTGGGTTGGTCATCCCTGTTGGCGAGGATGACATCCGGAAATTGATCCCTGTTTAGGTCGGCTACTTCAATATCAATAGTGGAGGTGGATTCGCCGAGTGGTTCCGACCGGGGAAAATTTCCTTTTCCATCATTGTAACAGACCAGATTGGCGCTACCTCTGTTGGCGACCAGGATATCCATGTCGCCATCCAGGTCGATATCGGTGATCTTCAGATTTCGGGTTGGGCTGATAGCGCCAAAATAGCCGTGAAAGCTGAATTTGCCTTTTCCGTCGTTCAGGTAAATTTTTGAAGGCGCCATATCGTTCCCTTCAGCAATATCCAGGTCGCCGTCGCCATCCAGGTCTGCCAGTTCACAAGCATAACTGGTAGATCGCTCATCGCCAAAAGGATAGGCTATCCGGAAAATACCCCGCAGGTTGAGGAAAACCATATTTTCTTCCGGCCAATGCCTACCGTTGGCGGCGATAATGTCTAGGTCTCCATCCCCGTCGATGTCGCCGAGGCTGACGGAGGCTGTGCGGTGTATCTGTGTTCCAAGCGTGAGACGGTATTCTTCCAGGCCCTGTGGCGCTTCGAACAGGACTTGCTGGGCAGACACACTCATAGGGATCAGCATCAGAAGAATCAATTGTCGGGGGATCATCGGATTGATTTTAAAGTTGAAAAGTACGGAAAAACTGTAAAATCGGGACTGATTTCCTGAAAATCCCTTCGCCGCCTCAGCGATTTTACGTAACATCGCCTACCACAAAACATCACCAGCTTTATGAAAAAATCCGTTCTTCTGGCCTGCCTTTTCCTGGCCGCCCGTTTTCTTTTTGCACAACCCTATCCGTTCCGGAACACCGCCCTCGCCGACGATGAGCGTCTGGATAACCTGATCTCCCTGATGACCCTGCAGGAAAAGGTTGACCACCTGTCGCCGCGACTGCCAGGGGTTCCGCGCCTCGGTTTGAAAGGCATCCGGATCGTGGAAGGCCTCCACGGACTGGCGCACAGCGGACCGGCCAACTGGGCCGTCAAGGGTAAAGGCGAGGCGCCGACCACCACTTTCCCGCAAGCCATCGGTCTGGCCCAGATGTGGGACCCCGACCTGCAGCGGCAAATTGCCTCCTGGGAAGCGGAAGAAGCCCGGTTCCTGACCCAGAACGAGCGCTACAATAGCTCCGGCCTGATCGTCCTGGCGCCCAACGCCGACCTGGGGCGCGACATCCGCTGGGGGCGCACCGAGGAATGCTACGGTGAGGACGCTTTCCTGGCCTCCGTCCTGACCGTCGCTTATGTGAAAGGTCTCCAGGGCGACGACCCGAAGTACTGGAAAACAGCTTCCCTGATGAAGCATTTTCTGGCCAACAGCAACGAGAACAACCGCTTCGTCAATTCTTCCGACTTTGACGAACGCCTGTTTCGCGAATACTACAGCTACGCTTTCTTCAAAGGCGTGACCGAAGGCGGCTCCCGCGCTTATATGGCAGCCTACAACAAATACAACGGCATCCCCTGCACGGTGCACCCTATGTTGAAAGATGTCACGGTGAAGGATTGGGGCCAAAACGGCATCATCTGCACCGACGGCGGGGCCTTCCAACGGCTCGTCAACGACCATAAATACTACCCCGACCTCACCGAAGCCGCCGCAGCCTGCATCCATTCCGGGATCACCATGTTCCTGGATTTTTATAAACCCCACGTACAGGCCGCCCTGGATAAAGGCCTGCTTACGGAGGCGGACATCGAACAGGCTATCCGGGGCAACCTCCGGGTCATGCTCAAACTCGGCCTTGCCGACGATAACCCCGCCAACCCTTACGCCAATATCGGCGTAGCGGATACCATCCGTCCCTGGACGAAACCCGAAGCTGCTGCACTGGCCAGAAAAGCCACCCGCGAGTCGGTCGTCCTGATGAAAAATGACGGCCGTTTGCTGCCCATTCAGAAAGGGAAGGTCAAATCCGTTGCCGTTATCGGGCCGGGCGCCGACTTTGTGGTGTCCGACTGGTATTCCGGGACGCCGCCTTACCGGGTCTCCATCCTGGATGGGATCCGGAATGCTGCCGGAGACGACGTAATCATCCGGTTTGCCGCAAGCAATAAAGCCGACTCAGCGGTAGTAGCGGCCCGGGAAAGCGATATCGCCATTGTCTGCGTCGGCAATCACCCCCTGAGTTACGGCCTGAGCTGGGGCAAAAACTACGTGCCCAGCGACGGCCGGGAAGAAGTGGACCGTCAGGCTGTTTCTCTGGAGCAGGAAGACCTGGTACGGCTGGTCAGGGCCGCCAATCCCAATACGGTCCTGATCGTGGTATCCAGCTTCCCGTACGCCATTCCCTGGTCGAAGGAACACGTACCGGCCATTCTGCACGTCACCCAGTCCAGCCAGGAACTGGGCAACGGGGTGGCCGATATCCTGTTCGGGGCCGCCAATCCTGCCGGCCGCCTGGTCCAGACCTGGCCCGAGTCCATTGATCAGTTGCTGCCCATTCTGGACTACGATATCCGGCACGGCCGGACCTATATGTACGACAAACACAAGCCCCTGTTTGCCTTCGGCCATGGGTTGAGCTATACCGATTTCAAGTATTCAGACCTGCAATTAGGCAAAGGCGTCATCCGTGAAGGCGAAACCCTGACGGTCAGCCTGACCGTCGCCAATACAGGCGCCATGGCCGGCGATGAGGTCGTTCAGATCTATGCCGCTTACATGGATTCGGCCGTGGATCGCCCGGTGAAAGCCCTCAAGGGGTTCAAACGGGTCAGCATTCCGGCGGGGAAAGCCGTAACGGTTGCCATCCCTGTCAAAGCCGCAGACCTGGCCTATTGGAACGTCAATAAGCACGCCTTTGTACTGGAAAAGGGGACGATCCAGCTGATGGCCGGGGCCGCTTCCGACGATATCCGGCTCGCCGGGATGATCCGCGCTGAATAAGGAAAGGCTTCAATAAAAAATCCCCTGCAAGCCAGTTGCAGGGGATACCAAAATTGGATTGATAAATCAGCCTTGACGGCTATGAGTCAGTTTCCCGGGTTTTACCCCGGATAAACACATCGTTTAATAAATGGCTCACTTTCATTTTTAACCATGCTGACCCAATTTCTTACTTAACCTTTAATCTTGTTACCGACCTCATCAATTCATCATATCGCTGCCCTGGCTGGAGGTAGACATGTTCTTGCGTTTGAACAAGGTGGCGTCCATTTTGCCGAAGCGGTACGAGAAGTTCAGGCGAACCGTTTGGGGGTCGCGTACCCGCCAGGTATCCTGGATGAAGATATCGGATGCGGTGTATGTGCCTGAACGACGGGTGCGGAAGATATCCTGGATGTTGAGCGTCAGGGAGGCTTTGCGGTTGAAGAGGTCTTTCTTCAGCGCGGCATCCACAAACCAGTTGTCCAGCGTATAGCCTTGCGCCGTATTGGTGGGGCCGCCGTGCCATTGGAAACGGTCGCTCGAAACCGGCGTAAACCCGGCCCGGCTGCGGTACTCACCCGAGAGCTGGAGGCTGAAGGAAGCCGGCAGTTTGATCTGGATATTTTCCTTGACAAACCAGCTGACGCGTTCGTTGACCAGTCCGTTCTCTACGTTGGAGGCGTCCACCTTCGAATTGTAGAGGTTGAAGTTGGTGGTCAGGTCGACCTTGTCGGCGATGTTGTTTTTCAGGGTGACTTCCGCGCCGTAGGCGATGCTGTTCTGTGAGTTGGTATAGCTGGCAACGACCACCGTCCGGTCCAGATCCGGGTTGTATTCCGTAAACTGGTAGCGGGTGATGAGATCGGTTGCCTGTTTGTAGTAAACGGATACCAGCAGGTTGTGGCCTTTGGCGAAAATATTCTGATAGGACAGTTCGAACGAGTTGGTGAACTCGGGTCTCAGGTCCGGGTTGCCGCGTTGCAGGTTCAGCGAATCCGAAAAATCGGTGAACGGCATCAGCTGGAAGAAATTCGGCCGGTTGATGCGGCGGGTATAGGAGAACTGAATGTTGTCTTCGTCATTCAGTTTACGTGTAATAAATAAACTGGGGAACAGACTAAGCGGGTAGTCGTTTTTGAACTTTGAACCAGAATCCGGCAGTTCGCCTGTATATCTGCTGCTTTCGGCCCGAAGCCCCACCTGGTAGCCCCAGTTGGTGAATTGGTGGCTAAGGGAGGCATAGGCGGCGTAAACCTGGTCGACAAACTCATAGTGATCGGCAAAGGAAGGCAGGGCTACCCATTGCTCGTCATCCGGGTTATAGATCAGGCTGGTATTGTCGTTGTTGTTGGTCCGGAAGGAGGCCCGTACGCCGGTTTCGAGTTTGATGTGCTCGGAAATGGGGTTGACGTAATCCGACTGGATGGTCATGAAATTGCCGTAGCCGTTGCCGATCTGGCGCTGGAGGCTCTCATAACCGGATTCGAGGTAGCGGGTGTTGAAGCTGCCTTCTCCTTCGAAGCGGACCTGGTTGTAGTTGAGGTCGGCGGTCCATTCGTGTCCGGATTTGGGGAAGAGGTGTTTGAACAGTACGGAAGCGCCCATGTTGCGGAAGTTCCGGTCGTTGTTGGTGGTCCGGACGGCCTGGCTCGTCACGGTACGATCCTGGAAAATGGAATCGGTGGTAATATTGAGTTCGTCTTCCGGCGAAAAGTGACCCCGGTTGAGGCTGCCGGCGAAGGTAATGGTATTGCGGTTGTCCATGAACCAGTCGATACCGGCGCGCACGTTGGCGAAGTAGCCGCTCATCTGGTTGTCGGAAGTTTGCAGGACGTTGGTCAGCGGCTCGCCGAAGAGGTTTTGCCGGTCGGTTCTCGACTGGGAGATCCCCCGCATGCTGTTGAGGTTGGCACTGACAAAGGCGTTGACCTTGCCTTGTCGCGCGTTGACATCGCCGCCGAAGTTAAAGCCGCCGCGGGAAGTAACCCCTGTGCGGACGTTGCCGTTGTAGCCGATCCGGCGGTCTTTCTTCAGTACGATATTGACGATGCCGGACTGGCCGCCGCTGGCGTCGTATTTGGCCGAAGGGTTGGTGATCACCTCGACGGATTCGATGGCGTCGGCTGCGATCTGATCCAGGGTGAGGGTAGAAGGCCGGCCGTCGATGAAGATCTGTGGCGAGCCGTTGCGCAGAGAGACGTTGCCGTCGAGGTCGACGGAGAGTGAGGGCACGTTTTTCAGGGCATCCTGGGCGGTACCGCCTGCAGCGGAGGCGTCTTTGTCCACCCGGTAAACTTTTTTATCCAGTGCGAGCGTCGTGGTAGCGGCTTCGGCGGTTACGGTCACGGTTTCGAGTACGGCAGAAGAGAGGATGAGCTTGATATTGCCCAGGTCCTTGTCCAATTTGGAAGCCATATTCTGAAAGTCCACTTTGCCGCCCTTTCCCGGAGGCTGGAGGCCGAAGGAAACCTTTTGTTCCATGTCGGCATAACCCAGGTAGGAGATCTTCAGGGTGAATTCGCCGAAAGCGGGCAGATTCTCCAGGCTGAAGTCGCCGTTGTCTTCCGTTACCTGGCCGGTGATCAGCGTTTCTTGCATGCTTTTCGACAAGGTGTCGAATTGCATCTTGTAGAGCGCTACGGAAGCGTAGGCAACGCCTTTGTTGTTCTCGTCGACGACCTTGCCGTAAAAATGGCCGTTGTTCATTTGTGCACCGCCGCCGGTTCTCCCCATGCCGCCCGGAGGTTGGGCGCTCAAACCAAGGGTAAGGGAAACCAGTACGGTCAGGGTCAGAAAACGAAGAGCAGGTCGGGTGATAAGGCTAAAACTCTTTTTCATTGCGTCAGAATGATTTATTATCCGATTTTGAATTCTGCGGCAAAGGAACGGGTAAAATCCTTATTAAATGGAGGAGAGTAGACAACCCGGGCAAATGTGGGGATGAAAATCTGTTGTTTGTCGTCGGCTGTTGTGGGAGAGGGGGGGAGAGGGAGAGAGTGAGAGAGGGAGAGAGTGGGAGAGTGAGAGAGGTGGGAGAGTGAGAGAGGTGGGAGAGTGGGAGAGAGCCCGCCTTCGCCGGAGGCTACGGCGGATGAGAGGCGAGATCCCCATTCACGGTTTGCCGTATTGGTGTTGGCTCCAGGCAAGATGACAAACCGCGAATGGGGAATTTTATTTAACGAGACTGTTCAAAACAGTGTTTTCGCGCCAAGGCGTAAAGACGCAAAGATCTGATTTTCAGCAAGCTGCGCATGCTAAAAATCCGGTTGACACAAAATTCTGAACGGTCCCTATTTAACCGCTGCCAGGTAAACTGACCCCCTCCTCCGCTGAAGCTACGGCCACCGGGCAACGAAGCTTTCGGAGAAGTTGCCGGGCGGAGACTGACCCCCTCCTTCGCTGAAGCTTCGGCGGGCGGAGCCTGACAACTGACAACTGATTACTTATTTAACCATCTCCACCCGGGTATGCGGGTAAGCCACCTGGATGCCTGCTTCGGCAAAGGCTTTCTTGATGCTGCTGTAGGAATTGAAATAAACGTCCCAATAACCTTCAGGCGTGGAATAGGGCCTGACGGCCAGCAGGATATTATTGGCGTCGAATTTTTCGATTTCAATGGTGGGCTCATCGGGGAGCAGGCCGGATACGTTGCTGAGGGCTTTCCGGATGATCCCTTTGATCTTGTCAAAATCCTCCTCATAGGGCATAGCTACGTTGAGGTCGACCCGCAATTTGCCGTGGGTGGTCAGGTTGGTCATGATGCCGCTGGTGGCGATACCGTTGGGGATGATGACCTTTTTTCCGTCGAGGGATTCCAGGATGGTGTTGAACACCTGGATTTCACGGACATGGCCCAACTGCCCCTGCAGGCTGACCAGGTCGCCTACGCGGTAGGGTTTGAAGATCAGGATCATGATGCCGGAAGCAAAATGCCCCAGGGTGCCGGAAAACGCCGCGCCGATGGCGAGACCGGCGCCCGCGATCAGGGCGGCAAACGCGGTGATCTCAATGCCGACGATGCTGGCGGCGGAGAGGACAACCAGTACCTTCAGCACAACGGCAACAAGCGATCTGAGGAAGGGAACCACGTCTTTGTCCAATCCGGACCTGCTCATAGCCTTGCCGGCCATTTTGGAGATTCCTGAGGCGATCCAGAAACCGAGGAGCAGGACGAGTAACCCGGAAACGAGTTTCGGGGACCAGAGCAACAGGCTGTTAACAAGGTCTTTGATGCTTTCTGAAAGATCCATTTTGAAGTGATTTTTGGTTTATAAGTGAATGGTATTTTGACTCCATCAAAGTTAACAAGTCACTGGATTGTCTCAGCAAAAAAGACCCGCGGCTGAAAAAAAGTATTATCAGGACTGCACGCGCTCAAAGCGGCTGCGCCCGACCGGTATCCGGACAGGCGCAGCATAAGATCAATGAAAGGTTATTCGGGTATGGTAGTCTGGTTTGAAGGAGCGCGGTTTACCGTTTGATCACCAGCTTGCCGTTATCCAGTACTTTGTCACCGTCCAGTATGCGATAAAAGTATACACCGGCATTCAAATGACGGCGTTGAAAAAGGATGGTATTTCCGGTAAAGGACGCGGTATATACGGTCCGCCCCTGCTGGTCGTACAGGAAAAATACGCCGCTCCCGGCATCGTGCCCGTCCCAGCTCAATGTAGCCGAATCAGTGACGGGATTGGGGGCAATGCGAAGATTGAAGGGCGCTTCTTCAACCGGTGCGAGGCTGGTGACCTGAAACAGATCTTCGCCGACTGTATGCCAGACGGTATTGGTCGTGATCGGTTCATTGAAATCAAAAAAGATATCGGCCATATTGCTGATATGGGTTCCATCCGGATTGCCGGGGTGTTGTGCCACCTTGAATTTGACAAATCCATGGGACGCCGGTTCATTGATGTTGCTGTCCGGCAACATAATGTTCTCAAAGTAAAAACGGATCTTGCCGGCTTCCGACAGCTCCGTCCGGAATGGATGGCTGCCGGCGCCGGCACGGAATGTAGACGGGTCGAGCCATTCGCTGAGCTGATCCTCAATCACGACATTGAACGCCGTATCGGTACCGGTATTCTGGAATCGGATCATGTATTCAATGTCCTCACCGGCGCTGATCAGGTGGTCTTCCCCCCGGCCGCTTGGAAAAGCCTGCTTGTCATTGGGGTCATACGAGCCGATCACTTCCTGACAGTCAATGGATATGTTCGGATCGGCATCATCCATGGAAAACTGGTTGACAATCCCGGCTGTAAGCCCGCCGCAACCCTCCACAAAGGCAATGGGCGCACTCTGCCCCGGATGCCCCTGCGCCTGGTTCAGGAGAAAATGCCAGGTTGCGCCGTTGGCCGGATATTCGAAATCCTGGTGAGCGCCCGCTGCCAGTTCATCCAGGCTGCCTTGCATGAACATGACCACGTCCTCTACCACCAGATAAGGGGAAGGGGCATCCAGGTCCCCGGTACCGATATTGGTCACCCTGAACCGGACTGTTCCGCCTGTTTCATCACAGTCGCCGGTCACCTGGAGGCTGGCGCCCGACCAGCCGGACCCGGGTACTTCGCAATCGAAAGGGGTTATTTCGGCACTGGCGCAAACGCTCTCGCCGAGTTGGAGGTCGCAGGCCGCCAGGACCGTTACCGTAAATGATCCGCACTGCCCTGCCGGGATCGGGCTGAGCGGAAAAATATAGTTGCCCCCTCCCTGATCCTGATAGGCGGCCGAAGCGCCTGTGACGGATAAACCCTGGTCGAAATGGAGCAGGATTTGGGCTTCGGCAGTCTTGAAGGAAGAATAATTGCAGTAATTCACATAATAGGTGTTCGGGAAACAACGCCGTATCCTTGGAGTGCTCAGGTCGACGGACAGAAAGGAGCAATCTCGCAGTTTTGCCGCAAAATTGACTTCGTTCAAACCGTCCGGCTGATTGCTTACGGTGTAGGTGGTGCTGCATCCGGAGCTGATTCCTGAAGGCAACAGAAGCGAAACTTCGAAATCAGCTGCCGTACCTACCTCCGCATCCGGAATCAGGACGGTATAAAATCCGTTTGCCCCGGATACGGTTTCCCGGACCGAACCTGAATTGAGGTTCCGGACCCGGACTGTCCAGCCTTCAGGGCCGCCGGATTCTTCTCCCGCATCCAACGTGCAATTTTGATCGGCATCAATAAATACCTGACCGGATACGACCGACGGCAATTTGTCTCCGACCTGGATGGTATTCCAGCAATAATTCCAGTTACCGGATTCATCGCCGACCCACATGACCACGGCATATTCTCCCGGGACAGGCGGGATGGTTATGCTGGTCGTGCCGGGTGGGGTACCGGTAAAATCGGCCTGGAATTCGATCCGGAAGTCCATGTCTTCCAGGGTCGAACAGTTGTCAAACGAACCATCGTCAATGTCCTTCGGGTACAAGACGGCTCCGTTGACGGGATGGACAAGGACGGTAAATTCAGCGTCACAAACCGCAACAGGTAATATGGTGTCGCTGTCGCAGCCCGGTTGGGCCCGCACAATGGAAGCGATCAAAATAAAAGCGGCGGCTATGGTCAGGCGTTTGTGAAAATGTAAGATCCGATTCATATTCCTTACTGTTATGAGATTAATAATTGCCTTGTATTCGAACACGCTACAAAAATGAGGCGAGGGATGCGGGTTTACAAAAACAAAAATGTTATTTTGTAGAGTAAAAAAATGATGACTTTATGTATAAATAACTTTAAAATAGCATCCTGTAAATTCACTTATTGATAAAGAGATTGAATTCTTAATCAAAAGGACGATGGAAACGCTCGAAGATACCCGATTGTGGCAGACCCTGGCCGCCCTTTCTGCCCGGGAAATGAACGCATTCAGGAAATTCCTGGACTCCCCGTATTTCAACCAGCGGACGGATGTCATCGGTTTGCTGGAATCCGTTGTGCGGCATATGCGGTCAAAAAAAAGGGTAACCCACAAGGGATTTTGGGAATCGGTTCATCCGGGGAAACCCTATGATAACCAACAATTGCGGCTGCTGATGAGCTACCTGCATAAGCTGGTCGGGCAGTTTCTGGCGGTAGAATCCCTGATGGCAAATGAAGCCGACTGCAGGCGAAGGGTGGTTGAGACATGGGGCAGAAAAGGGCAAACGGCCATTCAGGCCCGGTCGATGGAAGAAGCTTTCCGGTACCTGGAACGGTCGCCCGTACGCAACGCTGATTATTATTTTGAAACTTATCTGCTGCACCAGGAGCAATACCGGCAGGCATCGCGACAACGACCGGAAAAAGGCGCAGGCTCCCAATTGGTCGACCAATCCATCAATATTGCCTTTGCAGCCATGAAACTTCGTCAAACCTGCCTTTTGCTGGCGCACGGCCAGGTTTATGATTGGGGATTTGTTCCGTCGATGCTCGAACCGATCGACGATTTCATACAAGCCAACAACCTGCTTGACGAACCCTGTATCGGGATTTACTGGCACGGCATCCGGATGCTGCGTCACCCGGACGAAGAACGTTACTTTCAGGCTTTCAAGGCGCTGCTGCTGGCCTACGGCGGGGTTTTTCCACCGGGTGAGGTGCAGGACCTATACCTGTTGGCCATCAATTACGGTGTCCGCAGGGTGAATGACGGCCAGCTATCTTATTTCCACGATATCATGGATTTTTACCGGGACGGCCTTAAGCATGAATACCTCCTCCAGGACGGGCAACTGTCCCGGTTCACCTACCACAATATCGTGTCGGTAGCCCTACAGATCGACCAGGCGGACTGGGCGGAGGTTTTTATTCACGAATGGACCTCCCGCATTGACCGCCGGTTCCGGGAACGGATGGAAAGCTTCAACCGGGCCAAGATTGCGTACTATCGCCGCCGTTATGATGAGGCTGTTTCGCTCCTGCAGCGATCAAATTACCATGACCCCTTGCTCAACCTGGCCGCAAGGACCCTGCTATTGAAAATCTACTTCGAGCTGGAGGAATTTGACGCCCTGCAAAGCCATCTGGACGCCTTCCAGAATTACCTGCTTCGCAAACCCGAACTGGGTTACCATCGCGCCAATTACCGGCACCTGATCCGGTATACCCGAAAATTGCTGGCTCTCCGGCCAAATGATGCGGCCGCCCGTCAATCGATGCGACAACACATTGAAGGTGAAAAGATCCTGACGGAAAAAGAATGGCTGCTGAAATGCCTGGAATGATCGCTCCTGCGGCGGATCAGGAAGAAGCCGCCGACACCTGCGAAGCCGGTTTTTCCCGAACGATAATGGAAAAATAAGGGAATTGGTCCACCACGTAGGTCAGCAATGCATAGATGAACAGGTCGATTCCGAGCATTTCAAACAACTCCTCGCAGGTGTACAGTAAGCAATAGACGGCGTTCTCCTCTCCGTGCTTTTCGATGTACCAGCCGCCAACGGATTCGAAGCCTATGGCGCCGGTCACATAGATCGTTCCGGCAGCGATGAAGAGCCACATGACCTTTCGCGGAAGGCTCAGTAAAAAGCGGAGGTACAAAAAAGAGAAAACGATGAACAGCAGCCCGTATGGGATGATCCAGGCAAAATACAGGAATCCGGAGGTATGGAAATACCGGGCGGTTATGCCGATCAGGTGCTCGTGGATCTCGACAAATTCGTCGACCGACAGGAATAGGAAAATAAAGGACAAGCCGTACCAATAGCGGGGGCTATCACCTGTTTTCCGCTTGGAAAGCCCCACCAGGAAAAGGATCAGGGCCGAACTGAAGAGGAGGAGAACAGAGTAAAGGGTAGGTATCCCTTTCTCGTTGTTGAAGTCGAAGAATTTCCGGATCAGCTCCCACCGGCCGTCGCCGCCGGTTTCAAGCCGGATAGTGTCCACAGTGATATTTGCGATCAGCAAAAACAGCGTTATCACTAGAAGCGTCAGCAACGCTTTCCACGGTATTATCTTGAAAGTCATCTCGGTTTATTTCCCTGCAATGGGAACAATATCGGTCAAATAATAAATATTACAAAATTATTTATTCGATAATCCTATATAAATTCCCGGAATTCCGAAATTTCACAGCAAATCAGCGGGTAATCCTTATAATTAATCCAACCATTTTATTAATATATTCTCAAAGTGTCAGGATATTCTCTACCAAATTCAACAGGCCGGAAGTGTTTTCTACAGTTACCTTGAAACGATAGTAAACGGTAAGATCCTCATCGTCCTTTTTGGGTAAAGGGTCAGAAAAATGGTATTCAAGGTCGGTAGGGATATTTGACTTAACCTCAAATATTTTATTCCAATTCCCCCCTGATGACATCCGGAACAAATAGTATGTACCGTTGTAAGCGGTCTTGTTCCAGGTGAGCTTCAAACCCGACAATTGGTCGTTGGCATTGCTGGTCACGGTTGCTGCAATTTCAGGCGGAGCCGGATTCTGAGCGTCTACTGCATTTGACAAAAAGATCCTTGTAGGAATGGAAGGAACAAAATCGATAACCGGTTGATTATTCAGGTCCACGTAATTTACCTCTTTGAGTGCAACCAGCCTGTAATAGAGCGGTTCACCGAATGGAATTTCCAGGCTGCCCGAAAAATCATCTTCAATGACAAGCGGATTGGATTGAAGCATGGCGACATCCAATTCTATTGATTTTACAGGAGGGCCCATTGCGCGGACCGACATGGCAGCCAGGGGATCCCGGCTCCGGTAAATATGGATCCTCCGGATGTTTTCATAAGCGGCAAAAGGGGCCAGTTCAAACCGAACGGCCGTGGAAATATTCAAAACCGGATCGGCAATCTGCGAGACGACCTTTTGCACGACCGGAGTCGCAGGAGGAGCCGTATCGATCAACTGGATCGGCCCCATTGCGGGACTGTACTCCCCCAGTTGCAATTTATTGCCCATTTCCCTGGCGCAGTAGAAATAAGATGTGGTCATTGCGCCGTCCAGCGAGTAATCCGTGAATTGAACCGTCTCCGGCACCTGACCCGGAATCGCGGGCATTCCCAGGCTTGGCGCGGTATTGTTCTCAATGTCCTGGTAAAGCAACGGTTGTTTGGTCAGCGGTTGGAAATTGGAAAAGATCGCTTCCCGCATCAAGTCATCGATCGCGCCGGGCTCCTGGGTACCGTCGAAACCGTATTTGGGGTTATCGGGTTTGGGAAACCGGAACCCGTTCTGGGCGGGAAACATCCTGAACGCGCCGTCCGGATTGTAATGGCCGGCGTCGTAGAATTCATCAGTCGGATCACTGTAGTGATAATCCAGACTGACCAGGTTTTTCCATCTGCTGGTAAAGAACGCATCCTCTCCAGGATCAGGTAATTGACCCCGAATGCTATTTATGGTGCTTTGGGTATACAATGCGTTCAGAACGGCGTTCAGGTCGCCCCGATAAAACACGAGTGCGTAAGGTTTTTGTCCTGCCGGCCTGCTCGCCAGTTTTACAGAAAAGGTGTAGGCTGATTTTCGGTATTGATCCGGCGGCGGGGCGTACAACGGGCCAAGCGGTTTTTCCGGGGTTAGCGGGAGAACGATTTCCTGCGCCAGCAAAATGGCCGGAATCCCAAGCGGAGAACGGTATCCGTTGGTGGTATCCCACGATCGGACCCCCATCAACGTTTGTCTGGACCCCTCTCCGGTTGCAGGCAGCAAACCGGCCTCATTGAACCCTTTCGGGATGTCCCGATGGAGGTAAGCGCGGTATCCCGGATAAAAATTGACCCGACAGGAAGTGTCGAACCGGTTCGGATCGTGCGGCTCATTATCGTAGGCGTAAAGGACGGTATGTTGCCCGTCGCCCACATGCTCAGTGCCGATCACGGGCAAAGCCCGCTTTTCTGCCGAAGGATCGTTCTTCAAGGGAATCCGGACGACGCCCTTGTACCAATCGACAGGGTCGGAGCCATTCCATTGCGGATGATGGTTGAGCTTGAGCGTGTCGAACTCGATCTTATAGATAGCGGTGACCTTGGTTTGCCCTGTATTGGAGTCGACCACTTCGGTTGCAGTCTGGAATACGGACAAGGTCGCATTGTCCCAAAGGCCCCTTAAAGTCCGGGTAATGGTATCTCCGTTGTTATTCACAAATGATTCTGATTCGGAGGTCCATTGGTTATTGCCGATTTCTATGACCGTGCTCAGGGGATTATTGCTTCCCCAGCTCTGCGCCTTGGCCATATTCTCGATCACCATGAACAGGTCTCCGGCTACCGCATTAATGGGCAAAAAGGTCTGGGTTGCTGCAATTTGACCGCCGCCGGATTGCATGCTTCGGTCTTCTTCCCTGAAAACTTTGAAAACCGGTGCATTTGGGTTATTACCCAACAATTGGATGGAGTGAATCAGGTACCTGTTGCTGTTCACGACCAGGACCCCGCCGGTGAAATGATCGATCAGGGCCTGGGGGAGGTTCGGGGTAACGGTCTGTCCGTTGCTGCTGTAGGTATACGATTGGACTGCAATAACGGCCAGTCTGTTATTCGCGTAATCTTCCGTAACGGAAAGGACGCCGCCGGTGATATTCCTGGGCAATTCCTGCCGGAAGAAGACTTCAACCTTATTTCCGAAGTCGTAATTGATGTCGTGGATATGGGTGTAGTTAAAGGTGGCCCTGACGAGGGTTTTATCCCCGGCCAGGGTGTCATAAGTATCCTGTTCGGCCTGGGTTGTCAATAACAGCGGACCTTCCGGCTGGATGAGCTGGACCCTGAAATCAGACGGCGGAAGCAGGGTGTTTGTTTTGGTAAACTGGGTCATGTCCGTTGCCTTTTCCGTGCTCAATCCCGAAGCCCTCGAAAAGATATTAACGGCATAGGCCGCGTACTTGTGGATTCCGGGGTCCTGCTCCTGGTGAACAAAGAAGGGCTTTGTATTGCCTTCTCTGAAAACAATGGGCGTTGTTTCCGCTACGTTGGCGGTATCCTTGAAAACGCCCTCATGGGCCAGTTCGGGATTCTGCCAGTTTTGGCCCTGTTTGGCGTACTCCAAACCGCCGAGGACGGCAGGCGTGAAATCAACCGCCCTGAACAGGACCGAAGGCTGAAAGAAGCCGTTCGATTGGGAATAGTCGATCTTCAGGTCTGCCCAAATATTGATGAAGCGGCTGAGGCCATCGGGGGTATAGCCGTTGTTGTCTGTGATCTGAAGGGGTGTCGGGGTGTTTTGCTGGACGGTCAATCCGTAGGTCAGGTTGGAAATCGCCAATTCTTCCGGGAGCCTTTCATCGGTTTGGGCGGTCGGAACGGATAGGAATAAATGCTGTACGGGCCGGGCCCCGTTTCCGTCGTCCAGTTCACCGGTTGTATGGTATTCGGCAATGTAAATATACGGATCGGAGGAAGGCGGATTTGGGTGCCCCTGAGAGGTGCCCGGCGGCTGGTCGATATGCCCCATTCCCAGCATGCGGGCCGCGTGAAAGTCGATGCCGGCGAGCAAAAGCATATTGAGATAACTTATCTGCATATCGGGCGTATCCGGGCTGTCAGCAGTGAGTGTCGCCTGTGCTGCAGGGTTGGCGGCGGCATCGCTCAGGGCAATGTATTCGGTTACGCCTTTCAGGATCCCGGTTCCGGGATTGGCGTTGTTTTCCCATCGGTCCTTGTAATTCTGGACATTCACCCGGGCATTCCCGTTGAATTTCCTCCAAAGATTGTGGACGGGAACGCCGGGCGTCTTCTCCAGTCGCAGCAGTGCTTCGGATGTTTGTTTGGTAAGTGCAAAATCTCCGATCTTTTCAATCGTCTGTCCCTGGAGGGCCTGGTTCAGAAAAGCGGAATACGTTTCGATATTCAGATTTCTCAGAATACCGTCTTTCAGGGTAAACCTGAGGAAGCGCAGGTTTTCGGTAACCACCCGCATATTGGGGAGGTCCTGAGATTTGAAATCCTGCCGGGCTGTCAGGCGGTGTGCAGGACCCGGGACATTGCCTTCTACTGAAAATGCCTCGGACCGAAGATTTACGGTGACCGTGTTCTGGGCCACTACCATGTAAGTAGCGGCAAAAGCAAGCTCATCCTTGATCTCGAATTCCAGAAGGTTCGCGCCATAGGCCTGAAAAAACTGGTCGACCGCCTGTCCGTTTGACGGGGAGACCGAATTTAACACATTCTGATATTGGACCTTGTCGCGCCAAAATAAATAAAGAACGGGCATGCCGGGGTTTTTGTAAATCCAGCAGGCGTCCTGGTGGTTGACGGCAAAAGGCACTTTATTGGCAATCTGGTAGACGTGCCCGACAGGTGCGTAAGGTGCGCGGTATATGCGGACGAAGTCGTCCTTTTTATTGAAATTATGCGTTGTGGAAGCGTAATCCCCTTTTGGTAAATGATTTTCGCCCAGGTTTCTCAGCAAATGCCACCGAAGGTGAATGCCGGGCGTGCTGTCTTCCCCTTTAGAACCGGCCGCCTGCAAATAGAGATAAGGCGACTGGAGCAAGGAATTTTCGCCGACCTGCAGCGTGGGTGGGCATAACTGGGTATAGGTAGGGGAGATCGTTTCGACGATTACCTCCAGCGGGTCGATATCTGGGTTTTTTTCCGTAATTTCCATGGTCAACGGAAACTTCGAGAACGTCCTTTCAGTCAGCCCGACATTGGGCAATTCCTCATTGACGCAGCTGTTGAAATCCCAGTCGGTCTTAGCCAGCAAACCTGCGGTTCCGAAAAGGTATTTGTCCTGATTCGAGTGGACCGGCAACACATTGAGTATGTGGTTGTCAAAATTGAAACGTCTTCGCCAGACCGGATTATAATCCACTTCAAGCGCCCCGGTTGATGGATTTGGGGAAATATTGAATTTCAGCAACTGCGTTGCCTTGGCCTTTTGCTGCTCTGCATAGTGGTAAAAAAACAATGCCTTCTGGTTTGGTCCGGCCTGGTGGTCAAACAAACCTGCGCGCCCTGTGCCCGTCCCTTCGGTTTTAAAACATTTTCCAACCAGATTCTGAAAATCGCCCTGTACAATCTGGTTGCCTGTGGCCGGTAACAGGAAATACTCACCTAGCGTGTAACTGTATCCGAGCAGGAGGGGTTGCCCGCCGAGCGTGGTTTGCCCGAGAAAAGTTTCCTGACTGTTGGAAGTTCCGATATGGTATTGGGCAACGACACTCAAGGAAGGATATCTCCAGAAGGACACCACAAATCCCTTCCAATTTCCACCCTGATTGGATCCGCCGATAAGTACCGGCCCTGTTTGCCACAAAGCTATCGTGTATACCTGCGCGTCGCTGCCGTTAAAATTCAATACCTTGGTATTCAGTAAATTCCCGTGTTCGTCGATGGTGATCAACTCTACATTGTCGATAGTTCCTGCCTGATTATACCAGCCGATCACATAAAATAGCCCAAGTTGCTGCTGGGTGTCATAAGATGAAACAGCTTCTACATTGCTGCGGGTTTTATCGAGGTAGACCAGCTTTGACCAGACAATGTCCCCATTCGGGGTGACCCGCATGAACAGGTGCTTGCTCCTGTTGCCGGCGGCGCTGGGTTGGCCGCCGTAAATGAACAGGTCGTCCTGGTCGTGGAGTATCCTCAGCACCTGACGAAAATAGATCCGCCCGTTCGGAAAGGTATATCGTTTCATCCAGAGCAGATTGCCTTCTGCATCCAGTTTACCCAGCACGGCCGAATTATCACTGTCACCGGCAATATAGGCTTCTCCGCTTTGGGTTCGGTACATATCCCTTATGATCAGCCCGTTCCCGTATTGAAATAATCGAACAAAATTTGCCATCTGGATTCAGGTTTAAAATGCAGTTTGATATTTGATTTCCAAATCCGGTTTGCTACTGGATTTTCAAGGGACCGGCTACTTTCGTCGCTTTGACCGCATAATTCCATCCGTCCCACTCAAGGTACCGGAACCTGACGGATATCGACTGAGCGGTAATCTCTTTGGTCTCCGGCATAATGAATATCTGGGATCCGTCTCTGGAGAAGAGGAAGGAAGGCCCTGTCAGGCTGCCGGGCGGGGCTTTGACAAGGATCGTTGTCTTTAATTGGTCAAGCGGAATCTTCGGATCGTTGAAGGGCTCCGGGCTTCTGATCCATATAGCGATCACTTTACCGGTATCTGTCTTTTTGATCACATTGAATTCGGTGCAGACCGGCGGCGGCAAGGTCCCCAGCTTCAGCACGCCTTCGGTCAGCCGGTCAAATGGATCCGCGTAAGTATTATCCAGATCGGGCGTTGTATTTTGGCCTTTGACGATCTGGAGGGCAAGATCGATATCCTGAGATAAGGGGAGGTCGGCGTTGATCGTGAAAACGGCATCCATGGTGGCAGCCTGATCTTCCGGGTCCTTTAACTGATAGCTCTGGATATGCTCCTCAAAGGAAGCGTACCGGGAGGTCTGGAAACTGTACCGGTGCACTTCTTTTTCAGCTCCGGGAGCTGTCAGGCGGTTGTTGATCACAATGGCCGTATACAGCTTGAGCGGCTTGAGATGAGACGCGGTTACCTGAACATATTTTTTATTCGGTTGGATCGGTTGCACTCCCGAAGTCCAGCACCCTTTGGGGATCATATTGTTGATCAGGTTTATATCATTGGACAGTTGATCATCCGGATAAGTGTCGTAAAAGAAGGAAGCCGCCGGCAGGGTCTGGATGACCTGTTCGGAAAGCGACCCGGCGGCCCCGGAGATATCCTCTACCGGGTCCTTGATCAGGATCTTCATTTCGTAATCAAGATCGGCAAGCCCTTGATAGCCGGGCCATTTCTGGAAAAAATGGTAGGCGAACGCATCCTTGAGAAAGATCAGCAACCTGGGTTGGTCGTAATACAGCGGCTTTGCGTAGAGGATGCGGCCGTCGGCATTGGGAAAACATTTATCATAATCCAGGTAGTACTTCAGCATGTTCTCCGGCGATTCTTTGCCCAGTCCCTGACCCTGATTGAGCGGGTGATCGGAAGTGCCCAGTCCGGCATTTTGAATTTCCTGATCGGGAAAATGCCCCAACGGACCTTCGGTTTTGAAACCGTAATAGAAATTCCAGGGGCCTTTCTCCGACCCGTTTACCGTATCGGAAAGTTGTACTTCTACCAAAAACTTGCTGTTAGGTCGCCAGACCGGTGCAACGGTTTTCTGAATGGCTTCCTGCATGAGCTGGAAATCTTCTTCGATGGCATTTTGTCCCGGGATCAGCGAGTTGGAAATGAAGTTTCTTTCTGTCAACCAGCAGGTCCGGTAGAGGGCAAGTCCGCAGAAAGCCTCCTTCCCGGAATCCATTAGGAATTGGATTTCGTTTATGGTAGTTTCCAATTGTTTGCATTCTGCCAGTTTGGCTTTCAATTCTGCCATCGCCTCCTGACATGCCTGGTCGTTGGGCAGGGAAATGGTGCCGCCCTTAACCGGCCCTTGCGAAATGCCCCCCAGGGTTTTGGCAGGGGTTACCCGGGCCTGTTTGGTACCGCCCGTTGTTTTGCCGGGGAGCTGTACCTCGGTTGTTTTTGTTCCGGGCAGGGTTCCAAAATGGACGCCTCCGGGTGAAATGGTCCCGCTTGTCTGCAAGGTTCCCAGGTCAATCGTCTTTTTGCAAACGGTTTTGACTTTTTCCTGCAGTTCCTTGATCTTGTCCTGGCAAGCTTTGTACAGTTCAATCAAATGGTTGAGGTAGGGCGTGATCACTTCGGGGTCCGGCGATTTGGTACAGCCCTGGATCATTTCGAAATGAAGGGCGCCCTTCAGGATGGCGATCTGTTGCCGGATCGCCAACACTTCACTTTTGGTCAGTTTGGGGTTTTCGTTGAGTTGTCTGGTTAGGGTCTCGATCTCCGTTTCCAACTGAAGGATCAGGGCCTGGTCCGGGCCGGAAACCGAAAGGATGAATTTGTGAACGGGTTGGGACAGGTCGGCCTTGTCAAAGTCGATCTGCCCGGCTTGCATGAATCTGCCGAACGTTTTCTCTTTTACGGTAACGTAGCCGGTCAGTATGCCGTCAGCGTCCCGTTGTTCGGCCAGGCAGGTCACCGTCAGTACGGGTGCTGCCGACATGAGGTAAAGGCTGAAGGAGACCACGCCTTCCGGGAACCAGATCTCAACGGTATTGCCCGGGTTGAGCATCAGCCGCCCGCCCATCAGCCGGCCGGTATCCGGATAGAGCTTCAAGGTCAGTTGACTGACGGCATAAAGTTGGTTAGGGGCAAGATCCTGCCTGCCGGTAAAGGCCATACAGGTTTCCTTCCGCTCTGTTTCCGGGCAGAAAAGCGTACCGGCCGTCAATCCCATTTCCTCGGGTACGTACCAGGACGGCAGACCTGCCTGGGTATAGGAAAACGGCGTTTGGGCCAGCAACCGGATCTTGTTGTACTCTCCGCCGGTCCGCTGCCAGTAGCCGATCTTAAAATCATTTACATTACCCCACAGGTTGCTGTCGGTAAGCGCCTTGTAGGGATGGTATTCTTTCCAGCCGTTGCTGTAGATGTACAGGTTGATATTTTTGATCCGGTACCGGTGCGTGACCTGCCGGTCGCCCCGTGCAGGCGGAATGACCTCCTCCCACCCTTCGCCGCTCGTACTTTGGCCGCCGATCTTTGCCGCAATATCGTTGGCGATCAGCGGTTTTTCAAACTGCAGGTCGATATAGGTGTCCAGCGGTACCGCTTTGGTGATATCACCCTGAGCGGGCAGAGCTGTACGAAGGCCCAAATAGTCGATGTCGTACGTTTTGCCGGAGGGAATATGGAGCCCCTGAACCGGCTTCGGTTTGACGCCCGGTGTGGCCGGGGCCGGAAGGGGCTGTACGCCGGTCGTATCCAGCTGGTTGTTCTTTTCCCAGGTAAACTCGACGGTAAAACATTTTTCCACTTTCTTCACCACCAGCTTGACGCCGATGCAGAGCGTGACCTCGCCGTGTACCCGGAAGGGTTTCGGCACTTCCACAGTGAGGAGGGTGTCGATGCCCAGATAAAATCCGATGCCGAGCAGGGAAGCGCTCACGCTGCCGCCCACGGCCACCCCGCCGCCGATCTGCGGCCGTTCGAAGCTGATCCGGCCCCAAATATCCATATAGACCCGGACGGAAGCCTTGACCATCCCGCCGGCGTATTTTTTGTCAAATCCAAAATTCACCCCTGCGCCGGCTTCGATTCCGGTGGCGGAGAGCATCAGATAGGAATAGCCGTTGAACAGGCTGATGATCTCGGCGGTAATGGGTTTGTTCTTGGTGCCGAAGTTGACAAACCATGCCCTGGAGTTTTTGAAGAAATAAGCAGCCCGCACATCGGCGTGGAGGCTGAGGATCTGTCCGCGGTCTGTTCCCGTCTGGGGTACAAAATAATCGGCTCCGAACCCGATCTCAATGGATTCGCCGGGGCTGAAAGCCAGCATGGCATAAAACGGCGGATCGCCGTCGATGAGGCCGACCCTTTCCCCCATTACATTGGCGCGCCCTTCCAGCAGAATGAGGTTGGGAATGGAGAGCAGCAGGAACAATTGGGCCGAGAAAGCCTTTCCATCGTCGGACATGGTGGCCAGAGTGACGCCGGCGCCGATGGAAAACGGGTTTTTGGCCTCTGGGCCCGGATCGCCGAACTTGGTGATGTCGACACCCCTGGGCGGTTCGCGGTACCAATCGGTCCAGCTTTCGCCGGGATCCTTTGAGGCGTTGTACCGCAATCCGAACAGGCCGCGGAAGCCGAAGATGCCCAGGCCGGTATTGCCCAACGGCAGGGCGACGGGCAGGTTGAGCCAGGCGTCTACCAGAAACGCCGGTTTGGCCTTGTTGTATTTCATGGCGGCGCCGCCGCTGATCTTGGCTTTGGGCAGGATGAATTCAACGGAGCCTTCGTATTCCGGATCCTTCAGGGCCAGGTACCCCTTGAGGATCAGTACGGCATTCTCTTTGCTGGCATTGCCCGGAATGATCAGGTCGATGGCCAGGCTTTCCACCTTGAGGAAGGAATGGAACGGCGGTCCGTCGACGGTGAAGTAGTATTTGATCCCGTCGCCGCGGGCATCTACGCCGCCCGGGTTGACGCTGATGCCGCCGTCAAATCCGAAGTATTTGTATTTGCGCAACTGACCCTGGTGTTCCTGGGTATGCGAGCCGAAATGGAGCGCCGTTATGGATACCTCGGCGGGGCCGATCTTGATGCTGACGCTGTCGGGCAGGTGGATGGCGCCGCCTTCGAGCTCGAAACTGCCGTCGCTGTAAATGATGAAATTCTTGATCTCGATGGCTTCGGGCAGGAAACTGCCCAACAACCCCAGGAAGGCTATCTTGCCGGAGGTGCCGAGGTACACGCGGTTGTCGTCCCGGCCTACGGTAAGGCTGAAAACGGTAAAGGTGAATACATCGCCGAACTTGAGGGTGATGCCCGGATCGTTGGAGGCGGTGATGGAGAAATCGCCGTTCTGTTCGAAACAGGCCAGGATCTCGATATCGGGATTGCCGCCGGCCAGTTTGGCAAAACCGGGAATGCGGAGGAAGCCCGCGACATGGGAATGCGTGATCTGGTTTTGGCGAAAGGTCATTTCAAATTCGCGGAAACCGATGGCAAAACCTTTACGGGAGCCGCTGCCGGGTTTTTTACCCAGGGCGAGGAGCAGTTCGCCGGGCGATTGCCCCTGTTTGGCCCGGATGCCGACATCGCCGGAAACCCCGCCCGTGCCGACGAGGAGGTTTTCGGTATAGATCTCCATGGTATTGGTAGCATCCTCACCGAACCATTTTTCCGGGAGGGTGATGGAGGCTTCATTGATATAGGCGCCGATGAAGTCGACCGGGCGGCCGTCCGCGTCGGCTTCGGGGATGTTGGAGGTTCTGGAGAGGTCGAGCTTTGCCTGCTGGCAACTGATGATCATTCCTGTTTTTCCGATGGATGACCGGGTCAGGGTGATGGTAGGGGATAATCCGTTGAAATGAAATCCGTTTTTGGTGGAATAAATAATCTGGCCGACAGAGACCTCCAGTTTCGACGTATCATTGTTTGATCCTTCGGGTATCAGATCGTCGTTCTGGTCGACGGGAATCAGGAATTTTCTGGGGAAATAAAGCGCCAGGGCCAGATCATTCAATTTGATACTGAACTCAGGGGTGAGCAGAGATCGCAAGACCTTTTTGTCAAAAGCCCCGATAAACCGCTCGAATATTTTCAAAAAATTACTCCATATCTTATCCAGGTCGGTATCGTTAATGAATGTCTGGAATAATTCTTCCAGGCCGTCCAGCTGGTTTTGTTCGAAAAACTGGATCAAGCTTTCAATATCCGATACGCTGCCAGGTATTCCCAGGTTTCTTTCGGTGTTCAGGCGATTAATCAATGCATCGATCCTGCTGTACGACGGCAGGCAGGTACTGATGATCTCCCCGATCAGCTCATTTAAGCTGACGCCTGAAATGGATAACAATAAATTGAAAAATTCACGCGGAGCATCAGAAAAGGACTGTATGTTGAAATCCCGGATATATTTGAGGATTTGCCACTTCCAGTAGAAGTTCACTTTTATTTTTCCATTGCCGCCGCTGACGGATGAGAGGCCGATTTTCAGGTCTGAGGCGCCCAGGAAATTGAGGGCTACCGGTTTTGGGGCAATCAGGCTCAACCGATAATTGTATTCAGACCCCTGTCGATTGCTCTCTGCCAGAAAATCAGCGTAAACGATCTTGTCAAACAGGGTTTCTGCCGTTTCATTCAAGAAATCCAGTCCTTCCGGCAATCCGATATCCGGGATGATATTGCTGATCGAAGGATAAAGATGATCATTGGGTCCCATAATTACATGAGTTTTGAATTTGAATCTGGTTATTCAGGTGTCGCCGATACAAACAGGTACGCATCTTCAGGTATTGCAACCAGGTGCTTGAACAGATTGATGAATTGCCCGGAGACGCCGGACTGGAACAGGTCGGATAATTCCGATATTTTAATGGGGTATTCTCCCAGGTATTGTCCGCCCATCATTACACGGATCCTCACCTTGCCCAGCAGTGCGGCTTGGAAACCGGCGCCGAATTCCAGGCCGAAATCTTCCCGGACGATAATGTCCTTTTTCAGGTTAAATTGGTCCAGAAAGGCAACCAGGTGGTTATTGATCTCTTTTTGAGGGGGCGAACCGGTTGTGAAATAATTGAAAATATCGGCCAGTATGTCCGGAAATTCATTGAAAGGCATTTGTGCAAAACCGACGATGAATGCCCAGAATTCACTTAGCGCTTCAATGATGGAAGTGGGGCCGCTGATCTCAAAGAAAACGTCCATTGATAAATTCGCATCGATACCGAAATTGGTGAGGTTGATGTTGTCATAGTTTTGAATAGCGTTCGGAATCCTGTTCTCCATCAGCGTTTTAAGCCCCGATAAACGCCTGCCGGCCGGTGAAATGCTCAGCAAAAAGCGCCGTTGATAATAAACGGATTTGAATGGATTCTGAGCTGACAGGACATTCAGGAAGAACTGTTTGAAGTTTGTTGTCCCCGATGGCGGAACGAATGCGGATACATTAAGGGCGTTCCAGTCAAATTCAAACCCCAGCTCAAATCCCGGGTTACCGTCGTAGTAATCGAATTCTCCGGTTGATTTATAAAAGGTGGTGGAGTAATAATTGACATTGTCAAAAGGTTCCTGAATATTGTAATTCTGGAAGAATGTGGGCGTATCGATAGTATACTTCATTTTGGCTCCCAGGCCGTCCAATTTGTTGATAAGTGCATTCGGATCGGGGTAGCCCATCCATATTTTTTTCAGGACCGGTAAAAAATCACTGGGAACCGGTATGTCAATATTGAAGGTGATGGCGGGCTCGATGCTGATTTTGTTGGGGAAAGGGGTCCCCTTGTCATTATAACCGATATCACTGAAGGAAATGGTAATTCCGCCGGTGACGGAAACCGTTTCGGTGACAAAAAATGAACGATTGAACAGCCCCAGAATGTTTTTCCAAAACCAATGGTCGCCTCTGTCATAGGGCCTGTTCTGAATATCGGCATTTGACCATTTGACCATTTCACTATTTGCTCCCAGGTTCAGTCCTCCTTGTACAAAACCACCTGCGCTTCCCCTGATTCCCAGGTCGAACCGGATTTTGGTCAGATAAACATCCGGGTCGAGGTTGAAGTCCATAAAGTAAGCAATGATCTTCGAACCGGCGGAAATGAGGATGTTATTTGACGACAGTGGTTGAATGAGAGCCGCGTAAAGGAAATTCACAGCAGCCCAGTCTTTTTCCACATCGAAGGTGAACTCCTGAAAGATGTGCAGTCCGGTCTGGGCCTGCGCCTGCAGACCTGCCGTCAGCCCGGCGCCGAGCATTTTTGGGTCTCCGTTTTTTTTGGAGAAAACCTTGGTTTTTTTACCAAACCCGCAGAAAGCGGAAAAACCGACCCCGGTATCAAAACCCGCTTCGATTTTCCCGCGGCGGTAGAGCTTGTAAATATTTTCACTGGTCCGTAAAAAGTACATTTGAAATTCGGCATCGCCGCCTACCGGGTATACAAAAGTGGCGCCAATGCTGGCATCAACCCCTATGCCTTGATTTATCTGGATGATTTTGTTGATCACGTTCCTGATCTTTTCCTGGTTCTCGTCGGATTTCCATTTCCCATAGTTCAGAATGCTCAGCATGGCATGCGCATACGCCTCATCGGGGATCCACATATAATAATTGTCATCGTGGGTAGTGTAATTGCTGGCAATGAGGACTGCGTCCGCCCAATCCAGGGCCGGGCCATTTTGAATCCTCTGCTCCAGGTCCGCCCAGGTTTTGTCCTGGAAATTCCGATCATTCAACTCATTGTAAAAAGCATCCGGATCGGTCTGGTTTTTACTGTTGAGCTCGTCAACATAATTTGATTGGAAGTTTGGAATATAAACCGAGGCTTGTACCTTGGTCAGGTTCACATCATCGATATTGAATATGCCCTTTTCCGTATCCAGGGCGTTCCGCCATTTTAATGGTGTGCCTTCCGGGTTGTTGCACCACAGGAGCATGTACGCAAAAAAACGCCTGTCGACCTGATCGTAGACTTCTTCTGTGTGAGGGTGTTCAGACATGTCAAAGTACCGCTCAGCAATCTCCTGGAGGGTTTCGTTCGGGGATATCTTATGCAGGATCGCGTTAGCGGATGGTGCTTGGGACAATACCCATATCTGTTTAATATCGACATAGCCCTGCAAACCGTATACACCGATTGAATCGGTGGATGATAAACTGCCGTTGATGCCCCTGTTCAGACTTTCGAGGTCAATCTTAATTTCATTCCCGTCAGTAAAGGGAACTGATTTGCCCAGTTCAAATCGCGCCTTCAGGTTTTCGGGCATGTTTTCGGGGTCGGCCGTCGTGTGTAGATCCAGATTCACATTGCACCAGTCCGTGAAATCTCCCTGTAAATCGTATACCAGGCTGCTCAAATAGATCGAACCGTTAAAAGGAATCCTGGCGATGACATCGCCTGTAAGAGAAGGTTCATCATATACCTGGGTCTTCAGGCGAAAATCGAACTTGGCGGTCGAACCGGGAAAGCCCGGAATGGTCACTTCCCATTTGGGATCATTTTTTGTAAAAAAAGTTTTAAATTTTGCAGCATAACTACTGAATACCCCTAATGCACTCTGTAGTTCGCTTTCAGTAATCTGTGTATATTTTGCGTCCTCTTCCACGAGGAATCCGAACCGGGTCAAACAACCTGCTTCGATCAATGTCCTTTTTATAGCCTTATGGTCTGCGTTTGCATCTTCTACTATATCGGCAATGTGCTCTTCGATAATTTTAGCATAACCAAAATACATTCGGTTCATTACTTTTCCGATCTCATTCCGTTTCGTTAGATCATCCGAACCGAAAATCTCTATTAATATATTTGTGATTTTAATGTCGAGTTCGTCCTTCTCCGCCCATGTCTTTTCGGTAGCGCCGCCGCCATCAGTCATGAAGCCGGCCTCTCTCAGCTTCTTCCACATGTATTTGCTGTTTTGCACAGTTCCGAGAATATCTGCGAAAAGCCAATCGGGGATATAACCGGCACTTCGGTATGCAGGTAAATAACGGCCTACCCTGACCTCGATGCTTCGGTTGTGTATGACCTTTTCCTTCACGATATCGTAATACCAGATCTCATTGAGGTCCTGTTCCAGCGCCCTGACCGTATTGGACCCGATAACGCCGTCTGCCGCCAAGCCCTTAAAACTCTGGTAAACCTTGACATAGGATTCCAGCCTGGCATCAAAGAGCATACCGGGTACAAAGGGATCAGAATAGGGGGAAAGGCCGTGCATCTCCTTGAAGGAGCCTACACCGGTTGCACCGGCGCCAAGGAGTTCGGGTAATACGATTTTTATTGCTTTGCCCAATATGGCTACATGCGGCCCTGGTGACTTATAGGCTGCCAGCGCATATCGCTTGTCGGAAACGGCCTGCAATACCTGGTTATCGCTGAAGAGGGCTGAGGTCAGCCGGATGCGTGAATGATCCGCTGCTGATTTATTCAATGCTCCATCGCCCGAAGCAATAGCGCCGTTTGTGTTGCTTATTTTTTCGGTGGGTTGGGTATTGATGTGAATACCGGTTGCGATAAAGGTCTTAACCACCTTGCCGCCTGCGACGGGCCTGTATCCACAAACATAAATCTCGTGATCGTGATATGGTGCGCCGTCCGAATCTGTTTCCTCTTTTTCATCACCGACCGTCAATAATACCGGTAAGTCCAGGCTTAATTCGCCAGCGGCATTTTTCTGGTCTATGAGGGCCAATAATGCGTCGAATTCCGTTTTTTTGAAGGCAATGGACAAAAACACACCCTTTGACGGCTTACCCAGGTCATCCCATCCTTCGGGGATGTATTTCAGCATGTATAAACGCCGGGCGCCGGCAGCGGTATTCAATGCTGCCTCTACCTGGTATAAACCCGAATTGGATTCATGGACCACATCGTAAAAATTCATTTCCGGGTATTCCCCCGGTGTAAAAGCCGTCTGAATGCCGGCATATTCTTCATTATAGGCTATTGCCACAATATTTATGGTGTCCAGGAAATTGGCCATGCCGACCATGAAAACACCATCGTCGTCCAACTGCCTGGTATCACCGATATACACAGCCGATTTTTGGAGTAGTATTTTATTGTCCAGGCCGATGAGCAATGGATCCCAGCTTTGGAATTGGAAAATATTATCCAGGTAATGGTTGATCTCCGGCGTCAGGTCCGGGTTTTGGCTGGGATAATCTGCCAAATCAAACCCGTTAGCGATAATTATTTTTAAATAGGCGGAAATTAATTTTTGATTGGAATAGATCAGGTGGATCGGGTAGTCTATCAATAATGAACTGCTTTGGGCTTCGGTCTTTAGTCTTTTCTTTTCTTTGTCTGAAGCCCATGCAGCACCAGTTTTTTCAGTGATGAGAAATGCGCTGCAATGACCGGGATCATTTATCGGGAGACTGAGTTTAAAAAAAGGATCGACGCCTGAAAATAATTCCGATTGCTCAATTGCCAGTAAGGGCCACCCACTTCTGTAATAATCCAGATTAAAGTTATTTTGATTTTGGGCATCCTGGAATTCGACGGTTTTACTTTTTTGGTCAAAAAAATCAATAGAATAGTCATGTTCTTCCCGGATATCCAGGAACAGGGTATTTCTGTTGTAAAACAGGCCGTCGGACCTTATGGAATCGCCAAACCCTCCTTTTAATACATTTTCATAGATTTCCTCATGCTTATAAGTACTCGTCTGATTTGCGTCAGGGTCGATAACCTTTAATTTATTGACATAAAAGGCAGAGAAAAAGGCGCAGGGGTCAACATAGGACAAAAGCTCTTCCTTGCGATAGCGATGCAAAAAGTATTCTTCGTCATCCTGATCGTATGAACTGCCGGTCAATGTATCGGTCTCGATATAACCGACGAGCATCCGACCGCTTTTCAGATCCGCTATTTTCTTTTTATGGTCCGTAATGATTTTTATGCCGAATCCGGTATTTTTAAAATCCCCGATATGTTTGCCTGCCTTTATATAAGGGATTTGGAAATTACTTTCATTCAATTCAAAAAGCCGGTCTATGGCGTATTTGTCATCATAAATATGATCGTTGTAGGTCGTGCTGAAATAATTTTTATTCAAGCCTAATCCCAAGGCCTCAAAGCCGGCAATTGCAGTGGTCGTACCGGCGGGTAGATTGTTTTCTTCATCGTACGCCTTGTTCTGCCGCTGCTGATTGGCCTGAACCAAATTGATCAGGTCATTATTGAGGGACTCATTTGTATTATAGGCAATTTGTGTTCCCTGGATGAGGGAGGATTTGAGCACACCCGAATAAATGATATATTTTATATTTGGAAAATCAAATTTTGGCTGGTTATCCGGTTTCAGAATGAGGTTGACCTGATCAGTATACTCCGTTCCGTTTTCATCATAAGCCGGTTGTATACAGATCAATCCCGAACAAATTGAATAGGCCTTGACCATACTGCCGGCTGTGTGCCAATCCGTTACCCTGAAGCGGTCTTTTCCTGACTGATAACTTCCGGTTTGAGCTGGGGTGACAGGCCCGAAAGCCTGCTCCTCGGTTTGAGCATTTAATTTATCAGGCTCAGTAAAAAAATAGAAATCCGCCATTTTATGATTATTTTGCTTATTCAGAACAATTACATTTGGAAACTATTATTGTCTTCAACCAAGCGGCTAAATTCCAGACGATGGCATGTTTTTCATCGTTATCACCTTTAAATCAATCTCTTTGTCAATTTGTTACTTATGCCAAACAACCGCTTACTTGCTTCATACATCGCTTCGTGACGAGAAGGCCTTGAAACCGGATTTGACTGCGTAAGGCCGAAACAGTTTTTTTTCAGCGTAGCTTATTTTTAAATCCAAACATACCAACCCCCTGCCGCTTGTGTCAAGCAGTCTGAAAAAGGCGGGAAATTTTTATTTTGGATTAAAAAATAATACCCTTGTATTCCTGATTTGAACGCGGAATACGCACGGCAAAAAACCGACTACGCAAATAATAAACAGACAAGCACGATACAGTATGCTGAACGACTAGAAATGAAAAAGGCGATAGAAAATCGGGAGGAACTATTGAATTGAGAGCCAGATATAAATCTTGCAGTAAACATAGTATTGTTATTTCAAAAAAGCAAGCATCCGGCAAAAAATTTTCAATTTCAGCTTGTTATGCGATATCTTTATCCCCAGGGCACACAGGATACCATCAATCAGCCCGACAGATGCAAAAGATCACTCTACCTGCCGCCCGCGCCTTCATTCTCCGCCGGCAACTGCTTGCGGGCAACGACCTCCCCGCCGGCCATACCGGCGCCCATCAGGTCATCGAACGACTCGGCTATGTCCAGATCGATACCATCTCGGTAGTGGAGCGGGCGCACCATCACGTGTTCTGGAGCCGCCTTCCCGGATACCTCCCCGATCACCTCCGCATACTCGAAGAACAGGAGCGCAGGGTGTTCGAATATTGGGCCCACGCCGCCTCCTACCTGCCCATGCGCGATTACCGGTACAGCCTCGTGAAAAAGAACCGGATCGCGGCCGGTGAAAAATTCTGGAGCTATGAGAAGGACCCCGAGTCGATGCAATTCATCCTCGACCGGATCCGGGCGGAAGGCCCGCTCATGTCCCGCGATTTCGAGAAGGACCAGGAACGGCAACCCCGCGAAATGTGGATGCAGCACCCCGTTAACCAGGCCCTCCGCGAGCTGTTCATGTCGGGGCGGTTGATGACATCCCATCGCCGCGGCTTTCAAAAGGTGCTGGACCTGCCGGAGCGCATCCTGCCGGAAGAAACCGATCAGACACCCCCGACCGAGGAGGAGTACCTCGCCCACCTCATCGACCGGGACCTCGCCGCCCACGGATTGATGAAAGAACGCGAGATCGGCTACCTGCTCCGGATCGACCGGAAAAAGCTGCGCAATCTGCTCCGGCGCCAGGTCAAATCAGGGGAGCTGACTGAAATAAAGGTTGAAACCCTGGAAAAGGATCCTTATTACGCCCGTACCGCATTACTGGATGGTTTCCTGGCTCAAAACCAACCGCAACCGGACCTGTTCCATATCCTGTCTCCTTTCGACAACCTCCTCATCCAGCGCAAGCGGACCGAAGAACTGTTCGGCTTCAATTATACCCTGGAATGCTACGTACCGGCCGGTAAGCGGATCAACGGCTATTTTTGCCTGCCGATGCTGTACGGCGACCGGTTTGTGGGCCAGATCGACCTGAAAGCAGACCGGAAAACGGGCAAACTGCTGGTGCGCAACCTGGTATGGGAACCGGGGGTGCGGCAAAAGGATATCCGGCGTCCTTTTCGGGAAAAACTCGCGGACTTCGCAGCGTTCAACGGATGCGGAGCGGTGGAAGTATGAAATGCAAAATGTAAAAGGGGTAATGCAAAATGTAAAAGGGGTAATGCAAAATGTAAAAGTTGAGGACCGGGGCATTAATTGCCGGCTTTTTGTCTTTCCTGCATAATGGCGGTTAGTTCGCGCTTGAATTCGGTCATCTGGTGATGCTGCATATAGATTTCGTACATGGCCAACCGGTCGGCGCGGGTGGATTCGGCATATTCCGGATACCGCCCGATCAGGTTCCGGAAAGCGATTGACCGGGCGCAGTCGATTTTTTTGAATATCAGCCCGCCGCGGATCGCCGCAAATTGTTCGTCCGGCAGATCGCAGATGGAATAGGGTTTTTCCAGTTGATCGAGAAAAGCGATGGCGGCCTGCGCATCGAATTCGTCCCTCATCACGGCAAGCTGCAGATCTATTTTTGCTTTGCTCAACTGGTGATACAAGCTGTCATTTGCGATTTTCCGGATCAAATCCGGGTTCAGGGAACTTTGACCGGATAGTTGATGGCAGAAAACAACGGGCAGCAACAGCAGGAACGCAAACCGGTTTATTTTCGCAATTTTCATGCTTGGTCTTATGGTTATATTAAGCGCTTGCAGCATGCCCGGAATAAGTAATTGCCTGGCATGCTGCATTCCAGCGTTTATTTATTATTATGTAACAATTGTTTTGCATTTTTTGCCCACTCCTGGGCTAATGGGAGAGACTTTGGATCATCAATTACGGATTCTGCTAAAAAACCATAATAGTCATCCATGAATTGAACTTCCGGTGGGGTCAGATATTTTTTTATTCTGGAGTATGCAAAAATGACGACGCCCAATTCGGCTTTTGAATTTAATTTTTGCAATTTTTCAAGATAAAACCTTGTTACTTCGGCAGATTTCACCGAAATCGGAACCTTATTTACGTATTTATCAAGAAAAACAAAAACGACACTCTCCGTATTGGTTAGAGCGGCTTCAATTGGTAATTGCTCGTCTAATGTTCCTAGGGCTTCTTCAATCACTTTGTGCATTTGCAGCCAGTTTTCTTCCGGCTTGTGATAGGTGAACCTATTCATATATGATAATACCCGTCCAGTAAATACAGGGTCATAAAACTGCCCGTCCGAGATAGTCAACTGATACCTCAGGTCATCTGGATCCGTCCTGACAGATGTGGCAGAACCTGCCCCGGTTTTTGGTTCGCCGCCTTGAAGGAAAGAATTCTCTTTATTGTTCAGTTCTTCCATAGTCTGATTGGAAGCGCATGAACATAAAATAGTAATAAATATTATACCTGCCGTATGCTTTATATTTTTCATAGCGGATATTTTATTTTAGAAACTAATAAAACGATCAGGCTTTTTTCAAAATGGAGTACTACGGATTAAGTGGTCATCAGTATTAAAAAAAACGGAAATTTTAACTGCAAGGCACACAATCGCATCCTAAAGCGATTGCATTCAATCCAACCCATCCGGGTTGTGTTTCGTGGGTGTTAATTTGTAAAAATGGGATACCGCCAACCATTCCCATATAATGGATGGAGATAAATTCGTCAATAATACAATCACAGTTATCACTGTAATTGATATACCAGCTAATACAATTGGAGGCACATTGTCCACGGCATTCCAAAGGATAATTACCGTTGTTATTAGCTTTAACGGCAAAAGGCAAGCAAAGAAATGATACGGCAATAAAGTGCCAGATTAAAGCGGGTTTTTTCATAACTGTTAGAGCTTGTTTGGACTTTAGTAACTGGTCTGCAAATGTCACTTTTCCGCTTATGCTGCGTTGCAGAACCGGGCTTCATAGCTTAGGCTATGATCCCGAACCTGCGCCTTGCCTAAACGAAAAATTGACGATTTTCGACATAGCGACCAAAATCCAAACAAGCTCTTAGAGTTTTATTGGTTGAATTATATGAACATCACAAATGTATTTTTTTTAAAAAAAGCAATCAAGCATTTTTTTGACTTTAACTTAAAAATTTTAAAAAATCTTTAATTTGTAATCATAAATAATGACATTTTGAATGTATTAAAAAATATATATCGTATTTTTCCTGTTCAACCGACTTTTCTACATCACCCTCTCTCACCCTCTCACCCTCTCACCCTCTCTCACCCTCTCTCCCTCTCTCCCTCTCTCCCTCTCCCTCTCTCCCTCACCCTCTCCCATACCCCTCTCCCGCCCGCCGCAGCCGCTCCCCGATCCGCTTCACCAGTATTCTGGGCCCCAGTACACGCAGATTTTCACCGAAACCAAGGATCTCGCGCTCCAGTTCAAAGTTCAGGACGACCTCAATGGTGAAGACCATGCGATCCGGTCCGGAATCCAGGATTTCCTGGCTGGGATGCATCGGTTTGGTGCGGATATAGGGGGCGTGTTGCGCATTGATCTCAAGGGTGACCTTTACCGGGCGCTGCCCCTGGGATTTGGTTACGCCGATCACATCCTTGTAGTAATGGTGGATATCCGGCACCGGGCTTTCCCTGTACGGCTCGCCGGGCAGCGTACTGAGGCCTTCGATCCGGTCGAGCGCAAAATTGATCAGGCCGGATTCCTTTTTGCGCTCGCCCAGCACGAACCAGCGGTTGCGGTATTCCTTCAGCAGGTAGGGATAAAAAATCACGTCGGCAGGCTGCCGCGCCTTGAATGACTGATAGGTGACCAGCAAGGTCTGCCGGTTCAGAATGGCCTCATGAATGGGTTGGATGTATTCCAATCCTTTCAGCAACTCGTTTTTCTCCAGGTCGATAAAGGATTGGCCGTTGTGTTTCCGGCGGTAGATGTTGTCTTCGAGGCGGGCGGTCATCTCCGCCAGTTCGCGAAAATGACCGAAACCGCTGAACTGCCGCAGGAAGATCAGCACCTCGTTGAGCTTGTTCAGGTCGTGCCCTGAGATCGGGCTGTTGGTAATGCTGTATTGCTTGTCAGCGTAGCTGTAAAACTTGCGGTCGGTGACGACAATCGGGGCATTGTAGCCGAGCTTATCGCTGCGCATATTCTGGATATCCAGTTGTATGGTGCGTTTGCCGACACCGTCGCGTATGCCTTCGTATTCGTACAGGGCATCGGATACGGCCTCTATCAGGTCTTCCAGGGTCCATTTCCGGTAATGGTTCTGAAGGCATTGATCGATCACCTTATAACGGAGCAGAGCGAGTTTGTTGACGGACATGATGCGGGTTTTGCGAATAAGCAACAATATACGCAAATATATTGCGCAGTTAAAATGCCCAACTGCGGGAACCAAATAATTTGATTTGGGATTTATACAGCGATCAGGAAAATCAACCGTATACATTTTGCAATACCAATAAAGATTTATTTCATTGAAATGCAGTGAATTAAAGTGAATTCGTTGTGCCTTTTACGAGGTATTTACCAACCGGGCCTGATCTGTTTTTTGAAAATTTTGAAAAATAATTTCAACTGCGCAAATTGATTGCGTAGTACGATGCGCATCTTTGTTTTGTCAAAAGAGACGATCAATCACACCGGAGAACGAGACTGTTCAAAATTGTGTTTTCGCGCAAAGACGCAAAGACGCAAAGCTTTAATTTTCATCACGCTGCGCGGGCTAAAAATTCTGTTGACACAAAATGCTGAACGGTCCCCGGAGAACATCCGGAATAAATATCACGGCCGCTTTCCGGGAGCCAGGCAAACCTCCCGGCAAGCGAACCTGGCGAGGGTTTCCCGAAAACCCCGCAGTATTGCCCCGGTAGGGATGCAATATGCTGTCCTTGTTTGGCGAAAGCCGATCACTGCCGTCACACCGTGAATGGAGGTTCGATTCCTCCTCCCGGCCAACCGGGATAGTTCAACTGGCAGAACAACGGTTCCATGAGTCGCGGGTTCGATTCCCGCACCCTTTTCGAGGGGTTAGCTCAGTTGGTTAGAGCAATGGACATTTAATCCATGATGGAAGCGGGCAACTTCCCTAAAAATGCCCACCCTTGAAAACAGGTCCCGTTGTCCCGGGAAGATTCCGCCGGTCCGCCCTCCCTTCTTCGGAATGGAGGAAGACATTCACCGAAGGTGCGGCGGATGACCCACTCGGGACGAAGCCTAGTAAAACGGTGAACTTCAGTTCTGACTTCCCCCGAACTTCAGTTCGGAGCCCCCGTTTTCCGCTCCAACCCGATAGACAACGGCGCCTGTTTTCTGCCAACTAAATTGTAAAACCTCTGTAATTTGATGACCATGAAAAGGTTAGTTTTGAATCCCTGGCAGGTCGCACTGGTCATGAAGAACGGCGCCCTGCAACGCATCCTGACCAGCGGCCCGCACTGGACCTGGTTTGGCGAGCAGACCCTGATCTGCGATATGACTAAACCCTTCGTAACGCCTGTTGATCTCAGCATTCTGCTGGAGAACCGCCAATTGGCTTCCATGCTGGATGTGATCGACGTGCCGGAACATGAGATCGTCCTCCAGTTCGAAAAAGGCGTTTTCCGCGGGGTGCTGCCCCCGGGCCAGTACGCCTATTGGAAGGGGCCGATCCGGCGGGAGTTCATCCGGGCCGACCGATCCAAGATCTGGATAACCGAACCGGTCGACCGGACGATCCTGGAGCGAATGGAAATGGGGCCTTTCGTGCGGTCTTTCATTGTGGAGCCATACGAAAAAGGGCTTTTGTTCATCAACCGGCAACTGGACCGCGTGCTGGAACCAGGCACCTACCATTTCTGGAGAAACGGCGAACCCGTCCAGGTGGTCAAGTCGGATATGCGTCAGCTCCAGTTGGAAGTGTCCGGCCAGGAATTGCTGACCCGCGACAAAGCGGCCCTGCGGATCAACTTTCACGCTCAGTATAAAATGCTGGACTTCGTAAAAGCCTATACCGAGGCCCGCGATTACGATAAGCAGTTGTATCTTGCCCTGCAATTGGCCTTGCGGGAGTTTGTCGGCGAACTGACCCTGGACGAATTGCTGGAGCGCAAGGGATCCGTCGGCGCCAAGGTACTGGAAGTCGTCCGGCCCGCCGCTGAAAAGCTGGGGGTGGAAGTCGTATCCTGCGGTATCCGGGACATCATCCTGCCGGGCGAGGTCAAGGACATCATGAACCAGGTATTGGTGGCCGAGAAAAAAGCCCAGGCCAATATCATCACCCGGCGCGAGGAAACCGCCTCTACCCGGAGCTTGTTGAACACGGCCAGGCTGATGGAAGAAAACGCCATGCTCTTCAAATTGAAAGAGATGGAATACGTGGAAAAGATCGCCGAAAAGATCAGCAACATCTCGGTAGCCGGCAGCGGCGACCTGGTCGGACAGCTGAAGCAGATTTTTGTACCGCATTAATCCTGAGGAGCTGAGGAATGGAAGAACCGGGGAATCGATTCTTCGATTCCTCGATTCCTCGATTCCTCAGAAACATGTTTGACCCGAAAGCACTCCATAACCTGATCAACGACGGATATCTCCAGGTGCAGCGCCACCCGGAGGCGGAGTTCTTTATTTACAATTATACCGCCAAAACCCAGTACGAACGCGAATGGAATGCGATCACCCTGCAATGCCGGGGCCTGATCCTGGACGGGAACCTGGAACCGGTGGCGCGGCCGTTCAAAAAGTTTTTCAACCTGGGTGAAACCACGGGGCAGGCCATACCGAACGAGCCTTTCGAGGTGTTCGAAAAGATGGACGGTTCCCTGGGAATCCTCTACTGGCTCCACGGCGAAGCCTTCATCGCTACGCGCGGGTCCTTTACCAGCGAGCAGGCCGCCAGGGGAACGGCTATCCTCCGGCGCAGGTACAGCCGTTTGCTGCCCTCGCTGGATAAGACCAAAACCTACCTTTTTGAGATCATCTACCCAGAGAACCGGATCGTTGTCGATTACGGTGAAATGGAAGACCTGGTGTTGCTGGCTGTCGTGGATAACCAAACGGGTAAAGAGGTAACCGTTGAAAACCCAGGGTTTACGCCGGTACGGCGGTATCACGGCGTACGCGACGTCCATGTGTTGAAAGAACTGGCGGAAGAAAACCGCGAAGGTTTTGTCGTGCGGTTCGAGAGCGGGTTGCGGTACAAGATCAAATTTGACGAATACGTCCGCATCCACCGGATCATCACCCAGGTTTCCAGCCTCAGCATTTGGGAATACCTCAAGGAAGGCCAATCGCTGGATGAGATCCTCGACCGGGTGCCGGATGAATTCTACCAATGGGTCCGCAAAACGAATGAAGACCTTCACGCCGCTTTTCGGAACGTGGAAGACCGGGCCCGCGCCGAATTCAAGGTACTCGGCAACCGCAAGGAAACGGCCCTGTATTTCCAGCAATGCACCTATCCGGCACTGCTGTTCGCTATGCTCGACGGCAAGGATTATGCGCCGGCCATCTGGAAACTGATCCGGCCTGATTTTGCCAAACCGTTTGCCGATAAAACAGATGATTTATGAAAAAAGTGATCGTAATGCGGGGATTGCCGGGCAGCGGTAAATCGACCTATGCCAAAAAACTCCTCGCTGAGAACCCCAACGCCTGGAAACGCATCAACCGCGACGAACTTCGCGCCATGTTCGACGGCGGGCATTTCAGCAACGGCAATGAAAAATTCGTGAAACAGGTCCGCGATCTGCTCATCATCAAAGCCCTGGAAGACGGCAAGCATGTCATCGTGGATGACACCAACCTGGCCGCCGGAAACGCAACCCGCATCCTGCAACTGGTGCAGGAATTCAATAAGACGCACAACGACAACGTCACCGTTGAGGTCGTCGAAATGGATACGCCGCTGGAAGAATGCATTGCCCGCGACGCCAAAAGGGAAAAACCGGTCGGCGCTAAGGTCATCGGGACCATGCACCGCCAGTTTTATACCAAAAACCAGCGCTACGCCGCCCAGGATCCGGGCCTGCCGCGCGCTGTCATGTGCGACCTCGACGGCACCCTGGCCCTGCTCAACGGCCGCAGCCCATACGATTCGGAAGGCTGTGAAAAGGACCTCCTGAACGAACCCGTTGCGCACCTCCTGACCACCTACCGGAATCTCGGGCACCGGGTCATCCTGGTTTCCGGCCGGAAGGATACCGCCCGCCAGGCCACCGAGCGCTGGCTGGAAACGCACGCCATAGGCTGCGACCTGCTCCTGATGCGCGCCGCCGATGACAACCGAAAGGACTCGATCGTCAAAAGCGAACTGTTCCACCTGCATATCCGGGATAAATTCTTCATCGAATTCATCCTCGACGACCGCGACCAGGTGGTGGATATGTGGCGCAATGAGCTGGGCCTGCCTTGCTGGCAGGTGTATTACGGGGACTTTTAAGCAGGTGTGCCGCAGATGTACACAATATGGGGCCGCTACATTGCGTACCTACGGCATACATGCCTTTGGTACGCTGCACACCGTTTGGTCCATTCGTCTACCGAGATTTGATCCCTACGGGATCTTTTTACCCCTGATTCGCACAATATCCCTTGATAGCCATTACAGGTCCGCGTCAATCCGGTAAAACTACGTTAGCTCAAAACCTCAAACCGGATTATTCATACATCAACCTGGAGCTGCAATCAATGTCATAGAGATTAAAGCGGCAAAAACGATTAATACCTCATTCTTTAAAAACCTATTTGCATTCCGCGACCTTTCGGGCTCCGATACAGTAACTCCTTTCCTGGTATATGGTGGAGAAGATGCACAAAACAGGAGCGATTTAACGATACTCCCCTGGAACCAAACCGGTCGGATCTGAGGCGCCCTGCTGACAACCACTTTTACATTCCTACTTTTACATTCCCCACAACCCCAACGCCTACCTCCACCTTGCCGGGCGGATCGAATTTCAAGCTGATCATCCCATGCGCCGGATATGCCGGGCCCTCCTCAAATTGCCGGGACAGCCGTTCATAAAGCGGCATTTGGCCGCCCAATTGACCGGCCAGATCCAAAATGATCCCGACCGCCTGCCGGTTATCCGGAAACAATTGCGCAGCGTGGACAAACAAGGTGATTTCCGGCGTTTTACCCGGCGCTGCCCGCAGGCTGACACCCAGCCTCAGCCGGTTCAATACCGATGCAGCCGGTTGTGAGGCCAGGTATCCGAGGCAATTCAACGCAAAAGACAGCTGACCGGAGGCGTTCCCGGCTTTGAACAGGCGATGCAAGCCCGCGGGCGAAGGTGCGGATGCACGATAATAAAATTCCATTAACCCGGGTTTCCCGGGCATAACGCCGATGAGCATGGGTTCCAGCGCCGGCCCGGTGAATTCGGGAAATTCGGCGCCCAACGCAGACCTGACCAGCGGCCGGCCGGAAACGGGCACCTCCTGATAAACCTTGCAACCGACCATGCCGTGCTGGTGGCGAAAGCTGATCCAGTGGCCGTATCGCTGATCAGGAGCAACGGATAATGCCTTTAAAAGCGGATAAGTCTCCGGATCGAAATCCGGCGCGAACCGGCGGATATATTGCCGCTTCCGTGCCGGTGAATCGTCCGGAAGGCCCGGCTCTGCGGTATAGCAAATATCATCCGAACGGCTGGAGAAATTGAATTCCAGCGGATAACCGTTCGGGGTAAGAAGGCTGTTGTCCACCGGCCGGCCGGCTGATTGCGCCGCCAACCAGGGGCGACTGAGCCGGGTCAGCATTTCGCGTACGGATCGGGCGTCCGCCGGCCGAAAACGGCCTGCCTCCGCAACCGCAGGATGCAGGCCGGGAAACAGGTCCGTTTTCGCTGTATTGAGGATCGGCCGGGCCATCATGATTTGGTCGTCGGCGTTGCCGGGATGTTGAAGGTCACGTCGGTCTGTTTGGAGAACGTCGACGATTGGGTGGCGCTGCCCGGCGTCACGTAGTTGATCTTGCAGTCGTAGCTCACTATGTTGCCGGCCTGGGTGGGAATGGTCAGGTACTTGCTGCCCGTTTCGCCTTTATTCCAGGTAAAGGACCGCTCGGGTTGCACCCCGGATCCGGCGGAGGCGGTTCCCTTGTCGACGGTTATGGTGACCAGTGCTTCCACCGAAGAGAAAGTGGCCGATTTCGATTTCCAGTCAATGGCAGCGGGGTTGATCTCCAGGGTGAAATACCGCTGGGTCGGCGAAACCATGACCGAAGGCTGCGTATTCTGGATGGGTTGAGCCGGAATGTCCGTTGACCCCGATGCGGCGTCGATGGAAGCGGAGTAGACCAGGGGCTGATCCGCAGTGGCGAGGCCGACAAATACGTCCCGGGCAAACAGGTTTCCCGTTTGATCCGGGTTGGGGGTCAGGGTGAAGACCGCCGGAGAGGCCTTGGTTGGCAAGGATCCGGAATAACCGTCCGGCAGCTTCACCGTTCCGTCATACCACATATTGACGGTGGCGTCAAAAACCGGATTGGAGTTGGCCTGGCTAACCGGAACGTATACGATCAGGTTGACGGAATGCAAGGCATCGGCCGCCGGAAGGATCTGTTGGAAACCGGTCTGGTTCTGCACCAGCGGCGCCTGGTAGGTGACGCTGCCCGGGAATACGTAGGTCGCCTGGAAATTGTAACCGGCGTTGATGGGGTGCGCCTGCAGGCTGGTCACGGATTGCTGCGGCTCTTTGGGCGTCAGGCGGACAACCTGATTGACGGGCGTAGTATCGTTCTGGCTGATATAGCTGAAGTTGAGGTCGATCTCGTTGGGCTTGGTGCCTTCCGAATTGAAGGCTTGCTGACCGTCGAAATTCACGGTCAGAATGCCGGCTTCCTCCACCTTGAGCGTATAGGCCCCCATGTCGATGCCGTTGATCCGTCCGGTAACCGTACCCATGTTCGGATCCTGGTAATTGACCGAATATTCCAGGTTCCATTCGACCCCGATCTGGGTGTCAAAATCGGCTACGAATGCCTGACTGCCGTTGGCGGTGAAGGTGTAGGTCGATTTGGATTGCGGCAAGGTCGGATAGGAAATGGTGATCGTCACACTTTTAATGAAGGCGGGGTTGGATACGCCGCCGCCTGCCGGGATCTTGGGCACGATGTCGAGTTGGTGCTGGCTATCGCTTTGGAAGGGCAGGTTGGTGCTCACCACCATATGTTGCTGCTGGGTGTTCACGGTGGTTTCAAAATCGGCTATGTTCAGTTTCATATTCGGGAAAGAAGGCAGCGTAGCCGTCGGCTGGATCAGCCAGTTGATGACCATGTTCTCGGCATAGTTGTTGGTAAAACTGCTGACTTCGCTGATGTTGAAACTCTCGTCGCTCTTGAGCTTTTGCAGCTGGATGGCCTTGTTGACCTCTGCCGTGACGAGGTCGGCAATGGTGTCGTTGGCCCATGTCGTGACATCCTTGACCAGGTCCTGCGGCGGGTTGGAGATCCCCCAGGTGATCTTGACGCTGGAAGAATTGGACTCTGTCAGGAGTGCTTTGACCGACCCCGGACTGACCTGATCGCCCCAACTGTCGTATTTCGGTTGGGTGACCTGGTACTGGTAGGCGATCGAAGAGTCGAATTTCAGTACGGCGGAGACGCTTTGCAGCCTGGCCGGAACCCAGAGATAGTAGGTTACGTCGACTGCGCCGCCCTGGTTGGAAAAAGCGGTTTTGCAGGCTTCCAGCTGGGTTTTGCTCAGGTGGGCCAGGAAACTCGCCACATTGCTGCCGAAATTGGAGGCTGCGGCGGTAAACGTGGTCGTTGTTCCGCCGGCGGCCAGGTTGAAAGCGGCCCAACTGCCCTTATTCAGCGCCAGTGCGATGAAATTCGGTTTGGTGACGCCGGGGAATTTGGTCGCATTGCCGAGGATCGCGCTGGAAATGGCTGCCTGGATGTCGGCCGGGACGGACAATTCCACATCAAACCGGCAGACGCCGGATCCGTTGTCGGCGCCGTCAGTCTGATTGGTGGTGATGTTGAAGGAAGGGTTCCCCTGGGTGTCCGTCACAAATTGCGGTTTGGGGATGATATAAAATGCATTGGGATCAGGATTGGGGTCGAGCTGGTCGTCGCGGTAATAATCCCAGCTGTAGCCTGTGCTGTCCTGATAGGTTCCCTTTAAAGCAAAATTGAGCATGGTTTTTTGTTTTAAGCGTTAAGGAATGAAAAAGGCGGGGATAGAATCCCGGTTGGGGTCGTCATTGGAGACCTTGAGCGTAGGTAGCCAATTGTTGCCATTGTGCCTGCGCCGTCTGGATATCGAGCTGTTTGAAATCGTCGGCGTAGGAATCGTCCGTGGCGTCGTTGAGGTTGGTCAGTACGGCCGTGAACTTGCTTTGGAGAATACCCCAGGCGTCGTAGACCGTCTGGACGGCTTTTTGGGCGCCCTGTACGTTATTCACCACATTTTCAAGGATGGCTTTGGCGTAAATGGTAGTGACCAGCGTGGGGTCGGCGCCGACCTCGTCGACTTTGATGGACACGTTGAAATTGACGTTGACGATGACGTTGCAAGGCCCCAACTGCTGGCTGTCTAGGAAGTTTTCCCCGAGGGCTGCCGACACCTGGGAAACCGCTGAAGCGCCGTTTGTGAATTTGGCGGTCGCGGCGCCTAAATCGGTTGCGATCTTTTGTTGATCCGAGTTGGTAGAAGCTGTGTAACCGGCCACCTGGGTGCGGACCTGTTCAACCGATTTCTGTTGCGTTTCGACGGCGGAGATCAGGTTGTTGATCTGTGTGCTGACCGTTGACCGCTGGGCTGCCGTCGGCTTGCTGCCGGGCTGATTGTCAATCTCATTCAGCAGGTTGAGCAATTGCGTTGTTGCGGATTGGAAACTTCCGTTGAACGCGATGATGGCGCCCGGTATGGTTTTGGTGACGGCCGGGCAGGTATTGTCGATCCAGTTTTGCGCCCGGGTCTGTGCGGCGCTGATATCGGCCTGAATGGGCCCGTACCAGGACGGCGGGTCCGAAATGGACGGAACGGCCGTTACGATAGCCTGCGCAAAGTTGGTGACCGACGTGGCGGAATTGAGGGCTTGTTGGAGGTCCGCCTGCGTCAGGTTTGGATTGAGCATAATCCGTTGGATTAAAAGGTCGGGGTTGCGCAAGCTCATATTGTCGGACAATTTTGCAAGAAAAGCAACGAGCGGGTGATGGAGTGAGAGCGGGAGGATGTGAGACCATCCCGCTGCCCGTCTCGCCTTCAGCATATCTTGTCCGCCGGTATGATGTAAACAGGATCCTTGACGGATGCGTTCGGGCGCAACCCCTTCCGGGTTAACAACTACTTTGGGTACGTTTGGAAAGAAACCGGTTCTCAGGCCGCGTCGGCGCCGGACAACTTGTGGATGTTGACGATCTTGTTCTGCAAGGTGGTGACGGTTGTCTGCATGCCGGTTGCGAAGGTCACGAAATTCGCCCAGTCCTTCTGCGCTTGCTGGATGTCCAGGGAGAGATCAACCCAATCCGACTGGCTCATGTCCGATTTGGAATCGTTCAGGTCGCTGATCACGGTATTCACCTGGGTGGTGATGATACCAAACCAGTCGGCGATATCGGTCAATGACTGTGCCATATCCTTGTTTTTGTCTACCAGCGTAGTGACGGAGGTATTCATGACCGTCAGCGAGGCGATCTGCTGTTGCTCGTTGGCCAGTTCGGCGGTATCCGTGTTGAGCTTGTCCTGGGCTTCCGCCAGTTTTTTCTCATAAATGGCGATCACGGTAGCGGCTTCGGCAATGGCGGCTACGATAATGAATGCGCCGATCGCGATGGCAAATGGAGCCGCCGGACCTGTGGAGGCGGCGCCCAATCCGACCACGGAAACCCCGACGAACAACCCGACACCGGCGGCGATACCGGCTGCCGTGATGGCTGCGTTGTCTTTGGCGATATCCGCCTGTTGGATGGCGATATCCGAATTCAGATCGGTAACCACTTTCTGATCGTCCAGCAAGGCTTTCTGGATGCTGTTGTTGCCGGTGGTGAGGTTGGTCAGGTCATTGCCGGCGTCGGTCTGGAAGGTGGAAAAATTGGATTTCACCCCGTCGATGCTGGTTTTTTCATCGCCGATATGCTTGAAGATCCAGTTCAATTCGGCCTGAATGGTGGAGATCTGGTCGCTGGTGGGATTATTTTTCGAATCCTGAAGGATCTGGAGGATATTGGCCGTGCCGGTCTGGAAACGGCTGCCGATATTGATCACTGCCTGCGGGATGGTGGAGGTGATGGCGGGCTCCAGCGTTTGCGTCCAGTTGCCGGCGTGTTTTTTGGCTACCCCCAGGTTGGTATTCAGCGTATCGAACCAGTCGGGCGGCGGATTGATGATGGTTTGCAGGTTTGTTTGCTCTACGGCAATGGCGTAGGCGCGGATTTTGGTGAGTACGTCCACGTGATTGGCCAGAACGTCCTTTTGTCCGGATGCGTTTTGGGGTACCAAGGATGCAATTTTACCCATGATCTTGTTTTTTATAGGTTGAAGAATGAATTACGCTTTTGCGGTTTTGATGACGCCGCCGGAAACCATGCCGGATACGGCTTTCTCGATATTGATGGCGACCTGCGCGATTTCGCCCCAGGCCTTTGCGGCATCCGGGAGTGAGGCGATCTCGGGCATGGTCTTGAAATTGGCGTCGGTATAGTGTTGCAATTCTGAAATGGTGTCATCGATGTTGCTGCCCTGGTCCGACCAGATGGAAGACATATCGATCGCCGATTGGATGCTGACGAGCGCCTTGTCGACGGTGTTGAGCATGGGTTGGAGCCCCTGCAGGATGACGATGGCCTGGTCTTCGTCGAGGAGTTGATCCTTGAGGGTTTTGATCTTTTTCAGGTTTTCCTCGATCTTGCCTTCATTGATGGCGGTGGTAATGGCGGCAATGGTCAACCCGCCGATGGCGAGGGCCGCGCCGATGATGGGGAAAGCGGGGTTGGCTGCGGTCAGGACGGCAAAAGTGACGGCCACAATCCCGAAAGACAGCGATATGCCGGTGGTGGCAATCGAGGTCATGCCGCCGTCCGCTTTGGAGGTTTCTACGGCGATATCCTGGTAGAGCTGTTCGATCTGCTGTTGCAGCTGATCGACGACGGCCTGGTCGGATTTGATCGTTTTGGCGGCTTCATCCAGGGCGGTCTCGACAGCGGCGCGGTATTTCTGAAAATCCTTTGAGAAATCATCGAGGATCTTTTGCTGGTTCTCTGCACTTGCCGGGATAGCGGTGACGTGGCTTTTCAACCATTGCAGGTAATGTACGGCCTCCGATACGGTGGCGGCATTCTGAATGTTGTCGGCCAATACCTGGACGCTGTTGCTGTAGGTCACAAAGTAGTGGGGCGTTTGGGATGCCACGATCGGCCCCTGGTTGATCAGCCAGTCCGTCCCCTTGGATTGAGCGGAAGCGAGGCTGGCCTGCAGGTTTTTCATCCAGTCCGGTGTCGGCGTTAGCGGGAAGAACTGGGATTGCTGGAGCGTAACGGCCGCCAGCGTGACTGACTGATAGGCTTTGAGGAATTGGATCAGTAATCCCTCGGTAATGGTTTTGTCCGGCGCAAGCATACGATTGCATTTAGGTGATGAAAAAAGATATTGGGTTCGGCCGTGCAGGATGATACCGCCCAGCCGTTAATTGCTGAAATTCACAAGGAGAACCTGGAGAAAATGATTTGTCGGATAGGGCAAATTTAGGCCCTTGGAAGCCTTGGGATCAAGGGAGGAATTACGGATAAAAAAAAACGGGCATTTTTACCTGTTTGGTTGGTAAAAATACCCGTCGGTCGCATTTGCTCAATTTATAGAGCTTAATACATAATTTTTATAACTTATGTGATTGTAAAAATACCTGGTCGGCAAGGTACGAGTCGGACGCCTCCGAGGTGTCCGACTCGTGAGATCTCATTTCTTCGGCCGTATGGCCCGGATCGGCGCCGCGGGTTCCGCCTTCAATTCCACGGGATGCTCCTTAAGCAACCGCATAGCCTCCGCTGCTGCGCGCTCCAGTTGCGGGTCGTGGCCCATGATCACCTCTTTCGGGGTCATTTCCACTTCGATATTCGGGGTGATGCCCTTGTTCTCCACATCCCACTCACCGTCCAGGTTGAAGAAGCCGCCGCGGGGTGCGGTCATGTAGCCGCCGTCAACCAGGTTGGGGGTATCCCAGATGCCGACCAGGCCGCCCCAGGTTTTGGTCCCTACCAGCGGGCCGAGTTGCATTTCCTTGAACATGTAAGGCAGCATATCGCCGCCGGAGCCCGCCATTTCGTTGATGATCATCACCTTGGGGCCGAAGATGCCGGTGAGCGGCTCGGTCCAGGGTGTGCGTTTGCCGGCCGGGTTGTTGAAGTAACCGCGGAGTTGCCGGTTCAGGATGTCGACAAAATAGTCGGCAATATAGCCGCCGCCGTTGTAGCGTTCATCCAGGATCACCCCTTTCTTGTGTTGCTGGGCGAAATAATACCGGTTGAAATAGGCGTACCCGTCCTCGGCGGTATTGGGCAGCCAGACGTAGGCGATCTGCCCGTTGGTGAGTTCGTCCACCTTCCGGCGGTTGCCCTCCACCCAGGCGAAGGTGCGCAGGGCGTTTTCATTGCCTACGGGGACGACCTTCACCTGCCGCGCGCCGGCGCCGGACGGATCCCGGCTTACTTTGAGCACCACCTGCTTGTCCGCTTTATTTTCAAACAGGCTGTACGGGTTCCGCGCTGTGGTCAGGTCGTTGCCGTCAACCGAGATCAGGTAGTCGCCCTCCGATACGTCCACACCCGGCATGCTGAGGGGCGCCCGCAGGCCCGGGTTCCAATTCTCGCCGGTATAGATCTTCTTGATGCGGTACCGGTTGCCGGCCGCTTCCAGGTCGGCGCCCAATAATCCGATCGGGACGGGCTTCACTTCGGGGTTGTCGCCGCCGCCGGTAAAGGAGTGGCCGATGGAAACTTCACCGCCCAGGATATCCAGCAGGTAGGTCAGGTCGCTTCGGTGGGCTGCGTGGTCCACCAGCGGGGCATACATCTCGTAGATCTTGTTCCAGTCGGCGCCGTGCACGTTCTTCACGTACAGGTAATCCCGCTGGTATCGCCAGCCTTCCCGGAAGATCTGCTTCCACTCCTTGCGCGGGTCGACCCGGATCTGGACGCCGGACACGTTCAGGCTGCCGTCGCCGATATTGGGTTTGCCGGCGGTCTCCACCACCCCCCATTGACCGTGGGAATTGTAGAGCAATTTCTTGCCGTCGGGCGAAAGGGCGAACTCGTTTAGGGGCGACAGGAATTTATCCCCCTTGCGATCCTTGAGGGAAAATTTGTGCAACGTTGCCCCGTCCTGGTTCTGCACGTTTTCGGCTATATACAACTCGCCCTCGGCGCCGGCTTTCAGCAACGCGTAATCCCTGGGCGGCATATCGACGGCCAGGATGCGCTGGCTCAGCCCGTCCGGATCGATCTGGACCTTGACGCCGGATTCCTTTTTGGCATCCGCTTTTTCTTCAGGGGCCTTATCCGTCGTTTTATCCTTTTCCGCATCGGCGGCGCCTTCGGGTTCATCGCTCTCCGGCAGGAGCGGCGACGGTTCCCCTTTTTTCAGGACCATAAAATATACCGACCGCCGGATGGGGCGCTCAATGGAGCTCATGTCGAGCCAGCCTGAGGCCAGCGCCAGGTTGGTGCTCGCCAGGAAGTAGAGGTATTTGCCGCTCGCGTCCCAGGCCGGAGAGACCGCGTCGGACAGGCCGTCGGTCAGTTGCAGCGATTTGGATTGGTCGACCGACCAGGCGAACACGGCGTGGTACTCGCTTTCCAGTCTTCGGGAATACGCGATCCATTTGGAATCCGGCGACCAGACCGGGTTGATGGTCCGTTCGGGGTGCAGGAAAAGGTCCTGATCCACCAGGGTTGTTTTGCCGGTTGAGACGTTGATCATCCACAACTGTTGCAGGTGGTCGGTATAGGCGATGTATTTCCCGTCGGGCGACCAGGTCGGCGAATAGTAAAAAGTGGGGGAGGGGATCTTTACCTCCCGGGGCGGCGTCAGGCCGTCCTGCGCGCCGATCATCAGGCTGTATTCGCCGCTCGCATCCGAGAACCAGGCCACGCTCTTTCCGTCGGGCGACCAGACCGGGTCGTGGTCGCGGGCGCCGGGCGAATTGGTGAGGTTGCGCGGATCGCCTTTTTCTACCGGCACGGTGATGATCTCCCCGCGCGCTTCGAATACGACGCGTTTGGCGCCGGGCGAAAGGGAGGCGTTTCCAAGGGATTCAGCCGCCGGTTCCCAGTGGGGTTGAAGCCAGGGAAAATCGCCTTTCACTTCGATGGAGATCTTTGCAGCGGCCTTGGAAGCGGGATCGAGGGTGTACAGGTCGCCGCCGTATTCGAAAATGAGGGTGTTGCCGCTGCCCGCCAGTTGTTTGACGTCGTATTCGGCGAAGGTCGTGAGCTGTTCCAGGGCTGAGGTCCGGGTGTCGTAGCTGTAAATATTCATGGCCAGATCCCGGTCGGAGAGGAAGTAGATCTTGTCGCCCATCCAGACGGGTTGCTGGTCCTTGCTGTTTTGCCAGGGCAGTGTTTTGAGCTCGTAGCTATTCAGGTCGAGCACGCAGATGGGCCGGTTCTGGCCGCCGCGGTAGTTGCGCCATTCGATATCCCAGGGGGCGACCAGTTCGTAAGCGTAGGAAGCGCCGTCGGGTGAATAGGCGCCGCGAAAGGCCCTCGGCATGGGCAGG
>WBZL01000361.1_pt1 | contig 50506 bp, 40 predicted proteins | sample 5204291 | NCBI WGS metagenome assembly WBZL01 (sample SAMN12344345, study PRJNA552823) | activated sludge metagenome | biome: Activated sludge suspended growth; feature: Nitrification reactor; material: Wastewater; isolation source: activated sludge from nitrification reactor of wastewater... | reverse complement strand
GGCTCGGGCGCCGACATCTCCGGCCTCGACACGAGTGCGCACCCGGTGGCCGAGTACGAGGCCGCCCTCGCCGAGCAGTCCACCGAGCGGGACTTCGCCGAGCGCTCGGGCGACGACCTCTACATCCTCTACACCGGCGGCACGACCGGCATGCCCAAGGGCGTGATGTGGCGCCAGGAGGACATCTTCTTCGCCGCGATGGACGGCTCGGCCATGGGCGTCGCCCCGAAGCCGGAGACCCCGGAGGACCTCGCCGAGCGGGTGAAGCTCTCGGGCGGCACCCTCACGATGGCCACCGCGGCGCCGCTCATGCACGGCGCCGCCCAGTGGGCGACGTTCATCTGCCTGCACTCGGGCAGCGCGATGGTGCTGCCGTCGACCCACCGGTTCGACCCGGCGAAGATCTGGCGCACCGTGTGCGACGAGAAGGTCATGACCATGACCGTGGTGGGCGACGCCATGGCCCGCCCGCTGGTCGAGGAGCTGGTGGCCAACCGGGACGACTACGACCTGTCCAACTTCTTCGCCCTCGGCTCGGGCGGCGCCATCCTCTCCGCCGGCGTCAAGCAGCAGCTGCTCGAGGTCCTGCCCAACCTCATCATCAACGACAGCTTCGGCGCGTCCGAGACCGGGGCGCAGGGCACCGCGGTGGGCGCGTCGGCCGAGGGCCACCCCCAGTTCGCGGTCACCCCCTCGACCAACGTGCTCGACGAGGACCTCGAGCCGATCGAGCCGGGCTCGGGCGAGCGGGGGCTGCTGGCCCGCACCGGCCACATCCCCCTCGGCTACTACAAGGCCGAGGCCAAGACGGCGGAGACCTTCAAGGTCGACCGCCACGGCGTGCGCTGGGTGATCCCGGGCGACTGGGCCACCGTCGAGGAGGACGGGTCGATCACGCTGTTCGGTCGCGGCTCGGTCTCGATCAACTCGGGTGGCGAGAAGATCTTCCCCGAGGAGGTCGAGGCCGCGCTGAAGAGCCACCCGCAGGTGTTCGACGCGATCGTCGTGGGCATGCCCGACGAGCGCTTCGGTGAGCGGGTGACCGCGGTCGTGGCGCCCCGCCCGGGCGAGACCCCGACGCTGGCCGACCTGGCCGAGCACTGCCGCACGAAGATCGCCGGCTACAAGGTGCCCCGCGAGCTCCACCTGGTCGACGCCATCACCCGCTCGCCGAGCGGCAAGGCGGACTACCGGTGGGCCAAGCAGACGGCCAAGGACACCCCCGCCGCCGACTGAGCTCGTCCGGCGGCTCCGTGCTCGCCCTGCGGTGCGCCCGGGCTGCGTTCACCGGGTCAGGCGCGCTGGTCCTCGGGGACCAGCACGCAGTGGGTGCCCCGGTAGATCGTGGGCATGCACTTGTTGCAGTGCACGCACAGCGACTCGCTCGTCGCCCCGGCGGCGAGCTTGTTCACCAGGTCGGGCTCGCGGAGCAGGCCGCGGCCCATGGCCACGAACTCGAAGCCCTCGGCCATGGCCTGGTCGATGGTCTCGCGCTTCGTGATGCCCCCGAGCAGGACGAGGGGCAGGTCGACCGCCTCGCGGAACTGGCGGGCGTAGGGCAGGAAGTACGCCTCCTCGAACGGGTACGACGGCAGGAAGCGCTTGCCGAGCACCTTGAACGCGGGGCGCACGAACTTCGGCATCGAGCGCGCCATCTCCCGCACCGGCGCCTCGCCCCGGAACAGGTACATCGGGTTCTGCAGCGAGCTGCCCCCGGTCAGCTCGACGGCGTCGAGGTGGCCGTCGGCCTCGAGCAGCTTCACGAAGGGCACGCTCTCGTCGAGCCAGAAGCCGCCGGGCACGCCGTCGTCCATGTTCACCTTGGCGAGCACCGCCACCTCGGCACCCGACGCGGCGACGGCCTCGCGCACCGCCTCGACGATGGCCCGGGGGAAGCGGGCCCGGTTCTCGAGGGGACCGCCCCACTCGTCGGTGCGCTTGTTGATCTTCGGGCTGAGGAACTCGCTGGGGAGGTAGCCGTGGCCGAGGTGGATCTCGATGGCGTCGAACCCGCCGTCGACGACGATGCGGGCGGCGTCGGCGAAGTCCCGGGTGATGCGGTCGATGTCGTCGGCGGTGACCGCCCGGGTGCGCCGCATGGCGAGGGGGCTGAACATCGCCGACGGGGAGAGGCCCTGGTAGCCGGCGCCCGCGGCGACCGCGCCGGCGTGGCCGAGTTGGGCGGAGACCTTGGCGCCCTCGGCGTGCACGGCGTCGGCGAGCCGCTGCAGCCCGGGCACCGCCTCGCGGCTGAGGATGATCTCGTTGGGCGTCCCGCAGCCCTCGGGGGAGACCGCGCAGTAGGCGACGGTGGTGAGGGCCACGCCGCCGGCGGCCATGGTGCGGTGGAACTCGATCAGCCGGTCGGAGACCACGTGGTCGAAGGTCATGCCCTCGAAGGTCGCCGCCTTCAGGATGCGGTTGCGTAGGGTGATCGGGCCCAGCTGGGCGGGGGCGAACGGCTCGGGGGCGGCGCTGGGGTCCATGGGGCCTCGATTCGGGCGGCGGCGGCGGGCGGGGTGCCCGGAGGCCCCCATTCTTGACCGCAGGTGAGCAGGGTAGGGACGCCGCCGTCCAGCCGGGCCTCAGGGGACGGCCTGCGCCGGACGATGCACCCAGGACCGGGGCGCCGACGACCTGCCAGGAGATCGCGACGTGAGGACGACCCAGGGGCGGCACCACCCGTGGTGGACCGTCACCGTCGTCGGCGCCGTCGCGGTGGTGCTCACCGCCACCGCGCCCGCCGGCGCCACCGCCCGCCAGACCGAGCCCGAACCGACCACGACCACGGCCGCCACCGCGCTCGAGCCGGGCAGCACGCCCCCGCCGGTGCCGGCGACGGTGCCCGAGGACGCGCCCACGACGACCACCGCCGCCCCATCCGGCGCGGAGGCGGGCGCGGGAGCGGAGGCCGGTCCGGGGTTCACGAGCACGCCGGCCGAGGGCGCCACCGGCACCCGGATCCAGGTCGCGGGCGCGGGCTGCCTCCTGCCCGGCACGGACCAGCCCGGTGACGGCGTCGTGGTCACCCTGGTGCAGCGGGGTGCGGTGTTCGCCGACACGACCGTCCCCGTCGCCGGCGACGGGCGGTGGGCCGGCGAGCTGGTCGTGCTGGCCGGCGTCCCCCGCGGCGACTACCGGGTCAAGGCGGTCTGCGCCTCCCCCGGCTACGACGAGCAGGACCCGGTCACCTACGCCCGCCGCTCGTTCCGGGTCACCGGCGAGGGGGCGGGCGCACCCACCGAGGACGCCGTGGCGCCCCCCTTCAACGGTGGGCCCGAGCCCTTCCCCGAGTACGACGGCCAGTCGACGTGCAGCCCGAACGAGAAGCCGGGGATGGCTGCGTTCCGCCGGCTCGTCCAGTCCCACTACGGCGGGGGCAGCCTCGGCGTCGGCCGGGCGTGCAGCGTGGGCTCCACCAGCGAGCACAAGGAGGGCCGGGCCTGGGACTGGGCCATGAACGCCGGCAGCGCCCGGGACCGGGCCACCGTCCAGCGGGTCATGGACTTCCTGTTCGCCACCGACGCCAACTGCGAGCCCTTCGCCAACGCCCGCCGCCTCGGCGTGATGTACATCATCTGGAACCGCCACATGTTCCGGCTCTACGACACCGACCGGGGCTGGGCGCCGTACTCGGGTCCGTCCCCCCACACCGACCACGTCCACTTCAGCCTCACCCGGGACGGCGGCGCCGGCCGGGTGAGCTACTGGTCCCGGACCTACCACGCCCCCACCTTCCGGGCCGGCGACCGCGACGTGGTCGGCCTCCACGCCAACCCGGCGTGGGACCGCGCCCAGACCGGCGACTTCGACGGGGACGGGCGCGACGACCTGCTCTGGTACCGGCCCGGCGGCGAGGACGACCACGTCTGGTGGTCGGCCGGCGGCGGCCGGTTCTCCGACGACGTCCGCCACGTCGGGGGCGACTACCGGGCCTTCACCGGCGACTTCAACGGCGACTGCCGCGACGACATCTTCTGGTACGGGCCCGGGTCCGCACGCGACCACATCTGGCTCGGCGGCGCCTCCCGCACGTTCCGGAACCTCGACGTCACCGTGAACGGGGACTACTGGCCCGTCGTCGGCGACTTCAACGGCGACCGGGCCGAGGACGTCTTCTGGTACCGGCCCGGCGCGGGCACCGACCCCGTCTGGTTCGGCACGTTCTACGGGCGCTTCGTGGGACGCACCGAGCGGGCCGACGGGTCGTACCAGCCCTTCGCCGGGGACTTCGACGGCGACGGTCGCGACGACGTCTTCTGGTACGGCCCCGGCACCCGGCCCGACGCGATCTGGCGGGGCACGAGCGGCAACCGCTTCGTCCCCGAGTCGACCTCGGTCGCGTACGACGCCGTGCCCGTGCCCGGCGACTACAACGCCGACCACCGCACCGACGTCTTCTGGTACCGGCGCGGGACCGCGGGCGACACCATCTGGCTGGGCACTGCCAACGGCGGCTTCGTCGGCAACCCGGTGACGATGGACGCCTCGTTCGGGGTGGTGGCCGCCGGCGACGTCGACGGCAACGGTCGCGACGACGTGCTCTTCCACGGCGACCCCGACCGCCGCGACCGCTTCTGGCTCTACTGACCCGGGAACGGCGTGGGGCGACGCCTCCGTGCTCGACTCCTAAGGTGGCACCCATGGGACGCATCGTGGTGGGGGTCGACGCCTCCGAGTGCGCCCGCCGCGCCCTGGTCTGGGCCCTGCGGGAGGGAGCGCTCCGCGGCGACACCGTGAAGGTGGTCGGCGCCTGGAGCTACACCGACCAGGCGGCCCTGACCGGCCACGACTTCACGCCCGCGTTCGACGACGCCGCCGCCCAGGCCGCGGTGGCCGGGATCGTGGACGGCGTGCGGGCCGCCGACCCGGCGCTCGCCGCGGTCGACGTCGAGATCGCGGCGGTCAACGACCTGCCCGCCCGGGCCCTGCTGGCGGCCGCCGAGGACGCCGACCTCGTCGTCGTCGGCGCCCGCGGGATCGGGGGCGTGAAGGAGCTGCTGCTCGGCTCGGTCAGCCATCAGGTGGTCGAGCACAGTCCCGTCCCCGTCGTGGTCGTCCACGACCGGCGCTGAACGACCACCGGCGGGCCGCCGCTCCGCAGGTCAGCCGGCTCAGCAGGTCAGCAGGTCAGCCGCTGGTCAGCGGCGGGCGTCGACGCCCGAGAAGAACGCCTCGGCGAAGTGGTGGCTGGGGCGCACCATGAGGTCGACCTTCTCGATGACCGCGTTCTCGGCACCGTGCTCGCGCAGGAGGCGGAGCACCTCGTGCACATCGGCGATGGCGAGGTGGCCGTCGAGCTCGGTGCCCCGCTCGGCCTCGATCCAGGCACTGTCGAGCAGCACGCCGTCGAGCGCCGCGCGCGTCCCGGCGTCGGCCTCGGGGAAGTGGGCCCGCACCACCCGCGTCTCGCCGGCGGCGAGGGCCGACTCCACGAGGTCGACGACCTGGGTGAACGCGCTCCGCCGGGTCGGCGTCCAGATCAGGGGGTCGGCGGCGGCCACCAGGCACGCCTGGGAGCGCAGGGCGCGACCGCCTTCGATCTGCTTGAGGCCGTTGGCGTCGAGGGTCGTGCCGGTGGAGGTGAGGTCCACGATGATGTCGGCGGTGCCGGCCTTGGGCGCCCCCTCGGTGGCGCCGAGCGAGGCCACGATCCGGTAGTCGCCGAACCCCGAGCGGGCGAAGTGGGCGCGGGTGAGGTTGGGGAACTTGGTGGCGACCCGCAGCACCCGGCCGTGGTCGTGGCGGATGTCGGCGGCGACCTCGACGAGGTCCTCCATGGTGGCGACGTCGAGCCAGATGGCGGGCACGCCGACGACGAGGTCGGCCCGGCCGAACTGGAGGTCCTCGATGACGACGTCGACCGGGCTCGGGGCGCCCGGCTCGGCGGCCGCCTCGCTGACCAGGTCGAGCCCGGTGATGCCGGCGTGGGCCTGGCCCGAGGCGATGAGCTCGGGGATCTCGTCGGCGCGCGACAGCAGCACCTCGACGCCCGGCAGGCCCGCCATGCGGGCGGCGTACGAGCGGCCGCCCCGCTTGATGGGGATGAAGCAGCGGTCGAGCAGGTCGAGGGTGCCGTCGTGCAGCGAGCCCTTGGCCACCACGCACAGGACGAGGACGTCGTCGCTCACGTTTCCTCCTCCTCGCCGGCGGCACCCGACTCGTCGCCGACCACCGAGCCGTGGAGCTGGAGCTGCACCCGCTCGAGGCCGAGCGAGAACCCGACCGCGGGGACGGGCGCGGTGCCACCGACCGACTCGACGAGGTCGTCGTAGCGACCGCCACCGCAGAGCTGACTCTCGGTCGAGTCCGTGCCGTCGTGGATCTCGAACACGAAGCCCGTGTAGTAGTGGATGCCGCGTCCCATGCGGGGCCGGAGGCGCACGGCGGCGGGGTCGAGGCCCCGTTCGGCGAGCAGCTCGGCGCGCCGGTCCCAGTCGTCGGCGACCGCGGCCAGCGCCGGGGACGCGGCCCGCTCGGCGATGGTGCGGATCTGGGCCAGGCCCTCGGCGAGCGGGGCGTCGACCGCGAGCACGCCGGCGAGGGCCTCGGCGATCGCCGGCTCGATCGGGCCCCGGGCCTCGGCCCGGCTGAGCAGGCGCCGGGCGATCTCCTCGGGGGTGCGCACGCCGACGTGCTCGGGCCCGGCGGCGGTGAGGATCCGGCCGAGCAGGGCGTCGCGCTGGGCCGCCGGGGTGCGGTCGAGCAGGGCCACGACCTCGTCGCCGCCGTCGGCGCCCGCAACCCCGTCGCCGGCCGCCCCGTCGGCGCCGGTCCCGGCCGCGGCCTCGCGGGAGGCGGCCAGCTCGCGCTCGAGCGCAGCCCAGTCGGGGGCCGCCCGGGTGAGGCGGACCCGCCAGCCGGGCGACAGGCGCTCGTCGCCGAGCAGCGCCCCGAAGAACGACACGTCGCCCACCTCGACCCGCAGGCCGTCGAGGCCGTAGGAGCGGAGCAGGCCGTGGGCCAGGGCCAGGATCTCGGCGTCGGCCGCGGCGCGGTCCTCGTCGCCGAAGTGCTCGGCGCCGGCCTGGGTGAACTGGCGGTACCGGCCCTCACGGGGCCAGTCGAAGCGGAAGACCGAGCCGACGTAGTAGCAGCGGAAGACCTCGTCGCGGCCGTGGATGCTGTCGGCGTAGAGCCGGGCGGTCGGGATGGTCATCTCCGGCCGCAGGCAGACCTCGTGGCCGCCCGGGTCGGTGAAGATGTACATGCGGCTGCGGATCTCCTCGCCCAACCGGTCGAGGAAGGGGGCGGCCCGCTCGAGGATGGGCGGCTTGACCGGCCCGTAGCCGGCGCCGCGGAACCAGGCCCGGGACGCCTCGGCGAGGGCCTCGGCCCGGACGGCCTGCTCCTCGGCGAGGTCGAAGGCGCCGGAGACCGGCTCGGTGGTGGCCATCGTCGCCGCCCTCAGCCCTCGCCGCCCGGCGCGGTGCCGCGGCCGACGATCTCGGCGACGGTGGCCACGAGGTCGGCGCGGGGCACGGAGCGCTGCGCGGGCTGGCCCGAGCGCCACTCGTCGCGGTCGGCGATGCCCTTGGCCAGCTCTTCGCCGAGGGCGAGGTCCTTCACCACGACCTCGCCGGCGTCGAACTCCCGGGAACCGGCGATGACCGCGGCGGCCGAGCGCCGGCGGTCGGCGTACTTGAGCTGGGCCTTGAACGAGCGCTGGTCGGGGTACAGCTCGGCGGGGATGCCGGCGTCGCGCAGCTCGGTGACCATCGCCTGGTAGTCGGCGAGGCGCTCGCCGTCCATGATCGTGACCACGACGGGGCCGCGGGGCGCCGCCGCCTCGCCGGCCCGGGCGCGGAGGGCGGCGAGGAGCCGGTCGACGCCGAGGCTGGCGCCGCAGGCCGGCACCTGCTCGCCGGTGAAGCGCTGGACGAGGTCGTCGTAGCGGCCGCCGCCGGCGACCGAGCCGAACGCCCGCGGCCTGCCCTTCTCGTCGAGGGTCTCGAAGGTCAGCTCGGCCTCGAAGACCGGGCCGGTGTAGTAGGCGAGGCCCCGGACGACGGTGGGGTCGAACACGACCTGGTCGCCGCCGAGGCCCATCGCGTCGAGGAGGCCGGCCATGGTGGCGAGCTCGTCGAGGCCCGCCTTGCCGGTGGGCTCGTCGCCGACGAGGTCGGCCAGGCGGTCGAGCACCTCGGTGCGGGTGCCGCCGCCCGACCGCACGAAGGCGAGCACGGCGTCGACCTGCGCGGGGGCGAGGCCGGCGCCCTCGGTGCGGTCGCCGGAGGCGTCGGTGCGGCCCTCGCCGAGCAGCTCGCCCACGGCGTCGACGCCGAGGCGGTCGAGCTTGTCGACGGCCCGCAGGACCGTCAGCTGGGCGCGGGCGTCGTCGATGCCGGCGCGGTGGAGGATGCCGGTGAGGATGCGGCGGTCGTTGACCCGCACGACGTAGTCGCCGCGGTCGATGCCGATGGCCTCGAGCGAGGCGGCCAGCACGGCGCACACCTCCGCGTCGACGCCCACCGAGGCGCTGCCCACCGTGTCGAAGTCGCACTGGGTGAACTGCCGGAAGCGGCCGGGGCCGGGCTTCTCCCGGCGCCACACGGGGCCGACCTGGTAGCGGCGGAAGGGACGCACGAGGTGCTGGCCGGCCTGGGCCACGAACCGGGCCAGCGGGGCGGTCAGGTCGTAGCGCAGGGCGATCCACTGGTCGTCGTCGTCGCGCAGGGCGAACACGCCCTCGTCCGGGGCGTCCTGGTCGGGCAGGTGCTTGCCGAGGGCGTCGAGGTACTCGAGCGCCGGCGTCTCGAGGGCCTCGAAGCCGTACAGGCGGTAGACGGCGACGATGCGCTCGACCATGGCCTGGCGGGCCAGCACGTCGTCGGCCCTCGCGTCGGCGAAGCCGCTCGGGAGCCGGGCGCTGGGGCGATCGGTGGACACGTGGGGGCTCCGTTTTCCGGCGACGACGTGTCGCGTGGGCCGTCAGTACTGCCGATGGGGGTCGAACCCATGACCTCCGGGTCCACAACCCGGCGCTCTAACCAACTGAGCTACGGCAGCGCGCGCGCCTCTGGAGGCGCACAAGAGTGTGTACCGGTGACCTGCCCCCGTTGCAAACGGGTAACGGGCTCAGCGGGGGCGGTACAGGTAGCCGACCACCTCGTCGGGGGTGAGCCCGGCGTGGACCATGAGCACCTGCACCCAGTAGAGGAGCTGGCTCATCTCCTCGGCGAGGTCGTCGCGCTCGCCCTGCTCGGCCGCCAGCCAGACCTCGCCGGCCTCCTCGAGCACCTTCTTGCCGATCTCGTGGACGCCGGCGTCGAGGGCCGCGACGGTCGACGAGCCCTCGGGGCGGCGCTCGGCCCGGTCGAGCAGGAGGCGGTGGAACGCCTCGAAGGACTCGTCGTCGGCAGGGGCGTCGGCGGCGTCGGTCATCGCCCTGCACCTTAGGCTGGGCGCCGTGGACACCCCCGTGCCCGACGAGACCGTGCCCGACCCCGCCGACGCCGGTGAGGACGCGCCCGAGGACACCCCCGAGCAGCCCGACGACCACGGTGTCGCCCCCACGCTCGTGGGCATCTCCTTCGAGGACACCTTCCGGGCCGAGGAGTTCTTCACCGCGGCGCAGGGCCTGGCCGCCAAGAAGGCGTTCACCCTGAAAGACGCCGTGCTCGTGGGCAAGACCGACGAGGGCCGGGCCCACGTCCACGAGACCATCGACCCCTCCCCCGGCCGCACCGCGCTCACCGGCGCCATGTGGGCCGGCCTGTTCGGGCTCATCCTGGGCGGCCCCGTGGGGTGGGCCGCCGGCCTGGCGGTCGGCGCCGGCGCCGGCGCGGTCACCGCCAAGGTCATCGACCTGGGCATCCCCGACGAGTGGGTCGACTGGTTCAAGCAGGCGGTGGACCCCGGGCGGGTGATCGTCGCCCTGCTCGTGGAGGACCTCGACCCCGATGCGCTGGTCGCCGAGGTGAAGCGCTTCGCCGGCGCCGACCTGGTCTACGCCAACCTGGATCCGGGAACGATCGAGCGGGTGAAGGACGCCCTCGAGGGCTGACGCCCTCACGCCGCTGCCGCCGCCCACCCCGAGCCAGACGACCCGGACGAGACCGACGCCGTGACCGCCCCGACACACGCGCCTGCGCCGCCGCCCGCCGGCGGCGGCGTCGCCGCGCTCCCCCAGGTCTCGGCCCAGGCCGAGCGCAAGCGCCGCCTGGTGGTGATGAAGCGGCGGGCGTCGCTGTTCCTGCTGGGCGCCACCGTGCTGTTCGTGGTGGTGACCGCGTTCGGCGGTGACGCCACCTGGGCGGGTTACGTGCAGGCGGCCGCCGAGGGCGGCATGGTCGGCGGCCTCGCCGACTGGTTCGCGGTCACCGCCCTGTTCCGCCACCCGCTCGGGATCCCCATCCCCCACACCGCGATCATCGTGGAGAAGAAGGACCAGTTCGCCGAGACCCTCGGCGAGTTCATCCAGGACGCCTTCCTCACGCCCGACGCGGTCACGGCCCGCATCCGGGCCGCGAACGTCGGCGACCGGGTGGCGGCGTGGCTGGTCGAGCCCGCCAACGCGGTGCGGGTGTCCGCCGAGGTCATGGACGGTGCGGTCCAGGTCAGCGACTTGGTGCGCGACGAGGACGTCCACCGGGTGCTCCAGGGCGTGGTGCGGGACCGGCTCGAGACCGTGCCCGTCGCCCCGATGGCGGGCCGGGCCCTCGACTTCCTGATCCGGGACGGCCGCCACCAGCAGGCGTTGTCGGTCGGCATCCGCGAGCTCGACCGCTACCTGATCGACCACGGGCCCGAGCTGCGGGCCCAGCTCGGCACGAAGTCGCCCTGGTGGCTGCCCGGCGCCGCCGAGGACCGCCTCTTCGAGCGCCTCGTGGACGGCGCCCACACCCTGCTCCAGGCCATGCTCGTCGACGAGGGCCACCACCTGCGCCTGCGCTTCGAGGAGCGCCTGGTGCAGCTGGCCGACGACCTGCAGCACTCCGAGGCGTACCGGGAGCGGGGCGAGGAGCTGAAGGCCGAGCTGCTCGCCCAGCCCCAGGTCGGCGAGTGGGTGGCGGCGCTGTGGGCCGACGCCAAGGCCCAGCTGCGGGCCCAGGCCGCCGACGCCGACTCCGACCTGCGCCGGCGCCTCGCCGACGTGGTCGTCGCCACCGGCGAGCGCCTCCAACGCGAGCCCGACCTGGCCGCCCGCCTCGACGACGCCGTGGCCACCGGCGCCGCCTACCTCGTCGAGCACTTCCACGGCGAGATCGTCGGGCTGGTGAGCGGCACCATCGAGCGCTGGGACGCCGAGGAGACCGCCGAGCGCCTCGAGCTGCTCCTCGGCCCCGACCTGCAGTTCATCCGCATCAACGGCACCGTCGTCGGCGCCCTCGCCGGCCTCGTCCTCCACGCCGTCGCCCAGCTCCTCTCCTGAACCGTTCCTCCAGCAGAAACGCGCGGTACCACCGCGCGTTTCTGCTGGAGGTTGCGAGCGCGGCGGACGCGTAGGGTCGGGGGATGGTGGACGAGGGGGACGTCGAGGCGTTCTGGCGGGACGGCGTCGTGTGCCTGCGGGGCGTCGTGCCGGCGGACTGGCTGGGCCGCATCGAGGGGCCGGTCGACGCCACCGTGCACTCGGGCGAGTCGGCCGACCTCGGCGTGCTGGCCGCACCCGGCACCGGCGGCTCGGGGCGCTTCGTCGCCGGCACCGACCACTGGCGCACGAGCGACGACCTGCGGGCCTTCGCCGCCGAGTCGCCGCTGCCCGCGATCGCCGCCGCCCTCCTGCGCAGCGCCCACGTCTGGCTCTACGAGGACAGCGTGCTGGTGAAGGAGCCCGGCAGCTCGCTGCGTACCGAGTTCCACACCGACGCCGCCTACTTCCACGCCGCCGGCGACGCCATGTGCACGTTCTGGGTGCCGCTCGACCCGACCGACGAGGCCAACGGCACGCTGCGCTTCGTGGCCGGCAGCCACCGCTGGGAGCAGGACTTCCGCCCGAACCTGTTCGTGGCCACCGACCCGATCCCCGGCACCGAGGGCGAGGTCGTCCCCGACGTCCTCGCCGACCCCGAGCTGGCCGACCGCATCCTCCGCTTCGACCTGCAGCCCGGCGACCTCACCGTCCACCACGCCCGCACGCTGCACGGCGCGCCCGCCAACGCCACCGCCGACCGGCGGCGCCGGGCCCTGTCGGTCCGCTACTGCGGCGACGGCGTCACCTGGCAGCCCCGCCCCGGCGTGCCCCTCAACGAGCACCATGCGGCCCTGGCCCCGGGCGACCCCCTGGGGCTGCCCGCCTGCCTGCCCGTCTGGCCCCGCTGAACCTGCCGGGCGGCGCGCTCAGAGCTCGTCGAGGCAGATCGCGAGCTCGCCGAAGGCCGTCGCCGGCAGGTCGGGGACCTTGGCCAGGTGGGCCAGGACGAGGCACTGGCCGAGGTAGCGGTGGAACACGACGTCGTTCACGGCGTCGGTGATGCGCAGCCACACCCGCTCGCTGGCGGCGGGGTCGCGGGGATCGTCCTCGATGGCCCGGATGGCCTCGATCACCTGGCGCACCGCCCCGGCGACGAGGCGGCGCTGGCGCGCGCTCTTGAGGTGGAAGGGGTAGGCCCGGCGCTTGCCCAGCACCCACTCGGCGAGCTCGAGGTAGGTGATCAGCTGGGCGCTGATGCCCCGGAGCGCGGCCTCGAGGTTGGCGGGCTGGCCCCGGAACCGCCGATGCTCTCGCAGCAGCGCCCCGAGCGACTCGTAGCTCTTCCAGGGCTCGTCGGGCGCGCCGGGCGTCGCCGCGGGGACCGGGCCGAGGTCGGCCCCCTCGGCCTCGAGCAGCTCGAGGAGCGAGTCGCGGAGCACCTGGGGGCGGTGGAACTGCTGCTGCACCCGCGGCTTCACCTCGCCGCCGTCGCGCTGCCACGGCCGCGGCTTCGGGCGCAGCGCGGCCGGCGGCGGCACGGGGTGCTCGTGGCCGACGTGGACGCCGAAGCGCTCCACCCGGTTCGTCACGACGGGGTCACCCGCCACCCAGTACCGGTCGGCGGACACACTCAGCTCGAGCGAGGCCCGGAAGGCGGCGTCACCGACGGTGGGCGCGCCGTAGGTGCGCAGCTCGACGTTGTCCCACGGCCACGAGCGCCACCCGGTGGCGCCCGCCGTGCGCGCCCGGGCCGACCCCTCCGGAGCGGCCAGCACCATCGCCGCGGCGAAGTGGGCGGCGAGCGCGCCCCCCAGGCTGTGGCCGCTGACGTGGATCGCCCGCGGCGGCCCGGGGTGGTCGAGGGCGTCCAGGCAGATGGCGATGTTCGGCAGGGTCTCGTTGACGGAGCGCCCGAACCCACGGCTCGACCGGCCCGTGGCCGAGATGCGCGGCTCGGGAACCTGGCGGAACAGGTCCATGGCCGTGGTCCAGTCGGGGTTGCCCTGGCCTGCGACCAGGCCCCGCATCGCGGAGCGCACCACCCAGCCGCTGCGGCTCCCCCGGAACACGACGTGGAGGTCGTAGTCCCCGGCGCCGGCGGCACCGCCGTCGGCCCCGAGGTCGCGCTCGAGGACGAAGCCGAGGAAGCTGCCGTGGCCGTCGCGCCGCCACACCTGCCCGGTGCGGCCCTCGAAGCAGTAGAGGCGGTCGGGGCGGCCCGCCGTGCCCCCCGGCGCCCGCCACAGCAGCACCGGCTCGTTCGAGCGGTAGCTCGTCACCCAGATCTCGCCGATGCGGTCGGCGATGGGGGCGGGCGCGTCGAAGACCTGCCAGGTGCCGAGGCGCTCCGGCTTCATGAAGCAGGGTCGCAGCGGGCCGAGGCGGCGCAGGTCGGTCAGGATCGGGTCGAGGTGGCCCGGCACCCGGCGCTCCGCGAAGCGGCGACGCGCCCGGGCGAGGAAGGCGTCGCGCCGGTTGGTCCACGGCCGGGCCATCTGCTCGCTGTACGGGTCCATGGGCCACAGCAGCGACTGCGTGTAGAGCTGGTAGCTCAGGATGCAGAGGTCGAGGTGGTAGAGCCGCTCGTCGTAGGGGGTTCCGCCGGCCACGGGCCCCAGCGTGCCACCTGGGGTGGTCGCCGTCACCGACGGGTGATCACGAGGCGATCAGGGGGTGGCGACCGCGACGCCTGGGTCGGCCGCACCGTCGGACCGGTCGTCCGGCTCGTCGTCGGCCACGCGGGGCGGGATCCCGGCCAGGCCGAGCTCGGCGGTCGCCTCGGCCGCCTCGACGCCGCTGTGCATGGCCCCGTGGGCCGCCATCTGGCGGGGGCAGGTAGCGCAGCACGACGGCGGCGGCGGCGAAGGCCAGCAGGGCACCGGTGATCGAGGCGGCGTGGATGCCGGAGACGAACGCCTCCTGGGCGCCGTAGACCAGCCGGCCGGCGGCCTCCTGGGGCAGCTGGGCGGCGGCCTGGAGCGCGCCCACCAGGGAGCTCTCGGCCTCGCCGCGGAGCGCGACCGGCAGGTCGGCCACGTACGAGGCGACGTGGGTGGCGTAGCGCGACGCCGCCACGCTGCCCAGCACGGCGACGCCGAGGGCGGCGCCGACCTCCCGGCTGGCGTCGTTCATGGCCGAGCCCGAACCGGCCCGGCGGGCGGGCACCGCCGACATGATCGCCGCGGTCATCGGCGACATGGTGAGCGAGATGCCGCTCACCAGGGCGAACACGCAGAGCAGCACGTAGGGGTACGAGGTGCCGATGTCGAGCCGGGAGAAGAGCAGGAAGCCGACGGCGACGAGCGACATGCCGGCGGCGACGGTGCGGTTGGCGCCGAAGCGGGCCACGAGCCGCGGCGTGAGCGGCGACACGATGATCATGATCGGCGCCATCGGCAGGAAGCGGACGGCCGACGAGAGCGGCGTGTAGCCGAGCACGAGCTGGAAGTACTGGCTGACCAGGAACATCACGCCGTACATCGACAGGAACACGAGCACCATGCCGGCGGTGGCCGTGCTGAAGGCCCGGTTGCGGAAGTACGAGATGTCGAGCATCGGCTCGTCCCGCCGCCGCTCCCACGCCACGAAGGCCACGATGGCCACGGTGGCCACGACGAAGCTGGCGACGGTCTCGCCGCTCAGCCAGCCGACGTCGGGCGCCTGGATGAGCCCGTAGACGAGCGAGCCGAGGCCCACGATCGAGAGGCCGGCACCGACGAAGTCGATCGGCGCCTCCTCGGGGTCCTTCGAGCGGGGCACGAAGAACACGCCCAGCACCAGCGCCACGAGGACGATGGGCACGTTGACCAGGAAGACCGAGCCGTACCAGAAGTGCCCGAGCAGCCAGCCGCTGGCGACCGGGCCGATGGCGCCGGCCGCGCCCGTGACGCCCGCCCAGACCGCGATGGCCTTGGCCCGCTCCTCGGCGGGGAAGACGTTGACGAGGATGGACAGCGTCGACGGCATGATGAACGCGGCGCAGCCGCCCATGAGGGCGCGCGCCGCGATGAGCTGACCCATCGAGGTGGCCAAGGTGGCGAGCACCGCCGCGACGAGGAACCCGATCAGGCCCGCCTGCAAGGCGCCCTTGCGACCGAAGCGGTCACCCACCGCGCCGGCGGTGAAGAGCAGGCCGGCGAACACGAGCGAGTACGAGGCCACGACCCACTGCAGCTGCGAGGTGCTGGCGTCCAGCTCGCGCGACAGCGTGGGGATCGCGACGTTGAGGCTGGAGTTGCCCACGAAGACGATGAGCAGGCTCAGGCAGAGCACGCCGAGGGTCCACCACCGCTTGTCGTAGGGGGTGACGACGTCGGCCGCCGCGGCGTCGTCCGGGTGCTCGGTGGTGGTCGGTACGGCCATGGGTGCCCTTTCGCGATCGATCGGGCCAGCATGGCAGTCACTGCCCAGTGTCACACTGTGAAATACGGCACACACTGACACTTTCTTGACGTGCGGAGGTCACGGTGGACCCATGGCCACCGTGGGTCTGCGCGAGCGCAAGAAGGCCAAGACCCGTGACGCCCTCGTGCGGTCGGCCCTGCGCCAGTTCGCCGAGCGCGGCTTCGAGCACGTGACGGTGGAGGAGATCGCCGAGGACTGCGAGGTCTCCCCCCGCACCTTCTTCCGCTACTTCGCCACCAAGGAGGATGCCCTCTTCGGCGACGCCGACGAGGCGCGCGGGCGCCTGCTCGCCGCCCTGGCCGAGCAGCCGCGGGACGGGGGCGTGCTCGCCGCCCTCCGGGGCGCCGTGCTCTCGGTGGCGGGCGAGCTCGAGCACGATCGGGAGCTGGCCCTCCTGCGCGAGCGGATCGTCGCCGCCGACCCGTCGCTGCGGGGCCGCTCCGCCGAGCGCTTCCACGGCTGGACCGACGCGGTGACCGCCGAGCTCCGCAAGGGCGGCTGGGCCGACCGCACGAGCGAGCTCGACCTGCGCCTCGCGGTGGCCGCCAGCGCCACGGCCCTGTCGGTGGCCACCGCGCTGTGGGCCGAGGACGGTGGCCACGGCGACCTCACCGCCCTGCTCACCGACGTGCTCGACCGCCTCCGCACCGGCCTCGACGCCTGAGTCACCGACCCCCACCCCGCTTCTTCCAGCAGAAGCGGGTGGTGGCACCGCGCGTTTCTGCTGGAGGAACGGTCAGACGGGGCGGGCGGTCAGGCGCGGGCCGAGTCGCGCACCATGCGGCCCATGCGCCGCAGCACACCCGGTAGGCCGCGGAGGGCACCGCGCACGTCGCGGGACAGCGGCACCCGGTAGTCGCTCGGCCGGGGCCCGACGCGGTCGGGCAGCCAGGTGGAGTGCAGCAGCAGGCTCGGGTTGAAGCCCGGGGCCGTGGCCCGGGCCAGCGGGCCCGCCTCGATGTGGCCGGCGTCGAACAGCTGGAGCTCCTTGGGGCCGTCCCGGTGCACGACGACGAGCACGTAGCCGTCCTCGGGGTCCTCCGCCCCCGCCCGCGGCACGAAGGTCGGCGGCGACGGGAAGGCCCCGTCCTCGTAGGACCAGACCTCGGCCACCTTCATGGCCTCGAGGTCGAACCGGGCCAGCGACCCGGGGATGGCGTGGTCGGGCAGGTCGTCGGGGGCCACCACGCCGTCGGTGGCGTCTCCGTAGAGGCGCCACCACGACTCGGGCACGAGGTCGGGGTCGTAGCCGGCGCCGACGTACCAGAGCTGGCGCTGGTGGGCCCGGGCCCTCTCGGAGTAGATGTCGGTGGTCGGCAGGACGCCGCCCCACACCCGCTCCGTGTCGTGAGCGACCTCGGCGTCGTGGACGTCGCCCGTCGCCGGATCGATGACGTAGCGGCCGATCACCGAGGGCTGCACCGCCACCGTGATCATCCCCTCGTAGGCCGGCGGGAGGGGACGGCCGCCCCGGTGGTCGGTGTCGTCCGGCGCGAGGACCAGGGTCAGGTCGGCCAGCGGCGCGTGCTGGGCCACGACCCGCACCTTGGCGTCCACCTCGTCGTGGTCGACGTAGAGGTGCCCGGTCGGGATCGGGAGGCGCACCTCGGTGGCCCGCACCGTGCCCCCGGGCGGGGTCGCCGCGAGGTCGGCCTTGGCCACGAACCAGAGGCTCGTGTGCGACTGGGCCCGCAGCGTGCGGGGCCGGCCGGCGAACGCGGCCGGCTCGACCACGAACGGGAGGTCGCTGAAGACCAGGTGATGGGCGGTGGCCTTGATGTCATGGATCGAGTCGAAGGGCGAGAGGCCCTCGACCCGCCACCGCCGCACGGGCCCGTCGAGGTCCCAGCGGGCGACGTGGGTCTCGGGGGCGACGCCCGGCGCCGACACGAGCGAGTAGTTCACGAACCACAGCGCCTGCTCGTCGAGATCCGGCGCCGGGTGGGCGGCCACCGCGCAGAGCGGCTCCACCAGCCCCGGCGCGGCTTGGAGCCACTCGTCGTTCGCGCCCACCGGCGTGAGGGTGGCGAGCGTCTCCGGGTCGACCTCGATCGGCCGCCCCGCGTCGTAGCCCACGAAGAGCCGGCCGTCGATGCCCGCCACGTTCGTGTTGGCCAGGTTGGACACCCCGAACGGCGACACCTCCATGAACGCCACCCGACGGAACAGCGAGGGCCAGCGCCGGCGGAGGCGCTCGATGCGGGTGGCGACGCGCCGGTGCTCGACCCGGATGCGGCCGTCGGCGTCAGGGCGCAGGTGGATCTTCTCGAGCAGGCCGTGCTCGGCGAACCAGTGGCCGCCCGGGCGGCGCTTGTCGGGGCCGACGATGAACACCGCGCCCGCGACGTCGTCGGGCCAGTGGCCCTCGACGACCTGCAGGCGGTGGTCCTTCTCGCCCTGGCCCCAGAAGAGGTTGGTGGTCAGCGTGGCCACGGGTGAACAGTGTTCATCGAGGCGAGCGCCCTGGCAAGCGTCGGCGTCCGGTCGTCCGAGGCGGTCACCGCAGCGTGTAGGTCACGGGCAGGTGCTTCACCCCGCTCACGAAGTGGGCGGACTGCCATCGGGGCTCGCCCGCCAGCTCGATGGTGTCCACCCGCTCGAGCACCTTGGTGAGCAGCGTGCGCACCTCTCGCCGGGCCACCTGGGCCCCCAGGCAGTAGTGCATGCCGAGGCCGAACGAGAGGGTCTTGTCGGCGTCGGTGCGGGTCACGTCGAAGCGCATCGGGTCCGCGAAGACGCTGGCGTCTCGGTTGGCGGAGGGGTACGAGGTGAGCACGACGTCCCCCTTGGCGATCTTGGTGCCGCGCAGCTCGGTGTCCTCCTGGACCCAGCGGAAGAAGCTGCGCACGGGGCTCGTCCAGCGGATCATCTCCTCGGCGGCGTTGCCGGCGAGGTCGGGGTTCTCCTGGACGAGGCGCAGCTGGTCCGGGTGGCGCAGGAGCTGCTCCATGCCGCCGCCGAACGCGAACGAGGTCGTGTCGTGCCCGGCCGTGGCGACGATGATGTAGTACCAGAGCAGCTCGGTCTCGCCGAGGGGGCCGCCGTCGACGGTGCCGTTGGCGAGCACGGTGGCGAGGTCCTCCGCGGGGTGGCGACGCCGGTCCTCGGTGAGCGCGTTGAAGTACTCGGTGAAGGTGCCGAGCGTGTCGGCCAGGAAGGCCATCGGGTCGGTGAAGTCACCGAGGTACTCGGGGTCGCCGGCGCCGAAGATGCCCTGGGTCAGGCGCAGCATGAGCGCCTCGTCCTCCTCGGGCACGCCGAAGAGGGACATGATCACGTGCAACGTGAACGGGACGGCGAGGTCCTGGGCGAGGTCGCAGCTGCCCCCGAGGTCGCGGAGGCGGTCGGCGTACTCGTCCGCGATGGCGTCGATGGTGGGCTGGAGGCGGCGCACCGCGGCGGGCTTGAACCAGTCGTTGGTGACGTTGCGGTACTTCTGGTGCTCCTCGCCGTGGATGTGGACCAGCGTGCGGGGCAGGTCGAAGCCCATGGCCTGCAGCAGGTCGTACGTGGCGTCGGGCCCCGGGGCCGACTTCTCGGTGTTCCAGTAGACGTCCGAGCGGCGGGACACCTCGAACACCTCGGGGTGGGTCGTCACCGCCCAGAACGCCGGCCAGCCCTCGGCCTCGACCCGCATGATCGGCTCGTCCCGCCGGATCTCCTCGGCGATCTCGTGCCACCGGGTCATGTCCTCGAACATCGTGGGCGTGATGAAGATCGCACCGCGGGGATCGGTGGACAGGACGGGGACGGGCGCGTAGTCGGTCATGGGGGGCCTCCTCGGTTCGCCAACCGATGGTACGTGGGGCCGCCGGGGTCCCCGTTCCGCGGCCCGTCCGGCTACAACTGCGGACGGACGAGGGGCGGGACGGACCCGGCTCGCGCCGAGGGGGACCCGTGCGCCTGACCCGAACGCTCACCGCCGGCGTTGTCGCCGGCGCCCTCCTGCTCGCCGCCTGCTCCTCCGGGAGCGACGGGCCTGCGGGTGAGGATGCCGCCACCGGCCCGACGACCTCTGCGGCGCCCACCACCACGACCGCGCCGGGGCCGACGCCCTCCGCGGGCTGCGGAGCCACCCCGGTGGCGGCGCCCGGCACCACCGACGAGACCATCGTGGTGGACGGCAACGAGGGCCGGTACCAGCTGCTCGTGCCCGAGGGCTACGACGGCACGACCCCGCTCCCCCTGGTGTTCGGGCTCCATGCGCTCACCGTGAGCTACACGTTCGTCCCCGCCGGCGCCGGCTTCCCCGAGATGCAGGAGCAGTACGACTTCATCGGGGTGTCGCCGTCGAACCTGGTCGACAACGGCACCTCCTTCTGGATGGCGGCGCCGGTGCCGGACAACCCCGACGTGGCCTTCATGGAGGCGCTGCTCGACGAGCTCGAGGCCGACCTGTGCATCGACACCAGCAAGGTGTTCTCCACCGGCCAGTCGAACGGCGCCCAGATGTCGTCCCTGCTGGCCTGCCAGGTGAGCGACCGCATCACCGCGGTGGCGCCGATCGCCGGCGTCGAGTTCCCCGCCGACCCGGCGGTCTGCGACGACCGCCCGGTGCCGGTCATGGCCTTCCACGGCACCGCCGACCCGATCGTCACCTACGAGGGCGGCGGCCTGAACGCCGCCACCATCGCCAACCTGCACTACTGGCACGGCGAGGCCCCCGACGACGTCCCGGCCCACGAGGGCGTGGACACCGCAATGGACAACTGGGCCGCTCACAACGGGTGCGAGCCGGGCCGCGAGGAGGAGCGGATCTCGGACGAGGTCGTGCGCTACACGTGGGCGGACTGCGAGGCCGAGACCGTGCTCTACGTGGTCGAGGGCGGTGGCCACACGTGGCCCGGGCGGCCGACGCCGGGGTTCGAGGCCCAGTTCGGCCCCACCACCATGGACATCGAGGCCACCCCCCTCATGTTCGACTTCTTCCTCGGCCCGCCGGGCGACGACGCGCCCTGACCCACCCGTTCTGGCGTCAGCGATGCCCGCCCACCGGGCGCCGATGACGCCAGATCGTCCGGGCTGGGTCAACCAAGGAGCGCTCAGCCCGGCGGCGGGCCCGGCAGGACGCCGTCGACCAGGGCGTGGATGGTGGCGAGGAGGCGCTCACCGGCGCGGTGGTCGGGCGCGGCCATGTCGTCGATGACGAGGCCCTGGATGGCCAGCACCACGAGGTCGACGAGGCCGCCCAGCGCGTCGGCGTCGCCGAGGTCGGCGGGCAGGGCGAGCAGCGACAGCTCGTGGAGCCGGGCCACGTGGTCACGGACCACGGGCTCGAGGCTGGCGCGCAGGGTCTCGTCGGTGCGGGCGACCGTGTAGAGCTCGAAGGCGGCGCCGATGCGCACGTCGTGCATCTGGCGCCACAGCAGGTCGACCGCGAGGTGGGCGCTGCGGTCCTCCGGTCGGACCGCCTGCACCTCGCGCTCCCAGTCGTCGCGCAGCGCGGCGAAGAGGTGCTCGATGGTGGCGGTCCAGAGGTCGGCCTTGGTCGGGAAGTGCTTGAACAGCGCCCCCTGGCTGGTCCCCGCCCGGCGCACCACCTCGGTGGTGGTGAACCCGGCCACCCCGACCGCCACGAGCGTCTCCAGCGCCGCCTCGAGCAGCGCGGCGCGGGTCGCGGTGCGCCGCTCCGCCTGCGTGCGCCGGGGCGGCGGTGCGGCGGAGGCAGTAGGGGTCACCGGGCGATCATGCCGCGGGGACGGCCTCCACGGCGGCGACCGGGGCGGCGACCGGGGCGGCGAGCCCGTCGGGCACCGGGGACGCCGGGGCGCCCGCCGGCCGCCAGCCCGGGTGGCGGAACACGTAGCCGAGGCGCTCGCCCCACGTGCGGGCGGTGCGCAGGTCCCGACCGATGGCGGCGTACTCGTGGAAGGCGATGACCCGCAGGTCGAACGAGCGGATGTCCTTGGTGAGGCCGTAGACCACCCGCTCCTCCTCCCGCTCGAAGGTGCCGAACAGGCGGTCCCACACGATGAGGACCCCGCCGTGGTTCCTGTCGAGGTAGCGGCCGTTCGAGCCGTGGTGCACCCGGTGGTGCGACGGCGTGTTCATGACCGCCTCGAACCAGCGCGGCAGCCGGTCGATCGCCTCGGTGTGGATCCAGTACTGGTAGAGGAGGTTGAGCCCGCCGGCCATGAAGATGAGCCACGGCTCGACGCCGACCAGGGCGAGCAGCGGGAAGGTGACGACCGTGAGGAACGGCGTCCACGGCTGGCGGAGGGCGGTCGACAGGTTGTAGCGCTCGCTGGAGTGGTGGTTGACGTGGCCCGCCCAGAGGAAGCGCACCTCGTGCTCCCAGCGATGGGTCCAGTAGTAGGCGAGGTCCCAACCGACCATGGCGACGACCCACGCCACGGCGGCGTTGGGCAGGTCCACGACCCGGTACCGGAACAGCACCTCGGCGAGGGCGGTCGCCGCGGCGGCGTAGACGATGCCGATGACGAGCGACCCCGCCCCCATGGCGATGCTGGCCACGGTGTCGCGGCGCTCGTAGCCGAGCACGTCGCGCCCGGCGGCCCGCTGCCGGGGCAGCACGACCGCCTCGGCGGCGATGCCGCCCAGGTACACCGGGATCGAGATCACGAGGACGAGCAGGTGCTCCATGCGGGCACCCTACAACTTAGAAAGTGACTTGTCACTATCTATTTCCCTCCCCCCGATCGGGGAGGGCCGGACGGAGGAGTCAGGCCGCGAGGAAGGCCCGGAACCAGTGGCCGGAGTCCTTGACCACCCGCTCGAGGCTGTCGAAGTCGACGTGCACGAGACCGAAGCGGGGGCGGTAGCCGAGGGCCCACTCGAAGTTGTCCATGAACGACCAGTAGAAGTAGCCGTGGACGGGCATCCCGTCGGCCTGCGCCCGGCGCACCGCCCCGAGGTGCTTGCGCAGGTAGTCGATGCGGCGCAGGTCGTGGACGTGGGGGCCGTCGGCCTCCTGCTCGACCACGTCGGGGAACGACGCCCCGTTCTCGGTCACGTAGATCCGTGGCACGGCGTCGTAGCGGGCCACCACCTCGATGGCGTCGTAGAGGCCCTGGGGGTTGTTCCAGTGGCCCATCTGGTCGCGGTCGGTGCCCTTGGGCAGCGGTTGGCGCACGGGCAGGGCCCCGATCAGGGGCACGGGCACCGCCTTCATCGCCGAGTAGTACTGCGCCCCGATGAAGTCGAAGCCGGCGTCCATGGCCTCCTCGTCGCCGGGACGCACGTTGCGCTCGATCTCGGCCACGAAGATGCCGGCGTCCTGCGGGTAGCCCATCCCGAAGCCGGGCTCGAGGAACACCCCGTGGGCCAGCGCGTCGGCCTTGCGCCGAGCCTCCTGGAAAACGCCCATCGGGCTGCTGGTGTGCATCGGGCTGATGACGTGGGTCGTGCCGACCTCGGCGTCGCCGACGTGTTCCCGGATGGCCCGGGCCCCCGCCGCCTGGCACAGGTTCACGTGGTGGACCGCCGCGGCGGCGCCCTTGAACGACAGGATCCCGGGGGCGTGGGCGCCCATCAGGTAGCCGCCGTACACGAACGACAGCGGCTCGTTGAAGATCATCCAGTGCTTCACCCGGTCGCCGAGCCGCTCGGCGAGCACGCCGACGTACTCCTCGAACCAGCCCACGACGTCCCGGCTCGCCCAGCCACCCCGGTCCTGGAGCGCCTGAGGGAGGTCCCAGTGGTAGCAGGTGAGCCACGGCTCCATGCCGTTGGCGAGGGTGCTGTCGACGACCCGCTCGTAGAAGTCGAGGCCGGCCTCGTTGACCCGCCCCGTGCCGTCCGGCAGCACACGCGGCCACGACACCGAGAACCGGTTGGCGCCCACGCCGAGGCCGGCCATGACCGCCAGGTCGGACTCGTAGCGGTGGTAGAAGTCGCAGGCCCGGTCGCCGTCCTCCCCCGTCATCACCGTGGGGACGGGCCGGCGGGTCCGGTGGGTGAACGTGTCCCAGATCGACCGGCCCTTCCCGTCGGCGTCCCAGGCGCCCTCGATCTGGTACGAGGCGGTGGCGACGCCCCACACGAAGTCGGCGCCGAAGTCCGAGGCGGCCAGTCCGAACAGGTCCGGGGTGGTCGAGTCGCTCATGGGGCCGACGGTACTGCCGACGGGTTGCGGATGGAGACTGCGACCCTGCGGCCCACCCACGCCCGTCTCGCCCGCCTCGCGGGCGCCTACGCCGGCGGCGAATCCGTGTACCACGAGGTCGGCGGCACCCCCGGTGAGACGACGGGGCGGTTCCGCACCAACATGGGCCTGGGCGGGCACTTCCTCGTCGTCGACTACCAGCAGGAGCAGTTCGGCTCGATCACCCGCCTCGTCCACGCCGTGCTCGGCTTCGACGAGGCGAGCGGCCGCTACACCCTGCACTGGTTCGACGACCGGGGCGACGACCCCGGCGCGCCGGCGCACGGCGATTGGCACGGCGACGACCTCGTCTTCGAGCGGGCGACCCGCCAGGGCCGCGTGCGGGTGGCCTTCGGCGCCCCCCTCGGCGACGGCGACACCCTCACGATGCGCATGGAGTCCTCGATCGACGGCTCGGCGTGGACCCCCGCGATGCAGGGCTCGTACCGCCGCGCCAACTGGGACCGCCGCACCCGCTGACCCGTCCGGGCGCGACCGGTCCCCCGGCGCGCTCAGCAGGCGCACTCCAGCACGTCTCGCGGTCCGGGCAGGGTGACGCTCGCCGGCCCCACCGCGACCGCGCCACCACCGGGCAGCGGCAGCGATCGGCCACCCGAACCGCCGGGACGCATGACCACCACCCGCTCGCGCTCGGGCTCGGCGAGGAGCAGCGAGCCGTCCGGCTCGGCGCTCAGGGACGACACGAGCGTGGGCGTCTCCCAGCGGCGCCGCCGGGTGCCGTCGGCGAGGTCGAGGACCTCCACCCGGGGCCGGCCGACCCGCCCGGTGCCCGACACGTAGAGGGACCTGTCGGCGTCGATCGCGGCCGCGGTCGCCCACCGCGCGCCCACCGGCCGCAGTGGGCCCGGGTCCAGCCGTTCGGTGTCGACGGCGAGGTAGGACGAGCGACCGGTCTGCGGCTCGGTGTCGACGACGGCCAGGGTGCGACCATCCGGGCTCACCGCCAACGGGCCCGAGGCCCGCGAGTGCACGCCGATCGGGTCGGGCAGCAGCAGGCAGTGCGCCCACCCCTCCTCGAGGTCGAGGACGTGGACGAAGGCCCGGCCACGCTCGTGGTCGGTGCCGTGGAGCCCGTCGGGGACGCCGGCGGGCACGCTGTAGAGCGTGTAGAGGCGGGCGCCGTCGGGCGCCATCACCTGGGCCCGGGCCGACCCGCCCATCACAGTGTCCGGGGCGATGTCGGGGCTGTCGACGGGGCCGACGCGTCCCGTGGCCAGGTCCAGCCGGCGGACCTTGTAGCCGCTCGGCGCCGTCGCCGGGACGTACTCGATGAGGTAGAGGTGTCGGCCGTCGAGCCCGAACGCCTCCGGCTCGAGGTTGCCCCGGAGGTGGTGGCGCTGCGGCCGCCCCTCGGGCCCGGCGACCACGAGGTCGGTCGTGGCCCGCCCCTCGGGGTAGCCGCCGGTGGCGGCGGCCGCCGGCGCCATGAGCGCGACCCGGGAGCCGTCGTAGGAGGCGACCCGTGGCACGAGGCCGCGGGCGACCGGGCGCCGCCACCGCACGTCCCCCGTCCGAGGGTCGAGGGCCTCCAGCTCGGCGCCGGCGCCCGCGTCCCGGGTGCGGAACAGCTCGGCGCCGTCGAGGCTGCTGACCGCGCCCTCGGCCGTGAGCGCGACCTCCCGTCGCTCGACGTCGACCGTGACGAGCGACGTACCGGCGCGCACGAAGGCGAGCGGCGGGCGCACCACGGTCGCGACGCCCACGGTCGCCGGCGCGGACCGTCCCCGGGCTGCGACCACCGTGCCCGCCGTCAGCACCGCCAGCACCGCCACCAGCACCACCCGCCCGACCCCGCTGCCGATCGCCCCTCCTCGCATCGCCGACCTCCTCGTCGCGTCACGCGAGGAGACGCCCGCACCGGCCCGATGGTTCACCCGATCGGATCCCGGAGCGGCGATGAACCATCGCGGCCCGGCGGACGTCTCCTGTTCCGTGCGCGCACGACGGTCGGGGGACGGTGGACAGGCCAGGGCAGGGACGCCACGATGACGGCGGGCGCCCCCGCCGGGAGCGCCCATGAGGGGACGGCGCGTGGAGGAGCCCACCGAGAACGTGGTCCGGGCGGCCGCGGCGGGCGACCCGATCGCGTTCGAGCGGCTCGTCCGCCACTACGAACCCCATGTGCGGCGCTTCCTCGCCCACTTCCTCGGCGACGCCACCCTGGCCGAGGACGTGGCCCAGGAGGCGTTCGTGCGGGTCTATCGCGGACTCCCCGGCTTCGGGTTCCGCTCGTCGTTCTCGAGCTGGGTGTTCCAGGTCGCCCGCAACGCCGCGCTGGACGCGCTGCGCAGCCGGCAGCGCCGCGACCGCCTGGCCGAGGCGGTGACCCCGGCGCGGGCCGAGGAGGTGGCGTCGCGCACGGCCGCGCCGGACGGGGCCGCCGAGGTCGCCGCGGCACTGGCCAGCCTGCCCGCCGCCCCGCGCGAGGCGCTCCTGCTGGTCGAGGTCTACGGCCTGACCTACCGGGAGGCGGCCACCGTGCTCGGCACCGCGGAGGGGACGGTCAAGAGCCGTGTGTTCGCCGCCCGGCGTGCGCTGGACCGCTGGCTCACCACCGAGGAGCCCGCCCGTGACCTGTGAGACGACGCAGGTGCTGCTCTCCGCGGCGTTCGACGGCGAGGCCGGCGACGACGCCGCGGCGATGGCCGTGGCCCGGCGGCACGAGGCCGCGTGCGCCGACTGCGGTCGCTTCTCCCGCCACCTCGCCGCCACCCGGGCACACCTGCTCGCCGAGGTGGCGGCACCCCCCGGCGCCCCCGACCTGGCCACCGCGGTGCTCACCCGGGTGCGGGCCGAGGCCGGCCCCGACGCCGGCGAGCCCGTCGTCGTGCCCCTGCCGCTCCGCTCGGCCCCGACGGTCGGCCGACGGGGACGGGTCGTGCGGTCCGGACATCGGCGCTCGGGGGTCCCGGCCGCGGCGGCGTTCGTCGCCGCCGCCCTGGCCGCGGCCGTGCTCGTCCACACCGCCACCGACCCCGGTGGCGACGGGGTGGCGGTCGCCGACCTGCCCGCACGGGTCGTGGCCGCCCAGCACGAGGTGTCGGCCCTGACGGCCCACCTCACCGTCGTCGAGCGCGGGTGGAACGCCGCCGTGCCGGAGCGGCGGTTCACCGGGGCGCTCCGCTACGCGGCCCCGGAGTCCCTCGAGCTCCGACTGGTCGACCGCACCCGCTACCCCGCCGGCGGCTGGCAGCCGAGCGACCTCCGGCTCGTGGTGGACGAGGACCGGTGGAGCGTGGAGGGGGTCCGAGACTGCCCGAGCCCGGCCCAGCCGGCGTGTACGCCGACCGAGCCCGACCGCCGGTCGCAGACCGGCCGGGCGCCGTTCTCGGCGGCCGCCCCGGCACCGCTCGAGCTGGTGATGCCCGTGCAGAGCTTCGCCCTCGCCGGCACGGCCGTGTCGCTCCCCCCGGCGACCGTCGACGGCCGGCCCACCGTGGGCATCGAGACCACCGCGGCGCAAGTCGGTCCCCTGCTGGACGCGCTCCGTCCCGCGGGCAACCTGCGCCAGGTCCACCCCGCCGACCCGGTCCGGCTCCGGCTGGACGAGGCCACGCTCGTGCCGGTCCGGGTGACCGTTCGGGTCGGCACCGACCCCGGCCGAGCGGCGTGGGCGCAGGAGCGCGGCTACGACGACCGGCCCGGCCTCACCGTGCTGGACCTCACCGTCAGCGATCTGGACCTCCCCGAGGGGCCAGGGGCCGATGCCGTCCGCGCGCGCGTCCACGGCGCGGTGGCCGAGGCGGCGCCCACGGACGGCGGGTTCCGGGACGAGGCCCTCCCGGACGGCGCGGTGCCCGCGCCCACCGACCTGCCCCCGGGCCTGCGCCCCCACCGCTCGGGCACGACGACGACCCCGGACGGCCCGACGGTGCACACCCGCACCTGGAGCGACGGCCGCGCCTGGCTCTCGGTGTCGGCGACCGACGAGTGGCCCGGTGGCCGCCTGTTCGGCGAGCTGGGGAGCGGGGTCCGGCCCCTCGACCTCGGCCCCGCCGGCACCGGCTACCTGAGCGAGGACGGCGAACGGGTCGGGCTGCACGCCGACGGCCGCGACCTCGTCGTAGCCGGCAGCGTCGGACGCACCGAGCTCCTGGCCGCGGCGACGAGCCTCGGCGTGGTCGGGCGACCGGTGCCGGGCGACTGGGCCGAGAGCACGACCGCCGACCTCGCCACCGCTCGCCAGGCGGTGCGCCCACTGCTACTCCCGGTCGACCTCGACGGCTTCGCGGCGCCCGCCCTGCGGGTCGACGGGGGCACGGTCGTGGCGTCGTTCACCGGCGCCGGCGATCGCCGCTTCGTGCTGGAGCAGTCGGGCGCGGCGAAGCTGCCGCCGCCCGTCGACGCCGACGGCGTCGCGCCGGTCGAGGTCCGGGGCCGAGCCGGGCGGTTCGTGCTGGAACGGGGCGAGCTCGAGTGGTTCGAGCGGGGCCACGTCCTGCGCCTGCGCAGCCTCACCCTCGGGCGCGCCGAGCTCGTGGCGATCGCCGACCGGTTGGCGCCGGCGTGACCCGCGCCGTGCGACTCGCGCTCGCCGGGGTGGCCGGCCTGGTGGTGGGCGCCCTCGTCGGCCTCGCCCTTCCGGCCTCGTCCGAGGACCGGGCCGCCCCGGGGCCCACCGCCGGGCCGGACCCGGCGATCGACGCCGTCGGTTGGAGCCGGACGACCGCCCCCGCCCCCGCCCCCGCCCCGGTGCCGGCGCCGGTCGCGGCCCGCCCCCGCACGGTTCTGTCCTGGACCACCGGCGGCTTGCCCGGCGCGCTCGCCGCCGCCGTCGACGCCCTGGACGCGGTGGCGGCCACCACGGTCGTGGCCGGCGACCTCGTCGAGGTCACCGAGGTCCTCGGCCCCGACGGTCGACGAGCGTCGCAGCCTCCCCCGGGGATGGTCGTGGGCCTCGACACCGTGGCCATAGATCCGGCGACGTACCCGGCCTTCGCCGAACGGGCCGACCGGCGCCTGCTGCGGGCCCTGGCCCCGGGCGAGGCGGCGGTCGGCGCAACCTCGGCCGCGGTGCACGGCCTGGCCGTCGGGGACGAGCTGCGCGTGCGCGCCGGCGCCGCCGTCCGGGTCGTCGGGATCGTGGCCGACCGATCCGTGGGTGCGGCCGGGCTCGTCCTGCCCGCGGCCGGTGCCACCGCCGTGGGCGTGACCACACCCCGCTACGTGCTGGCCCGGCCCGCGACCAGCGCCGCCGACGCCGCCGCCGCCATCCGGGCCCTGCCCAGCGACCGGCCGCAACGGGTCCGCGTCGAGGGGGAGAGCCCCTACCTGCGCAGCAGTGACGCCGTGCTCCCGCAGTCGCGCATCGAGGCCACGTTCGGGGCGTGGGCCTACGCCGCGGGCCCCGACGGCACCCTGCACCAGGACCCGGCCTGGGTCGCCGCGAACATCGTGACCGCCCAGGTGCCCGTCCTCGGCGAGGTGCGGTGCCACCGGGACCTGATCCCGGCCCTGCGGGGCGCGATGACCGAGCTCGCCGAGCGCAACCTGGCCGGCCTCGTCCAGACCTACGACGGCTGCTACAACCCGCGCCGGGTCGCGGGCCGGGACTCGGTCTCGCGCCACGCGTGGGGCGCCGCGGTCGACCTCAACTTCGGGGGCAACCGCACCGGTGTGAGCTCGATCCAGGACGACCGCCTCGTCGACGTCCTTGCCCGCTGGGGCTTCGCCAGCGGCGACGGCTGGCTGGTGCCGGACCCCGGGCACTTCGAGTACGTCGGCCCGCCCCGGGGCTGAGCCGGGTCAGGCGGTCGCGGCGCTGCCGGCTGCGCCGCGCGTCCAGCGCGGCGTTGCGGGCGACCCGCGCCCCACCGTGGCGCCCCTGAGGGTGCGCTCAGCGACGGCTGACCGGGACGCGGCGGGACTCGCCCGGGGCCAGCTCCACCACCTCGCCGGCGAGACCCACCCGCACCGGCCCGACGTTGGGGTGGGCGGTCACGGTGCAGTGCCCGTCGGCGACGTCGATCGCCACCGAGGCGCCCCGGTAGCCCACGTTGAAGCACAGGCGGGTGATCTGGGGCGGCAGGGCGGGCTCGACCCAGAGGACGCCGTCGCGGGGCCGGACCCCCCCATAGCCCCGCTGCAGCAGGTCCACCGTGCCCGCCATGGCCCCGAGGTGGATGCCTTCACACACCGTGCACGGGTGCTCGTTCCGCGCGAGGTCGCCGGCGAGGGCCGCCTTCACCAGTGGCCACGACGGCTCGCGCCCGGCGTTGACCTGCAGCCACGAGTGGACCACACCGCTGAGGCTCGAGCCGTGGGAGGTGCGGGCGAGGTAGTACTCGACGCTCGCCGCCAGCTGGCCCTCGTCGACCTCGTAGCCGAGCCGGGCCAGCTGGGCGCAGACCTGATCGGGGGACAGCAGGTAGAGCAGCATCAGCACGTCCGCCTGCTTGGAGAGCCGGTAGCGGTCCGTCGAGTCGCCCTCGGCCTCGAGGATGCGGTCGAGTCGGGAGATGTCGCCGTAGCGCGCCCGGTACGCCTCCCAGTCCAGCTCCTCGAGCTCGCCGTAGCCCTCGAACTGGCTGATCACCCCGTCGTGGAACGGCACCCGCAGCCTGCATGAGACGGCGTCCCACGACTCGAGCTCACGGTCGTCGATGCCGAGCTTCTCGTGCACCTCCCGCCGCCGGTGGTCCGTCAGGATGTCGCACGCCTCGAGGGCGGTGCTCAACACCCAGGACGCCATCACGTTGGTGTAGGCGTTGTTGCGCAGGCCCGGTCGGTCGGCCCCCGGGTAGGCCTCGTGGTACTCGTCGGGGCCCATCACGCCGACGATGTCGTACCGGCCGTCCGCCGCGGGCGTGGCCGCGCTGGCCCAGAACCGGGCGATCTCGAAGAGCAGCTCCGCCCCGTAGTAGGAGAGGAACTCCTGGTTGTGGGTCGCGTCGTAGTACTGCCACGCGTTGTAGGCCACGGCCACGTTCACGTGGCGCTGCAGGTGCGAGGCGTCGGGCAGCCACCGACCCGAGCGCGGGTTGAGGTGCCAGGTCTGGGTCTCCTCCTCGCCGTTGCTGGCGCTCTGCCACGGGAACAGGGCGCCTTGGAAGCCTGCGGCGGCCGCCGCCCGCCGGGCCTCCGGGAGCCGGCGGTACCGGTACAGGAGCAGCCCACGCGTCAGCTTCGGGAAGCGGAGGTTCAGGTAGGGGAAGACGAACAGCTCGTCCCAGAACACGTGCCCGCGGTAGGCCTCGCCGTGCAGGCCACGCGCCGGCACGCCCACGTCGAGGTCGGCGGTGTGCTTGGTGATCGTCTGGAGGACGTGGAAGAGGTTCAACCGGAGGGCGAGCTCGGGGGCCGGCTCGTCGTGCCCGTCGTCGAAGTCGATCTCGATGTCGCCCCGCCACCACACGTGCTCCCAGTGGATGCGGTGGGTCTGCTCGAGCGCGTCGTGGTCCGCAGCCGCGGCCAGGGCCCGGGCGGCGTCCACCGCCGGCTCCGTGATGGCCTGGTCCCGCGAGGTGAACACGGCCACCACCTTCTCGACCCGGCAGGGCACGTCGGCGTCGAGGCCCAGCTCGAGCTCGTGGGCGATCCGCCCGGGCTCGCGGTGCAGGCCACGGGGCGGGTCGAGCCGGACCTCACCGCCGAACACCCGGGTGCGGGCGGCCTGGGCGACCCGCACCCGTGACTGGGTCGTGACCACCTCGAGCAGCACGGTCTCGTCGTCGGGCTCGGCCTCGAGCACCGGCTCGAGGTGCTGCGACGAGAGCGAGCGGTAGCGGTCGACGTTGCCGTTCGTCACGTGGCCGTCGAGGCCGGAGCGCACCGTCAACCGGCCCGACCAGTCCTCGGCCAGGAAGGTGGTGGCCAGGGCGGCCAGGTGCGGCTCACCCAGGTGCACCAGCCGGCGCTGCTCGACCCGCGTCGTGCGACCCGCCGGATCACGGAACCTCAGACGCCGGCGAAGCTCGCCGCGGAAGAGGTCCAGCTCGATCTCGTGGGCGAGCAGCTCCGCCGAGCCGAGGTCGAACCAGTCCCCGTCCTCCACCCGGAAGGAGAGCCACAGCCAGTTGGGCAGGTTGACGATGCTCTCGTTGGTCACCGTCCGGCCCTGGACGTCGTCGGAGAGGCGGTTGTAGACGCCGGCCACGTACGTGCCGGGGTAGTGCACGCCGTCGGCCGCCGACTCGGGGGCGGCACCCCGGACGGACAGGTACCCGTTGGCGAGCGCGCACAGGGCCTCGCGCTTGCCCTCCGCCCGGGGCTCGAAGCCCTCGAACCGCAGGGTCCACCGGTGGCCCTCGTGCGGCGGCCGGTCGGTCGGCCAGGACTTGGTCACCTTCTCAGCTCCTCTCCGCCGCCGTCGGCCACCCGGTCGGGGGCGGCGCGTCCGGCGACCGGCGCCTCCAGCGTCTCACCACCCGGCAGCGCGAGGGCGTCGAGGTCGGCGACCACGAGGTCGGCGCCGGCCGCTTCGAGCTCGGCGCGGTGCCCGACCCGGTCGACGCCGACGACGAGGCCGAACCCGCCCCGCCGGCCGGCCTCGACCCCGGCGACGGCGTCCTCCACGACCGCGGCGTCCCCGGGCGCCACGCCCAGCGTCTCGGCCCCGGCGAGGAAGAGGGCCGGGTCGGGCTTGCCGGCCAGGCCGAGGCGGTCGCTGTCCACACCGTCGACGACCACCGCGAACCGCGCCAACACGCCGGCCCGGCGCAGCACCTCGCGGGCGTTGCGACTGGCCGAGACCGCCGCCACGGCCACGCCGGCGGCATCGAGGCGGTCGAGCAGACGCACGGTGTCGGGGAAGGGTTCGACGCCGCCGGCGGCGAGCGCCTCGCGGAAGTACGCGTCCTTGGCGTTGCCGAGCCCGCACACCGTCCCAGCGTCGGCCCCGTCCGAGCTCGCGCCCGCGGGGAGGGTGATGCCGCGGGCGTCCAGGAAGGCCGACACGCCGTCGTAGCGGGGCTTGCCGTCGACGAGGGCGAGGTACTCCCGCACCTCGTCGAAGGGCTCGAACGAGCGCCCCTCGCGCTCGCCCCGCCCGGCGAGGAACTCGTCGAAGAGCCGCTTCCACGCCGCGGCATGGACGACCGCGGTGTCGGTGATCACCCCGTCGGTGTCGAAGATCACCGCACGGAGGGCTGCGGGCGCCGGCACGTCCCGAGTCTCACCCATCACGGCGCGTGGCGGGGTCACCCGGACCGAGGCCGTGGCGGCGCCGGCGCGCCTGCCGGCGCAGGACGGCCTTCGCGGTGGTGTCGGCCAGGAGCAGCGCCGGGGCCGCGAGGCCCACGACCAGCCAGCCCGCGGCACTCGGCCACGCCTGGCCGAGCAGGTCGGCGAGGGGCGTGACGGCCACGAAGCAGGCCGCGAGCACGATCTCGAAGGCCACCGCGCCAAGCAGCAGGCGGTTGCTGGTCCAGCCCAGCGCCCCCGGCCAGCGGGTCGTGGACCGGCACGCGAAGGCGTTGGCCATCTGGCCGGCGACGACGGCGGTGAAGGCCGCCCCCGACGCCATGAGCTCCACCTGGCCCTCGGGGAACGGGTCCCCGGGACGCCAGCCCGCCGCGAGGAAGACCGCCACGAAGGCGGACATCGAAAAGAGCGCCTCGGTCGGGCCGAGCACGCCGAAGACCCGGAACGCCACGGTGCGGTTGATGAGGCGCCCGCTGCTCGGCGGCCGGTCGAGGACCCCCGGCGCGGGCCGCTCCCCGCCCAGCGCGACCGCCGGCAGGGTGTCGGTGCCGACGTCGAGGGCCAGCACCTGGAGCACGCCGAGGGCGAGCGGGAACCGGCCGCCCGAGAGCGCCCAGACGACGAACGGGGTCAACTCCGCCACGTTGTCGGTCAGGTGGTAGGTGAGGAACCGCCGCATGTTGGCGAACGTGCCCCGCCCCTGCTCGATGGCCGCCACGATGGTGGCGAAGTCGTCGTCGAGCAGGACGAGGTCGGCGGCGTCGCGGGCCACGTCGGTACCCGAGCGCCCCATGGCGATGCCGATGTCGGCCTCCTGGAGCGCGGGCCCGTCGTTCACGCCGTCGCCCGTCATGGCCACGACGTGACCCCGGGCCCGCAGGGCGCGGGCGATGCGCAGCTTGTCCTCCGGTGCCACCCGGCTCACCACCACCCCGTCGTGGTCGAGCAGCGCGCCGAGCACCGCGTCGTCCTCGGGCAGCTCGGCGCCGGTCAGCACCGGGTCGTGCGGCCGGCGCAGGCCGACCTGGTCGGCGATGGCCCTCGCGGTCGCGGGGTGGTCGCCGGTGATCATGGCCACGGCGACCCCGGCCCGCCGGCACGCCGCCAGCGCGTGGGCGGCGCCGACGCGCGGCGGGTCCTCGAGGGCCAGCAGGGCCAGCAGCTCCAGGCCCTGCTCGGCGATCTCGGCCTCGGTGGCGCCGTCGTCGGGCCGCCGGGCCACGGCGATCACCCGCAGGCCCTGGTTCGAGAGCTCGTCCAGCGCCGCGTCGGCGCCGGCGCGGTCCGTGCAGCGGGGCAGGACGGTGTCCGGTGCGCCCTTCACCAGGATCCAGCCGTCGCGGACCACCGACATCCGGCGACGACGGGGGTCGAAGGGGAACACCCGGTCGGGCGCCGCCGCCCGCAGCCCGTCGGTGTCGAGCCCCAGGCGACGGGCGAGGACGTCGAGGGCGACCTCCATCGGATCGCCCTGGGGGCGCCACCCCCCGTCGCGTGCCACGAGGTGCCCGGTCGAGCAGACGACCGCGGCCCGGGCCGCGGCGGTGGCGGCGTCCCGGGCCGCCGGCTCGTCCGACCGGACCTCGCCCTCCGGCTCGTAGCCCTCGCCCTCGATGCGGCTGCGGCCCGCCGGCGTCCACACGGTGACCACTGCCATCTCGTTGCGGGTGAGGGTGCCGGTCTTGTCGGAGCAGATGAAGGTGGTGGAGCCGAGGGTCTCGACCGACTCGAGCCGCCGCACCAGGGCCTGGCGCTCCGCCATGCGCTGCGCCCCGAGGGCCAGCGAGAGCGTGACCGTGGGCAGGAGGCTCTCGGGCACGAGCGCCACCGTGACGCCGATGGCGAAGAGGAACCCGTCGCGGGCGGGCTGGCCGAGCAGCAGCGAGAGCACGAAGAACAGGGCGCCGACACCGAGGGCGATGGTGGCGAGCGTCCGGACGACCCGCTGGATCTCGCGGTGCAACGGGGTGGGCGGGCGCTTCGCCTCGGTGGTCAGCCGGGCGATCGAGGCGAGCCGGGTGTGCACGCCGATGGCGGTCACGGTGCCCACGCCGGCCCCTTCGACGAGGAACGTGCCCCCGAAGACCGGGTCGCCCTCGCCGGCGCCGGCGGCGACGCTCTCCCCGGTGAGCATCGACGTGTCCACCAGGACGCCGTGGGCCACGTCGAGCACGAGGTCGGCCGAGATCCGGTCACCGGCCTCGAGCACGACCACGTCGCCCACGACGAGCTCCGCCGCGTCGACGTCGACGTGGCGGCCGTCGCGGACGACGGTCGCCCGCCGGGGCAGCAGGTCGCGCAGGCTCTGGGCGGCGCGCTCCGCCCGCCACTCCTGCCCGAAGGCGAAGACGCCGTTGAGGACGATCACCAGCACGATGGCCACCGCCAGCGCCGGGAGGCCCGCGACCACCGCCAGGCCGCTGGCCACCCACAGCATCCCGGCGAAGAAGTTGAACAGCTCGGCGAGGAGCTTGCGCCACGCGGGAACCGTGCGCGGCGGCGGCAGCACGTTCGGGCCGTGCTCCGCCTGGCGGCGTGCCACCTCCGCCGACGTGAGCCCGACCGCCGGCGCCGGTGCGTCGGGGCGCGCGGACTCGGTCACGACCCCACTCTCCCGCGCCACCCCCGGAGGGGCCAGGGACCATCGGACCCGCGCCCGGGGGCCTGCCGTCCACCCGGGCCGGGACCTTCTCCCCTTCCCCATCCCGTCGAACCGGGTTTCCATCGCGAGTGGGCAACGAGCCACCGACCCCGAGGAGCTGCCGTGGCCACCATCCTGCTCGCCGTGGACGGCACGGCCCTCGGCGACGAGGCCGCCCGTTGGGCCGTCGAGCTGCTCGGCCCGGGGCACCGCTGGGAGCTGGTGCGGGTGGTGTCGCCCCGTGGCTCCGAGCCCGACGCGCTCCGCCGGCTCGATCCCCCGGTGCTCGATGGCACCCAGGTCGACCGCGCCCTCCGGGCGGCCGAGCAGGAGACCCTCGACCTGGCGGTGGCGCTGGGCGTCACCGGCGAGGTGCGCATCGAGACCGGTGAGCCGGGCCCCACGTTGTGCGAGCTGGCCACCCGCTTGGGCGCCGACCTCGTGGTCGTGGGCAGTCACGGGCGCGGCCCCATCGGGCGGGTGATCCTCGGCTCGGTCAGCACCCACGTGGTGGCCCACGCCCCGTGCTCCGTCGTCGTCCACCGGGCACCATGACCCCGGCGCCGCGACCCTCGGACCCGAGCCGGCGGCCCGTGGCGTCGCCGGCGGGGCGGGGACGCCGACGCTCGCGATGGTCCTTTCCCCTCGGACGGGTGCTCGGCATCGAGTTGCGCGTGCACGCCACGTTCCTCCTCCTGGTGCTGCTCGTCCTGGCCACGGCGGGCGCGGTGGAGGGGGGCGTCCCCGCGGCGCTGGTGTGGCTGGCGCTGGTCTTCGCCTGCGTGCTCGTGCACGAGCTCGCCCACAGCGCCGTCGCCCGCCGGCGCGGCGTGGAGGTGGACGAGATCCTGCTCCTTCCCATCGGCGGGGTCTCCCGGATGGCGCGCCTGCCCGAGTCGGCGAGGGACGAGCTCGTGATCGCGCTCGTGGGCCCGCTCGCCAGCTTCGCCCTCGCCCTCCTCGCCGGCGTCGTCGCTGCGGCCATGGGCGTGGCCCTCCTCCCCCCGACCCTCTCGGTGGGCGCCATCGTGGTCCGCCTGTTCTGGTTCAACCTGGTGATCGGGGCGTTCAACCTCCTGCCCGCCTTCCCGCTCGACGGCGGTCGGGTGCTCCGCGCCCTCCTCGAGCCGCGGATGGGGCTCGAGGAGGCCACCCACCGAGCGGCGCGCCTCGGGCGGGCGGTGGCCGTCGTCCTCGTCGTGGCCGGCGTGCTCGTCAACTTCTGGCTCATCCTCATCGCCGTGTTCGTCTACGTGGGAAGCGCCGCGGAGGAGACGGCCACGACGCTGCACGTCCGCCTCCAGGGCCACCGCGTGGCCGACCTCATGCGAGCGTCCCCCGTCGTCCGCCTGGGCCCGCACCCGGTGGCCGCCGCCGTGCTCGACCCCGACGAGCCCGTGACGGACGACCTGATCGACCTGCTGCAGGATGCACCCCACCACACCCTGCCCGTCGAGCGCGACGGCCGCCTCCTGGGGTCGCTGGCCCTCGACGACGTCGTCCACCTCATCGACCAGCCGAGCACGGCGGCCGCCCGGCCACGACGGCCGCTCCCGCCACCCCCACCGCTTCCCACCACCTCGCACCGGATCTGGAGGCACCCCCATGGCCACTGACACCCCGACCGCGCCGGTCGTCGCCTTCGCCGACCTCGACCGCACCTCGGTGCCCGTGGCCGGCGGGAAGGGCGCGAACCTCGGCGAGCTGACCCGCGCCGGGTTCCCGGTACCCCCCGGGTTCGTGATCACCGCCGACGCCTACCTCGCGGCCATGGACCACGGCGGCGTGCGCGACGAGCTCGTGCGCCTCGCCTCGGAGGGGGCGACAGGAACGGGCACCGACGACGCCGTGCTCGACGAGCGAGCGACCCGCGCCCGGCACCTGGTCCACGAGGCGGGCCTGCCCGACCCGCTGCGGGCCCGGATCCTCGACGCCTACCACGGCCTCGGCGACCGGGTCGCGGTCGCCGTGCGCTCCTCCGCCACCGCCGAGGACACCGCCGGCACGTCGTTCGCCGGCATGAACGCCACCTTCACCAACGTCGCCGGCGACGACGAGCTGATCGCCGCCGTCGTCGACTGCTGGGCGTCGGCGTTCAGCCCCCGCGTGCTCGCCTACCGGGCGAGCCAGGGCATCGGGGACGAGCCCGCCATCGCGGTGGTCGTGCAGGAGATGGCCGAGGCGGTGGCCTCCGGTGTGATGTTCACCGCCAACCCCGCCGACGGCGACCGGAGCACCATCGTCATCGAGGGCGCGCCCGGGCAGGGCGAGGTGGTCGTCGGCGGCCAGGTCGAGCCCGACTCGTACCTGGTGGCCAAGGACACCCTCCACGTGCGCCACGCCCACGTCGGGATCAAGGGCCACAAGATCGTCCGGGGACCGGACGGGCGCGACCAGACCATCGAGCTCTCGGGAGCGGAGGCGAGCCGCCGCGTGCTCACCGACGACCAGGTCCAGGCCATCGCCGAGCTGGGTCGGGCGGTCGAGGCCCACTACGGGACGCCCCAGGACACCGAGTGGGTGATCACCCCGGACGGGGACCTGCGCCTCGTGCAATCACGCCCCATCACCACCCTCGGCGAGGAGGCCCCCGTCGCCGGGGCCCCGGGGGCGGCCCCGTCCGGTGCCGCCCCGGTCGTCCGGGGCCTCGCCGCCGCACCGGGGATCGCGGTGGGGCTGGCTCGGGTCCTGCGCTCGGTGGACGAGGGCCGCCGCCTCGCCGACGGCGAGATCCTCATCGCCCCCATGACCAACCCCGACTGGGTGCCGACGATCCGCCGGGCCGCCGGCCTGGTCACCGACGGCGGCGGCATGACGTGCCACGCCGCCATCGTCAGCCGGGAGCTGCGGGTCCCCGCCGTGGTCGGCGCCCGCACCGCGACGACGGCGCTCCGCGACGGCGAGCTGATCACCCTCGACGGCGCCACCGGCGAGGTCTGGGTCGGCGACGTGCGCGCCCAGCGCGTGGCGGGGGCCCCGCCGGCGACCGCGACCGCGGGCGCGCCACCGGTCGCGGCGCTCGCGGCCGAGGAGCCCCTCGCCACCCGCCTCTACGTGAACCTGGCCATGGCGGCCCGAGCCGAGGAGGCGGCCGCCCTGCCCGTGGACGGCGTGGGGCTGCTCCGGGCCGAGTTCATGATCACCGATGCGCTGGGCGGCGTGCACCCGAAGAAGCTGCTGGCCGACGGCCGCCGGGCCGACTTCGTCGACGCCATGGCCGCCTCGCTCGCCCAGGTCACCCGCGCCTTCGCCCCCCGCCCGGTCGTGTACCGGGCCATGGACTTCCGGACGAACGAGTTCCGCGGGCTCGAGGGCGGCGCCGAGTACGAGCCCGAGGAGAGCAACCCGATGATCGGCTACCGGGGTTGCTACCGCTATGTCCGCGAGCCCGACGTGTTCGCCATGGAGCTCGACGTCCTCGCTCGCGTCCGGGAGGAGACGCCGAACCTGCACCTCATGCTCCCGTTCGTGCGCACGCTCTGGGAGCTGGAGGCGTGCCTCGAGCTGGTGGACCGCAGCCCGCTGGGCCGCCAGCGGGGCCTGCACCGCTGGGTCATGGCCGAGGTGCCGTCGGTCGTGTACCGCATCGGCGACTACGCCCGAGCGGGCATCGACGGCGTGTCCATCGGCTCGAACGACCTCACCCAGCTCGTGCTCGGGGTCGACCGGGACTCCGAGATCTGCGCCGAGCTCTTCGACGCCTCGGACGCCGCCGTGCTGGCCGCCATCGAGGCCATCATCACCGAGGCCCGGGCCCACGGCCTCACCAGCTCGCTGTGCGGCCAGGCGCCGTCGAACGACCCCGCCTTCGCCGAGCACCTCGTGCGCTTCGGCATCACGTCCGTGTCGGTCACCCCGGACGCGGTCCCCGCCACCCGCCGGGTCCTCGCCGCCACCGAGCGCCGCCTCCTGCTCGAGGCCGCCCGCCGCTGAGTCCGCTGGGCCCGGCCGGCAGGCGCAGCAGGGGCTACGAGGCGGGGCGGTCGACGCGCTCGGCGGCGATGAGGATCTCGGCCTCGTCCGCCCAGCCCTCGTCGTTGCGCAGCGCCAGGGTGGTGAGGCGGAACACGGCGTGGCGGTACGTCACCACGGCGTCGATGCGGTCCGCGTCCTGGTGGAGCACGGTGTGGTCGAGCATGGTGCCGAACGCCGAGGTCGACAGGCCCTGGAGGTCGTGGACCACCCCACCGGTCAGCGAGAGCGCGGGCTGGCCGAGGAGGTCGACGAGGCTGGGCGACCACTCGGTGACCCGGTCGTCGGGCGCGACCCGGATCGAGTGCACGATCCCGTCGGAGGCCAGCGTCGCCAGCTCGGCCCGTGCCTCGTCGTCGCGGCACGGCGCCGAGCCCGCCCGCTGGAACGACATGACCTTGTAGGCGGCGGCGCCGAACTCGGCGGAGGGGTCGTCCACGCCGGCCCCCACGCTCGCCCAGTCCCGGATCCGGGCGAGCTCGCGGTCCCACACCGCCAGGTTCAGGTCCAGGTGGGGGCGGACCTCGGGGTCCTGCGCTTCCATGGCCGCCAGCACCGCCTCGAGCTCCGCCGCCGGCAGGCGGGCGATGCTGCAGTGGCCGGGCTGGCGCACCACCGAGACGTTCACCGGGATGCCCCGCTCCTCGGCCCACCGCAGGTAGGCGCCGAACTCGTGGTGGTTCTGCACCATGAGGCAGTGGTTCATGGCCACCGACGTGCCCATGCGCTCAGCGTAGGCGCGGTAGCGCTCGAGGTTGGCCATCATCTCGTCGAAGTCGGCGTCGATCCGGATGGCCTCGTAGGTTTCCTTGGTGATGCCGTCCACGGAGAAGCAGAACGACATCGGGACCCGCTCGAGGATCTCCTCGATCCGTCGATTCCACTGGGTCGCGTTGGTCACGACCAAGACCTCGCAGTCGAGGCCGAGCTCGGCGATCAGCTCCCAGACCCGGTAGTTCTCCGACGCCATGAAGGGCTCACCGCCCGCGAACTGCGCCCGAACGAGGTGGGGCAGGAAGTCCCGCAGCTCGTCGAAGAACCGATCGTCGTAGGGCTTCGGGAGGGGCGCCCGTCCTTCCCGCTTGGCGCGGATGGACGACGACAGGTCGCCATTGCACTGGATGCACTGCAGGTTGCAGGCGTTGCTCAGGTTGAACTCGGCGAGGCGCGGCCAGCGCCGTGAGGCCGGATCCTCGGTGAGGTGGCCGGCGAAGGCGTCGAACCGGGCGGGGATGGAGGCGCCCCGGCCCTCGATGGCCACCTGGTTGCCGCAGCCCTGGCACCCGAGCGAGTAGTCGTCCACCGCCATCGCGGCCCGGAGCGCCTCGGCGGCCTCGCCGTCCCAGATCTCCCGGAGCGACTGCCTGCCCACCTTGCCGAGCGAGTGGTGCATGTTGTGGCAGCACGCCCGGACGTCGCCGTCGGGCTGGAAGAAGAGCTGGATCGAGGGCGCGTAGCACGCCGAGTGCGGTCGAATGCTCGGATTCGCGCGGTCATCCGTCGCGCGGCGGCTCGCGCCGGCCGAGCGCAATCTCACGATGGCATCACGCACACCGGTCATGGCACGACCCCCATGCAGCGCACGATACGCGAGCCCCTCCTCGACCGCAGCGTCAGCCGGGTCGGCGCAGGAGGATCCCACTCTGGAGCGATCGGGCCTCGGGCTCGACGGCCACGACGTCGAAGAAGCGGCTCCATCGCCGGACGAGGGCATCCCGATCGTGGATCACCATCGCCCCGGTGTTGGCCCGTCCGAGCGACACCATCCAGGCGTCCACGCCCAGCCGGTCGACGTGGGCACGGCCGGCCTCCAAGCGTCGACCGATCCAGTGGTCGTCGTCGAGGGCACGGATCTCATCGACCCAGTGCTGGTCCTGGAAGGTGATGAAGAGCCAACCCCCCGGCCGGGTGACGCGTCGCAGCTCGAGGACCCAGGTGTCCACCAGCTCGGCGATGTGGGTGAACACCGAGCCCGCGTAGACGAGACCGAACGATCGGTCGTCGAACGGGAGGTGCGGCTCGGTCGAACACGGCGCGAACCGAAACGGCGGCGAAAGGTGTTCGGAGAGCCAGTTCACCGCAGCCTCGTCGACGTCCACCCCCCACACCTCGTGTTCGGCGGCGTGGTCGGCGAGGTGACGGAGCAGGCGCCCGGAACCCACGCCCAGCTCCAGCACCGCACCCCAGTCTTCCTGCGGTGCACCGTTGGCATCGAGGATCTCGACCATCCGAGCCAGGTGCTCCCGGCCCGTGGCCAGGTACGTCTCGTCGTCGGGCACGTCGATCTGCCACATCTCCCGAGGCGGCACGGGCAGCTCACCGTCGTCACGCCGACCGATCGGGACCACCAGGTCAGCCGAATCGGGCGCCATCGGGAGGTTCCGCGCGGTGAGCTTCGGCGCCCGGTCGATCCGCTCATCGACCAGCGCAACGAGCGTCCCGGAGACCGCTTCGGCGAGGCGGGCGTCGACGCGTTCGTCCACCGACGCCTCGCCCTGCTCGACCCACACCTGCTGGGCGATGCCGGTGATCATCGGCCGCGCCTTCTGCTTGACGAAGCGCTTGACGGAGGAGAGCACCGCTGGAGGCTATTCGGTCACCGCAGCGTGGGCGCCAGCTCGTCCAGAGCGACCGGACAGGCGCCGAGCACCCACTCGTCACCGATGTAGGACCGGAACGGAACCCGCTGGCCGGCGACCTCGAACCAGTACGAGGCGCGCTGGACCTCGCCGTCGGCCTCGATCTCGAAGTCGCGGAAGCGACCCAACCGGTCGACCATGTCTGCGAGGAGTACCTCGTTGGCCCAGCCGACCCAACGACGGGGGTCGAGCGGTTCCGCCCAGTCCGGGGACTCGACCTTCTCGACGAAACCGTCCTTCAGGTGCAACACGATCGGGTCCTGCCCCGCCCAGTCTCGGAGCTCGGCGCGCAGCGACTCGAGACGTGACGGCGTGTCGACCGCCGCGGCGGCCCTCGCCACCCCACCGATCGTCACCGCCGTGCCCGACGAGGTGGTCAGGTCCAGCCGCCGACGAAGCAGTGCGAGCCTCGCCTCCCACACCGGTCGGTTCCGCCCCAGGAGGGGACCGATCTGTTCGTCCTGGGAACCGAGCGACTCGACCACGGTCGTCAGCTCGTCCGCCGGCAGGCGGGAGATGTCGAAGCGGTGGGGGAAGGTCACGGGGATCACGTCGACCTGGACGTCGAGCGCGTCGGCACGGAGCAGGAGGTCGCCGAACTCGTGCCAGTTCTGGGGCATCAGGCAGAAGTTGATGGTCACCACCCCGCCGTATTCGCGAGTGACCGCGAGGTAGCGGTCGACGTTGGTCCAGCACTCGTCGTACGCCGCACCGACCCGGATCGACTCGAAGGTCTCGCGGGTGGCGCCGTCGATCGAGAGGGTGACGTCCATCTTCAGGGCACGCAGGTAGTGCTCGACGCGGTCGTCCCACATCGTGGTGTTGGTGACCACGTCGACCTTCGGGTGCCATTGGTTCTCGATGAGCAGGTCGAAGATGCGCCGGGTCTCCCGGGCGAGGAAGGGCTCGCCGCCGGCGAAGCTGGCGTAGTCCAGGTGGGGCAGGAACTCGACCAGCTCCTCGAAGAAGGCGTCGTCGTAGCGCGACGCCATCGGGGGCCGGTGCTCCCGCTGCGAGCGGATGGCCGAGGAACGGTCCCCGTTGCACTGCACGCACTGGAGGTTGCACGTGTTGGAGATCGCGAACTCCATGCGCCGCGGGTACGTGTGTGGCCCCGGCGGGTCGTGGAGGTGGTCCCACATGGCCTCGATGCTCCCCGCCCGGTTGCCGATGGCCCGCTCAGCGCCGCACTCGTCGCAGCCCAGGGAGTAGTCCAGGTGGTCCAGCGCTTCGGCCACGCGGCGGCGCTCGTCGCTGTCCCACGCCTCACGAAGGCTGTCCTGACCGACGAGGCCGAGGGCGTACTGGTCGTTGGCACAACACACGAGTACACGACCGTCGGGCGTGAAGCGCAGGACCGTGTGTGGGGCAGCACAGGTGGGCAGCCCGTCGGGCGTCGAGAAGCGCGGCGCGGCGGCCGGCGACGCGACCGGCTCGGCCGTCGCGGTGGTGGACTCGCCGGCACCGTGGGTTCGCCTCCACCGTCGGAACATCGTCACTCCCCCGGGGCCGCGCCCCGATCGCTCGGGCGCGGATCGTACCAACCGGGGCCCGGTCGACCCCGGGTGGCGCCGTCCGGGCTCGGTCGGATCGGATCAGGTGAGCGCGAACAGCGACGTCGTGGCGGTGTAGACGGCGACCGCGACGAGCAGGCCGGCGAACCAGCGCAGGAGGGTCTGCGCGGGCAGGCGGTCGGCCAGGCGCGTGCCGGTGATCACCCCGGCGAGGGCGGCGACCGCGAAGGGCACCGTGACCTGCCAGTCGATGGGCTGGTGCCCGACCCGGGCCACGAGGGCCCAGGCGCAGTTGATCGAGATGATCAGGAGCGAGGTGCCCACGGCCTGGGGCATCGGGAAGGCCAGCAGGAGGGTGAGGGCCGGCACGATGACGAACCCGCCGCCCACCCCGAACAGGCCGGTGAAGAGGCCGACCACGGTGCCGGCCAGCACGAACTTCACGACCGTGGGCGCGTCGAGGCGCAGGTCGAGCCCGCGGTGCACCGCGGTCCCGCCCCCACCCACCCCGCCCACCGGCGGGACGGCGTCGCCCTCGCCCAGCGGTACGGCGGCGTCGACCGCGGCGTCCGCACCGACCTTCGTGCACGAGGGGCAGCCCGTGACCATCCGCCACGCGGCGACCAGGATCAGCCCCGAGAAGGCGAGCAGCAGCACGTCGGGGTCGAGGCCCTGGTTCAGCGCCGACCCGGCGAAGGACCCACCGATGCCGGCCAGGCCGAACAGCAGGCCAGCCCGCACCTCGACTCGCCCGGCCCGCAGGTGCTCGGTCATGCCCACCAGCGACGCGAGGCCGACGACGATCAACGACGTGGTCGTCGCCGCCTGGGCGGATTCCCCCGCCACGTAGACGAGCACCGGCACGGCGAGGATCGAGCCACCCCCGCCGAGCGCCCCGAGGGAGAGCCCGATGAGGAAGCCCAGCGGCGAGGCGAGCAGGCCCCTCACGCGCCGGCCCCGGCCCCGGCGACGTCACGGCTGACGTGCGCCGTCCAGGCGCCGTAGCCGCCGAGCAGGTCGGCCACGTCGGTGAAGCCGGCCGAGCGTAGGAGGCTGGCGGCGAGGATCGACCGGTACCCGCCGGCGCAGTAGACGACCGTCGGCGCCGACGGATCGAGCTCGTCGAGCCGACGACGCAGCTCGGCGACCGGGATGTGGCGGGCGCCGTCGATCATGCCCAGCTGGACCTCGCCGGGGTTGCGGACGTCGACGAGCGTCACGCCGTCGAGGCCCTGCTCGAGCTCGACCGCGGTCACCCGGGCGCTCGTCTCGACCACCTCCGGATGGGTGAGGAAGGCGGCCAGCGGCTCGGCGAGGACGCCGACGACCGTGTCGAACCCGATGCGGGCGAGCCGCACCCGGGCCTCGAGCTCGCCGCCGGGGTCGGTGACGAGCACGATCGGCGTGTCGTGGTCGACCACGCTGCCGGCGTACTCGGCGAAGCGGCCGCCGGCGCCGACGTTGAGGGCGCCCCGCAGGTGCCCGATGGAGAAGTCGTTGGCCTCCCGCGTGTCGAGGACGACCGCGCCCTCGGCCTGGCGGGCCAGCACCTCGTCGAGGGTCAACGGGGTGGGCGGCTCGGTCTCGTCGAGCAGCTCCCGCTGCTTGCGGTTCAAGGTGGCGTCGAAGACGAAGTAGCCGGGCGCCGAGGGCTGGCCCTCGGTGACCACCGCCACGAACTCGGCCTCGGTCATCGGGCTGAGGGCGTAGTTGGTCTCCCGCTGCTCGCCGATCGTGGACTGGGTCTCGGTCGAGAGGTTCTTGCCGCAGGCCGAGCCGGCGCCGTGGGCGGGGAACACCCGGGTCACGTCGGGCAGCGTGAGCAGCTTCTCGTGGAGCGAGTGGTAGAGCCGGCGACCGAGGTCGTCGGCGGTGACACCGATCGACGAGAGCAGGTCGGGGCGGCCGACGTCGCCGATGAACAGCGTGTCGCCGGTGAGCACGCCGTAGGGCACCTCGTCGGTCGCCCGCTCGTAGACGACCACGCTGATCGACTCGGGCGTGTGGCCCGGCGTGGCCCGGATCTCGAGGGTGACGTCGCCCAGGCTGATCCGCTCGCCGTCGGCCAGCGGCCGGATCGGGAAGTCGGCCTTGGCGACCTCGCCGAACCCGATGGCCGCGCCCGTGGCCTCGGCCAACTCGAGGTGCCCCGACAGGAAGTCGGCGTGGAAGTGGGTCTCGATGATGAGCTCGATCGTCAGGCCCGCCGCGGCGGCGTCGTCGAGGTACTCCTGGATGTCACGGCGGGGATCGACCACCACCGCACGACCGGTACCCTCGTCGCCGATGAGGTAGGAGGCCTGGGACAGGCAGTCCAAGTAGTACTGGGTGAAGTGCATACCCCCTAGGGTATAATGTCCGAGCCGCCACCGCACCCCCCTGGAGGATCCGTGGAACTGCCCGAGGAGACCGTCGACGACCTGCTCAAGCGCCTGCGCCGCGCCGAGGGCCAGCTCCGGGGCGTCCAGCAGATGCTCGAGGACGGCCGGGACTGCCGTGAGGTCGCCCAGCAGCTCGCCGCCGCCACCAAGGCCCTCCAGCGCACCGGCTTCGTGCTCATCACCGCCGGCCTCTCGTGGTGCCTCGCCGACCCGGAGCGCTCCGCCGCCGAGGGCTACGACCTGGAGAACGTCCAGAAGATGTTCCTCAGCCTCTCCTGAACCACCGGCGCTCCAGGCGCCCGGGTCCCGGGTCCCGGGCCCACCCCGGGCCGAATACCCCCGGGAGTAGGGACCTTCGGTCCTTGCCAGAGCAATCGCCGACGGCGATGCTGCAGGCATGACACGCCACCTCGTGATCCTCGGAGGCGGGACCGGCGGCACCCTCGGTGCCAACCGCCTGCGGCGCGAGCTCCCCGACGACGTCCAGATCACCGTCGTCGACCAGGACGACTCGCACGTCTACCAGCCCGGCCTCCTCTTCGTGCCCTTCGGGCTCACCCACCCGGAGGACATCGTCCGCTCCCGGCGGCGCCAGCTGCACGCCGGTATCGACTACCGCCAGGACGCCGTCGACCACGTCGACGTCGAGGGCCAGCTCGTCCACCTCGCCGACGGCTCGACGCTGCACTACGACGTGCTCGTCGTAGCGACCGGCGCCGTCCTCACCCCCGAGGAGACCCCCGGGCTCGACGGGCCCGGGTGGATGGACAAGGTCTTCACCTTCTACACGCCGGAGGGCGCGGCCGCCCTGGAGGGCGCGCTGGCCTCGTTCCGGGAGGGCCGCCTCGTCGTCAACGTGGTGGACCTGCCCATCAAGTGCCCGGTCGCGCCGCTCGAGTTCTGCTTCCTCGCCGACTGGTACTTCCGTGAGCGCGGCGTCCGCGACGCCATCGAGATCACGTACGCGACCCCCCTCGACGGCGCCTTCACCAAGCCCGTGGCCTCGGCCCGCCTGAGCGACCTGCTCGCCGAGAAGGGCATCCGGCTCGTGACCGAGTTCAACACCGGCGAGGTCGACGGCGAGGCCGGGCGCCTCGTCGGCTACGACGAGCGCGAGGTCCCGTTCGACCTGGCGGTGGTGATCCCGCTCCACAGCGGCGCCGACTACGTCGGCCGCTCCCCCGGCCTGGGCGACGACCTCAACTTCGTGCCCACCGACGAGCGCACCCTGCAGTCGAAGGTCGCCCCCAACATCTTCGCCATCGGCGACGCCACCAACGTCCCGGCCTCCAAGGCGGGCTCGGTGACCCACTTCGAGGGCGAGGTGCTCGTCGAGAACATCAAGCGGTTCCTGGCCGGCGAGGAGCTCGACGCGGGCTACGACGGCCACGCCAACTGCTTCATCGAGACCGGCTTCCACAAGGCCCTGCTCATCGACTTCAACTACGAGACCGAGCCGCTCCCCGGCCACTTCCCGGCCTCGGTGGGCATGCCGCTCCTGAAGGAGTCCCGCATGAACCACCTCGGGAAGCTGATGTTCCAGTGGTTCTACTGGCACGCCCTGCTCCCCGGCCGCGACATCCCCGGCATCGGCGCCGACATGCCGACCGCCGGCAAGGACCAGCAGTCCGTCTCCTGACCCGTTCCTCCCCCCATCCGACCAGGAGGTCACCATGACCACCCGCACCATCGCCGGCACCACCGTCGACGTGAACGACGAAGGCTTCTTCACCGAGCCCGAGCAGTGGAACGCCGAGGTGGCCGTCGAGCTCGCCAAGGAGGCGGGCATCGACGAGCTCACCCCGGAGCACTGGAAGGTCCTCGAGTTCATGCGCGCCGAGTACTTCGAGAAGGGCACCGGCCCCACGGTCCGGGTCCTCGGCAAGACCTCGGGCGTGAGCGTCAAGGAGCTCTACCAGCTGTTCCCGAAGGGCCCCGCCAAGATGGCCGCCCAGATCGCCGGCATCCCCAAGCCGCGCGGCTGCATCTGAGGCGAGCGAGCAACTCCCCCGTCCACCGGCGGCACCCGCCGCCACACCACCACCACCACTAGGAGGTCGCCATGGGCGACGCCCAACCGATCGAGAAGGTCTCGATCATCATCTCCAAGGGATCCCTCGACGGGATCTACCCCGGTCTGATCATGGCCAACGGCGCCCGCGCCGAGGGCATGGAGGCCAACCTCTTCTTCACCTTCTTCGGCCTCGACGCGGTGCACCAGAAGCACCACGACCACATCAAGATCTCGACCGTCGGCAACCCAGGCCTCCACCTCGCCACGTGGGCGGGCGGCTTCCCCGGCATGTCGAGCGTGATGACCCACTACATGGAGCACAAGATGGAGGCGCTCGACATCCCCTCCATCCCCGAGTTCGTCGAGATGATCGCCGACACCGGCGCCGGCCTCTACGCCTGCAAGGCGTCGGTCGACCTCTTCGGCCTGGAGAAGGACGACCTGATCGAGCAGGTCGAGGACATCATCACCGTCGGCGAGTTCTACGAGATGGCGGCCGGCGGCCAGATCATCTTCACCTGACACCAGCTCCGCCTCCGTCGTAGCGCCTGACACTGGCTCCTCCTTCGTCGGAGCGCCTTCGGCGATCAGGGTCATCCGCAGCGCTGCCCGCCTCCGGCGGTCAACGTCACCGGTCGTGAGCCCGGTTCGAGGCGGTCGGGTCGTCGCCTACGGTCTGGCGGTGCGCCACAGCCGGGTCGTCCTCATGGCAGTGCTGGCGGCGGTCCTCGTGACCGCCGCCTGCTCGTCGTCGTCGGACGGGGGTGACGACGCGTCGCCGGGCACCGCACCGACCACCACGACGGCGGTCACCTCGACCTTCGACCCGGACTCGGTGGGCGCCACCACGGTCGAGGGGCCGATCACCACCGGGAACGGCCGGGCCGTGGTGAACCCGCCCAGCGCCGACCTCGACGCCATGGGCTACACCGAGGAGGAGTTCTTCGTCTCGGGCACGGCGTCCTCGTACACGAGCGCCGAGCCGCTGACCTCCGACGGCGAGTGGACGGTCGAGCCCGCCGACACCGCCGGGTACACCACCCGGATGCTGGTGCGCCGCCCCGCCGATCCGGCCGCCTTCAACGGCACCGTCTACGTCGAGTGGCTGAACGTCAGCGGCGGCGTCGACGCCAGCCCCGAGTGGAGCCTCGGTGGCGTCGGCATCGCCCGGGCGGGAGCGGCGTGGGTCGGGGTCTCGGCCCAGCAGCAGGGCATCGAGGGCGAGGGCGGCCTGGCGGCGGCCCTGCGCCTGAAGAACGCCGACCCGGTGCGGTACGGCCCGCTCTCGCACCCGGGGGACAGCTTCTCGTACGACCTGTACGCCCAGGCCGGCGCCGCCGTGCGCACCCACGCGGACCCCGTGCTCGGCGGCCTCGAGCCCGAACGGGTGATCGCGATGGGCGAGTCGCAGTCGGCGTTCCGGCTCACGACCTACGTCGATGCGGTGGCACCGACCGTGCACGCGTACGACGCCTTCCTGATCCACAGCCGGTCCGACGGGGGTGCGGCCCTCTCCCAGGCGCCCCAGGCCGACATCGCCGCCCCGGTGCCGACGCTGATCCGGACCGACCTCGACGTGCCGGTGCTGGTTTTCTCCACCGAGACCGACGTCGCCGGCGACGGCCTCGGGTACGCCGCCGCCCGCCAGGAGGACACCGACGGCATCCGGGGCTGGGAGGTGGCCGGCACCGCCCACTACGACGCCTACGGCCTGCAGACCAGCTCGCAGGACGACGGCACGGGCCCCGGCGACGTGGCCGCCTTCGAGCTCATGCTCGACCCGCCCGCCGAGGTGGCGGCCGGCCTGTTCACCTGCGACACACCGGTCAACGCCGGCCCGCAGCAGTACGTGTTCCGCGCCGCGCTGGCCGCCATCGACGAGTGGGCGGCCACCGGCGAGCCCCCTGGCGAGCAGCCCCGCCTCGACACCACCGCGGACGACGCCGCCCTCGAGGTCGACGCCATCGGCACCGCCACGGGCGGGATCCGCACACCCCACGTGGACGTCCCGGTCGCCGTGCTCTCGGGCCTGGGCCAGGGCGGCACCAGCTTCTGCTCGCTGTTCGGGACGACCCGCCCGCTGACCGACCCCGAGCTCGCCGAGCGCTACGCCGACCACGACGCCTTCGTCGAGGCGTGGGACGCCGCGGTGGACGAGGCGGTCGCCGCCGGGACCGTGCTCGAGGCCGACGCCGAGAACGTGAAGGCCGCGGCGGCGCAGTCCTCGATCCCCGCCGGCTGACGCGGAGTACGTTGCCGCCATGAAGTTCGGGATCGCCTTCGCCAACATCGTCACCTTCACCCGGCACGAGGGGTTGG
>WBZL01000360.1_pt1 | contig 50584 bp, 46 predicted proteins | sample 5204291 | NCBI WGS metagenome assembly WBZL01 (sample SAMN12344345, study PRJNA552823) | activated sludge metagenome | biome: Activated sludge suspended growth; feature: Nitrification reactor; material: Wastewater; isolation source: activated sludge from nitrification reactor of wastewater... | reverse complement strand
AGGAAAAGAAAAAATCTTCAAACGGAGGTGCATTTGAGGGTAAAGGCTCCAAACAAATATCCATAGGTGTTGGTTTGTCTTCCTACATTGGTGCTTTTGGCAAAGGTGGTTTTTATAGCTACGGTGGTGGTCGCAGCTACTACTACAGAGGAGCTTTCTGGTATTCGGGAACTTTATCTGTTCAGGCAGAGTTTGGTGTACATGATTATGTTGGCGTAGGTCTAGTTACTGGTATTGGCGGTAGAGCTGTCGGTGGCGGTGGAGTACTATATGTACCAGTTGGCATCTTAGCCAATTTCCACTTCTTTCAATTAGTAGCTGACAAAAAAGGCTTAGGTATTGGTGATGCATTAGACTTGTATGTCGGTTTAAACTTCGGTACAGGTTTAGGTGCTAGTTTACCTAAGGGTTCAGGAAATAATGTTAGCGGTATTATTTTTGCTGGTCCACAATTTGGTGTTAAATACTTCTTCAATCCTAAGATTGGCGTGTATGGCGAGTTTGGCTATGGCAAAAGTGTATTCGAGGCAGGTGTTTCTATAAAATTATAATTGAAACTACAAAGTATATCAAGTCCGCCATAGTGCGGACTTTTTTTATTGCATGAATTAATAGTATTTTTGAACGAAATTATTAATATGCGTTTACCACTTTATTTTATCTGCTGTGTTGTCCTATTGTTTTCAGCTGTTGCTGTATATGCGGAAGAAAATATTAGTTCTATTGATAAAGAAAAAAAAGAGAAGAAACAAAAAAATAAAGCAGATGATGGTGTAGAAGGTGCAGCTGCAAAAGGCGATTTTGTCATTCAGCCTGCTATTAACTTTGGTTTCCACTCTGGATTTGTGAAGCAATACAGTGGCTTTGGTTATGGCTATGCTTACACTGGACTTATTCCAGGTGTAACGCTCAACTTAGATTATGCTGCGCATGATTATGCATCGGTAGGCTTGTATTATGGTGTTTCCTTCCAAAAATTTACCGTATCAAAGGTGTCATTATTACATCATACATTTGGCGCACGCGTGCAGTTTCATTGGTGGCAAATGTTGGCAGACAGGTCAGGCAAAGAATTATTAGCAGATAAAATTGATTTCGATATACACGCACACATTGGTGGATATTATTTGACAGAGAAAAATCTGATTAGCGATCAAAAACTAAAACATCTTGGCGTTAATGCTGGCGGTGGAATTGGATTCAAGTATTACTTTGTAAAACACTTCGGCGTAGCCTTAGATGCAGGCTACGAAGAAGCGTCTTGGTTAAAACTTGGGTTAGCTATAAAAATTTAAGAAAAGTCTTCTGCTAATATTTTTTCCATATTGCGTTCTGCTAATGCAGCAATCGTCAAGGCTGGATTGGCACAGCAAGAGAAACCAGGCATAGCAGCACCGTCAAGGCAGTATAAATTGCTATATCCTTTGAGACGGCCTGTTGTGTCGCTGGCTAAACCATACACAGCACCACCTAATGGATGATAAGTAAAGTCATCGCCATAGCCTTTGCCATTGAAATACCAGAATTGCTCTAAAGTTCCACCATTTGCAGCATTTAATCTGTCAACAAAACTTTTCATCGCTTGTCTTGATATTTCCATTTGCGATTTGTCGAAATATAAATCAGCATTATCAGTAGCAGGATTGTATTTGAAATGACCTCTACTTGGATTTTTTGTAATGGCTAATGCCAATAATTGTCTTAATTCTAAACCAATAGGAAATGGTGCTTGTTCTGCTAATAATGGTGTTATAGGATTGTTTAAATCACCATACGCAGTAACAGGTACGATGCCTTGATCTGCGCCAGTATCTTCGCGTAAGTTGGAACGCATGGCCATAATGTTTCCATTATTTCCCCAATGTTTACCTACTTCATCGCTTAAATTAGCCAAGCCACCTAAGTGTTTTGATTTTAATAAAATATTCATCGTGCCCACAACACCAGCATTGATGAATAAATATTTACAAGTATAAATTTTTACGGCAACAGTTTCGCCTTGTTCATTGATTTTATGAACTGTGAGCTCATAATTTTTATTGCTTAATTGTCTAACAGAATCAACCTTGTGTAAGGTTTCAATAGTTAGATTTCCTGTTGCATTTGCTTGTGGAATATAATTTCTGTCCAAGCTATTTTTAAAACCATTATTTGCGCCATATAATAATTGACCATCAATAGCACATTTTGGAGCAGTTCCATTGATTTCACCTCTAATAGTATTGAAGTTAACGCCAGCATTTAACATCACTTTTTCCATGCCTGCGTTTTCGCAATGCTCTAAACCAACTCGTGCAAACTTGTAGTATTTACTGTTTAAAATATCGTCAGGAATTACAGAAAAATCTAATACATTTTTCACCTTTGGATACCATTTATTCAACATGTCATCGTAGGATACATATGGAAAATATTCGTTCCACATGGAAGGTTGCGCGTATGGCAACATCGCACCATATACTACAGAACCACCACCTAAACAAGTGCCTCTAAAAATACGCATATATGAGGTGTTGTATTCAACACGGTCAAGCACACCAACATATTTAGGAATATCAAATTGGATAGAAGTTACCGGTAAAATAGTTCTGCGTTTTAACCATGTCGATCTGCCATCTGGCGATAATGTTTTAGTAAATGGATTTGGAGTAGCATCCACATCGTATTGCTTTCCCATTTCCAACATTAACGTTTTTACACCAGCTTGTGTTAAGCGCAAAGCGGAAACAGCAGCACCAAATCCAGAACCTACAACGATAGCTTCGATATCTACATCATCAACTTTTATAGGCTCTTTTTTACATCCACTTAGTGGCAAAGATGCAGCTACACCTGCTACAGAAGTTAGTTTCAAGAACTTTCTTCTAGTTAAATGTTTTTTCATAATTGGTATATAATTAGTTGCTTAAGGCTAACCAAATATAGGTATAAAAGTATAGAAATCATTGTTTTACCGAGAAGGAATGTTATTTCTTGACAAATATCAATTGCTTAAGTAGCAATCACTTATGTTTTTAATTTCGTTCTCAGCGGCATTCCACCAATTATATGACCAAAGATGATATGTTTTTATATGGTATTGTTCCACTATTTTTTGCTGATGCAATTTTATGCGATAGGTAACTTCGTGGTGGTATAGATTTGTGTTTTCAAAGTCGATATGTAAATAGGGTTTATTGTCTTTTAAAAGTACGATGTCTAACACGAAACCACCGAGTGCAAAGTTGAGCTGTACGTTTTCACCAAATTCATTTTGTAAGGCATTAAATACGCTTTCTTTCAAAATGGAAGTGCGTTGTTTTTTATGGACAAGCATCGGTGGATTATTTTTTTGCAAGCAAGATTTAATGTAATCGATTTGCGTTTGATTTTTATCTACACAAGCTTTCACATAAGATAAATAGGCATAGAAAATACTTTTTCCTTTATTTCCTTTTATGGCTAATTCTTCTTCAAATAATGAAAATGTAGTTTCTGGAACTGAAGTATAAACATGTAAAGAATGTTTTGCACGTGTAATAATTACATTGAGCAATTGATAGCCTTTTTCTTGTGTAAGCGGACCGAAAAATTGTCTGAATTTTCCTTGTTCATCTTTCCCAAAAGTACTTGATAAAATCATCACATCGCGCTCATCACCTTGAATGTTTTCTAAATTTTTCACAAATAAACCTTGGTTTAAGAGCGCTTGCAATTTTTCATTTTTTGCATTGTCTTTATAAGCTTGTTCAAACAATAAATCATATATCAAATCACGTTGAAAAATATTAAACGTTGCAATGCCAACAGATGGGAAATTATCTTTCCATGATTCTAAAGAAAAAACCAAATCAACAATGGCATTTGCTTCTGCGATATTAGTGCCATCTTTATAAATACCATCTACAGATGTGAAATGTATTGCCTGATAATTTTCTTTTTCTGGCAATGGAATTAAGCGAGATTGATAAAAGGCATGATTAGAAAATTGAATTAAACTTGGATGCAAAGAACGGTAATGGTAATCCAAATATGTGCTTTTAAAATTGGCATCTTCGGCATATTCTAATAATGATTTGCTTTCTGCTAAATATGAATCTGCATCGTCTTCTTCTTCCTTATTCCAAAAGATGGTTTCGCTTCCGAAAAAATTGCTTGGTGGCATTTGATGTTTATCACCAGAAATTATTTTCGTCTTGCCACGTAACAAAGATGAGTAAGTATCTTCCACTCTCAATTGACTGGCTTCATCTAAAACAATAAAGTCGAAAAGATTCTTTTGTAATGGTAAAATAGAAGTACACACGCTTGGATTGACCATTACTACAGGAAATAAAGTTGTAAAAAAATCAAAATCTTGATGCACAATTTTGCGCAATGAATTTTTAGAGGAGAATTGTTTGTTTTTTCTTTGATTGTATAAATATTTTATGGCAGTAAGGTCTTTAGTTTTGATGCTTTCTTGCTGCATTATTTTCCAAGTGTGATTTATTTTTTCTGCGAGTTTTTGTTTACAATGTATATCAGCTAGCACCAATTCTTCATATAGTTTTTGTGAGTCATCTTTGATGCCATTTTCCATTGCAATTTTTAAAATTGCTTGATTGATGTAGTATGTTTCAAAGACTGCACACCATTCATCGCATTTTATTTGAATCAAAGCCTGTATTAAATTTTGCGTTGCCGTTTTTTGCGATAGTTTGAATTTTCTAAACTCAAAATAAGCTGGCAAATGCTGTATTTGTTGCACATAGTCATCACAAGTGATTTGAATATTTTGGATTGCAGGAATGACATTACTAATTTTTTCATTTGCAACATCAATTGATAAATCTATTGGAATAAAATCGTACTGATTAAATTGTTGTATGAGTTGATAAAGGCTTGCTTTGGTATTTTCTTTTTGTTGTATTATGTTTTTATACTTATTGCTGAAGTAAGAAAGCAATTTTACCTTAAAAGCGGTAAATCCAGTTTGTACATCATAGTCATTGTTATACAACTGAATGTTGTTTGTTATGCTAGTTGATAATGAATTAATATCCTGTTGCAATTGTAAAATTCTAGTTTTTAAATTTTCGCTATTGTCAATTTTTTCAAAATTATCATCTTGAATTGCATCGAATATAAAGGCTTCATTGCTCAGCAGCTGATATAGCTCAGCAGCATTTTTTAATATTTTAGAGAGTTCGATAAACTCATTATAAGTAAACACATAATCGCTATTGCGAATTAATTTTATGAGTGCATTTGCTTTTTCACTATGCGATTTATTTTGGTTTAATTCTTTGCCTTTTTGCAATAATTCCAACCAATTATCATCACCAAAGATGACGTTATTGCTAAAGTTTATTCTATGATTGATTTCTTCTTGTAACGTTAAGAATTTAGAACGTGCTAATTCATATTCATTACTTCTAAATCGTAAGTCGTCGTGCTCGGCATTTTCGATATGCAAACGCACACGCTCTACAATTGTTTTTCTATCGCTATATACTTCTTCGATAAGCACACAAAGATGTTCTAAATTTTCTTTTTTTAAATTATTATACAACACTTCCATAGCAGTACGTTTTTCGCATACTACTAAAACTTTTTGTTGGTTTAATAATGCTTGTGTAATAATAGCTGTCAAAGATTGGCTTTTGCCAGTGCCTGGTGGTCCTTGGATAATAATGTTGTCATGCTGTTTTATTTGTTGTAAAACATTTTCCTGACTAGGATCTAAAGTGACAGGCGACAATATTTCACCATCAAAATAATTGTTGTTTTCGGAATCGATAATATTTTCATATTGCATCAGCAATTCTACATCTTTAATGATGCTTTGCTTTTGCATTTTAAATAAACCTAAAATACCGCTCCACCGAATCCATGACGCAGCTTTGGTATTATTGTCAATGGTTTCTTTGTTGCTTGCAGGCACGAGTGTTGCAATTGTTTCAACAGTATCAAAAGGAATATTGAGTTTATCTAAAAGGCTTTTACAAAACTGCAACAATTGTGTTTCATCTATAAAATCATCTTCAATTAATTCTTCCAGCTCATCTGTTTTTATTTTTTCATTATTTTCAAAATGAGCTTGCAATAATTCATTAAAAAGTAAAGGATGTTCTTCGTTACGTGAAATCGTCCAAGTGTTGTTTCTACGTGTATCTTTTTCTATAGACAAATACCAGATGAGTATTGGCGCTTTTATAATTCTGTCTTCATTATTAGGATCTCTTTTTATTAAAAGCGGATAGCCAAATCCAAATGAAAGGAATCCATGTTCAGCAAATTCTTCTTTTTCTTGATAATCGAGATGGTTGAGGCGCTTTATAATTTTTTGAACTATTTTTTTCTCTTCGGCTGTTTTGTTTTTTTCTGATGTAGCATCGATGGTAATAGAAAATTTGAAATCTCTTTTACTTAGCAAAGTCGATAAAAATTTCAAATGTAAACTGGATTCTATATTTATCAAATCATAAATATCCAACCTTGCAAAATTACTTGGTAAGGCATTTAGATGAATACTTCGTGCATCACCACTTTTTAATCTCGTTAATAATTTATCTAAGAAGGAATGAGCAGTCATAAAATGATTTGAATGATATTACAGTGCTAAATTATACAATCAAGAAAAATATACAATGCTTCGTGTTGTTCATTTTTGTAAATAAAAAAACCTTCGATTGCTCGAAGGTTCTTGATATGAGTTTTTCAGATTAGTATCTTTTTTTGTAACCGCCATCGCCACCGCCGTAGCCACCTTTGTTGTAGCCACCGCCACCACCGTAGCCACCTTTATTGTAGCCGCCACCGCCGCCACCTTTGTAGCCGCCACCGCCGCCACCAGATTTTTTGTACTCTGTTTTTGGGCGAGCCTCGTTTACTGCTAAAGCTCTGCCGTCGATTTCATAGCCATTTAAAGCATCGATAGCTTTTTGAGCCTCATCATCATTTGGCATTTCTACAAACGCATAGCCTTTGCTTACGCCCGTGTCTCTGTCTCTGATTAATTTAAGAGAAGCAATTTCTCCGTGCTGAGAAAACAAGTCTTGTAATTGTTCGTCAGTCACTTTTCTTTCAATGTTTGCAACAAAAATGTTCATTTTTTTTATTAAGTTAAATTAAAAATTAGGCTATATACTTTTTATAATCGAATCAAATGAACATTTATAACATTGACAAGAAGGCTAAAAAATACTATAGTTAAACAAATGTAATGTTTAAAATTGAAATTTGTACATTATCCAATTAATTTATTGCACCAATCTAAGATATTTTGTAAAACCACTTGTTTCTCTGGTTCATTATGACATTCGTGATAGAATCCATCATAGGTGATAAATTTGACATTCTTACCAGCATTGGCGGCAAATTTCTTACTGTCATTATATGAGGTCAATTGGTCGGCAGTACCATGGAAAAGTAAGGTAGGCAAGCTGAGTTTCGCTGCATTTTGTACAGCTTCCGCGCCAAATTCTATCAGCTCAATGCCCATTTTTGAAGAAATACTATCGAATACCAAAGGGTCATTGCTGTATTTTTTTACAACTTCTTTGTCTCTGGAAATGGCATTTACATCTAAGCCAGATGGCAATGAAAATGAAGGTATAAGATTGCGCATTATTTTGCCAGCAGCAATTTTTAAGGCTGGCGGTGCAAAGCCTGGTTGGAAGAATGGCGAGGAAAGAATAATGCCTGCAACTTTAGGTTGATGTTTAATGGCAAAGTTAGCTACAACTTGTCCACCCATGCTGTGACCATATATTATTATAGGCAGATTTGGAAAATGTATATCTGCTTGTTTCAATAGATTATTTACATCGTTTAAAAATTCATCATAGCTAGCGAAGTGACCGCGCTTACCTTCAGATTTTCCGTGACCACGCGCATCATAAGTGATAACAGCATATTGATTGTCTGTAAAAAATTGTGCTACATGTTCGTATCGCGAACTGTGTTCGCCAAAACCATGTACTAAACAAATCACTGCTTTTGCTGGCTGTGTGTCATTTTCCCATTGTTGACCAAAAATTTTTACACCATCATTGGATTGCCATTGCAACACTGTATTTTTCATATTTCTATTTTTTTAGTTTGTAAAATAAGTCTAAATTTAGCTAAATTTCATAGTCTTATCGTTTTTATTTTATGTAAATGATAGACCTAAATTATTGAAATTGTCATTAAAAATCTAAAATATGAAATCTAGAATGGTGCTCTTATTAAAACTAATTATTGGCTTAGGAATTTTATTTGGTGTGTATGTAATTGTAGCGATTTTGTATGCGCAATTTACCGATTATAAACCGAAAGCAGAAGAGCAAGCCGAAGTATTACAAGCGAAGGAGCCTTTGCCATTGATAGATAAAGATACACTTGTGTTTTATAATTGGAATATTGGTTATGCTGGCTTAGGCAAAGAATCTGATTTTTTTTATGATGGCGGCAATATGGTGCGATCTACAAAAGCATTGACAGATAAAAATTTTGATGGAATTTTATCTACCATCAATAGTTGGAAACACGATGCCGATTTTATTGAAATCCAAGAAATAGATAGAGATTCGCGCCGTAGTTATCATCGTGATCAGTTAAAAGAAGTGTTTGATTTATTAGGCAACTATTCCGCAGCTTTTGGTAAAAATTACGATGTGAAATATGTGCCTATTCCATTTACAAATCCGATGGGAAAAGTACTAGGTGGTATTGCCACACTTTATAAATATAAAGCAGCAGCAACACCAATAAAATATGCATTTCCAAGCAATTTTTCTTGGCCTAAAGGTTTGTTTTTTTTAGATAGATGTTTTGTAAAACATCATTTTAATTTGAAAAATGGAAAACAACTCATCGTCATCAATACACATAATTCTGCTTACGATGGTGGCCAATTGAAAAAACAAGAAATGAAATATTTTAAAAAGTACATCGTAGAAGAATATGCCAAAGGAAACTATGTAATCGTCGGCGGCGATTGGAACCAAATTCCGCCTGGCTATACGCCATTAGAAGCCAACAGTGATTACGAAGAAATGCCTGTGCCTGCAGACTTTGCCGATAAAGATTGGACTTTTGCTTTTGACAAAAACACACCTACTAATAGAAAAGTAGATAAGCCATACGAGGCTGGAAAAACCTACACAACTGTTATCGATTTCTTTTTCTTGTCGCCTAATGTAGAATTAGTTAAAGTCGAAGGAATGCCAAATGGTTTTGAATATTCAGACCATCAGCCTGTAAAAATGATTTGCAGATTAAAAGATTAAGAAAATTGAAATACCATGTTTAGGCATCACGGAAAAACACGAACGTATAGCCATAATTTAAAAATTGCCTCTGTATTATCTATTGTTGCAGGTATTGTCAATGTAACTGGTTTTTTTGCTGTTCACGAATTAACCACTAATGTTACAGGTCATTTTGCATACTTTATGGATAATATTGTTAAGTATGATATTAGCAATGGTATAGTCTATTTATTGTATGTTTTCTTCTTCTTTTCTGGCTCTTTTATGTCCAGCTTTTTAATAGAAATTATTTCCAGAAAAGGAGAGCGATTTGTATATATTATTCCAGCAACAATCGAGATAATTATCCTACTATTGTTAGGCGTTTTTGGACATTATCTTATCTTACATTATCCAAGTAGCATAGCATTTGGCTTGCTTTTTTCCATGGGTTTGCAAAATTCATTAGTGACTACTATTTCTAATGCAGTGGTGCGCACTACTCATTTGACTGGACTTTTTACAGATTTAGGCATCGAATTATCTCAATTGTTTTTCTATAAAAAAATAGAGCAAAAACAAAAACTAATGGCTTCCATTCGATTGCGAATTACCATTATACTTTCCTTCTTTGTTGGCGGTGTTTTGGGTGGCTTGTTGTATATGCAAATACATATGCACACCTTATTTATTGCCGCTGCTATTCTACTTGCAGGATTGATTTATGATAACATAAAAATTAGATTACTATTATTGCGTCGCAAACTCAGAAATTATTGAGCAATCTTTCTTTTTTCTTTAGCATGATTTCTTTGTATCTTTACTTAATACAGATTGTTGTATGGTTTAATATTTTTTATGCAAATAAATTCTGAAATACAAACACTACATAAAGTTATAGTACATGAACCTGATTTAGGTATTGAACATATTTCACCAGAAATAGCAGAGCAATTATTGTATGATGATATTGTTTTTCTGCCTCGTATGATTGATGAACATTTTCAATTTACACAGACATTAAAACAATTAATCGGAAATGAAAATGTATATGAATTTACAGATCTATTGAGTGATGTTTTACAAAAAGATGCTGTACGCGAAGAATTAATAGAATACCTATTCGAAAAAGAAGATTTTAGTTTAGGAAGATATGAGACATTAAAACAATTAGCCAGCCATGACTTGGCATCAACATTAATCTCTGGTATACATCCTGAAACGAAAGCTTCTATTTTAGCACCATTACCAAATCTTGTTTTCACGCGTGATATAGGTTGCGTTATCAATGACCATGTTTTGATTTGTAAAGCCAATAAAAAAGCACGTTTGCGTGAAAATTTTCTTACAAAATTCATTATTCATCATCACACATTATTTTCAGATTTTAAAAATAAAATAATAGACTTTGTAACAGACGAAAATATTGCAGAAGACTCAGGTATTTCTATCGAAGGTGGCGATGTGATGCTGGTGAGTCCGCGACATATATTAATTGGCGAAAGTGAGCGCACTACGCTAGATGCAATTTTTGAATTAAAAGCACTGCTTTTTGAAAAAAATATCGTGGATTATGTTACCGTTGTAGAAATTCCAAATGAAAGATATTGCATGCATCTCGATACTATTTTTACATTAGTTAGCGAAGATACATGTGTTGGTTTTTCACCATTGCTTTTCGAAAAAAATGATAAAGTTGATGTTATTACCTATTCAAAAGATAATGCACGTGCCGTCTTGCATCCAACGTTGAAAGATTTGATAAAAGAAATGTATCCTAACATGAATTTTATTGCTTGTGGCGGTGGCATTTCTCCATTTGCTCAGCGCGAACAATGGACAGATGGCTGCAATTTTGTGACGGCAAAAGCAAATGTTGCTTATTCGTATGAGCGCAATATCAAAACACTTCAATCCTTTCGAGATGCCAATTTTACGACGATTAGTGCCAAGCGATTATTAAGCGAAGAACTTTCACTAAGCCAGCTCGATAGAACCATTATCACTCTGTCATCAGCCGAATTGTCGCGTGCACGCGGAGGTCCACATTGTATGACTTTTCCAATTTCTAGAAAATAGGTACACAAAAAAGTGTATATTTTAACATTCTTCTTGCTATAAAGTTGCAATAATTATGATGTATGTCAAATAAAGTACATTTTTGCTTGTAATTTTTCCAATCTTGATACATATCAAGACTAGTTAAAAATAATCGTCTTAATTTTGGTATAGAAATAAAGTCGTAGAAACATAAAAATACCAATGAAGTCCTGATTTTTCAGGACTTTTTTGTTGTATTCATTTGAAGTAGCTTCAAAATATTAGAATCTCATTCCTCTAATTTTTTTATGTAGTTCGATTTTATGTAAATCAAAAAGGAAGGATATGCGTTGCCCAAATTTAGGCGCATTGGCTTTGTAATACGTTTTATATTCTTTGCTGTAAAATAATGGCAAATAAATTTCAAAACCTTCGTCGAAGAAACTAAACATTACACCACCATCATACTGAAAGCCTTTCATCGGTAATAAATTAATTGGATTTAAATGATTATCGAAAGAATAACCAAGATCAAAAAATAATTTTATAGGCACATATTTTATTGGGAAATCAATTTTAAAATTAAAAGCCATCAACCAATCGGCAGTTTGTCCAATTTCTATGGCATTTAATGGCGTACTCACCTTGAAAAATCCGTCAGTTTTTGTGATTTGTCGGCCTGCGAAATTAGCCTGCTCATTTCTGCCAAAATAGGTGTCATTATATAGATAATCTTGTTCGCCTCGCTTTCCGTTTAATGACATTCCAACATCAGGATACAAGCGGAATCGATAATTGTTATTACGCCATAAAAATCCGCCAATAAAAAATCGCAAATGCACACCTGTATTGTAATCTTTTAATTGATAGCGTATAAATGAATTTGCTTCAAAGTAGGTTTTGACAAAATTTTTTGATTGCTCAAATGTCATGGAAGCCTCAAACGGAAAATTTTTATCATTTCGCTTAAATGTATAATTCAAAACATTGACGTAGTAATGCGTTAGCGTATCTTTCAATTCAACAGTAACACTGTCAATTGCATGGTAGGCAATTTCTTTATGCATAATCACATGAGATGTGAATTTTAAACGATGTTCTAATTGTTGTAACTTTTCAGTTCGGTGATTAAATGCAATGGAAATTTCTGGATGAATTGCATAATATTTCAATGGCTTTACGTAGTTATAATAACTAAAAGATTGAAAACGCAAGCTCGGCTTTATCTCAGAGACAACACTCTTTTTTGGCTTTATGTAATAGTCGATATTTACAGTGCCATTCACTTTCTTTGATTTAATACCATATAAAAGCGATGCCGTAAAATCTACATTTTTAACTGGCTGCTTCAAGTTGATTAAAGCTGCACCTACTTGTACGCCATCATATTTATTATAAGCAATTGCCGGCACACCAAACGGAAATTCTCGATGGCGTTTGTCTATCCAATGCAAATACTTCTCTTGTGCAGCCTGCAATTTTGGATAATGCCTTTCTTTTTTTTGTTTTTTAACATAAACGTTTTCTTCAGATGCAGAAATAGCAGAACTGTCGATTGGTACAGCGCTTGTATCTTGTCCGTAAACACAATTATATGTGAATACTACCAAAATGTTAATAACTATTAAGCTATATTTCATTTTTAACAATTAACTTTTGAAATAGAATGTAACACAATATTAAGTATTAACTTTGAAATTGCCTTGTATTTGTTGTTACGAGTTGTCATAAAAACAGATAGTGCCTATGAGTAACTTTGATTTTGAAAATGAAAATGACAACCAGTTAAATATAACTGAGTTGATAGAGCGTTACGAACGCTCAGAAAAAGTGGGTCAAACACCATTTTTTGACCAAGATGATTTTGAGGCCATTATAGAATATTATCAGTCTAAAGGATTGTTTGAACAGGCTTTAGTGGTTGTAGAAAAATCAATGCTACAATTTCCGTATTCTTCTATTTTGCTTATCAAAAAAGCGCAAATATATTTTGAATTAAAACAGTTAAATATTGCGCTCGAAATATTAGATAAAGCAGTCATTTACGACAGTTCGGAAATTGGTATTTACTTGTTACGTGCTGAAATATATACATTTCAATCGCGCTACAAAGAAGCTACAGAGATATTATACGATTTGTTGAGTACGGCCGAAAAAGATGACCTCGCAGACATCTATCTGCAATTATGCGATGTGTATGAAGATTGGGAAAAGTACTTTAATGTCTATGATTGTTTGATAGAATGCTTAAAAGTAGATCCTAATAATGAAGAAGCATTGAATAGATTTAACTATTGTATCGAAATTGTAGATAAGTTTGAAGAGAGCATTCCATTTCACAATTATTTGATTGACATTAATCCATACAATGAATTTGCATGGTATAATTTAGCTTGCGCTTATCGAGGAATAAATGAATATGAAAAAGCAATAGATGCTTTCGAATATGTGCTTGCCATTAATGAAGATGCAGATTTTGTATATCAAGATATTGCAGAATTGCATTTTAAAAATGGCATGTATAAAAATGCTTTAGAAGTCATCAGAGATATGTGCGAAACTTTTGAAGCAGACGATGAAATTTATTTCTTACAAGGAAAATGTCACGAAGCTTTAGGCAATAACAAAATGGCGCGATATTGCTATCGCAAGGCAGTGCATGATAATCCATCGCTGTCTGAAGCTTATTTTAGAATCGGAGAGACCTATAAAAACGAAGGCATGTGGGAACAAGCTTATAAGTCTTTCCAAAAAGCGAATGAACTCGAAAAAGAGCAATACGATTTTTGCTTAGCCATGGCGGAAGCAGCAATGGAAATAGGCGAAACAGAAGTTGCCATCGACGCTTGCGAGACAGCAATCGATATTTTTGTAAAACGTCATGAAGCCTATTTTATATTAGGTAAAATAATGGCGCAATATGGTGATATCGAAATAGCACGTGATATTCTAATGAAAGGTGCAGAAGTGTGCAAGAGCACGATAGAATTGAATTATGCAATTTGCGCTACAGCATTTATGGAAAATAAACTCAAAGAGGCGGAAGTCATGCTTCGGCTATTACTGGCAGAAGATTATAGTAAATACGATGTATTATTCGATTTCTGCGAAGACTTAGAAGAAAACCAAGCCATCCAAAATATTTTGGCAAACTTTAATTAATAACAGCAAAAAAAATAGTATAAATTCTCGCTTGCGAGAAATTATTATACTCGAGAGACGAACATGAAACAATTTGGATTAATCGGTTTTCCGCTTTCACACTCATTTTCAAAAGGATATTTTACTGAGAAATTTATTAATGAACAAATTCATGATTGTGCGTATGATGTATTTCCATTAGCAAAAATAGAAGACTTCCTTAGTTTGTGTGAGGAAAGAAATAATCTACAAGGCTTAAACGTAACCATTCCATACAAACAAGCCGTAATACCATTTTTAGATGAATTAGATAGCGAAGCGGCAGCCATTGGCGCTGTAAATACAATCAAATTTTCGCAAGGAAAAAAAATAGGTTATAATTCAGATTGCTATGGATTTGAAATGAGCTTGCAACCATTGCTACAAGCACACCATACAACCGCATTAATCTTGGGCACTGGCGGTGCATCAAAAGCTGTCGAATATGAGCTGCAAAAGCTTGGCATTGCATTTCAGTATGTTTCGAGAACTAAACAAGAAAATGTAATTACTTATACAGAAATTGATAAATCAGTTATGCAGCATTATACATTGATTGTTAATACTTCACCAGTAGGCATGTATCCGAATGTAGATGCAGCACCTGAAATTCCTTACGAATATATCGATAAACAACATTTGTTATACGATTTGGTTTACAATCCAGCAGAAACAAGATTTCTATACGAAGGGAAAATAAGAGGAGCACAAATAAAAAATGGATTGGAGATGTTGCATCTGCAAGCAGAGAGAAGTTGGCAAATCTGGAATGATATTGTACAATAAATTAGCATAAAGTAATGATACTGTTATTGAAAATAATAGTAATTTTGCCATACTTATTTCCTATCTAATGTCATACCAATATGTCTAAATTAGATTTCAATAACACACAGCAGGCGTTTGCCTACAAATCCAACAGCGAATTGATAAGAGACTATCAAATCTTTCGTTTAATTAGTTTAAGTTGGTTGGTGAAATTTGGTACCAAAGCGGCAGCCAGCTTAATACATGCAGGCGTGAAAACACCAGTTGCCATGGGCATGAAGCCAACCGTATATGCTACATTTTGTGGCGGAAATACATTGACAGAAGCCAGCAAGAAAATCAATAATTTACATAACTATCATGTACAATGTGTTTTAGATTATGGCGTAGAAGGAAAAGATAGTGAATCAGATTTTATACGCACAGAAAATGCGATAAAAGAAGCTATTTTATTTGCCACTCATAATCCAGCAGTGTCTATTGTTTGTTCTAAATTTACAGGTCTAATTCCATTTTCAATCTTAGAAAAATTACATGCACAAACTGCATTAAGCGATGATGAGCATGCTGTTTTTCAAAAATCAAAAGCGCGTATTTATAGCATTGCGCAATTAGCAGCTGATAATAATATAAGCTTGTTTGTAGATGCGGAGGAAAGTTGGATTCAAAAACCATTAGATGATTTGACTTATGAATTGATGGCAAAATTCAACAAAGAAAAACCTATTATTTATAACACAATTCAATTTTATCGAAAAGATAGATTGGCATTTTTAAAACAGGAAGTTGCACGTGCCAAAGTTGATGGTTTTATATATGCAGTAAAATTAGTTCGTGGTGCTTACATGGAAAAAGAAGAGACGCGTGCAGCACAATTAAACTACGAAAATCCTATTCAAAATTCCAAAGAGCATACAGATGCTGATTATAATGATGGCCTTAGATATGCTATTGAAAATATAGAACATACCGCAATTTGCGTTGCCACACATAATGAATTAAGCACACAGTTGGCAATTGATTTAATGCAACAAAAATCACTCGCAAATAATCATACACATATACATTTCTCACAGTTGTATGGCATGAGTGATAATATTACTTTTAATGTGGCGGCAGCAGGCTATAATACACACAAATATTTGCCTTATGGTCCAGTAAAAGATGTGATTCCTTATTTAATTCGTAGAGCAGAGGAAAACACAAGCGTTGCCGGACAAATGGGTCGCGAATTAAAACTACTTAAAACAGAAGTGAAGAGACGAAAGCTGTTTGTGCTTTAATTTTATTCATGAAAAAATATAATCTCATATTTTTAAGTAATGCTAAGTTGCAGCTGTCAAAAAGATTCTTCAATTCTTGGCAAGAAATACAATCTTTCTATGAAGATTATATGACATCTATTGAGTTTAACTCTTTAGAAGAAGTGAATGATTACTTATGTATTGAATACAATCTTACAATAGAACAAGCAAGTATATTAACAGCAAAAATAAACGCTGCTGAAAACGATATTGAATTAATGTTTTAGATTTTTTGTATCAACTTACTTAAGTAAGCTTTCCAATTTTTTACCAATTTTTTGGCGTAAGTCAGTGTTTATAGGCATCAAAGGCAATCGCACATGGTCGTTGCAAACAGTAAGATGCTGCATAGCAGCTTTCACACCAGCAGGATTTCCTTGCTCAAACAAATAGGTGATGAGCTCGTCCAGTTCATAAACAGTCTTGCGTGCAGCAGTGAAATCACCATTCAATGCTTGATGCACCATGCCTGAAAATTGTTTTGGAAGTGCATTTGCTATAACAGAAATAACACCATCATAACCAATAGAAATTTGTGGTACAATTAAATCATCATTACCGCTGATTAATAAGAAGTCTGCTGGTTTTTCTCTGGCTAACCAAAATATTTGTTGCCAATCATTGCTAGCTTCTTTTATAGCAATAATATTTTTGAATTCATGAGCAAGCGTCAATGTTGTTGTCGCACGTATATTTGATGCCGTTCTGCCAGGTACATTATATAATACTATTGGTAAATTGCTATTTGTTGCAATCGCTTTATAATGCTCGTAGATGCCTTCTTGCGTAGGTTTGTTGTAATAAGGCGACACAGACAAAATACCATCAACGCCATTTAATTCAAATCCATTAATATCAGCAATAGTGCTACGCGTGTCATTGCCACCAAAACCAGCAATTACAGGCACGCGCTTATTTGTTGCTCTTACGCAAGCATTGATTAAATCTTGTTTTTCTTTCTTATTTAATGTGACAGATTCGCCAGTTGTACCTAATACGACAACATAATCAACGCCACCTTCAATTACATAATTGACTACTTTTTCAAATTCAGCGAAGTTAATTTCTTTTTGCTCATTAAATGGTGTAACCAATGCTACGCCAACGCCTTTCAAATTCAACATAAATATTTTTATAATTATTTATAATTATTCATAATTACACACCTCACTATCCACTTCTCAGCTCAAATATTTCTCTAAGTTCTGAATTAAATTAGAAATATTTTGTTTTTCGTTTGAAATCAATATTAAATCATAGTTAGCATTATTGATATCCTTATTAAAACCAACTCTGAATTTTGCGTCAGAAACCGCAGAAATATATTCTAATGGCAAGCAATCTTCGCTACAAAAATTAATCATCAAATCGAATGGTGAACGTGTGAAAAATCCCGAAGTGCCACCACCAGGTTTGCCATACCAACTGGTTTCTTTGTTGCTGATAAAAGGAAATGGATATTGAAATCCAAATTCGCGTTTTGGCATATAGCCTAATAATTGTACGTCTTTATGTAATTCTTTTAATTTTTTTGAAAATGCAAGAATACTGTCGTTTTGCTGTATATTTTCAGCTTGAAATATGATGCCAATATGCTGGGCATTTTTTAAAGAAATTGGCTGTCGTTCTGCCAATTTTTTATTTTTAAAGCGCAAATAGAAATAAAAAATGATATGTTTGAGCTTGTTTATCACGTGCTAAAGTTACACAAAGAAATTGTATAAATAAAAATATCGGATTTTGGAATTGATTGAACAATTAAAATTGAAGCTCAATGAGGAGTCGCTAACGCTTGAAGAAAAGTTGGATACTTTAATAACTTTAGCAGCCAATTTGGTGCAATATGATGTGGAAATGGCATTGCAATATAACAAACAAGCCGATGAGTTATCGTCACATTTTCCGCCAGACAACATACAGCGTGGATTGATTTTGAATAATTATGGTGTGTATTATTACATGGTGAATTTGAACGAGCTAGCACTCGAAAAATTTATTGCCGCCGATAAAATATTGTCAAAGAGTAATCACATTGAGCATCATATTTTATCTAAAGCAGATATGGCATTAATCTATACCAGAACAGAACAATATCAAGAAGCTTTAGATCAATATCTAAAAATAGAAAAAGAAATTGCCACATTGCCTTTGAGTATTCGGCACGCACAAATTTATGTAAATATTGATGCTGCGTATGTGTATTTAAAAGATTATAAGAATGCATTGAAATATTCTTTAAAAGGATTGGAAATTGTAGAAAAAGAAAATCACATTTTTGGCAAGGCAATTTCTTATGTAAATACGGGTGGCAATTACTTACAATTAAATGAAATTGAAATTGCCAAAACTTACATTGACAAATCTTATGCATTAATCGAAGAACATGCAATCGAAAGTTTGGCGAGTAGCATTAATATAAAATATGCTGAATATCATGCTAAAATTAATGATTTCCAACAAGCGGTCAACTATGGAAACAAAGCATTGAAGGCTGCCGAGCGTAAAAAATCTGAGGAGCAAATGATGTTTATTTATGGTAGATTAATTGATTTTAATGAACAAATAGCAGATTATAAACAAGCATTGGCAATGTCAAAAAAATACAATGAAATGAAGCATGCCATGTTGACACGTGATAAAATGAATATTCTGAATGCCTTGCAAATTCAATATAATCTAGAGAAAAATGAATTGGAATTAAGTGCGCTAAAAATAAAACAACAAGAATTAGAATTAGAGAAAAGAGATAGCGAATTGGCAGCATTAAAATCACAGATGAATCCTCACTTTATTTTTAATGCTTTAAATTCAATTCAAGAATTATATACCATTGGCGATAAAAAAATAGCCAACGAACAAATGGGAAATTTCTCTTCTTTGACGCGTAAAATATTAGATGTTTCAGGCAAACAAAAAATTACATTAGCAGAAGAAATTGAAATATTGACAAAGTATCTAGAATTAGAAAGCATGCGATTTGAAATGGACTTTGCCTACACAGTTTCTTTTGAAGAGAAAATTGATGAAGACTATTTACAATTGCCTCCAATGTTAATTCAACCATTCGTTGAAAATTCAATAAAACATGGCCTTTTGCACAAAAAAGGCATGAAAAAATTATCCATTTCGTTTGAGGTAAATGATGCTGAAGATATCTTATTGTGTACGATTATAGATAATGGAATTGGCAGAGATGCATCCGCACAAATTAATAAAAATCGTGTTGCATCACATGTTTCATTTGCAAGCGCAGCAACGCAAAAAAGGTTAGAATTATTAAACAAAGATAAAGAAAAAAGAGTTGCTGTAGTTTTTGAAGATGTGATAGATGAACAGCAACAAATTGCAGGAACTAAAGTGATTCTTCAGATTCCATTGTAAAAAAATGGCGATGCAAAAGACATCGCCACTTAAAAACATTCATAAAACATAATGATTTTTTATCGTGTCTTTCTATCTTGAAAAATGCAAGCTGTCAATGCCTCCTTTTTTTAATATTAATGTAGAATTTGTGATTGTTGATTGCCATGTGCCACCATCAAATGTTACATCTGATGCAGACATGACATAAGATGTCGTGTCATTGTATTTATACGGTAAAATAAAACCAGTACATGAACGATCTGGACAACCAGTGCTATAATTTAGATCTAGTTTTCTTTCCAGCTTGTTGTCACTTCTGAAATTAAAAGTGTTTACAGGTGAATTTTTTGATAGAATTGAACCGTGGAATGTACCACCGTCAAAATTCCAAGTACCAATAATACTAGGTGTTCCAGGTTTTATTGTTTTATCGTCTTCTTTTTTGCAAGATGCAAATAATAATGCAGCAGAAAATATTGCTGACATAAATATTTTTGTTGTTGTTTTCATTTTCATTTTTTTGATTTGTGATTAATTATTTTGATGTTGCAAATATGCATCGAATCTGATGCTCTATTTTATTCCATATCACGGATGGTAGTTTTGACTTTATAAACAGCAACTTTGTTTTATTAAAAGTGTGTGTCAATTTCTTTTCATGTTTTATAGCATTGTTAAAGTGTTTTTTGAATATATTTTTCCAACAAAAAAGCGATGCTCTTTCAAGCATCGCACAAAACAATTGTTAATGAAAAGAACAATTATTTTTTTGAAAATTTCATAGTTTTTAATCAGCAATAAATTTGAATGCAGGAACGCCAAACACATATCCGTAATATTCGTTATCGCTAAATTCATAGATATCGCCATTCTTTTTGGACTGCATAGCATCAAAGATAAAATTGTTTGCAGTGATAGGTAATTCAGCACCTGTTCTATTGAAATTGAAACCTAATGCTCGAGCAGCAATACCAGTATTCAAATCCATATTGTTATATACTATCCAATAAAATTTATTGGCAACAATATTTATGTCAGTAATATCAGCATAAACAAAAGAAGATGTATTTGTAATAGTTACAGAGTCGAGTGCCAATAAAACATAGTCATCTACAGGCATATCGAACAAACCAATTTTAAATTTTCCAATGTTGGAACGCAATCCTAAATGTGTGATTTTACCACTTTTGGTTGATTTGAAACGAAAAGCTACGCTTGAAATATACACACGACCACCGCTGCCAATAGATGTGCTGTCAATGGTACAACTGTCGTTTAATAATTTTTCAACAGGATTTACTGAGTTGTCGGTTGGTACTACCGTTTTTTCTTCTTTGCACGAAGAAAATAATAGTGTTGCAAATAATGCAGTAATTGCAAATAATTTAGTTGTTGTTTTCATTTTTAAATTGTTTTAAGTGAAATAAATAATTAGTGATGCAAAGATGAAATGATGGTTGTTCGTTTCGGTTTTCCAATTCATAAAATGCAACTTTGGATTTACGAATGGTATTTCTTTTGCAATTAAGTTGATGATTTTATTTTATACTATTGTATTTTTATTCTGGAATTTGGTTTTAAACTTTCGCTATAGCTTACATAAACAGCACCAGTATTTTTGTTTAAGATTTTTCCACCTGGTTTTAAGTTGTAACTCACTACTGTACCTTTATTAATATAAGATGAACCATATGCACCACCTTCAAATTTCAAGTAAATGGTTTCGCTGGATGTGTTTTGCATCTCAATTCTTATTTCCTTCGCTTCAGTTTTTGTAGTAGAAGATTTTGATGAAGAACTACTACTTGAAGATGAAGAACTACTGCTATTGTTTTTTGATTCTTGATATAATCGCTCTGCTTCTTTTTCTTCGGCTAAGCGTTTTGCTACTATAGGTTCCTGAATTTCTTTTTTAAATTTTGCTTTCTGATCGGAAGATAATTGTTGACTTACAATTGTACAGTATTCATTGGTAAGTACAGAACCAAAATTATTAGCAGCCAATCTAAATCTATCATTTATAATTTCATTAGTAGATGCTTCTTGTTTATCATAAATTACTTTGGTAATTGATTTTTTTAAAGGTAAATATGCGTCTTTGCCTTCAAAGCTAAAATTTTTATATTCGCCAATTGCATCATAAGGTATTACTGTCACTTTTACTAAATAAGTACTATTGCTATTTGCATCAGTATTTATTTCAAAATAAGTTACTCTAAGTGCTTTTTCGCTTGCCAAAGATTCAAAATATAATATTCCATCTCTTAAACTCCAAAATGCTTTAGCACTTGTTTTTACAATATTGCCATCGCCGGTAGTGTATACAAACGTATTTAATATTGAACCATTAACTTCTTTTCCTAAAATAGTAGATAGTAAACTGTTTGCCTTTTCTATTGTATTTGTATAAAGCACTAATTGATTTTCGCTTGGATTACTTTCTGTTTCGCCTGCATTTATACGTTTCATATTAGCTTGGCTTAGTAAGTATATTTTTACTTCATAAGAATTATCGTTTAGCTTATTAGTATTAGCGCAATAAGCAACTTGGTTTTTATTTACAATTGTTTTTTCCATTTTAGTTGTTGCATTATTTTTATCTACAGTAATGCTATGAAAAACATATTGTTTTTTTGTAGTTGTTAAAAAATGCTGAGTAGTAGCATCTGCACTTTTATTTTCTGCAATCATAACGGCACTAATATCAATGTCGTATTTTACATCGCCAAATTTGGTTGAAATAGTAAACGATTTACCAACATTTTTCACTTTTTCTTCTTCTACGCTGCCGCTATTTTCATTTGTAGTAGTGGTATTTCCTGTTATTGCTTCTTTTAATTTTTTACCAAATTGTGCATTTGCATTCTGGTGAATGCTTAGTAATATTATTATTACAAGAGCTGTTACTTTCATTTTCATTTTTTTGAATTTATCTTTATAATTTATTGCAAACAAAGTTGATGAAATCATAACCATCATCAATAAAACACTTCACAAATAGCAACTTTCATTTCATAAACGGTCAAAAATTTTGGTTTTTTGTTTTTATTTCATTTATTTTGAAGATATGACATACAAAGCCATTATAATTGATGATGAAGCAAAAGCACGACGATTATTGCAAACCCTTATTGAAGAAAATTGCCCAGAATTAGAAATTGTAGCACAGGCAGAAGACGTACCATCTGCAGTAAAACTCATTCACCAACACAAACCGGATATTGTTTTTTCAGATATCGACATGCCCCAGTACAATGGTTTTCAATTATTGGATTTTGTAGAAAAAGCAGATTTTGAATTAATATATTGTACAGCACATAATGATTTTGCACTCAAAGCATTTGAGGTGTCAGCTGTTGGATATCTCGTTAAGCCAGTCCAAATTTCATTACTTGTCAAAGCAGTAGAAAAAGCAATACAACTTGGAAATGCAAAACCCACAATTACAGAACGTTTAGATACATTAAAAGAAAATATTAAAGACAATGCGCTCAAAAAAATTGCATTGCCAGTTGCTGATGGTTTACATTTTGTAGCGTTGGATAATATCAATTACCTCGAAGCAGACAGCGCTTATACGCATGTTGTATTGAAAGACAATTCCAAAATGCTTATTTGTAAAAAACTCAAAGACTTTGAAACGCTCTTGTCTAATAATACGAATTTCTTCAGAACACACCGTTCTTTCATTATCAATACGGATTCCATAAAACAATATATTAAGTCTGATGGAGGAAGTATTATTATGTCTAATAATATCGCAATTCCAGTTGCTCGCGAACGCAAAGACGATTTTCAGCAGTTATTTGATAATATTAAACTTTAATGTTTATAAAGAGCGAACGTGCTAAATAATGATTTCTTTTTGTTATGGAATTATAAATTTTAAAATTAGCTTGTGCAATTAGAAAAATGTAGTATATTTGCACTCGCTTAAAAAAGCAAGGTTCGGTAGTTCAGTTGGTTAGAATACGTGCCTGTCACGCACGGGGTCGCGGGTTCGAGTCCCGTCCGGACCGCAAAGCTCTCTTCGGAGAGCTTTTTTTTATTTTACTAAAACCAATCACTTAATTTGCATCTGCTGGAGGAGAGAACATGAATTAGCTTCATTTTTGTGTTTTATTTATTATGTTTTATTATTTTTATTAATAAATCAAATGCTATGGAACAAAAAATTTATACAGCTAGTAGATTAACTGAAGGCAATAAAATATTTCCCAATAAAATTATTTTAGATGACAATGGCGTTACATTTCACGTGCCATCTATGTTCAGCGGTCAAGAAACAACAATACCTTATTCCAGAATTTCGTCGGTAAATATTGATTCACCATTTATTGGCTATAGTGATATAATTATAGAAACAACTGGAGAAGGAAAAATACAAGTGCACGGCTTCACGAAAGACGAAGTGCAAGAAATAAAACAACTTATTTTGGAAAAAATAAATGCAATCTAATTCATTTTATCGTTCCAATTTTTGCGATAGCCATTTTTAACTGGCCAAAAGTAAATCGATCATTTAAATGTGTTTTTAATGGAGAAAGCTGAGTTGAATTAATAGTATCAATAGCCATTTTAATGTCATGTATATCTTGTTCTTTTACGAAGTCTAAAATATTTATCTCACCAGTAGCAACAAAATTTGCAAGATGACCTTCAATCGTTGATGTAGCCATGGCTCTAGCGTTTGCAATTTCCTGAATGTTTTTTCCATCTTTATACAAGCGCAAACTCTCCATACTAGATTCACCTTTAATAGCTTTCTTTTTTGATATTTCTTGTAGCAGTTTGCTTTCAGTTTTTAAGAATGATTCACCAATGTAAAATAAATTTTCGCCAAATTGCAATCGTTCTATTTGTTTTAACTTAGTAATTAAGGTTTGCTCCGCATTATCAGCAATTTTTAAAAATCCTTTCACACCTTTTTTTACTTGTATGTCATGGCAATAATCTTGCAAGGGTTTGATGATATTGTCTGCTAAATGCTGTCCAAAATATAAAATTGATTTTATTACTCTTTCATGTAATAAAGCTTGGTTTTCTGCTTCTTCGATGTGCACAAGTATATTTTGCAATTGAGCAGAAAATTTATTGGCTGTTTGCAACTGTGTGTGTGCATGATTTTTCATTTCATTGAACAAATTCAATGCTTTTTCTTTTTCAGGCAATTTTTTTTCTTCAACTACAATTGCTAACTGCATTACAGTATCTACAACTTTCGACCAGTCAAACGCTTTTATTAACTCTTTCTTTGCAAATTCGATTTTATGAAACGGTAATTGCTCTAATAATGTGCTTTCATTAGTTAGATAATTTTCGGTAAAATTGATAATTCTTTCGTCACTTTTTATTGCTTGCGCACTAATAGGTGTAAGCAAATACATACCTTGCAGTGTGGAGCATCTACTCAATGCTACATATACTTGCCCGGCCGCAAATGATTGGCCAGCATCAATAACTGCTTTCTCAAAAGTCAGACCTTGGCTTTTATGAATGGTTATTGCCCATGCCAAACGAATTGGATACTGTGTAAAACTGCCTATCTTTTCTTCTTCTATCTTGTCACTATTGTTGCTGTATGAATATCGAATGTTTTCCCACGTTTCTTTGCCCAATAAATATTCTTCCTCATTTTCAATAAATTGAATGAGAATGCCATCATTGCTTATCTTTTTTACAATGCCTAATTTCCCATTATAGTATTTCTTTTCTGGCTGGCTATCATTTTTAATAAACATAATTTGCGCACCAGTTTTCAACTGTAAAGTATATTCAGTAGGATAAGATTTTTCGTTAAACTCACCATTGACTTCTGCGATAAAACTTGTTAAATCGCCTTCTAATTTTTGAAGTTGTCCTTGGTTGATTTTATCAGCTTTATAATTGTGCGTAGTTAATGTAATGTAGTTGTCTAAATCAGCAATTAGCTCAGGTTGGTAACGTTCGTTTATGCCGTGAAAATCATCTTCACTCATATCATTATTCCTTACTTTATTAAGTAATCGGATAAATCGTTCTTCATTCTGTCTATATATTTTGTCGAATTCAATATTTACAAAATGTGCTTCTTTCATCACTTGAGCATCAAAGAAGAATGGTGTGTTATAATAATCTTGTAAGAAATTCCATTCTTCATCTTGCACCACGGGTGGCAATTGAAATAAATCGCCAATAAATAATACTTGAACGCCACCAAATACCTCGTTTTGTTTTTTTCTTATAGTACGTAATATTACATCAATACAATCTAGCATATCACAACGCAACATACTTACCTCATCTATGACAAGTAATTCAAGTTCTCTGATTAATTCTATTTTAGCTTTGCTAAATTTAAAGCTCTCAAATAAAGTATGCATGTTCACAAATGTTGCTGGAACACGTTGCTTTGTTGGCACAAATGGCAGAAATGGTAACTGAAAAAGAGAGTGCAAGGTCATGCCACCTGCATTTATTGCGGCAACACCAGTAGGCGCCGCAACTACAGTTTTTTTAGTATTGTTTTGTTGAATAGCACGTAGAAATGTCGTTTTTCCAGTGCCAGCCTTTCCTGTTACAAATACATTGACATCAGTACGCAATACATACTCAGTGGCTAATTGTTGCTTCTCATCAGGTAATTCAGAAATATGCATCGATTCAAAAATAATGATTTACTATTTAATATACTATTGAGAGACAATATCTCCCTGATTTCCATATATAAATCAAAATAAAAAGGAGTTCTTTTTATAAACCATTGATAGTCATTGTTTAAATTTATTCCACATTTATTAAAATGTGATAAAAATCACATCTGAATTATTAAAACATAATAGTATCTTTGCATGTTGTAAATATTATGATACTTTCTGCAAATCAGATTTCAGTTTTTTTGCCGGTGGTGCTGATGTTTTTAGTAGCACTTGGTTTTGTAGCTTTCGTAATGGTAGTTACACATTGGATGGGTCCAAAACGAAATTCTAAAACAAAATTAGAAACCTTTGAATGCGGTATCGACGTTCAAGGAAATGCACGTTCGCCCTTTTCTATAAAATATTTCTTAGTAGCCATTTTATTCGTCTTATTCGACGTAGAAGTGATATTTATGTATCCTTGGGCAGTTAACTTCAAGAAATTAGGCATTTTAGGTATTGTAGAAATGTTTACATTTATCTCTGTATTTTTAGTAGGCTTCTTCTATATAATAAAGAAAGGAGCATTAAAATGGGAATAAATCCTAGATTGTAAAACAAAAAAAATGAGCACAACAGCAATAGATATTAATCCGGCTTACCAACCAGAAGGCTTGGAAGGGCAAGGTTTTTTTGCGACTTCATTAGATAAAGTAGTAGGCTTAGCTAGGGCAAATTCATTGTGGCCATTGCCATTCGCAACCTCTTGCTGTGGCATCGAATTTATGGCTACTATGGCAGCACATTACGATTTAGCACGCTTCGGTTCTGAACGTTTGAGCTTCTCACCACGTCAAGCTGATTTATTAATGGTAATGGGCACCATCTCTAAAAAAATGGGACCCATCTTACGTCAGGTATATGAGCAAATGGCCGAACCAAAATGGGTCTTGTCGATGGGCGCTTGTGCAAGCAGCGGCGGAATTTTTGATTCTTATAGCGTCTTACAAGGTATTGATAGAATAATTCCGGTAGATGTATATATTCCAGGTTGTCCACCTCGTCCAGAACAAGTGCTTGACGGAATTTTACAAATTCAAAAATTAGCCGAGAGCGAACAAAGAAGACGTAGAGAGTCACCAGAGTATAAAGCACTGCTGGCGCAGTATGGTATAGAGTAATCATGGAAAAATAGGTCAGTATATTGACATAAAAATTTCCGAAAATAGAAAGCATGAGTGAATTGTTAGAAATAGTAAAAAATAAAGTACAAGCAAAGTTTGGCGATGCTTTATTAGCATCAGAAATGCATTACGACTTTCCTGTTTTTATCATCAGCAAAGAAAAAATTAAAGACGTCTTACAATTCTTAAAAGAAGATAAAGAACTCCATTTTCATTTTCTTACAACATTATGTGGCCTTCATCACCCAGAACAAGATAGCAGTATCGAGTTTGGTGTAATGTATCAACTATATAATTTATCTAAAAACTGGAGAATTCGCCTTAAAACATTTACTTCAAGAGAAGATTTGAATATTCCTACTGTAACTGATTTATGGAAAACGGCAGGTTGGATGGAAAGACAAGAGTTTGATTTCTTTGGAATCAATTTTATTGGTCACCCAAATCTAACGAGAATTTTAAATATGGACGAAATGAACTATCATCCAATGCGTAAAGAGTATCCTTTAGAAGATATGTCGAGAGATGATAAAAACGATAAAATGTTTGGTAGATGATATTTGTGCTATTTAATAAATAGTGCAAACTAAACTTGTAAAAAATGACAAATACATATTCTACATACGACGAAAAACAATATTCCACTTTAAACCTTGGACCCACACATCCAGCAACACATGGTATCTTCCAAAATGTACTAACCATGGATGGTGAAATCATCATTGATGCAGTGTCAACAGTTGGTTACATTCATAGAGCTTTTGAAAAAATTGCAGAGCGTCGTCCTTACAATCAAATTACCACACTTACAGATAGATTAAACTATTGTTCCTCACCTATAAATAATATGGGTTGGCACATGACAGTTGAAAAATTGATAGGTGCAGAAATTCCTAAACGCGCACAATATATGCGTGTGATTATTATGGAATTATCTCGCATCGCTGACCATATCGTATGTGATACAGTAATTGCAGTAGATACAGGTGCGATGACGGGCTTCTTACATCTATTCCAAAGTAGAGAATGGATATACGAAATTTTTGAGGAAATATGTGGCGCACGCTTGACCACAAACATCGGTAGAATAGGAGGCTTAGAACGAGATTTTTCTCCTAAAGTATGGGACAAAATCAATAGTTTTATTACAGAATTTCCTAAAAAATTAGTAGAGTTTCAAAAGCTGATTGATAGAAACCGAATTTTTATGGATAGAACCATAAATGTTGGTGGAATTAGTGTGGATATGGCATTAGACTATGGTTTTACAGGTCCAAATTTGCGTGCTGCAGGTTTAGATTATGATGTGCGTGTTGCCAATCCATATTCTGCTTATGACGAATTTGAATTCGATATTCCTGTTGGCACAAACGGCGATACATACGATAGATATATGGTGCGTATGGAAGAAATGTGGCAAAGCTTACGCATTATTCAACAAGCTGTAAAAAACATTCCAGACGGCAGCTTTCATGCTGATTTGCCTGAGTTTTATTTACCAGAAAAACAAGAGGTATATAGCAAAATGGAAGCGCTTATTTATCACTTTAAAATCGTGATGGGCGAAACAGAAGTGCCTAAAGGAGAAGTATATCATAGCGTTGAAGGTGGAAATGGTGAACTAGGTTTTTACCTAATTAGTGACGGTGGCCGTCAGCCTTTCCGTTTGCATTTCAGAAGACCATGCTTTATTTATTATCAAGCATATCCAGAGATGATTCGAGGTGGAATGCTTAGCGATGCTATCTTAACCATGAGTAGCATGAATGTTATTGCAGGCGAGTTAGATGCTTAGTAATATTTAAAATCATTTTTTTAAAAAAAATGAAAATGATGAATTAAAAGAAAATAGATGACGACAAGCGAAATAAAATTTAATGATGAAGCACAAAAAAAAGTGCAAGAAATTTTAGCTCAATATCCAAATGATAAAAGCAAATCGGCATTGTTGCCATTATTGCATTTAGCACAAGCAGAATTTGATGGTTGGTTGAGCCCTGAAACAATGGATTATATTGCTTCAATTTTAAATATTCAAGCAATTGAAGTATATGAAGTAGCCACTTTCTATTCTATGTTTAATTTAAAACCTGTTGCAAATTATTTAATTGAAATTTGTCAAACAAGCTCTTGTTGGATGTGTGGTGCTGAAGATATTGTACGTTATCTCGAAAAAAAACTAAATGTCACTGTAGGCGAACCAACACAAGATGGTATGTTCCAAATAAAAACAGTAGAGTGCTTAGGTTCATGTGGTACAGCTCCTATGTTTCAAATTGGTGATAAATACTATGAAAATCTAACATTCGAAAAGATTGACGCATTATTAGAAGATTTAAGAAAAGAAAATAAAAGAAGCAGATACGTATAATTTGATTGCCTATCTAAACGAAGTGAAAACTTTATACAAATGAACGAGAAGTTATTATTAAAATACGATCATATTCCTGGTATCAATACTTTAGCGGTTTATCGTCAACACAATGGCTATAAATCACTAGAAAAAGCATTGAAAACATTAAAGCCAGACGAAGTAGTAGAAGAAGTTAAAAAATCTGGTTTACGCGGTCGTGGTGGTGCAGGTTTCCCTACAGGAATGAAATGGAGTTTCTTGGCAAAACCTGAAGGTGTGCCGCGTCACTTAGTTTGCAATGCCGACGAGTCAGAGCCAGGCACTTTCAAAGACAGGTATTTAATGGAACGCATACCACACTTATTGGTAGAGGGTATGATTATCGCAAGTTATGCACTCGGTGCAAATGCATCATATATCTATGTGAGAGGAGAGTACTACTATATCATCAAAATTTTACAAAAAGCGATAAAAGAAGCTTATGCCGCTGGCTTGTTGGGTAAAAATATTTTAGGCTCAGGCTTCGATTTAGATTTATATGTTCAACCCGGTGGTGGTGCTTACATCTGTGGCGAAGAAACAGCTTTGCTTGAATCATTAGAAGGTAAAAGAGGAAATCCAAGAATTAAACCGCCATTCCCAGCCGTAGCTGGCCTTTGGGGCCGTCCAACTGTAGTAAATAATGTGGAAACAATTGCCGCAGTTGTACCTATTATCCAAGATGGAGGCGATGCATATGCAAAAATTGGAGTAGGAAAATCAACAGGAACAAAACTCATCTCCGCATCTGGACATATCAATAAACCTGGTGTTTATGAAATCGAATTAGGTGTTCCTGTCGAAGAATTTATTTATAGTGAACAATACTGTGGTGGTATCAGAAATGGAAAAAAATTAAAAGCAGTTGTGGCGGGTGGCTCTTCCGTTCCTATCTTGCCAACGGAGCTAATTCTGAAAACAGCAAAAGGTGAACCTCGCCTGATGACCTATGAATCCTTGAGTGATGGTGGATTCGCAACAGGCACGATGTTAGGTTCTGGTGGCTTCATCGTTATGGATGAAGATACTTCAATCGTGAAAAATTTATTTACATTCGCACGTTTCTACAGACATGAAAGCTGTGGACAGTGCTCTCCTTGTCGAGAAGGCACCGCTTGGATGGAAAAAATAATTAAAAAATTTATAGACGGAAAAGCAAACATGGCAGACATCGACCTGCTATGGGACGTGCAAAGCAAAATCGAAGGAAAAACAATTTGTCCACTCGGCGAAGCAGCAGCTTGGCCTGTGGCAGCCGCAATCCGACATTTTAGACACGAATTCGAAGCGTACGTGCGCAATCCACAATCTATAAATGAAGTGAAACACTATTATCGATTAAATAACTTAGTAGAAGCATAATGGCAAAAGTTACTATAGACGATATCACCATAGTAGTGCCTGATGGCACAACTATCTTGCATGCTGCAAGAATGATAGACGAACAACACGGTACAAATATTGCACCGCCAACCATGTGTTATTATTCTAAACTGAAAGCAACAGGTGGCTATTGTAGAACATGTATTGTGAATGTAACGCAAGGATCTGAAAAAGATCCAAGACCGATGCCAAAACCAGTAGCAAGCTGCAGAACGACAGTAATGGACGGCATGGTAGTAAAAAATAATACTTCGCCAGAATTATTAGAAGCACGGGCAGGTGTGGTCGAATTTCTGTTGCTTAATCATCCACTAGATTGTCCTGTTTGCGACCAAGCAGGGGAATGTCATTTACAAGATTTAAGTTATGAAAATGGAAAAGAAGGCTCTCGTTTTGAATTTCCTAAACGCGAAATAGAACCAGATGATTTAGGCGATAAAATAAAACTAAACATGAACAGATGCATCTTGTGTTATAGATGTGTAAAAGTTTGTGATCAAATTACAGATGGCCGTGTCCATGGTGTGCTATATCGTGGCGACCATGCCGAAATTTCAACATATATAGAAAAAGCAATCGATAATGATTTTTCTGGAAACGTAATCGATGTTTGTCCAGTCGGCGCATTGACAGATAAAACATTCCGATTTAAAAGTCGTGTTTGGTTTACTAAACCAGTCGATGCACATCGCAATTGTGCACACGAAAAATGTTCAGGAAAAGTTCGTTTATGGTTTAAAGGTGATGATGTATTACGCGTTACAGCCAGAAAAGATAGGTGGGGCGAAGTAGAAGAGTTTATTTGCAATGAATGTCGCTTTGATAAAAAATCGAAACACGATTGGGAAATCGAAGGACCAAGTATAATTTCGCATCATTCTGTCATCAACCAAAATCATTATACTTTAGGGAAATTGCAACTAGGAATTAAAAATCAGATTAAACATCTAAATGGTACAAAAATAGATTTAGGCGAAGGTGCACTAAATCCTAATAATATAGAAAAATAATGCTGGTATTTGTAATATATAAAATCATATTAGTGTTGGTGGTATTTGCCATCTCACTTGGTGTTGCTGCATATTCTACTTATGCAGAAAGAAAAGTAGCTGCATTTATGCAAGATAGGGTAGGCCCAGATAGAGCAGGCCCTTTCGGATTATTGCAACCATTGGCAGATGGTTTGAAAATGTTTATGAAAGAAGAAATTATTCCAACAGTATCGAATAAATTCTTATTTATTTTAGGGCCAAGCTTAGCCATGCTCACCGCATTAATGGCAGGTGTTATTATACCTTGGGGCGGAAATATCACAATTGGCAATACTTCATTTCCTTTGCAAATTACAGATATTAATATAGGCATATTATACGTCTTCGGCGTCGTTTCTTTTGGCGTGTATGGCATCATGATTGGCGGTTGGGCATCTAACAATAAATATTCATTATTAGGTGCATTACGCGCTTCCTCTCAGATGATAAGCTACGAAATTGCAATGGGTTTGGCTATTGTTGCATTGGTAATGACAACAGGTACTTTAAGCTTAGGCGAGATAGTAGCACAACAAAGCGGAACATGGTTTAATTTTGTTTATCAACCACTCGGCTGTCTAATATTTATTATTTGCGCTTTTGCCGAAACAAATCGAGCACCTTTCGACTTGCCTGAGTGCGAAACAGAGCTTGTCGGCGGTTATCATACTGAGTATTCATCGATGAAACTCGGATTTTATTTATTTGCAGAGTATATCAATATGTTTATCTCTTCAGCGATAATTGTGTCATTATATTTTGGTGGTTATAATCTGCCTTTCCAAAATTTGATTACACAATATATTGATGGTAATGTTTTATCAATTCTGCAATTCTTATGTTTCTTCACAAAAGTATTAATGGGTATCTTTTTCTTTATGTGGGTTCGTTGGACAATACCAAGATTTAGATATGACCAATTAATGAATTTAGGTTGGAAAATATTAATTCCATTAGCCATCTTTAACATACTGGCAACAGGTGTGATGATGTATGCATTGGGTAAAGTATAATTGTAAAAAAAGAATAATGCAATTAACAAATAGAAAAAAAGTAGTCGTAAAAAAGGAAATGAGCTTAGCAGAGAAATTATATCTGCCAGCTATTACTAATGGTATGGTGATTACCTTAAAACATTTTTTCAAAAAATCGGCTACCGTTAAATATCCTGAAGTAAAACGCGAACTTTCTGGTACCTATCGCGGACAGCACGTATTGAAACGCGATGAACAAGGCGCAGAACGTTGTACTGCATGTGGTTTATGCGCAGTGGCTTGCCCGGCAGAAGCCATCACCATGGAAGCTGGAGAGCGTAAAAAAGGAGAAGAGAATTTGTATCGCGAAGAGAAATACGCAGTCATCTACGAAATCAATATGTTGCGTTGCATATTCTGTGGTTTGTGCGAAGAAGCTTGCCCAAAAGAAGCGATATTTTTAACAGATAGAATTGTGCCTACAGATTTGAAACGCGATGAGTTTATTTATGGAAAAGATAAATTAGTTGAAGATATTAAACAACCAGTAGATGTAACAAAACGCCAAACTCAAAATGTATTAGATTTTAAGAAAGATAAAACAAAAGGTCATAATCAAACTTGGACTGATAAACAAAAATTATTGAGCGATAAAAAACATCATTAAGCAATATAAAAGTTATAACGAATAAATTATTTAGTCAATATGCCATTATCACAATACTTATTTTTCTTTTTGTCCTTTGTAGCTGTGCTTAGCGCATTGTTGGTTATTTTGGATAAAAATCCAGTACATTCCGTATTGTATTTAATCATCACTTTTTTTTCTATCGCTGGTCACTTCTTACTATTAAATGCAAATTTCTTATTCATCGTACAAATAATAGTCTATACAGGTGCTATCATGGTATTGTTTTTATATGTCATCATGATGCTCAACTTAAATAAAGAAATCGAACCACATAAAAAAAATATACCTAAAGTGGCAGCAGCAATTTCTGCTGGCATATTTTTAATGAGCTTAATTGCTTTGCTAAAAGGCGCCGATGTTAATCTGTTGCCAGCTGCAAGAAATAGTAATATCGGACTTTTAGAAAACTTAGGAAATGTATTGTTTAAAGAATATATGCTACCATTTGAGATTTCATCATTGCTGTTTTTAGGCGCAATGGTGGGCGCAGTATTTTTAAGCAAAAAAGAAATAAATTAAATAAATAAAATTTGCGCTTGCTACAAAGCAAGATGTAAAAACGAAAAAAATATGAAAGAAGTATTAATAGGCATTCCAATACAGTGGTACATTTATCTAAGTGTTACCTTGTTTTGTATCGGAATATTCGGTGTTTTATTTCGAAGAAATGCCATTATCATGTTTATGTGTATCGAACTAATGTTGAATGCAGTAAACTTATTAATGGTGGCTTTCTCGCGTTATTTAGGCGATACTGGTGGCCAAGTTTTTGTCTTCTTCGTAATGGTCGTAGCGGCAGCAGAAGTTGCTGTCGGATTGGCTATATTAATGATGATTTATAGAAATACAAAATCAACAGACATCGATACGTTAAACAGATTAAAATGGTAAATTATTTGTCATTAATCTAATAAAAAAGATATGAAAAAGTTTGGATTATATATTGTGGTTGTATTGGCACTTTCTTCTTGTGTGACCAAAAAGAAATTTCAAGCAACACAAACGGAAAAAGATAAAATTGAAATGGCATTGCGCCAAACAACATCTGACTTGGCAGAGTGTGAGAAAAAATTTGGTAAAAAAACAAGTGACTTCGATGCGCTTTCTGATGAATTAGCAAAAGCAAAAACTAAAATTGAAGAGCTCATAAAAGAAGTCGATTATCAAAAATCTGCAAATGGAAAACTATTAGATCAATTATCTGCGCTTTCCGTTATTAGCAAAGAAGGTGCAGCAAGTATCAAACAATCATTAGAAACAATAGACAAACAACGTGGCGAAATTTCTGTGCTCAATTCACAAATTCGCTCTAAAGATTCATTGAATCTAGTGTTAGTCATGAATTTGAAACGCTCATTATCTGATGTTAATGACACTGACGTAAATGTAAAAGTAGATAAAGGTGTTGTCTTAATTTCTTTGTCTGATAATATGTTGTATAAATCTGGAAGCTCAGAAATTTCATCTAAAGCAGGTGCTGTATTAGAGAAAATTGCTAAAGTAATCAATGATTATAAAACATTTGATGTGTTGATTGAAGGCAACACAGATAATGTACCTATTGCTACCAGTTGCTTATTAGATAATTGGGATTTAAGTGTGAAACGAGCTACATCAATCGCTCGTGCCTTACAAAAAAGCTATGGCGTAGATCCTTCCAGAATCATCGCAGGCGGTCGCGCTGAGTATAACACAAAAGTGCCTAATGACACAAAAGCAAACAAAGCAATAAATAGACGTACTGAAATAATCATTATGCCTAAATTAGATGAGTTTTTTAAATTACTAGAAATTAAAAATTAAGAGTGGAACATTTAGTATATCTCATACCATTATTTCCTTTGCTAAGCTTTGCCATTATCGCTTTGCTTGGTAAACATTTGTCTAAAAATATAACAAGCTATTTGGCACCTGGAAGCATATTGGCATCTTTTATAGTTGCTTTGCTAATTTTTGGAAGTCAAATCGGCCATAATGAAGCTGTAAGCGTTCCTTTATTTTCATGGATTCATGTTGGCGATTTTAATGCGAATTTTTCATTTTTAGTCGATTCATTATCTATTATTTTCACACTCGTAATTACAGGTGTAGGTTTTTTGATACACGTATATTCGACAGGCTACATGCACGACGAGAAAGATTATAACAGATACTTTTCTTATTTGAATTTATTTGTGTTTTTCATGTTGTTGTTAGTGCTTGGTGATAACTTATTGCTCATGTTCGTCGGTTGGGAAGGTGTCGGATTGTGTTCTTATTTATTAATCGGATTTTGGTTCAAAAATATCAATTATGCAAGTGCTGCTAAAAAAGCATTTGTGATGAATCGTATTGGCGACTTAGGCTTTTTATTAGGTATCATCTTAATATTTGGCGTATTCGGAAGTGTTAATTATAAGGAAGTATTCACACTAGCTGGCAATGTTGTTATCGATGGTCAATTAATAACTTGGATTACCGTATTACTGTTTATTGGTGCAATCGGAAAGTCGGCACAAATACCATTATACACTTGGCTTCCAGATGCAATGGCTGGACCAACACCAGTGTCCGCGTTAATACATGCTGCTACTATGGTAACCGCTGGTATTTATATGATTGCAAGATGTGGCGTGCTATTTTCTATGTCGGCATTTACGATGCAACTAATAGCAATAATAGGTATTGCCACTGCATTCCTTGCTGCAACAATCGCACTTTTTCAAAATGATATTAAAAAAGTATTGGCCTATTCTACTGTATCGCAATTAGGTTTGATATTTTGTGCATTAGGTGTTGGCGCATTTTCTGCAGGTGTGTTCCATGTGGTGACACACGCATTTTTCAAAGCCTTATTGTTTTTAGGTGCTGGCAGTGTTATTCATGGCATGAGTGGTGATCAGGATATTCGCAATATGGGTGGCTTAAAAAACAAAATGCCAATTACGTATATCACATTTTTAATAGCAACAATTGCTATTTCTGGTATTCCGCCATTCGCAGGTTTCTTCTCAAAAGACCAAATGCTAGCAGAAATTTTTGTACATAATAAAATCTTGTTTGCATTAGCTCTTATTGTTTCATTGATGACAGCATTTTATATGTTCCGTTTGCTTTTCCTTACTTTCTTTGGCGAATTCCGTGGTAACGATATCGTAAAAAATCATATACACGAATCACCTAAAAGCATGACAATTCCATTAATGATATTGGCAGTGCTTTCCGTACTAGGTGGCTTTATAGGATTTCCGCACGAACTTGGACATGCCATTGGCATACATCATTGGCTAGATGGCTTTTTAGCAACAGCTGTGAAAATGCAAGAAGTAGAAATTTCTTTAAACACAGAATTACTATTAATGGCCATTACAATTGTGTTGATTCTTATTGTAATACTTATTGCAAAAAATAGTTTCTTGAGTAAGAAAATTGTACCGCATAGTGATGAAGATGCTATGCCATTATGGAAAGAAATTATCTATTATAAATATTATATCGACGAAATCTATGAGGCCGTAATAGTAAGACCATTGACACGATTAGCAGGTATGTTGTATCAGTTTGTGGAACGCTCAGGCATCGATGCAATAGTAAATGGAATCGGAACATCTGTTGTTAATTGGAGTCAATTATTAAGATTGACACAGACAGGTGGCTTAGGTTTTTATGTCATTACTATGGTAATAAGTATGGTTGTTTTATTTATTTTAATGTTTATAAAATTATAAGTTATGATCCTTGTTTTATTGTTGACCATGTTAGTAGTAGCTATTCCTACTTTATACGTTTTTAATGCAAGATCTGTGCAACGTATTGCCTTGTTTATTGGTGCCACACAAGTCGTAGTTTTAGCATTTTCCGGCAAGATAGATGAAAGCTTGTCTGACTATATCGTTGCTGCTAGTAATCACCTCATTTCGGCATCGTATGCTGTTATGCTTGATAAGATGGTGTGCTTGTTGAATATGTTTTCCATTTAGAAATTAATTATATACATGTTATTACTTTTATTGCTCATATTACCCGTTTTTTTCGCAGTCTGTGTCATGTTTAACACAGAAAAACAAGCGAAGAATACAGCACTATTTGGCGCTATTGCTACTTTAGCGCTAAGTGTGTCTTTGTTTTTTCAATACCAAGCATCGCCATTATCACCAAGTTTTACATATAATGCTTATTGGATAAGCGCATTAGGTGCTACTTTTTATGTAAAGTTAGATGGCATCAATATACTCTTGGTGTTACTCACTACTTTGCTGATTCCATTTATCATACAAAGTGCTGCCGGCAAACTAATTAAAAGTCCCAAAGCATATTTTGTATTAATACTTTTTATGCAGAGTGCATTGCTTGGTGTTTTCTTAGCAAAAGATGCATTATTGTTTTATACATTCTGGGAATTGGCATTGATACCAATATATTTGATTGCGCTTATTTGGGGTGGCAAAGGCAGAAAAGCAATTACATTTAAGTTTTTTGTTTTTACCTTATTTGGAAGCTTGTTTATGCTATTAGCAATTATCTATATGTGGCTACACAATCCAGCAAGAACATTTGATATTTATGATTTATATACAGTAAGTGCTAACTTGAGTCCACAGCAACAATTGTTTGTCTTTATTGCATTTTACTTAGCATTCGCTATCAAAATACCGATTTTCCCTTTGCATACTTGGCAGGCAGATACTTACCAAAATGCACCAACACAAGGCACCATGCTGCTGTCTGGTATCATGCTTAAAATGGGTACATTCGCACTAATCGTGTGGTTGATTCCAATGGTTCCTAAAGCTTGGACATTAGCATCGAAATATGTGATAATATTAAGTGTAATAAGCGTAGTATATGGTTCCATGTTAGCTTTAGCACAACAAAATTTCAAAAGATTATTAGCCTATTCATCTTTAGGACATGTTGGTTTGATTGCGGCCGGAATTTTTTCTTGGAACTTGCAAGGTGTTCAAGGTGCATTATATCAAATGGTATCACATGGCATAAATGTCGTTGCCTTGTTTTATATATGCGATATCATTTCTTCACGTATGCAAACAGACACGATGCAACAATTAGGTGGCATTAGAAATGTATCACGCGTGTTTAGCGTATTGTTTTTAATAGTAGTGTTAGGCAGCATTGCCTTGCCCTTAACCAATGGTTTTGTTGGCGAATTTTTATTAATTCATGGTATATTCCAATACAATACGATAGCTGCTGTAGTAGCTGGATTAACCATAATCTTAGGGGCGTGGTATATGTTACGTGCTTATCAATGGATGATGCATGGTGATACAAATACACTAACTGAAAGTTTTGGCGACAATACTATAAATGAAAAAATAGTATTGAGTTGCTTTGCCGTTTTAATTATTTTCTTTGGATTTTTTCCCAATCAATTACTTCATGTTTCAGAAGCTGATGTAAAAGAATTAATTGAACAGGTGAGGAGAGCATCGGTGATTGTACAATAAAAAAAATGGACGTAAAAGTCTTAAAAATAGGTGTAGAAAATTGAGATATTGATGTTTGAAAAAAGAAAATCAAATTCAATTAATACACCAAAAACAGGATAAATAGATGAAAGAATTATTACTCTTATCAGGATTAGGCATATTGTCATTAGTGGCAGAAATCTTAAATGCGCGAAAGTTAATCTATCCATTAGTGATTTTAGGTTTGTTGATGAACATTGGATTGTGCATACACGATTTTGGCCGTAGCGAAAGTATTTATGGCATGATGGTGTTAGACAATATAGCATTAGCATTCACCATTTTATTTTCTTTTATTGCTGTTTTATGGTTTTTGATGGCAAAAAATTTCTTTAAAGACGATACCAATCTGTCAGATCATTTTTCCTTAGTGCTATTCGCTATTGTTGGCGTTTTTATTTTAACTTCCTATACACACATGGTCATGTTGTTTCTTGGTGTTGAAATTTTATCCATTCCAATATATGTTTTAGCAGGTAGCGATAAACGCAATATACACTCGAATGAAGCTGCATTCAAATATTTCTTATTAGGTGCATTTGCAAGTGCATTTTTACTATTAGGAATCACATTTGTATATGGTGCATTAGGCAGTTTTAATATCGTTCAAATTGCATCTGGTGCTATGTCCACGTATGGATTAAGCTTGCCTCTATTAATAGTTGGTATCTTACTTATTTTATTTGCAATGGCCTTTAAAATGTCGGCAGTACCCTTCCATTTTTGGGCACCCGATGTATATACAGGTGCACCAACCATCGTTACAGCATTTATGTCCACCATCGTAAAAATCGGAGCAGTAGTCGGTTTTTATCGCCTGTTCAGTATCGTACTTACTTTCTATCCGCAATACGTTCGATTGTTGTTGATTATTGCAGTAATGTCTATTTTAATTGGCAATATAATAGCAGCATCACAAAGCAATATAAAACGCATGTTGGCTTATTCTGGTATTGGTCATGTGGGTTTTGTAGTATTGGGTATCACGATGTTGTCGGCATCAACGCCATATGTTACTTGGTATTATTTAGCAGCCTATACTTTAGCAGGATTAGCAGCATTTTGGGTTTTAATTATCATTGCCGATAAAGATAATAATGTCGATATCTCTGCATTCAATGGATTAGTAAAACGCAATCCTTTACTGGCAGGCACCATGACAATTGCATTGTTGTCGATGGCTGGTATTCCACCCTTGGCTGGCTTTTTTGCTAAATATTTTATTCTAATAAATGTGATTGATAAAGGCTTTATGTTGATAGCTATCATAGCAATTTTGGCATCTTTAATTGGTGTGTATTATTATTTCAGAATTATAATTGCCATGTTTACGCATACAACACAAACTGACAATGTTGCCAAAAAAATTGACATTCAATTTATGAGTAAATTGGGCTTAGGTATTATCTCGCTTTTATTATTACTACTTGGCATTATGCCAGATTATATATTCAGTTTTATATTTAGATAATTTATGGAATTCAAAAACTTACTTTGGCAAATTGATGAAAACATATTGTTCATCACAATCAATAGACCAGATAAACTAAACGCATTAAACGGCGATACTTTAGTAGAAATCAAAGAAGCATTTCTTGCTGCAAAAAATATTACAACACTAAAAGGAATTATTATTACAGGCGCCGGCGAAAAGGCATTCGTTGCTGGTGCTGATATTGCTGAGTTTCAAGGTCTAGATGCTAATCAAGCAAAAGCATTGGCACAACGTGGTCACGATATTTTCTTTTTAATAGAACAGATGCCAATTCCTGTAATTGCAGTAGTCAATGGATTTGCTTTAGGTGGAGGCTGTGAGTTGTCTATGGCTTGTCATTTACGCATTGCAACAAGCAACGCAAAATTTGGTCAGCCAGAAGTCAACCTAGGAATTATCGCAGGTTATGGTGGCACACAAAGATTAATACAATATATCGGTAAAGCAAAAGCTTTAGAATTACACCTTACTGCTGATATGATAGATGCACAAACAGCACTGAATTTAGGCTTGTTGAATTACATAGAAAATGACAAATCAGCAGCTATCGATAAAGCAAAAAGCATTATAAATAAAATTGCTACCAAAGGACCAATTGCAATCGCAAAAGTAATAGCATGCACGAATGCATTTTATACAGATGGCGTCGATGGTTTTGCAACAGAAGTAAATGCATTCAGCGATATTTTTTCTTCTTCAGATGTGCTTGAAGGTGTAAGTGCTTTCTTAGAAAAGCGTAAACCAGCATTCACTGGAAAATAATTAAAAAATACTCAACATTCAATACTCAAAAAAATGCAATACAGAATTGAAAAAGACACCATGGGAAAAGTAAACGTACCTATCGACGCTTACTATGGTGCACAAACGCAACGCTCTATCGAGAATTTTCAAATCGCGCAAGACATCAATAAAATGCCGAAAGAGATTATTCGCGCATTTGCTCATTTGAAAAAAGCAGCAGCAATTACCAACTACAAAGCGAAAGTATTAGACAAACAAAAATGCGATACTATCGGAAAAGTTTGCGACGAAATTTTAGCAGGTAAGCTAGATGATCAGTTTCCATTAGTGGTTTGGCAAACGGGTTCAGGCACACAATCAAATATGAATGTTAATGAAGTAATTGCCTATCGCGGACATGTGCTTTTAGGTGGTCAGTTGACTGATGAAAAAAAGCTAATCAATCCAAATGATGATGTCAATAAATCACAATCATCAAACGATACATTTCCTACAGCCATGCATATCGCAGCTTATACTATTTTAATGGAAAAAACAATTCCAGGAATTAAAAAGCTGAGAAATACATTAGCTAAGAAATCGAAAGAATTTGCTAAAGTCGTAAAAATTGGTCGTACACATTTTATGGATGCAACACCATTAACATTAGGCCAAGAGTTTTCAGGTTATGTTTCTCAGTTAGATCACGGCATTAAAGCTATTGAAAATTCTTTAACACATCTTTCTGAGTTGGCGCTCGGCGGAACAGCAGTAGGCACCGGCATTAACACACCAAAAGGATATGCTAAAAATGTAGCAAAAGAAATTGCCAACTTAACAGGTTTACCTTTTATTACAGCACACAATAAATTTGAATCTTTAGCCGCGCATGATGCGATTGTGGAAGCACATGGCGCCTTGAAAACAGTGGCTGTGTCATTGATGAAAATCGGAAATGATATTCGAATGTTATCTTCTGGACCACGCTGTGGTATCGGCGAAATATTTATTCCTGACAATGAACCAGGCTCTTCTATTATGCCAGGCAAGGTTAATCCTACACAATGCGAAGCCATGACTATGGTGGCTGCACAAGTATTAGGCAATGACGTTGCAATCAATATTGGTGGTAGCAATGGTCATTTTGAATTAAATGTGTTTAAACCTGTGATGATTTACAACTTCTTGCATAGTGCTCGCTTAATTGGCGATGTATGTGTGTCATTCAATGATAAATGTGCGGTAGGCATTGCACCTTTGCACGATAATATTAAAAAGAATTTAGAAAATTCTTTAATGTTAGTGACTGCATTAAATACAAAAATAGGCTACTATAAATCAGCTGAAATAGCACAAACGGCGCATAAAAACAATGCTACGCTTAAAGAAACAGCTATTAAATTAGGCTATGTTACCGCTAAACAATTCGACGAATGGGTAAAACCAGAAGACATGATTGGCGGACTGAAATAAGCTATTAAATAAGTATTTTATAAAACACGATGATATAGCAATATATCATCGTGTTTTTTTTATAAAGTCATTTCCCTGCAAAAGGCAATCTTATTTTTTCTAGAATAATGTGGTCAAAAATGGAGCAAAAAATAGTCTATTGAGTCAATAATGACAATGGTTTTGAGCCATAATAATGAAACACTATTGTATACAAAATTCAGTATAGAAAGATAAATGTCAAGAATTGTAAAATCGAATAAGTATAAATCAATCTATCAATATAGCCAACACATCACCAGCGTCGTCGATAGATTGTAATTGAGCAGTAGCCATTTGGTTGACAGATGCAGCATGATATGGCACAGATATTTTGATATAATTGTCAGTAAAACCATGCATAATATTGCCTTTTTGCTCTTGTTCCAACAACACCGTTTTTGCTTGTCCTAAAAATTGTTGGTAGAAATATCGTTTCTTTTTTTCACTTAAAGAACGCAACATGGCATTTCTCTCATTGCGGATAGGCATCGGCACGATGCCTTCTATTTCTAAGGCTTTTGTATTCTGACGTTCAGAATAGGTGAATACATGTAAATACGAAATATCGAGTGCATTGATGAATTGATAAGTTTCCAAGAAATCATCTTCAGTTTCGGAAGGAAAACCAACAATAACATCTACGCCAATACAAGCATGTGGCATCACAGATTTAATTTTTTCAACTCTGCTTTTATATAAATCGCGTTTGTATCTACGTTGCATTAATTTTAGCATCTTATCACTTCCGCTTTGCAATGGAATATGAAAGTGTGGCATAAAACGTTTGCTGTTTGCAACAAACTCAATAATTTCATCTGTTAATAAATTAGGTTCGATAGAAGAGATTCGATATCGCTCTATACCTTCTACTTCATCTAACATTTTTACGATGTCAAAAAAATTACTTTCTGATGCAATGCCTTTGCCATAGTCACCTGTATTGACGCCTGTTAATACGATTTCTTTCACACCTTTAGCAGCTAAATCTTTGGCGTTTTTCAAAATGTTTTCTGGCGTGTCACTTCGACTTTTTCCACGTGCCAATGGAATCGTACAAAAGGAGCATTTGTAGTCGCAGCCATCTTGGATTTTTAAAAAAGAGCGTGTACGATCACCAACAGAATAGGCGTCAACAAAAAAATTAGCATTCGAAATTTCAGAGGCCAATACTTGTCCACATGGATTTTTAGTAAGGTCTGTAATGATTTCTGGCAACTTAAATTTTTCGGCTGCACCTAACACCAAATCAACACCTTCGATAGATGCGATTTCTTTAGGTTTTAATTGCGCATAGCAACCAATTACCACGACATACGCATCTGGATTTAATTTTAATGCTTTGCGCACAATATTTCTGCATTTTGTGTCAGCTTGTTCCGTCACAGAACAAGTGTTGATGACATAAACATCAGAAACTTCCTCAAAATCTACAGTCGAAAAACCACGCGCTTGCATTTGTCGTGTAATTGCCGAAGTTTCGGAGAAATTGAGTTTGCAACCTAAAGTATGAAATGCTATTTTTTTATCGCTAATCACCATACAAAAATACGGAATCTAGCATAAAGAAAACATTAATCATTTTACAAATACAATGACTGTTTTGTGCTTGATTTTGGACTTAATTCACACTTCGTGGATTAATTAATTGTGCGACAATCAAATAGAAATCTAATTTTATAGAATATACAAGCCAAATTTGTATTTAACATGATAAAAATTGGCATCATCGGTACAGGCAGATTAGGTGTGCAACACTTAGAACGACTATTGGAATCGCCGTATTTCAAGGTTGTAGGTTGCTATGATAGAGAACAAACGAAGCTAAATAGTATTGAAGAAGAATTTGGAATTCCTTGTTTTGATGATGTTGATGCCTTAATTAACAGGTGTGATGCCGTAGATATTTTAACGCCATCAGATGCACATTTTTTTTATGCAGAAAAAGCAATACGTTTCGGCAAACATGTTTTTTTAGATAAGCCAATTTCCAATACGGTAGAAGATGCCAAAAAGCTGGTAGAATTAATACGTGAGGCTGGTATTGTATTTCAGGTAGGTCATATTGAAAGATATAATCCAGCATTTATGTCTTTACAGCAGCAGAACTTACAGCCGATGTTTATCGAATCGCATCGTTTATCACAGTTTGATGCGAAACGTACGGCTGATTCTGTAGTGATGGACGTGATGATTCACGATATCGATATTGTTTTATCTGTCGTAAAGGCGAATATCAAAAACATAAGCGCAAGTGGTGTGTCTGTGCTGTCTGACTATATAGATTTTGCGAATGCGAGAATAGAATTTGATAATGGTTGTGTCGCCAACCTGACGGCAAGTCGTACTTCCGTACAGAAAATGCGTAAAATGCTGTTCTTCCAAAAAGACAATCACGTTGCTATTGATTTTTTACACAGAGAAGCAGAGTTGTTGCATTTGTCAGAAACAGCAAAGCATAATTCTATTCCAATGCACTTACATGAATCAACAAGATATATCAATACAGAAACGATGGTGCCAGAAGAATATGATGCGCTAAAACAAGAACTGAATAGTTTTGCTGAATGTTTGCTATTTAATACAGAACCTAAAGTTACGGCATTAGACAGCTTAAAGAGCATCGAAGTCGCCACTGAAATTCTTCATAAAATTCAAAAAATGAACCACCATTTATCAGTGGTCTCATCAACAGCAAAAGTATTGGCAGGATAAGCACAATAAACTGGAACTTCAACACTCAAAAAATGCCTATCTTTGCACACAAATTACACAGGTGCAAGCGAGCAATACAGCAAAAGAGATTTATATCATTCGACACGGACAAACAGATTTTAATGTAAGACAAGTCGTACAGGGACGAGGAATTAATTCCGATTTGAATGACACAGGCATAAAACAGGCGCAGTTATTTTTTAATGCACATCAAGAAATAAAATTTGATTTGGTGTACACCTCTTCTCTAAAACGAACTTGGCAAACGGTAGATTCATTTATTTCAAAAAAAATACCACATGAAGTACGTGCTAGTTTAGATGAAATAGATTGGGGTATTTTCGAAGGCGTAGAGCATCATCCTAAATTACAAGATGAATATTATGCCATTATTGAAGAATGGAAAAAGGGAAATTTAGCAATAAAAATTGAAGGCGGTGAAAGTGCGCAAGACTTGTCAGATAGACTTACGCCCTTTTTAAAAGAATTAAGTTCTTCTACCGCAGATACGGTATTAGTTTGCACACATGGCAGAACATTACGCGTTTTGATTTGTTTGTTATTAGGAATTGATATTTCACAAATGGATATTTTCGAACATCAGAATACCTGCTTATATCATTTGCGATATGATGGAGAGCAATATGAATTGATAAAAGAAAATGATACCACGCATTTGCTTACACTTGAATAGTAATTGTAGTAATGGAAAATTTTAAAGCACCGTTCAATCAGCAAACTTATAAGATTTCTGCCGTTTCCTATTTAAACACGAAACCGTTTTTGCATGGTTTACATTTATCAGAAATACGGCATAGCATTAAACTAACACAAGATACTCCAGCACAATGCGCACAGAAATTATTGATTGGCGATATTGATATTGGATTGGTGCCAGTAGCCGTGATTCCAATGTTGAAAAATCCGCAAATTGTTTCACCATTTTGTATCGGCGCAAATGGAAATGTAAAAACAGTTTGCTTGTTTTCTGAAGTGCCACTGGCAGAAATAGAAACAGTGTATTTGGATTATCAGTCACGCACTTCCGTGCTATTAGTGCAAGTGCTGATGAAAGAATATTGGAAAAAAGAAGTCAGCTTTTTACCAGCAATTGAAGGTTTTGAAAACAACATAAATAAGCACACTGCTGCCGTAATTATTGGCGATAGAGCCATTGCTGCGTTGGGAAAATTTAAGTATGAATTTGATTTGGCAGCCGCATGGAAACAGCACATAGGATTGCCTTTTGTGTTTGCGGCATGGGTGGCCAATAAATCAATCGATCAAAATTTTTTAGACGAATTCAATGCAGCCTTGCAAATCGGATTAAGCAATCGCAGACAATTATTACAGCAATATAAGTCATATAATTCCGCACTTTTTTCTGTCAATGACTATTGGAATGAATGCATACAATTTGAATTAGATGCACCAAAAAAACAAGCACTTGAATTGTTCCTCAAAAAAATAAATCCCAAACAACAATTTATTTATTGTTATTAGGAGGTGATGTTGAAATTTTCAATGCGGATTTAATTATTTTGAATATTAGGATTTATACCTAACTTTATTCTTTCTAGTAACTAATATTATCGCATATAGTAAATATCTACAAAATAAAAGCAATATTAAAAATACTTATTCTTAATTATGAATATCCACCAATAGGAGGCGGTGCAGGAATTGTTACACAACAACTCATTCATGAATTTATCAAAGAAGGACATTCGGTTACATTGATTACGACTTGGTTTCCGCCAGAAGAAGAAATTAGTATAGATGGGAACTTGACAATTATTCGATTAAAATCTAAACGTAAAAGGTCATATCAATCAAATCCAATAGAGATGTCGTCATGGATGAAAATGGCCATACGCTACATAAGACAAAATAGCGACATAGCTAATCATTCTATAACGCTTACTAATTTTTCATTTCCAGGTGGTCCAGTCGCACTTGCTATCAAGAAAAAATATAATATACCATTTGTTTTAGTTTCGCATGCACACGACATTCCATGGTATTATCCTAAGAAAATGTTTTTTTGGCATCTTTTACTTTATTATCCTATTAAATATATATGCTTACAATCTGCATATAATATTGTAGTAGCTGATGAAATGAAAATTTTAATAGATAAATTTATTGGTCAGAAATATGCAAAGAAAAACATTGTAATAAATAATGGATTGCACATTGGTGATTTTAAAAAGAACATAGATGGACAGTGTTTGCGTTTGCTATTTATTGGAAGGTTGGTTGCACAAAAATCGCCATTTGTTTTCTTAAATGCGATAAAAGAATTAAATAAATATAATATTCCAATTGAAGCTTCGATATTAGGCGATGGTGAGCTACGAGATAAAATGGAAGAGTGGATTTGGATGAATGGCATTACCAACATTGATGTAAAAGGAAAAGTAAGCCATCATGAAGTATATACAGAATTACAAAATGCCCATCTGTTGATTTCAACATCTCAAAATGAAGGCATGTCAATGGCAATATTAGAAGCTATTTCAACAGGAGTGTATGTTATTGCTACGCCAGTTAGTGGTAATGAAAGTATGATTATTGAAGATGTCAATGGCAATTTTGTGCCTTTTGATGATTACAAAACTATAGCTTTGAAAGTCAAAGATTTTTATTTTGAGAAAGTTTTAAAAAACTATACTTATCCAGATTATTATGTCAAGAAAATTGAAGAATCTTTTGCATGGAAAAATATAGCTAAGCAATATTTAGATTTGATGAATGACGTTGTCAAATTGAGAAAAATAGATTAAAAATATTTTTTAAAAAAACCTATGGTGTACCTTATGTAAATAGGTAAGAATAGCAACAGATTTAATACTAAGATCCAAATAAAAAATGACTGATGGTAGCTAAAATATATTAAAAGTAATATCGGTAAATGTATTTCATAAAATTCATTTAGTAATTGCCTATTAAAGAATGAATACCAATTCGTAGAATTATTACTCAGTTTTTTTGTAACAATAACTTCTTTCGAAATATAAACAAAAGCGTAAATTAAATAGCAATAAAAAAAAAGATGATTGCTTTGAGGAAGCATATACAACATTATTGAAAACAATGCTAATTCAATAGGAATTATTACGTGCATAATTAAATTCTCAGCATATTTAATACCAATTTGAATAACGAAAGTATTTGTATTTGTGCTAATATCATTACTAAAATCTTCTCTTTGGTGATTGAGGATGTTTCTTATTCCTAATAAAATCAACCAGCTTAAATACACAACTAAAAAAAAAGTGCATACACGTATGTTATTTTCAATTTTTGAATAAGTATATGTTGCCAAAATACATGGAACAACCTGTGCATACAGCGCATCTGATATGACACCTAAGAATCCTTTTTCTTTCCATCTAAATGGAGGTAATGCATAAAAGAAAAATAATAAGATTTCAAAAATAATAAGATATAATGATATATAATCAAAAGGTAAAATAAACCAAGGAAAAATAGAAAGTACTATAAATACGGAAGTCAAAAATATTGAAGAAAATGTTGAGAGATTAATAAATAGATTTCGTTTGCCATTTATTACATCGTCCTTGTAATCGGAGAGGTCATTTAAAACATAACCTATTCCTGCAATACCTATCGATAATAAAATGGAAACAATTATATAGAGTAGTATTTTATTGCCATATGATTTTCCTAAAAAAAGAACGACATACAAACTACTGAAAATAATACTGAATTTATATTGAGCATTATTCCATAATCTATGTTGTATGTTTTTTAAATTAATCAACTATAAATCATTTTTGTTGATATGATTCATTTGTATCTGAAAAATATTTTGAAGAAAATATCGATGTGTACCCTTCTTAATATCGTATTCTGGTTTGTAAAGTTTTACTTCATAAAAGTCAATTGGAAATATATACTTTTCCCAATTATCTATTTTTGCTATTCCTGTTAATTCTTGAAATTCGTTTGAGATTGAAAGATTTTCAAAATCCTCTAAAGGAATATCAATTGTTTTTACAAATACTACTACATATCCAAGTTTTCTTACTATTGTTAAAAAATCATTTAAGTCTGCCACGTCATAATAATAAGCCTTATTGATTTTTCTTATTTCATTATCAATTTTATATTGCACAAGTTTGCTGTTCGAAATTCTTCGAAATAAATCTTTAATATAAACTTCTCCACCTGGTTTTAATACTTTCCAAACTGCTTTTAGTAATAGTTCTTTATCAGTTGAGTGTCCAAAAGATTCGAGAAAATATACAATATCAAATGTTTCTTCTCGAAATTTTTGTTCGATTAAATGATAGTCTTGTAAGTGTACTTGAATTTTGTCTTGTAATTGTTCATTCACTATTTTTTGCTTTGCAAATTCTAATTGAGTAGAAGAAACTGTTACCGCATCAATTTGACAGCCAATTTTTTTTACAAAATATCGCGCTGGACCGCACACACCACAACCTGCATCTAACACATGTTGATGTGGTTTCAATCCAATACTTTCAATTTGATAATCTAAAATGTTATCTAGATTATTTGTTCTAAATGCTTGGATAATT
>WBZL01000359.1_pt1 | contig 50676 bp, 50 predicted proteins | sample 5204291 | NCBI WGS metagenome assembly WBZL01 (sample SAMN12344345, study PRJNA552823) | activated sludge metagenome | biome: Activated sludge suspended growth; feature: Nitrification reactor; material: Wastewater; isolation source: activated sludge from nitrification reactor of wastewater... | reverse complement strand
CGCCCTGGATCACGAAGCCCGGGATCACGCGGTGGAAGATGGTGCCGTTATAGTGCCCGGAGCGCACGTAGGCGAGGAAGTTCTCGGCGGACTTTGGTGCCTTGTCCTTGAACAGCTCGATGACGATGTCGCCCTTCGTGGTGTGGAAGACGACGGTGGGGTTGGCGGCCGCCGGCGCCGCTGCGGGCGCCTCGGCGGGCACGGCCAGGGCAGCGAGGAGCAGGAGGGAAGCGCTCAACGACATGGAGAGACCTCCGGGAGTTCAGCTGGTTGGGCAGGTGGGTGGTCGGTGACCGCTCGCGTCGCTTCGGGCGTGGGCGAGCAACCGAAAGATCCTAGCATGCGGTCTGGCGGGGCCCCGCTGGTCGGTGCCGTGGTCGGCGTGGTGCTCGCCGGGGGTCAGTCGACGCGGCTGGGGCGCGACAAGGCCCTGCTCCAGCTCGACGGGATGAGCCTGGTGGCGCGCGCCGCGGCCAGCCTCACCGGCGTGGTGGGCACGGTCGTCGTCGCCGATGCCGGCCGTGGCTACCTCGCGGGGCTGCCCTCCGTGGCGGACGGTCCCGGCCGGGGCCCCGTGGCGGGGTTGCTGGGAGCGGCCGCAGCCTACCCGGGCCGGCCCCTCCTCGCCCTCGCCTGTGACCTGCCGCGACTGCCTGCCTCGCTCCTCATCGAGCTGGTCGGCCTGGCCCACCATGATCTCGCCTGGCCCTGCGGCCCGGCCGGGCTCGAGCCGCTCGTCGCCCTCTACGGCCCGGTCGCCCTCGCCGCACTCGCGCGGCAAGTGGCGGCGGGGCGCTTCGCCCTCCACGGCCTGGCGCGGGCCGCGGGCCTCGATGTCGTGACCTTGACGGGCGAGCAACTGGCGCGGCACGGCGACCCCGGCCGCATCTTCCTCAACCTCAATCGCGAGGAGGACGTCGCCCGCCTGCCCGAGCTGGCGCCGCCCTAACCGTCCGGCGGCAGGCCCGCCGCGATCTCGCGCAGGAACTCGAAGCGGTAGATGCCGGTGCCGTGGCCGTCCGAGAAGACGATCGACAGGCCGTAGTTGCCCACCGGCTGGATCGCGGTGATCTCGACCGCCGCCTGCGGCGGATGGAAGACGATCTCGCTGGCGTTGTGGCCCTGGCAGACGGCACAGGGGCAGAAGCCACGCAGAACGTCGTAGTCCACGGTGTCGACGGCGCCGTCGGTCCAGGTCAGCCGCAGCTGGCGCTCGACGGGCAGGCGGCGCGCTTCGGTCAGGTAGAGGGGTGGCATGGGCGAGCGGTCTCGGGCGTAAGAGTGGACCGGCCGATGCTACCATCGGGGTGGCATCCACCTGCGCGGGCCCCCCCGCCAGCAGACCCCTCAAGGAGAGCCCCATGACCCTTCACAAAGCACGTTCGCCGCGTCCCGGCTGGCGCCTTCTCGCGCTCCTCGCGTTGATCCTGAGCGTGGCCACGCTCGTCCATCCGGCCCAGGCACAGCCACGCCAGTTCGAGCTCACTCCCACCGTCGGCTATCGCTTCTTCGGTGACCTCGAGGTGGACGACACCGAGTTCCTCGGCGCGAGCACCGACGTCGAGGACGGTGCGGCCTACGGCTTGAGCTTCGACATCCCGCTCACCTCGATCCTGAAGCTCGAGCTTCTCGCCAATCACCAGACGACGGACCTGACGGTCGACAACGGCCTGTTCTCGCACGCCTCCCACGTCGCCGATCTCGACATCGACTACTACCACGTGGGCCTGCTGGTGCAATTCGGCTCCGGCCAGGTGCGGCCGTTCTTCGTGGGCAGCCTCGGCCTCGCCCGCCTCGATGCCGACTTCGGCGCCGGTGTGCGCGAGAGCGAGGACCGGCCCTCGGCGAGCCTCGGCGGCGGCGTCAAGGTGTTCTTCAGCGAGCACGTGGGCCTGCGCTTCGAGGGTCGCGCCTACGCCGTGGCGCTCGACGACGACAACAACGACAACCACCGCGATCGGGATCGCGACCGCGACCGCGACCGTTGGGACAACGAGGACTCGCTGGTGCAGAGCGAGGCCTCGATCGGTCTGATCTTCGCCTGGTAGGGCCACCTGCCGGCGCCGCCTGGTCGCCGCCGGCGGCGCAAGCTAGGATCGCCCCACCATGATCCACGACCCAGGTCGTTCTCCGGGCGGCGCCGTGCGCCGCTCGGGCGACGGGCTCTACGAGCTCGCCGCCCCACCCGCCGACCCGCAGCTGTCGAACGCTGACCTCGCGCCGACCCCGCTCGCCGCCCGCACCTGGAGCACCTACAACGTGGCCTCGCTGTGGGTGGGGCTGGCGGTCTGCATCCCCACCTACATGCTGGCGGGCGGCCTGGTGCAGAGCGGCATGAGCTGGTGGCAGGCCCTGCTCACCATCCTGCTCGGCAACCTGATCGTCTGCGCGCCGATGGTGCTGATCGCTCACGCCGGCACCCGCTTCGGCATCCCCTTCCCGGTCCTGGCGCGCGCCTCCTTCGGCACTGCCGGGGCCCATGTGCCGGCCCTGCTGCGCGCCCTGGTCGCCTGCGGCTGGTTCGGCATCCAGACCTGGATCGGCGGCCAGGCGATCGACACCCTGCTGCGCACCGCCTGGGCCGGCTGGCAGAACGTGCCCGGCGGCAGCTGGATCGCCTTCGCCGCCTTCTGGGCGATGAACATGTGGATCGTCGTCCGCGGCAGCAACGCGATCAAGCGGCTCGAGGCCTGGGCCGCCCCCTTCCTGCTGGTCGCCGGACTTGCCCTGCTTGCCTGGGCCGCCCGCCGCGCCGGCGGCCTGGGGCCGATCCTCGCCCAGCCCAGCCGCTTCGCGAGCTCGGCCGAGCTCCTCCGCGCCTTCGTGCCATCGCTCACCGCCATGGTGGGCTTTTGGGCGACCCTCGCCCTCAACATCCCCGACCTCTCGCGCTTCGCGCGCAACCAGCGGGCACAGGTCTACGGCCAGCTACTCGGCCTGCCGACCACGATGACGCTCTTCGCCTTCATCGGCGTGGCGGTGACCTCGGCCTCGACGCTGATCTTCGGCGAGGCGATCTGGGACCCGGTGGCCCTCCTCGCCCGGCTCGACAGCCCCCTGCTGATCGTGCTCTCGCTCCTCGCCCTGGTGCTCGCCACCCTGACCACCAACGTCGCCGCCAACGTGGTGGCCCCGGCCAACGGCTTCGCCAACCTCTGGCCCGCCCGCCTCACCTTCGCGACCGGGGGCCTCCTCGCCGGGGTGATCGGCATCCTGATCCAGCCTTGGCGGCTGCTCGCCGACTACGGCACCTACATCTTCACCTGGCTGGTCGGCTACTCGGGCCTCCTGGGGCCGATCGCCGGCATCTTCATCGCCGACTACTGGCTGGTGCGGCGCACGCGGCTGTCGTTGCCCGACCTCTACCGCCGCGACGGGATCTACGGGCGCCTGAACCCGCGCGCCCTCGCCGCCCTCGCCGCCGGCGTGCTCGCCGCCCTGGGCGGCCTGGCCTTGCCGCCCCTGCGCTGGCTCTACGACTACGCCTGGTTCGTGGGCTTCGGGGTCGCGTTCGGCCTCTACACCCTGCTGATGCGGGGCACGCCGCCGCTCGTCGAAGAGGGAGAAGCCTGAGTGAGGGGCGGAATTCCGGCGGGAGGTCAGGGGTTGTGGGCTCTGCACACGACGAACGGAGGCCCGCCATGTCGATCCGCTCGGTCCACAAGCTCTCCACCGCCCGACCCACCCTCGAGGGCGCCGGCGTGCACCTGCGCCGCGCCTTCGGCTTCGGCAACACTGCCGACTTCGACCCCTTCCTCCTGCTGGATGATTTCCGCAACGAGCGTCCCGAGGACTACGCCGCCGGCTTTCCCTGGCACCCGCACCGCGGCATCGAGACGATCACCTATGTGCTCGCCGGCACCGTCGAGCACGGCGACAGCCTGGGCAACCAGGGTGAGCTCGGCGCCGGCGACGTGCAGTGGATGACCGCCGGGCGCGGCATCATCCACCAGGAGATGCCCAAGGGCGACGCCAGCGGCCGCATGCACGGCTTCCAGCTGTGGGCCAACCTGCCGGCGGCGCTCAAGATGACGGCGCCGCGCTACCAGGACGTCCAGGCCGCCGACATCCCCACGGTGACCGACGACGACGGCACCAGCGTGCGGGTACTCTGCGGCGAGTTCTGGGGCCAGCGGGGGCCGGTCGACGGCATCGCCGCCGAGCCTTGCTACGTCGACGTCTCGGTGCCGCCGGGTCAGCGCAAGCGGCTGGCCATCGACACCCGGCGCAACGCCTTCGCCTACGTCTTCGCCGGCGACGGCAAGTTCGCCAACGCGGCGCCACCGCGCGGCGTGCTGACCGAGGCGGCGGACGGCGCCGAGACCTTGCGCTGGGACGAGACCGGGGACCGCACCCTGGTGAGCTTCGATCGCGGCGACGAGGTGGTGGTCGAGGCCGGCGAGGCGGGGATCCGTTTTCTCCTCGTCTCCGGGCAGCCCCTCGGCGAGCCCGTCGCCTGGCACGGGCCGATCGTGATGAACACTCACGAGGAGCTCGCTCAGGCCGTCGCGCAACTGCGGGCGGGGACGTTTCTCGACGTGCGCGAGGGCCTCGCTTTTCTTCGCTGCCGCGCCTGTGCTGGAATGCCCGCTCCACCGAGAGAAGCGGGCCCGCTGGCTTCCCGCACCGCAGGCGCCGGACGGCGCAAGGAGAGACGATGTCGAGTTCGGCTGAGCGCACCACTGCTGGGATCTCCGCCTTCGGGCTCGCCCTGCCCCCGCTTGCGATGGCGGTCGAAGAGCTCGCCCGGGTGCGCGGCGTGGACCCCGCCAAGTACGTCCACGGCCTGGGCTGCCGCGAGATGGCGCTCTGCCCGCCGGGTTACGGAGTCGTCGACCTGGCCACCGCCGCGGCCCGCCGCGCCGTCGCCCGCTGGGGCGGCGACGCGCAGCGGATCGGCCTGCTGGCAGTGGGCAGCGAGTCCGCCGTCGACATGAGCCGGCCGCTCTCCGCCTGGGTGGCCGAGGCCCTCGGCCTTGCCGGCGCCGTGCGCTCCTACGAGGTCAAGCACGCCTGCTACGGCGGCACTCTCGCGCTGCGCCAGGCGCTCGAATGGAAGCTCGCCGGCGCCAGCCACGGCAAGGCCGCGCTGGTGATCGCCGCCGACGTCGCCCTCTACGCGCCCGGCGACCCCGGCGAGCCGACGCAAGGGGCCGGCGCCGTGGCGATGGTGGTGGACGGCACCGAGGTCGCCGCCGTCGACCTCGCCTCTTTCCCCTACAGCGAGCCGGCCTTCGACTTCTGGCGACCCGTGGGCGAGTCGTTCCCACGGGTCGACGGCCAGTTCAGCCTCGAGTGCTACAAGCGGGCCGCCGAGCGCTGCTTCCATGCCCTGGTGGGCGACGGCGACGCCGCGGCCGTGCTCGACGAGCTCGGCGCCCTCTGCTTCCACGTGCCCTTCCCCAAGATGGTCAAGAAGGCGGTGCTGCATGTCGGTGAGAGCTTCGGCTGGTCCGCCGAGCAATGCGAAGCGTTGTTCCGCGAGCGGGTGGACCCCACGATGGGCTGGAGCCGCCTCGCCGGCAACGGCTACACGGCAAGCCTGTGGCTGGCGGTGGCCGAGGCCCTCCGCGGCCGGCGGGCCGGCGAACGCCTGGCCGCCTTCTCCTACGGCTCGGGCTTCGGCTCCGAGCTCCTCACCTTGACCGCCGGGCCCCTCGCCGCGGCCGGCGCCTGGGCCGCCGACATCGAAGGCGACCTCGCCGGGCGGCGGCTGGTGAGCGGCGAGGAGTACCTCGCCCTGCGGGCCTGAGGCCCGCCGCTCAGCGGCCCTCCCCGGGGGCCCTGCTCAGTGCTTGGGGCGCCGGGGCAGCCGGCGGTGGGCGTGATCGCGCTCGAGGTCGTCGGGCCGGCGGGCGACGACGAACTCGCGGGGGTTCTCGCTGACCCGGCGGAAGCCCAGCAAGTGGAAGATCTCCATCACGTAGAAGCGGGCGATGCGGCGGTTGACGATGTAGGTCGCTTCGCGCTCTGGATGGCGGCGCACCCCCGGCAGCCAGTGCACGACGGCGTCGGCCCCCAGCTGGCGGAGCAGGCCGGAGACCCGCAGCCACAGCGGTGAGAAGCCGCGCACGAGGAAGAAGCCGTCATTGCCCTGCTTCTGGTAGAGCGGCATCAGGATGAGGCCGTCCGCCGGGCAGAGCACCGGCCCGCTGCGGTCGTCGGCGAGGATCTCGCCCTCGGCCACCGCCTGGAAGCTCTTGTAGTGCGGGCGCATCACGAACCCATCGGCCGCCGTGATGGCGTGCCGGTAGCGCACCTCGACGGCCCGCGGCAGGCCGCGCACGGCCTGTTCCAGCAGGCGTCCCAGGCGTTGCGGGCGGGCCACAGCGCCGCGCTCGAGCAAGCCGATCGCTTCGAGGGCGATCCACACCGCCGTCTCGGCATGGTCGATGGTCCGCTTGGCGTCGTGCTGGCCCCCCTCGAAGCCGAGGGTGATGTGGCCACGGTCGGAGAGGTAGCTGAGCAGCGTGCCCTCGAGCTCTTCTTCGATGCCCAGCACGACCGGTGCTTGCAGGCTCACCGCCCAGGCGCGGTTTTGCAGGTTGTCCGAGAGAACGACGAACGGTGCGCCCTCGCCCGAGGTCGAGTGCAGGTCGAGGACGAAGGTGGGGCCCTGGGAGCGCGCGAAGGCCGCTTCGAGCGCCTCGTCGAGCTCGAGCTGCTCGACGTCCTCCGCGCGTGCACTGTCGAGGGAGTGGCGGGAGCGCAGCAGCTGCAGGCGCTCCCGGGTCCAGGCCCGGTTGAGGTCGCGGTCGACGTAGCGGACCCCCCGCGAGAGGGCCTGGCGATTGCCCACCAGCGCCACCAGCTCGCCGGCGACGAGGTGCTCACGGCCGGCGAGGTCGGCGAGCACGCGCTCGAGGGCGGCGGGCCCACAGGGCTCGTTGCCGTGGATGGCACCGACCACCACCAGGGTGGGGCCGGGATGGGAGCCGACGATGCGGCCCAGCTCGCGAGGCGGATAGGGGGCGGGAGCGCTGCTCGGGGGTTGGGCTTCGAGGACGCTCACGGGAACGGCTCAGGCGGGAAACGGGCGGGAGATCACACAGGCGTTGATACCGCCGATGCCCATCGACATCTTACCAGCCAAGCCCATCGGCGCGCTGCAGGCGCGATCGAAGAGGAAGCGGCGGTGTACCCGGCCGATCTCCTGGTTGAGCTCGCTCTCGGCCAGCGGCGTGGGGAAGAGCCGGCCAGAGGCATAGCCGAGGTACTGGGCGGTGAGCTCCCAGCCGCCGGCGGCGCTCATGCCGTGCCCAAAGGTCCCCTTGCGGGCGGTGACCACCACCGACTCCGGCAGCACGCCGCGCAGGGTCTCCACCTCCAGGTAGTCGCCGGGCGTCGCCGTCGCATGGAGGTCCCAGGTACCCACCTCGGCCGGCTCCACCGCCGCCTGCGCCAGGGCCATACGGACGGCGGCGGTGGGCCCCTCCTTCGAGGGCGTGATGATGTGGTCGGCGTCGGCCGTCACCCCGACGGCGATGGGCTCCATCCCCAAGGGCTCGAAGCCGCGGGCCGTCATGTAGTCGTAGTCGCCGACGATCCAGGCGCACGCACCCCCGGCGACGTGGGTGCCACGCAGGCCGGAGAGCGGCTTCGAGACGGTGCCGTCCGCCGCCAGCACGCGGGCGTTGTAGAAGGCGCCCACGGTCAGCGGATGGGGCGGTCCGTCGGTGGCGCCGATCACCACCGCCTTCGCCTCGCCGCGGCGCAGCGTGTCCATCGCCAGCTTCAGCGTGACGCCGAAGGTCGAGCAGGCAGCCACCGGCGCGAAGGCCATGCCGGTGATCCGACCGAGCATCGAGATCTGCGAGGCCGGGGTGTTGGGGATGTTCCACAACAAGTTGGGCGAGATCGCCTTCCACGGCGGCTCGGGGGCACCCCAGCGCTGGCGCAGCCGCTGGTGCCGGCGCTGCTTCTCCTTGATCAACGATAGCTTGCCGGCCTCGACCTCACCCTCGACGACCAGCGCCTCGATCTCGCGATGCTCGGCGAGGAAGGCGTGGAGGCCCTCCGAGCGCGGCGCCCAGTAGGCCCACCAAGCTTCCTCCGCGCCGTCGCGCTCGGCCGCCGGCACTTCGTCGGGCGCCGGCGGTGCCCCGGTCGCCTGCTTCTCCTCGGCGGCGAGGGCGAGGAAGTCGGCCAGCGCCTGGTTGCGCTCCGGGTCGGCCCAGAAGCGGTTCCAGCCGCGCTGGGCCCGGTAGAGGTCCAGGCTCGCCGACTCGATCGTCGATAGGCTGCCGAGGCCGGTCCCAAAGTAGACGTGGGCCTGGCTGCCGAGGCGCTCGAGCTCCTCCTCGAGGCCGGGGTTCTGGCCCAGCGCCTGGATGAAGGCGCCGATCGCGAACAGCGACGAGGGGTCCATCTTCTCGGCCAGCTGCGGATAGCGGTTGGGGCGGAAGCGGGCGTCGATCCACGGCTTGTAGTCGGCGAAGGAGAACTCCGGCATGCCGACGAGGAAGTTGTCGGGCCCGAAGCCGTTGAAGGAGGACAGCCAGGACTCGGAGCTGGCGAGATTCGCCGCGAAGCGCTCCATGTTCGGCGAGCGGGGCGCAACGATCCCCCACCCGAAGATGGCAACTCGACCCACGCAGGAAACCTCCGGCCGCGACGACGACTGGCCCAGTTCCGCGCGATGTTACCCCATCCCAAGCCGCCGCCGGGGCGGCCCCTAGGGTAGGTCGACGGTGCCGGCCGGCGTCCACGGGCCACAGCGCAAGATCCGCCAGGCGGCGAGCGCGCTGCCCTTGAGCGCGCCGTATTTGGCGATCACGGCCTCGCCGTAGTGGCTGCAGGTGGGGGTGAAGCGGCAGCGCACGCCCATCCCGGGCATGAGAGGAGAGAGCGTGCGCTGGTAGAGGTGGATGCCCGCCAGCAGGGCCCGCGCCGACAGTTGCTCGGCGGGTGGGCGGTAGAAGTCGACGGCGAGGGCGACGACGAGGAGGAGCAGTACCCGCCGCAGCCAGCGCATCGCGCGGCGCGGCGGGTGAGCCGAGGCCTCCGGGGCAGGGCTGGCAGTCCGCGTGATCACGGCCGGCCGCTGGCAGCGCGGCCAGGGTGGGGACGGCAGGCCCTCCACCGCTGGCCGCGGGGCCCGCGAAGGATCAGAAGCGGTCGGCGTACTGGCTCACGCCCGGCACCAGCAGGCGTTGGCCGTTGATGCCCTTGACGATGGCCATGATATGGAAGATGAACACTGCCAAGACGAGGATCGGGTAGGCCAGCAGGGTCACGCAGCCGAGAACGGGGATCTGGCCGATGATCATCATCATGATCCCGACCACCGTGAAGAGGACGATCTCCGCCACCAGCAGCACGATGCCGTGCTTGGCGTGCCACTGAACCTCCTGGTCCTCCTTCTCGACGAGGAGGGGGATCAGGGCCAGCAGCCCCAGATACGACAGCGCGATCATCACGCCGCGGTTCTCGCTGACCTTGCCACCGCCGGGCGGCGGGGGCGGCGGGCTACCACCGATGGGGGGCGGCGGGGGGAAGTTCGGGTCGCTCACTCTGGTACCCTCCTTTGGGTTCCGAAACGACCAGCCGGCAGGCCGGAACTGGCCGACGAAGCGTGCACTGGGGCTCTTATGCCCGGCAGTCTATACAAGGGGCCGGGTACCGACAAGCGCGCTCAGGTGGGCCCGAAGGCCTCGGCGACGATCCCGAGGTCGGCGAGCGCGGCGTCGAGCCCGGCACGGTGAGACTGGCGGACGGCCAGCTCGAAGGTTACGGCCTCGCCGTAACGCTCGCCGAGGAGCTCGACCTCGGGGGGGTGCACCAGGCGCTTGACGGCCCCCACTCTCTCGTAGGGCACGGCGAGGCGCAGGTGGTCGAGGGGGTGCCGTTCGCTGGTCGGCAGCATGGCGAGGGCCTCGCGCAGCGCACCGGCATAGGCCCTCGCGAGGCCGCCCTTGCCGAGCTTGGTGCCCCCAAACCACCGCACCACCACCCCCAGCACATCCGAGACCTCGGCGCCGCGCAGCACCCGCAGCATGGGGGCACCGGCGGTGCCGGCCGGCTCGCCGTCGTCGTTGCTGCGCTCGTCGAGCGATGCTGGCGCGCCGACCTGGCCCAGGCGCCAGGCCCAGCAGTGGTGAGTGGCGTCAGGGAAGTGCGCACGCACCGCGGCCAGCTCGCGCAGTGCTTCCTCGCGATGGGCGACCGGGATGAGCAGGGCCAGGAAGCGCGAGCCCTTTTCCCGCAGCTCGGCCGAGGCGCGCTCGGCGGCGACGCGATACGGCGGCGCTGGCGGCTCGGCGGGCACCGGCTGGCCGCGCTCAGCGAGCGACGCGCTCGTAGAGGTCCTGGTACTGGCGCACGACGTGGTCCTGGTCGAAGCGCTCGACGACCCGTTGCCGCGCCAGCTCGCCGAAGCGGCGATGGCGGTCGGGATCGGTGAGGAGCTCGAGCGCGGCCGCCGCCATGCCGGCGACGTCCCCCACGGGTAGCAGGAAACCCGTCTCGCCGTGGTCCACCACCTCGGGGAGCCCACCTGCCCGGGCCCCGATCACCGGTACCTCGCAGGCCAGCGCCTCGAGGGCGGCGAGGCCGAAGGACTCGGCGTCGGACGGCAACAGGAAGAGGTCGGCGCCGATCAGCACCTCTTCGACCAAGGGCAGGTTGCCGATGAAGACGATGCGGTCGCAAGTGCCGAGCTCGCGGCAGCGCTGCTCGACCTTGGCGCGGTCCGGTCCATCCCCCACCAGCAGCAGGCGGGCCGGCAGCTCGCGGCGCACGCGGTCGAAGGTCTCGATCACGTCGAGCACCCGCTTGACCGGCCGGAAGTTGGAGATGTGGACGAGGACCTTCTCCCCCGGCTTCGCCCAGCGATGGGCGCAGGGGCCGCCCACGGCCCGCTCGAAGCGACCGGGGTCGATGAAGTTCGGGATCACCTCGATCGGCATCCCAACCCCGAAGGTCTCGTAGGTCTTGGTGCGCAGCCAGTCGGAGACCGCCGACACCGCGTCGCTCTCGACGATGCCGTAGCGCGTGGTTTCGAGGTAGGACGGATCGTTGCCGACCAGGGTGATGTCGGTGCCGTGGAGGGTCGTCACCACCGGCATGGGTTGTGGCGTGAGGATCTGCCGGGCGAGGACGGCCGAGACGGCGTTGGGCACCGCGTAATGCACGTGCAGCACGTCCAGCCGCTCGTTGCGCGCCACCTCGACCATCTTGGTGGCGAGCGCCTGCGAGTAGGGCGGGTAGTCGAAGAGCGGGTACCGGGGCACGACCACCTCGTGGTAGTGCAGGTTCGAGAACAGCTGCGGATAGAGCTGCGCCTCGATCGACGACGGGTTGCCCCACAGCCCGGCGAGGCGCGACGGCAGCGCGTAGCTCAGGATGTGGACCTGGTGCTCGGCGGCGGCGAGGGCCATGGCGAGCTCCGTGGCCACCACGCCCGAACCGCCGAAGGTCGGGTAGCAGCTGATGCCGATCCTCATCGCACTCCTCCCGGGAGAACGGCGAGGGGGTCAGCCACCGCGAGCGGCAGCCGGCTCCAGAAGGGCTCGCCGAAGGTGGCGCCGATCATCTCGCCGAAGTGCCGCGCGCGGCCCTCGACGGCCAGCCGGAACTCGGCCGTCGCCACCTTGGTCACCGGTTCGTCGCGGCGCTCGCCCGGCTGGTGGAGCTGGCTGCGGTAGGCGGCGAGGGCGGCGAGCTTCGCCGGCCAGCCGGCGGTGGCGTCGACGACGAAGCGGGGCTCGAAGGGGTCGTGCTGCATGTAGGCGAAGAGCGCCGCCGGCCGGTGCGGCTCGCCCTCGCCGCGGCGGCGCAGGCCGGCGTAGAAGCAGGCGGCCTCGACCAGGCGGTGGGCTCGACCGTGGTCGGGGTGGCGGTCGGCCGGGGTCGGTGCCAGGACGAGCTCCGGGCGATGCCGGCGCAGAACGCCGATCAGCGCCTCCTCCTCGGCCTCGCCGCTGCGCAGGCGGCCGTCGCCGCAGTCGAGGAAGTCGAGGCTCGCCGCCCCCAACGCCGCCGCCGCGGCCTCGGCCTCGGCCAGCCGCTCCGCTGCCGTGCCACGGGTCCCCGCCTCACCGCGCGTCAGATGCAGCAGGCCCACTCGCCGCCCCTGGGCCGCGAGCTGAGCGAGGGTCGCGCCACAGCCGAGCTCCACGTCGTCCGGGTGGGCACCGATGGCGAGCACGTCGAGGGTCATGGCGTCTCCTGGAATCCCCCTCACACCCGCACCACCTGCAGGCGGCGGGGGTCGAGGGCCATCTGCTCCCAGATGGCGTCGACGACCTCCAGACCGTAGCGGGCGGGGTAGTGAGCGGTGGTGACAATGCGCTCCTGCAGCTTGCCGCCGGGAAAGAGGTGCGCCCGCAGCTGCTCGAGGCGACGGCGCGCCGTCTCGTCGGCGCGGGCGGCGGCGGCGGTGAGCTTCTCGTTGAAGGTGGTGAGCGCCCGCTCGATGGCCTCGCGGGTCTTGCGGTAGGGGGTCTCGAGGCCGGGGTCGATGGCGAGCGCCTGCTCGCGCAGCGCCGCCAGCCGGCGCTCGAGCTCGGCCCCGAGATCGTCCGTCGTCACCAGGCCCTGGCGGGCGGCGAGGCGACGGTCGACCTCGGCGGGGTCTCCCAGCAGGTGGGCCAGCTCCAGCCCGAGCTGGGAGAGCCAGGTGAGGTGGCGCTCCTCGACGATCGCGACCTGCGGCCGCAAGGTGGTCCACGGCGCCGTGATCCCCAGCAGCGGGTACGCCGCCGCCACCTGCGCCATGTAGGCGATCTCACCCGGACCCATGACCTGCAACGTGGTACCGAGGACGGCGTCCTGGATCGCCGGTCGGGCGAGCACACCCGGGCTCACCACCAGCGGGTTGTCCTCCACCAGGGCGAGCAGGTCGGCGACCGGCCGCTCGCGCCCGTCACCACCGCGCAGGGTCCAGGCCTCCTCTCCCCGCCACTCGATCCGTCGCCGCGCCCCGGCGTCGAGGGCGAAAAGGGGCGAGAGGCCGGGCTGCGGTGCCACCTGCAACGCGAATCCCCGCGCCTCGATGCGGCTGTCGGCGGCCCGGTAGGCCGCCTCCAGGGCGGCGCGCTCGCGGATGAGGCGCAGCAGGTGAGGCCTCTCGGCGGCTTTGAGCTCGGGGAGCTGCGCGTCGAGGAAGAGGGGCGAGCGCGCCCCCAGCAGGTGCACCATCAGGCGAGGGAACGCCTCGCCGAAGCGGGCGCTCGGCCGGTACCAGCTGGCCACCTGCTGCCAGAAAGCGGTGTTGCTCGGCCCGTTGGGCAGCTCGCTGAAGCGGGCGAGCGCCGCCTCGACCCCGGGGCCGAAGCTGCGCGCCCCCACTGGCAGCAGGGGCGACGGGTCGGGACCGAGGTCACAGCTCGCGAGCTCGCCCGGCGTGGGCACCGCGGCGGTCGAGACCTCGGCCCAGTCGTGGTCCTCCGTCGCCACCCAGAAGACGGCGACGGCGCTCTCGCCGGCCGCCTCGATGGCCGCCGCCCAACGGGCCGCGGCGATCGCCTTCGAGAGGGTGAGCAGGGGGCCGCCGAAGAGGCCCGGCTGTTGGCCGGTGACCACCACGCGAGTGTGCGGGTCGGCCAGCTTGGCCGCCAGCTCATCCGCTGCTGGATGGCCGTAGGCCCGGTTGGCGGCGGCGAGGCCGGCGGCCAGCGCACGCCGTTCGACGGCGGGCGGCGGGCCGCTCGGCAGCGTGCCCGGGGGCAGGTGGCGCAGCGGCGCCAGCAGGTCGGTGTGCCGGCCGTCGAGGAAGGCTGCCGGCAGGGCACGCAGGCGGCCCAGAGCGACGAGGTCGAGGTCGCCGAAGGGCGGCGACGGGGTCTGCGGGTCGTTCATCGCAAGCTCAGGTCTTTCTCGCCAGCAGGATCATCCGCTCGCTGTCCGCCGAGTAGGTCTCGCCGTCGAAGGCGCCGTAGGCAGCCTCCAGCTCGAAGCCGGCCCAGCCGAGCCCGTTTCGCGCCTCGTCGAGGCGGTAGGCCCGCACGCTTTCGAGGTAGCTGCGCGCCGGTTCGCCGGCGCGGCCCACCCGGATGCGTTTGTTGATGCGCTGGGTCGCCGGGTCGTACCAGCGCTCGAGCTCCACCTCGCGACCGGAGACCACCTTGCTCTCGCGCGGCTTGAGGCCGCGGATCGCTGGTTCCGGGTTGAGCAGATCGAGGAGAAACCAGCCGCCGGGGGCCAGCACCCGCGCCACCTCTTGGAGGACGAGGAAGTTCTCCCGCTCGCTCTCGAAGTAGCCGAAGGAGGTGAAGAAGTTGAGCACCCAGCCGAAGCTCGCGAGCCGGAACGGCAAGCGTCGCATGTCGCCGCAAGCCCGCCGGCTGCCGGCGCGGTGGGCGAGCAAGGTGAGCGAGAGGTCGATGCCCACGGCGACGTGGCCGCGGGCGGTGAGCGCGTCGGAGTGCCGGCCGGCCCCGCAGGCGAGATCGAGGACCGGCGCCGGCACCGGCGCCGGCAGCCTCTCCACGACGAAGCCCACCTGGTGCTCTGCCTCGTCGCGGTCGCGGTGGGCGTAGAGGTCGAGATAGTCCTCGCCGAACCACTCGCGGTACCAGGTCACGGTGGCGGATGATAGCGCGCCCGCCGCGGCACCCGGTGCGCAGGCGGGCGCCGTGGCCGCGAGCCGCGCTATCCTCTGGCGCCATGACGAGAAGGCAGGTCCTCCTCGGCTGCTTTGCGGCCGGCTTCGCCGCCCACTGCCTGGCGGCCACCGCCGTCTGGCGGGGCTGGGCCCACGGCACGCGCGGGGTCTGGCTCGTTTGGATGGACTTTCCGCTCTCTCTGCTGTGGCTTTCCGCTCGCGGGCCGGCGCTCTTCGCCTGGACCCTCCTCGGCGGCGGCCTGTGGTGGGGCCTGCTCACCGCCGGGCTCGCCTGGCTCACCGGCCGGTTGCTCTCCGGCCGCCGGGGCTGAGGGACCGCCGGATGCTCACGCTCGGCTCGCTCGCCATCGACCCGCCGCTCGTCCTCGCCCCGATGGCCGGGGTCACCGACCGCGACTTCCGGCTGATCCTGCGCCGGATCGGCGGCGTCGGCCTCCTGACCATGGAGTTCGTCTCTGCCAGGGGCCTGGTCCGCGGCGACCGCGGGGCACACGGGGTGATGGTCTTCAGCGCCGAGGAACGCCCGCTCGCCATCCAGATCTACGGCTCCGACGCTGACACCATGGCTGCCGCGGCCGGCCTGGTCGAGGCCGCGGGCGCCGACGTCTGCGACATCAACATGGGCTGCCCGGCCAACAAGGTGCTGGCCGGCTGCGCCGGCGCCGCTCTGATGGGCGACCTGCGGCGAGCCCGCGAGATCATCACGCGGGTGCGGCGGGCCACCCGCCTGCCGCTCACCGTCAAGTTCCGCCTCGGCCTCGACGAGCCCCGTCGCAACTACCTGGAGCTCGGCCGGCTCTGCGAGGCCGAGGGCGTCGACGCCGTCACCCTGCATGGCCGCACGGCGCGGCAGATGTTCCGCGGCGAGGCCGCCTGGGAACCGATTGCCCGCCTCAAGGCGGCGCTCGCGATCCCGGTGATCGGCAATGGGGACGTCGAGAGCCCCGAGGACGCTGTCGCCCTGCTGCGCCAGACGGGTTGCGACGGGGTGATGATCGGGCGGGCCGCCACGCGGGACCCTTGGATCTTCCGGCGGATCGCCGCCCGGCTCGCCGGTAGCGCCTTCCAGGCGCCCACCCTCGCCGAGCGCTGCCAGCTGATCGCCGACCACTTCGCGACGGTGGTCGCTCGCGACGAGGAGGGCGAGGCCCTGCACAAGCTGCGCGTCTTCACCCGCTGGTACAGCCTCGGCCTGCCCGACGGCGCCCGCCTGCGCCAGCAGATGCAGCAGCTACCGACCACCGGGGCCTTCCTCGCTGCCGTCGACGGCTACTTCGCCGACCTCCTCGCCCGGGAGGCGGCTTGAGCAGCGAGACCCTGGTGGGCCGCACCTACGGTCGCGTTCTCGCGGCCGGCGACGCCGAGGCGAGGGCGGCCCTCGGCCGCGCCGCCGAGCAATGGGGGGCCGAGTGGCTGCCGGCCGAAGGCACGCTCCACCTGCCGCTCTCGGCCGGGCTGCGGGCGGGCTTCGTCAGCTGCCAGACCCGCCTGGCGGCGGCTGGCGCGGCGACCGAGGTCACTCTCACGGTGGGCGCCGAGCGCTGGTTTCTCCGCCGCAACGCCGTCGCCGTGCTGGTGATCGGCGCTCTCGGCGGCGGCGCGGCCCTGCTCTGGCCGCTCTGGCCCGGCCTCACCCCGCTCGCGCCCTTGGGCGCCGTCCTGGTACTCACCGCCTGGTTCCTGGTGATCTCACGGCTGACCACCAACACGCCGGACGACTTCCTGCGCTTGGTGGACGACGAGTTGGCCGGCGACGGCGGGGCGGACTGAGCACGGAATATCGCCCCGCCCCGGCGGGTTCTGGTGAACGGTTCTTTGGCAATCGAAGGGCGACAGGACGACCAAGGGGGCGTACCGGTTTCGACGGGGAGCTGGCGAGCGGGGGGTTGCGTGCCGAGCTCGGGCTCGTAAAAGCCGAAACAACACAACTGCCAACGACAACTTGGCTCTCGCGGCCTAACTAAGGGCTGCGACGTGCTGCCGGAGAGGCTGATCCGCCACTCCCCGGCAGCGCGCTACTCGAGGCGGATCAAGGGCCCGGATGGCTCCGCGACGGGTTCCGAGATCAAAGCGAAGCTGGCCAATGCACTGGGTGCCTTCTTCCCCGGAGCGGCGGCGAGACCCAAAGAAGAAGGCTACGCACGTAGAGATCTTCCGTAAGCGTTTCTCGGACGTGGGTTCAATTCCCACCGCCTCCACCACCCACCGCCCGTTCGATGCTCCCCTCGTAGGGAGGGGCCAAGACTCCCACCTCGGTGATGATGCCGGCGATCAGCTCGTGCGGCGTCACGTCGAAAGCGAAGTTCAAGGCGCGGGTGCCCGCCGGCGCCACCTCCACCCCGAAGACCTCGGTGACCTCGCGGTCGGCGCGCACCTCGATCTCGATCTCTGCCCCGGTCGCCGTCTGCGGGTCGATGGTCGACAGCGGCGCCGCGACGTAGAACGGCACGCCATGCCGCGCCGCGAGCACCGCCAGGGTGTAGGTGCCGATCTTGTTCGCCGTGTCGCCGTTGGCCGCGATGCGGTCCGCTCCCACCACGGCGCGATCGACCAGCCCGCGGGCCATCAGCGCACCGACCGACGAGTCCGTCACCAGCTGGAAGGGGATCCCCAGGCGCTGGAGCTCCCAGGTGGTGAGGCGCGCCCCCTGGAGCAGCGGGCGGGTCTCGTCGACCCAGACGTGGCTCACCCCGCCGCGGCCGTGCGAGGTCTGGATCACGCCCAGAGCGGTGCCGATGCCGGCGGTGGCGAGCGCCCCGGTGTTGCAGTGGGTGATCACCCGGTCACCGGGCTGGAAGAGGGCGGCGCCATGCTCGCCGATCGCCCGGTTGGTCGCCACGTCGGCGGCGTGGAGCTCCTCGGCCCAGCGCAGCATCACCGCCACCGCCTCCTCGCGGCTGCCGCCGGCGAGGGGCGCGAAGACCTCACGGCCACGATCGAGGGCCCAGCGCAGGTTGACGGCGGTCGGCCGTGTCGAGCCCAAGAGGTCGGAAACCGCGGCAAAACGCTCGGCGAGGCTTATTCCCGCCGGCGTCGTCGCCAACCCCACGACCAAGCCGAAGGCGGCGGCGACGCCGATCGCCGGCGCCCCACGCACCGCCAGGCGACGGATCGCCTCGGCCACGGCCTCGGGCTCGCGGCAGGCGAGCCAGACCTCCTCGCGGGGCAGGCGGGTCTGGTCGAGCAGCTGCAGCGTTGCGTCCTTCCAGGCGATTGGGCTGAAACTTTCCATGACGGCGCGATCTTACGACGAGGGTGCGTGCGCAGCCGCGGAGGGGGACAGGCGGGCTGCTACAATCCGCGCCCATCTCGCCACCGTCGGCGCAGCGGCCCGCGCCCCCGAGGCAAGGCACTCACTCTCTGTCCAGGAGTCATCCCGTGAAAGGCGACGCCAGCCAGCTGGGTTTTGCCACCCGCGCCATCCACGCCGGGCAGGTCCCCGACCCGTCCACCGGGGCCGTCGCGGTCCCCATCTACCAGACCTCGACCTACGTCCACGAGCGGGTGGGCGAGAACAAGGGCTACGACTACGCTCGCGGCCAGAACCCCACCCGCCAGGCCCTCGAACGCAACCTCGCCTCACTCGAGGGCGGCGTGGCGGGTCACGCTTTCGCCTCCGGGATGGCCGCAATCTCGGCGGTGGTGAGCGCTGTGCGCAGCGGCGAGCGCGTGGTGGTCTCCCGCACCGTCTACGGCGGCACATTCCGCTACTTCACCCAAGTGCTCGACCGCACGGAGATCGAGTTCGTCTGGGTGGACACCACGGACCTCGCTGCCGTCGAGGCAGCCCTCGCACCGGGCGCTCGGCTGCTCTACGTCGAGACCCCGACCAACCCGCTGATCGAGGTCACCGACCTCGCCGCCTGTGCCCAGCTGGCGCACGCCCACGGTGCCCAGCTGGTGGTCGACAACACCTTCATGAGCCCCTACTTCCAGCGCCCGCTGGAGCTCGGCGCCGACATCGTGCTGCACTCGGCCACCAAGTACCTCGGCGGCCACAGCGATTGCCTGGCCGGGATCACCGTCGCCAAGAGCCAGGCCGATGCGGACTGGCTCGGCTTCGTGCAGAAGTCGGCCGGCGCCATCCTCGGCCCCCTGGACAGCTTCCTGGTGCTGCGGGGGATCAAGACCCTGGCCGTGCGCATGGATCGCCACGAGGAGAACGCGCGGGCGATCGCCCGCTTCCTCGTCGAGCACCCGAAGGTCCAGCGGGTCTTCTACCCCGGCCTCGTCGACCATCCGGGCCACGAGGTCCAGAAGCGGCAGGCGGGCGGCTTCGGCGGCATGATCGCTCTCGAGCTGGGCAGCCTCACGGCGGCGCGGAGCTTCCTCGACGCGCTACAAGTGGTGAGCCTCGCCGAGAGCCTCGGCGGCGTCGAGAGCCTCGCCTCGCACCCCGCCTTGATGACCCACGCCTCGGTGCCGGCCGCTCGGCGCGCCGAGCAGGGCATCACCGACGGCCTGGTGCGCATTTCCGTGGGGATCGAGGACCTGGACGACCTGCTGACCGACCTCGATCGCGCCCTCGCCGCGATCTGATCGCCAGGGGCGAAAGACCTTTCGCCCCTACGGCCCCGGCATCGCCGGTGGAGCTTTTTTCTGTGGTCGGGTGGCCCTACTCGTAGGCGAGGTCGTCCTCGTCGTCGTCCTCTTCATCGTCGAACTCGGCGTCCTTGTCGACCGAGTCGGCGATCCAGGCGACGAAACGCGGGTCCCCCTTGGGGACGCTCACGGCGAGGATCTCGGGGAGCTCGTAGTTGTGCAGCTCGCGGATGGTCTCCGCCACCGCCTCGAACTCCGTGTCCTGGGTCTTGATGATCAGCATGAACTCGTCGTCCTTGCAGATCTTGCCCTGCCAGCGGTAGATCGAGCGGACGCCGGGCAGGATGTTGACGCAGGCGGCCTGGCGGCGGGCGACGAGCTCGCGCGCGATGAGATTGGCCTGGTTCTCCGTACCGACGGTGGTCACCACGGCGATCACGCGCATCGGTCGACGTTACTCCAAGGCGTCGCGGGCCGTCAACGCCGCGAGGAGAGCGCCGCTCTCGGCCCCCGGTGCGGCGATCGGGAGCGCGCGAGGCGCTCCCGACGGGCCCTCAGGGCCGCCGCCAGAGCTCGTTCTCGGGTTCGTAGACGAGGATCCGCACGCGCCCGCTCGCCCCGAGCACGCGCACGGCCGCGAGGCTGGAGCGATGGTCTGTCAGGTAGACCGTCCCCGGCGTGGCGCCGCCGAGGGAGCTCACGGCCGCGATGTCGGAGTTGTTGAAGCGAATCGGATCGTCGAGTCGGTCGAGGCGCCGACGAGGGCTGCCGGGATCGCGCGGCGCGGGTGGCGCGAGGATACCGAAGCCGACCCCGGGGCCCAGGTGATCGAGGCGGTGCGGCGGCCCCATCACCGGGTCGATGCCTGCCGCGATGTCGTCGTTGCGCACGCCGTCACCGTCGGCGTCGCGGTAGAGGGTGTAGCTCACGGTGCCGTCCTCGGCGGTAACGAACTTCGCCCCCACGTTGAGGCCGTCCCGCATCGCCGTCGCCCGTGCCAGGCGGAAGACGCCGGCCACCTCGTAGGCGGCGAGGGTCACCCGGTCACGGGCGCTCGCCCGCAGGAGGTCCGGGAGGCCGAGTGCCGCGAAGAGCCCGATCATCGCCAGGGCGACGACCAGTTCGATGAGCTGAAATCCTGCCTGCTTGTGCATCGTGCACCGTCCTTGACGAAGGGAGGGGTCCGGCTTTCAAGGGGGGAAGGGGCGGGGCAGCACGCCCCGCCCCCAAGATTGCTCGACGACCTACTCCTCGCTCGGCGCTGCGGCCTGCTGGCTGCGCGGCGAGCGGACCTTCTCCTTGAGCGTGGTGGGGCCGCTGACGGTCACGTAGGGCTCGATCAGCGCCAGCGTCTTCTCGCCGATGCCACGGACCAGCAGCAGCTCGTCGACCTTCTTGAAGTTGCCGTTCTTTTCGCGGTGCTCGACGATCCGCGAGGCGACCGCCGGCCCCACCCGCGGCAGCAGCGCGAGCTCGCTCGCCGAGGCGGTGTTGAGGTTGACGACTCCCTTGCTCTCGGCGGCGAAGCCGGGCACGGCGAGGAGGGCGAGAGCGACGACGACGAAGGCGGCAGCGAAGCGACGGGTACGGTTCATGGTGTTCTCCTTGTTCGATCTGGCAGTCGGGGACTGCGGTTTGGTTTGGGCTTGCTTCTCGCCGGCACCAGGCATCGCTGGCCGGCGTCTTGTCTGTTCGGTGATGGGGCCCCCTTGCGGGGCCCCGGTTCCTTACCGTCTGGATTTGCTCTTGGCTTTCTCTGGCCTCCCACCTCCTTTCTCCGGTCAGTGGCTGGCCAGGACGTAGATCAAGCCCGCTGCCAGGTCGTGCCAGGCTGCGCAAGTAACTGAAAAAAGAGCAGTTGTTCGATTTGGCTAGAGGCCGTGGCAGCGGTCGGGCCGCAAGCGAGCTTGCGGCGACCGGGCTCGCGCCAGGGCGCGGCGACGGTCAACGCCCGTGGCAGCGAGCTCACGTGGGGAGCGCAGAGGATTGTGACGGGGGCAAAATGCTCTGCGGCTACCGGGGGCGGGTAGCGCGGAGGCCGGGGCGGTGGCGGTCGGGGGCGGCTTCGGTTAGATTTGGCCGGCGATGACCCAGTCCAGCACGAGGCCCCACTCCAAGTTCCGCGAGTACGCCGAGGCGATCCTCATCGCGGTGCTCTTCTTGAAGTTTGCCAACACCTTCGTCTTGCAGACCTTCTTCATCCCCAGCGGCTCGATGGAAGACACGCTGCTGATCGGCGATCACCTGTTCGTGAACCGCTTCATCTACGCCACTGAAGGGCCGCTGACGGGTGCGAGCTTCCTGCCTTCGCGGACCGTCCAGCGGGGCGACATCGTGATCTTCCGCTCGGTCGAAGACCCGAGCGTCGACCTCGTCAAGCGCTGCGTCGGCTTGCCGGGTGACCAGCTCAAGATGGTGGCGAAGCAGCTCTACGTCAACGGCCAACGGGTCGAAGACTCGAGCTACGCCCTGCACAAGGAGGCCGGCGCCTTCGCCGCCGATCCGCGCACCCGCGCCTACGTGCAGAAGCGGGACAACTTCGACAGTTTCGTGGTGCCGCCCGACCATTACTTTTGCCTCGGCGACAACCGCGACAACTCCCACGACTCACGCTTTTGGGGTCCGCTTCCTGCCGAGAACGTGCGCGGGCGGGCACTGCTGATCTACTGGTCGAACGGCGGCGAGACGCCCGACGGCAAGTGGCGCGGCATCGGCAACACCCTGGCTCACCTTGCCAAGACTGCGCTCGGCTTCTTTTCCAACACCCGTTGGGAGCGCACCCTTGACCTCATCCGCTGATGGCGGCGGTGCCGGCGCCAGGCGTTGGCTCGCCAACGCCTGTGGCCTCACTCGCGAGCTGGGCGAGGCCTTCCTCATCGCCGTGCTCTTCGCCCTCTTCGTCCGTACCTTCGTCTTCCAGGCCTTCCGCATCCCCTCGAGCTCGATGGAGCAGAACCTCCTGGTGGGCGACCACATCCTGGTCAACAAGTTCGTCTACTCGCCCGGCGCCACGGCGGTCGAGCGGTTGCTCCTGCCGGAACGACGGGTCGAGCGCGGCGACGTGGTCGTCTTCCGCTTTCCCCGCGACCCCAGCCGCGACTTCATCAAGCGCTGCCTGGGACTGCCGGGAGATGTCGTCGAGCTGCGCGACAAGCACCTGTTGATCAACGGCCGGCCCCTGGCGGAGAGCGCCTACGCCTACTTCGCCGAGGACCACAGCCCTCGCGCGCCGGGCTATCAGCCCCGCGGGCTCGTGCCGCGGGACAACATGGGCCCGCTCACGGTGCCGCCGGGCGAGTATTTCTGCCTCGGCGACAACCGCGACCTCTCGAACGACTCGCGGTTCTGGGGCACGGTGCCGGCCCGTTTCGTCAAGGGCCGCGCGCTGCTGATCTACTGGTCGTCGGTCGAGACCGCCGCGTCAGACCTGCCTGCACCGCCAGCAGCCGGCCTCTGGGCACGCCTGCGACGCCTGCTCGCCGCCACTCGCTGGGAACGCTGCCTGCGCGTCGTGCGCTGAGCCTGGTCCCGGGCGGAACGCCCTGGGCTGGTACACTACGCCGAGCCTTCGAAGGGGGTCCGCATGAAGAGCCGAGAGCGCGGTGACAGCAACCTTGGGTGCATCGTCTGGCTGCTCGTCCTGGTATTGGTCGGGATGGTGCTGTGGAAGGTGATCCCGGTGAAGATCCACAACGCCGAGCTCTACGACTACATGGTCGAGCTCACCAAGTTCGCTGGCAACTCCCACGTCGAGGACATCAAGAAGAAGATCCTGCTGAAGGCCCGGGAGCTCGAGCTGCCCGTCACCGACAAGCAGGTCGTCATCGAGAAGACCCGCGAGAAGATCCGCATCCGCTGCTTCTACACGGTTCCCGTCGAGCTGCCCGGATACACCTGGGAGATGGAGGTCGACCACGACATCGATCGGCCCATCTTCTACCTCTAGAGCCGCGGCGAGCGGCACGGCCCGCTGCCCGCGGTGAGGCCGCGGTCACGATCGCATGGACGCTGAGGGCGCGGTGCATCACGTGGAGGAGTCAGCGCCGCCCGCGGGCGGCGCGGCGACCGCCAGTGGGCGCCGCGCCGGGAGCCGGCGCGAATGGGCCCACCGGCTGGGCGTCGCGACACTGCTCGTCGAGGCCTTCCCTGGCTTCCTCCTCGGCACCCTCTTCGCGCAGCTACTCTTCTTCCTCAACCCCCACCTCCGGTTCGATCTACCGGTGATCGGCCGCGCCGTCGCTGCCTATGGTGCGACGGGAGCCGTGGCGAGCTTTGCTTTGCTGCGGTTGATGAGCCGCGGCCGGCGGCGGCGAGCCTGGCGGCAGGTACCATGGGCGATCACCCTGGCCCTCTGCGCTGCCGCCGTGCTCGGCTGGGTCCTGCCGTCCTACTACGCCTTCTATCTCCAGCCGGCGATGAACCGGCGGCTGATCAAGGCGGCGGTGTGGCTTTCGGCGACGGGCCTCGTCTGCTTCTACACGGCGCTGTTGCACTCGTTGTCGCGCCGCCGCTACGGCATCCGCAGCCGGCTGGGCTTCGTGCTCTGTACGGCAGCGGCGATCGCTGCGATGGCGGAGCGACGCGGCGCCTATCCCACGCCGACGCCACCGGCGGGCCGGCCGGCTCAGCTCGAAGAGAGGGCGCGCCCCCCCCTCCTCTTCGTGGGGATTGACAGCGCGACGCTGAGCGCCGTGCTGCCGTTGGCTGAGCAAGGGCGCCTCCCCTTCTTCGCCCACCTCCTCGAAAACGGCGCCCACGGCCACTTGAGCTCGCTCGAGCCCTTCCGTTCGGGTTCCCTGTGGGCGACGCTCGCCACCGGCAAGCTACCGTACAAGCACGGCATCGTCGGTCGCTGGGCCTTCGCACCGTTTTCTCTGCCTTCTGGGGCGGAGCTCAAGCTGCTGCCACCCTTCCAGCCCTTCCGTGGCTGGGCCAAGCTGGGGGCCGGAGGCCGGCACCTGGACGCCGGTGACCTCACCGCACTACCCCTCTGGCGGATCCTCGCCCGGGTGGGCCTGCGCACCAGCGTCGTGGGCTGGCCGGGCTCGAGCCCCGTGCAGGTGGAGCCGGCGGCGATGGTGAGCGACGACTTCTTTGCGCGGCCCGAGGGGCGGGGGGCGATCTGGCCCACGGAGCTTCGCGAGCCGGCGCTCGCCTTGGCACGGGTGGCGCAGGAAGCCCCGCTCTTCGCCGCGGGAACGCTCGAGGGCGTCGCGCCGGGCCTGCTTGCCCAGGCCGGGATCGCCGATCGCTGGCGCCTCGAGGTGGCGGAGAAGCTCGCCGTCGAGGGTTGGGGCGAGGGCGCTCTCTTCGTCACCTTGCCCGGGCTTCGCGACGTCTCGGCGGCGGCCTTCGGCGGCTACTACGCCGCGCAGCTCGAGGGGGTCCGCAGCCCGAGCGTGCTCGCCGCGGAGCAGGCCGTCGAGACTTACTACGCTCTCCTGGATCGCTTCCTCGCCGAGCTCTGGCAGCTGAGCGGCGAGCGTGGTCTGCTGGTGGTGGCGTCGGCCTACGGAGCCGAGCCGCCGCGCGGCTGGCAGTGGTTCAAGGCCCAGTTCTCCGGCCGGCGGGCCCTCGAAGGCGACTTCTCAAAGGCGCCAGCGGGGTTGCTGCTGATGTACGGAGAGAGCGTGCGCCCTGGCGTGCGGCTCGAGGATGGCGAGCTGGTCGATGTCGTCCCGACCCTGCTCTACGCCTTGCGCTTGCCGATCGCCAACGATCTGGACGGCAAGGTCCTGCGCCATGCCTTCGACCCGGCCGTCCTCGCCCGCCACCCCCTCACCTTCCTGCCCTCCTACGAGCCGGCGGGCAGCGGGGCGCCACCCTAGCCCGCCCTGCCGGCCTTGCCGCCGCGCGGCTTCTCCTGCGGCTCGGCGCTCGCCAGCGCCGCGTCGCTCGGCGCCGTGGCAGGCGCGGCCGGAACACTGTTCGAGTCCATCCCGCAGCGTCCTTCGAAGAGCGCTCCATCTTCGATCACCAGGGTGGGGGTCCGCAGCTCGGCGTAGACCTTGCCGCCGGGAGCGAGGTGGACCTTGCGCTCGGCGGCGATGGTGCCGCGCACCGTTCCGGCGACAAAAATCTCGCCAACGCGGATCTCGCCATCGACCTCGCCATGCTCGCCGACGACGAGGTTGCCGCTCGACGAGATCGTGCCCGTGATCTTGCCCTCGACGCGGAAGGTGGTCTCGAAGCGCAGCTCTCCCTGCAGATGGCTGCCACGATCGAGAAAGCCATTGAGCTCGTTGCCCGCGCCATCGGATCGGAATTTCATCAGCTACTCACCTCGGTCCAGCAGGAGATCGTAGAGGCGCATCAGCTCCTCTTCCGAGTGGAAACGGATTCGGACCTCGCCGCCGCGGCCGCGGCGGCGGATCTCGACACGAGTCATCAAACGCTGCGTGAGCCTCTCCTCGGCCGCCACCGTGTGCACGTCCTTCGCCGGCTTGGGGCGGGCCGGGGCAGCCTCGGCAACCAGGGCCTCGGCGTCCGAAAGGGCCGTCATCTGCTCGAGATCGCGCGCGGAAAGGCCCTCGCGGACGGCGCGCTCGGCGAGCTCTACCTGGGCCTGCGGCTGCTCGAGAGCAAGGAGGGGTCGCGCCTGGCCAGCGGTGAGCCGGCCCTCGCGCAGGAGGTCCTGCACCGCGGTGGGCAGGCGCAGCAGGCGCAGCGCATTGGCGATCGCGGGCCGGCTCTTGCCCACCCGTTGGCCGATCTCGTCCTGCGAGAGCTGGAAGTCCTCGCGCAGGGCGCGGTAGGCCTCCGCCTCCTCCAACGGGTTGAGGTCGCTACGCTGGAGGTTCTCGACCAGGGCGAGCTCCAAGAGCTCCCGCTCGTCGGCAACCTGCCGCATCGCCACCGGCACCGTCGTGAGCCCGGCCAGCTTGGCGGCCCGCCAGCGCCGCTCACCGGCGACGATCTTGTACTTGCCGCCGGCCTCGGGGGTCACCACGATGGGTTGCACCACTCCCTGGGCGCGGATCGACTCGGCCAGCTCGGCGAGGCTCTCCTCATCGAAGCGGGTTCGCGGCTGCCGCTCGTTGGGCCGCAGCCGCTCGATCTCGAGGCGGTCGGTGACCGCCGGCGGCTTCTCCCCCAGGAGCGCGTCGAGCCCCCGGCCCAGGCCCTTGCGCTTGGTCATGGCGCGCCGCCCAGGAGCTCGCGGGCCAGACCGAGGTAGGCCTCGGCGCCGCGGCTCTTGATGTCGTACTGGATGATCGGCAGGCCGTGGCTGGGCGCCTCGGCGAGCCGGACGTTGCGCGGCACGACGGTCTGGAAGACCTTGTCGCCGAAGTGGCGGCGGACTTCCTCGAGGATGTCCCGCGAGAGGTTGGTGCGCTCGTCGAACATGGTGAGCAGGATGCCGGCGATCTCGAGCCCGGGGTTGAGCCCGCCCTGAATCCGCCGCACGTTGGCGACCAGCTCACTGATCCCCTCAAGCGCGAAGTACTCGGCTTGCAAGGGCACCAGGACGCCGTGGGCCGCCGACAGGGCGCCGACGGTCAGGTGGCCGAGCGAGGGCGGGCAATCGATGAGGATGAAGTCGTAGGAGCCGACGACGCTCGCCATCGCGTCCTTCAGGCGCTGCTCCCAACCGGGCTCACCGACGAACTCCACCTCGACGCCGACGAGATCGCGGTCGGCGGGTGCCAGGTCGAGGTTCGGAAAGCCCGTCTTGCGCACCACGGAGCCGAGCGAGCAGTCGCCCGACAGCGCATGGTAGAGGTGCTGCGCGCCAGCCCGCTCGCCGATACCGCGCGTGGCGTTGCCTTGGGGATCGCAGTCGACCAGCAGGACGCGCTTGTCGTAGGCCGCGAGCGCGGCCGAGAGGTTGATGGCGGTGGTCGTCTTGCCGACGCCGCCCTTCTGGTTGGCGATTGCCAGGATTCGTCCCATGGTGCCTCTGTCCCGCTCGGCGCCACCCGCGCAAGCCCAGATGCGCTGCCGGCTCGCGGCGGGTCGCGAAACTTGCGTCCGCTCAGCCGCGGACGAACTCGACGATGCTGCGCTCCGCGCTCCCTGCGAGGTGGGCTCGGCGCGCCACCCGCCAGGGTGCCGGCAGGGCGGGATCCTCGCGGCCGACCCAGAGCAGGAGGCGGGCTGCCGGCGAACAACGTCCGAGCAACTCCTCTAGCGGCTCGCCTTCCAGTCGGATGGCGCGTGCGGTCAGCACGTCGATGCTCGCAGGGACCCCCTCCGGCAACGGCCGCCGGACTCTAGCATTCAGGCAGTGGCACGGCAACGCGGCGCGACGGGCGACGGCGGACAGAAAGGCCCATTTGCGCTCCCGCGCTTCGACCAGCGTGACCCGGGCCTGCGGCAGCAACGCCGCCAACACCAGCCCGGGAAAACCCGCACCGCTGCCCACGTCGACGATCTGGCTCGCTGGAGCCAGGTCGGCGAGAAGCGGCAGAGCGGCCATCGACTCGGCGAAGTGGCGCTCCAGGACCTGATCCAGGGTGCCCGGGCCGATCAGCGAGAGCGTGCGGTTCCAACGCCGGAGCTCGTCGTAGTGGAGGAACAAAGCGTGGCCCGCAGCCTCGGGCATCGGCGCCGGGGAGACGCCCGCGAGCCGCTCGAGAAAGAGGGGCTCCGCCAGCTCGGGAAATCCGTCTCGTTTCATCGCTCCTCCACGCAGGGCCTACGGGTCACGACCGCGACTCGTCGGCTCTCCAGCCGCCCGGAGAGTGTTCCACGTGAAACCTCCTTGGCGCCACCACGGGCACAGTTTCACGTGAAACGACGCTGCGAGCCTGGCGGCGCGTAACGACGGGCGCGACTGAAGGCGGCAGGCGACGAGCAGAGAGAGCGTCACCCAAGGGCGGCCGCAGCCCAGAAACAAGGCAGCCCAAAAACAAGAAGGGCGGCCACCAGGCCGCCCTTCCGCCTTCCGAACGAGAACCCGGCTCAACGCGGGGCGACCAGTACCCTCTTGAAGAAGCCCTCGCCCTGGCTCTCGGTGGTGACGTTGGGGTCCTCCTTGAGCTCGAGGTGGACCAACCGGCGCTCCGCCGGGCCCATGGTGTCGAGCAGCACGCCTTGGCCCGTGCCGCGCACACGCTCGGCCGTTTCGCGCGCCAAGGCCCGCAGGCCGCGCTCCTTCTCGGCGCGATAGCCCTCGCTGTCGACGCGGCAGCTCATCGCCCCTTGGCGCTCCCGCGCCAGCATTCGCGGCAGGAGGTACTCGATGGCCTCCAGAAGCTCGGCCTCCTCGGCCAGCAGGCGCTCTCGATCCGCACCTGCGAGGTCGACCTCCAGCCCCTCCTCGGTCGTCGTCACCCGCACGGACAGGTCGAGCCCCGCAAGCCGTAGAAGGTCGCCCATGGCGGCCGCCGCCTGCTCCGCCGCGTCACCCACACGCACGGCGCCGGTGGTCGCCAGCTCGACCTCGAGACGCTCCGGCCGCGGCCGACGCTCGCGCCGCTCCTCCCGGGAGTGGCCGGAGCTCCGAGCCGGCCCCTCGGCGGGACGGGGCGAGGCGGCCGGGCGGGCAGCGACGGCAGCCGGCGCCGCGGGCGGGCGGGCAAGCAGCGGTGCTGGCTCGCGCTCCGGGTTCGCCGGGTCCACCTCGATGACCACCCGCCGAGGGGTCTTCACGAAGCCGTGCCGCTTCTCGACGAGACTGTAGTTGACCCTCTCGGGCGGCAGCAGGAAGCTGCTCGCGGCTGCCATCACCGCCTGCTCCAGGGTGTTGCCGGAAAAGAAACGCCGCTTCATCGCCACCTTCCAATCGCTCGCGCTGGGGGTTAGACGGGCGGAGGCCGAGAGCCCGCGCCTCACGCCGACTTCTTGGTCTTCTCCTTGCCGCCGTCCTTCTGGTTCAGGACACGGTTATACACCGTCTGCTGTGCGATGCCGAAGACGTTGTTGGTCAACCAGTAGAGCTGCAGGCCGCTCGGGAAGCCGGCGAAGAGCACCGTGAAGACCAGCGGCAGGATCATCATCAGCCGCCGCTGCATCGGGTTACCGGTCGCTGGCATCATCAGCTGCTGGCCGAGCTGGGCAGCGCCCATGATGATCGGCAGCAGGTAGTAGGGGTCGCGGGCCGAGAGGTCGTGGATCCACAGGATCCACGGCGCGTGGCGCAGCTCCACGGCGGCCGGAAAGATGCTGTAGAAGGCGATGAAGACGGGAAACTGCAGCAGCATCGGGAGACAGCCGCCGACCGGGTTGGCTCCCGCCGCCGAGTACACGGCCATCTGCTCTTCCTGCTTCTTGCGCTGCATCTCGAGGTTCATCCGCCCCTGCTTGTCGCGCAGCTTGCCGGCGTACTTGGCCTCGATCGCCTGCATCTTCGGCTGCAGCTCCTGCATCTTCTTCATCGACACCATGCTTTTGTGGGTGAGCGGCAGGAGCGCCAGGCGGATGAGCACCGTGAGCAACACGATGGCCCAGCCGTAGTTGCTCACCACGTGGTCGTGAAGCCAGCGCAGGGCGAGGAGGAAGGGGAGGGCCAGGAAGCGGAACGAGCCCAGCTCGATGGTGCGCTCGAGGTCTTGGCCGAGGGCAGAAAGGCGGGACAGCTCCTTGGCGCCCCAGTAGGCCTGGCCGGCGAAGGTACTGCCGGAGCTCAGGAGCTCGAGGGCGAACTCATGCGGCCGGCCCTTCGGCTCGTTGGGCGCTTCCCCGGACGCCGGTAGCGGCGTGAACTGCCAGCTCCCCGCCGCCTTGCCCGGGTCGAGGCCGTAGGCCGAGACGACGGCCCGCTTGAATCCCTGCCGCGGCAGCAAGACGGTCAGGAAGTAGTTGTCCTCGAGGCCGATCCAAGCGAGCTCGTTGCCCGCCAGCTCCTGCCGCTTGGCGGAGCTCTGCACGGCCGTCGACTTGACCGCGCCGGCGGTGAGATAGACGACGGACCGCTTGGCCAGCCGGCTGCCCAGCTCCTCGGTGCCCGGGTTGCTCACCCCGGGGCCGACGAACACCGCCCACGGGCCGATGCCCGCCGCCGTGACCTCGTAGTCGAAGAGGCCATCCTCGCCGAAGGTGAAGACCTTCTCTACCCGGCCCGCGCTGCCGCCGTAGCGGAACTTGACCGTCCGCGGCTCGTTGGTGTCGCGAACCACCTCGAAGAACACCTGGTCGATCGCCAGCTGCTGGCCTTCCGGGCCGAGGAGGGCAAAGGGGTACGGGCCCGCGTCGCGCCGGCGCACGAGGTCGAGCGGATTGCCGCTGCCATCGCGCTGGCTCTTCAAGCGGTAGGAGACGAGCTGAGCGCCGCGGTTCGAGAGCTGGACGACGGCCTGATCGGTCTCGATGCTGACGGTCTCTTCACCGCTCGCCTCGGCGACCAGCCCAACGAGCGCCTCCTCGGCGGGCGGGGTCGCGGCTGGCGCGGGCTCGGCAGCGGTCGCCGCGGCTGGCCCCGCACTCTCAACGGGCGGCGGAGCTAGTTTCGGCACTGGCTTCTTGGGAGGGAAGAGCCAAGCCCAGAAGGCCAGCACCCCGAACGACAGCACCACGGCCAGGATCAATCGACGGTTGTCCACAGATGTCCTCTCGCCACACCGAACGGGGGATCAGGGGAGGTCGATCCCGCCAGGATGAAATGGATTGCAGCGCAGCAGCCGAGCGCCGGCCCGCAAGGACCCTCTCCAGGCCCCATCGCGCAGGATGGCGAGGCGAGCGTACTCCGAGCAGGTTGGGCTGAAGCGACAGGCCCGAGGCAGCAGGGGGGAAACACGCGCCTTGTAGACATCCAACAAGGCGACCAGCCAGCGCCTCATTGCGCCGGCACGGCCCGCCAGCGGGCGAGCAGGGCCAGGAGGAGGCGCTGCAGCTCGCTCTCGAGCTGAGAAAAGGAAGCCCCGGCCGCCGCGGGCTTGAGGTGAACCACCAAGTCCACCGCCGGCAGACGTTCGCGCTCGGCCCAGCGGCGGTAGATCTCGCGGACCCGGCGGCGGAGCTTCTGACGCACCACGGCGCCCCCCACCTTGCGGGTGGTGGTGACGCCGAGCCGCGGATGGTCGAGCTGGTTGGGGATGGAATGCAACGTCATCACGGAGCCATGCTGACGGCGCCCCGTCTGATAGCACCGTTGGTAGTCGACCCGCCGCCGGAGCTTCTGCGCGGGGATGAGCCGCTCGCTGCGTTCGGGGATCGAGGAATCTACCGCCGCGGGCATGCCGGCGCTTTCAGCGGGAACTCCCCTCGCGAGGAGCTCCCTGCGGTGCGTCAGACGCTGAGGCGCTTGCGCCCCTTGCGCCGCCGACGGGAGAGGACGGCTCGCCCCTGACGGGTCCGCATGCGGACCAGGAAACCGTGGGTGCGCTTGCGGCGGCGATTGTTGGGTTGAAAGGTCCTTTTCACGGTCGATCGCCTTTATGTACTCTGTTGATCGGTGATGGGTTGATCGGTGATGGCCTGATCGCTGTCGGTCGGCCCGTCTCGCCTGGCGCGCCGCGCCAGCACCTCCGGGACTACGGACGAAGGACGGAGATTAGAGCAGTTTGGGCGTCGCGGTCAAATCAGAGCAGAACGGACGGCTGCGTGGCCACCACCTCGCCAGGGCCCGGGTACGGCTCTTGGCGGGCCTCGGCGAAGCCCTGTTGGCGGCGGCCGGCCTACGGCCGCCCCCCGAGCTTCCCGCACCCAGCCCCTCCACCGCCCGGGCCAGCACCTGGCGAGAGTTCGCGACCGGCCTCGCAGGGCCGCCGGCGCGCGGCTCGTCGTCGGGCCTACGCATCACGCTGCGGGCGATCCGTGGCGATCTCGCGCGCAAGCAAGCCGACCAGTTTCCCGGGCTCGCCGGCCGCGGTGAGCTGCCGCCGGGCTTCACCCACCTCGAGGCTGCCGCCGCGCCTGGGCGCGCTCCCCTCTACGCCCACTACAATCCACCCGCAACCGGACAACCGATCGTCATCCTGCTGCATGGGATGTTCGACTCGAAGCTGACCGGCTACCTGCGCCGCGTGGCGACGGCCATGGCCGCGAACGGCCTCGGCGTCATGGCGCCGGACCTCCGGTGGCATGGACAGCTGTTCTCGTCCACCTGGCCTCCTGGGCTGGGGAGTGAGGAGGCCGGCGACCTCGCCGCCTGGGCGGCCGAGCTCCGCCGCCGGCACCCCGCGGCCCCTCTCGCCCTGGTCGGCTTCAGCATGGGCTGCATCACTCTGGTGCACGCCCTCGCCAGGCCGGACGCGGCGGAGCTCTTCACGGGTGGCGGCATCGCTTTCTCGCCACCGGGCCGCCCGACCTCGACCCTGCCCCACCTCGCGACGACCCCGCTTCTCGCGCGCCCGCTCGGCCGGGGCGCCCTGCCGTGGGTCTTCCGCCTGGCCCTGCGCGAGAGGCTCGCGCGCTCGTTTCCCCAACTGCCCCGCCGGCACCCCTTCGACGCCCTCCTCGCTCACCTCGCCGCCGAGACGAACGGTCGTCGCACACCGGCCGAGCTCCTCGCCGCCGGGGACCACCTGGCGGCCCTGGCGCAGGTCCGACGCCCCCTGCTCCTGATCAGCGCCGAGGACGACCCGGTGTTCCCCGCGAGCACGCTCGGCGAGCTGGCGGCGGCTGCCGCCAGCAACGCCTGGGTCCGCCTGGTCCGCACGGCCGGCGGTGGGCACATCGGCCACGCTGTCATCGACCCGCAGTGGACGATCGACACCTTGCTGGGATTTGTACAGGGAAGCTGTTCCGGGCTCGCCGGTTGGTGATTGCGCGGGCCTCGCCGCCGTGGGTTCCGGCAGGGGCAGCAAGAAGGGGACTCCGGGAGAGGGGGACTAAGCGAAGAACGAGGGGATGGCGGAGAGGGTGGGATTCGAACCCACGGTCCAGTTGCCTGGACAACGGTTTTCGAGACCGCCCCGATCGGCCACTCCGGCACCTCTCCTAGGCACTGCATGTCCGCGAGACCGCAGACGTTCGCCCGGCACGGGGCCGACCCACAACGCCCAGCGCCGCCGGCGAGCGACGGAGCAGAGCGCGAAGCGTGGCGGAGAGGGCGGGATTCGAACCCGCGGTAGGGGTTACCCTACACACGCTTTCCAAGCGTGCTCCTTAAGCCACTCGGACACCTCTCCTGGCGATTCCTCAAAGATCCTGGCGGCGCAGCCGCGCGAAGAAGCGGCGCAGCACCGCACTGCATTCCTCGGCGAGCACTCCCGCCGTGACCTCCAGGCGGTGGTTCAGGCGGCGATCTCGGACGAGATCGCCGAGAGTGCCGCAGAAGCCCGCCTTGGGGTCCGCCGTACCGAACACCAACCGCTCGACCCGGCTGTTGACCAGAGCCCCCGCGCACATGGCGCAAGGCTCAAGCGTAACGTACAGCGTGCAACCCACCAAACGCCAGCTGCCCAGGGCCTGCGCCGCGGCGCGGATGGCGACCATCTCGGCGTGCGCCGTCGGGTCACCGTCCCGCTCCCGTGTGTTGTGGCCCCGCGCCACGATGGTCCCACCGGTCACGACCACACAGCCCACGGGGACTTCGCCCTGCGCCGCCGCGATGTCCGCCTCGGCCAACGCTTCCCGCATCCAAGCTTCGTCCTGCAACGCGAGTTCGGACATCCACCCGGACCTCGGAGCCGCCGATTCTAGACCGCGAGCGACCCCGGCCGCAACGCCGCCAGCGAGCACGACCGACCCCCATTGAAAGCACCGCCGGCTTGCACTACAATGCGCGCTCCGCAGTCGGGCTGCACCCCTAGCTCAATTGGATAGAGCATCTGACTACGGATCAGAAGGTTGGAGGTTCGAGTCCTCCGGGGTGCACCACCAGTTCCCGTTCCGCCGCACGGCTCCTTCCCGCATCCAGATCACGCGCCGCACCTCCAGGCTTGGGGCGATGGCTTGCCGCCGGCAACCCGCAGCTGGGACCAGCCGCTCCGACCGCCGCCCAGGAGCACGGCCGCGAGGCTCTCCGCAGCACCGCGGAACGCGGCCGCGGCGGCCCGCGGCCGGCCCCCCGCAGCGTTGACAGGGAGTCTTGCCGAGTGCAAGAATCGCCCCGCAAATTGATCTGATTACCTTTTCGCCGGCAGCGCTCCTCCCTGAACGCCGGCGATCGCTCGGGCAGGAGCAGCCGCATGATGACCCCCGCGCAGCCAGCCGGTGCCCCTATGCCCACGGCCAAGCTCGATCTCGCAACTACTCTCGCCGACATCGAGCGGGCCGCAGCGGTTGCCGAGACCCCCGTTGACCTCAACCTCTCGCGGGCCGTGCTCCAAGCCTACTGGGAGTCGTTCTCGCAGCGCGCGGTGAGCTTCCGCACGTCGACCAAGCCACGAGAGAAGCGCACCCTCAACGTTCGCTACGTCGATCTCGAACAGCTCACCGACCCTTGGCCCGTCGCCCTCGAAGCCGGCCTGCTCAAGCCGGCTGGGCATGCCATCGAGAGCCTCTACGCCGAGGTGGCGGCGCAGTACCCGGTGGTGGGCTACGGGGTCGACTTCGGGGTGGCCCACGGGATCGAGAAGATCTGGCAGTTCTTCTCGATCGATCCGCAGCCCATCGATCGCATCGCCGGCCTGTCCTCGTTCCCGCCGGCTGCTCGCACCAGCTTCCCGCTCTTTCGCCGCTACGGCCTCGAGGCTTGCAGCCTCTTCGGCTTCGACTTCCGCAACCGCTCGATCAACGTCTACTTCATGCGCCCGCCCGGCTTCTTCTCCCCCGAGCAGCTGGCCGGCATGATCGCTGACGCCGGCTTTGCCGTCCCCTCGCCGGAGATGCTGCAGTACTCGTCGATGGCCGTGCCCATCTACTTCACCTTCACCTGGGACTCGCCGCAGGTGGAACGGCTCTGTTTCGGCGTCGCTGCCTTTGACGATGCGCAGGTGCCCCGCCACCTCGATCCCCTCATCGAGCGCTACGTGGCCGGTGCCCCCTTTGTCACCCCCGCGCGCACTTTCATCTTCAACGTGACCCTCGCCAGATCCGGGGACTTCATCAAGATCGAGAATGATTACTCCGGCCTCATGATCGAGGAGATGAAGCGCTTCGTCGTGATGGAGCCCCCCGCGGGCAGCCAGCGGGATGGGTCCGCGGCGATCGCCCGGCCAACCAGCTCACAAGCAGGAGCCTGACCATGGAATGGAAACCCGAAGTAGAAAGCCTCTTCTCGCGGGTGGTCGAGCAGGTTCCCTTGCTGTTTCGCCCGATGGTCAAGCCGCGCCTGCGCAAAGAAGCGGAGAAGCAATGCGTTGATCGTTGCGCCTTTTGGGTGACGACCGACGACCTGCTGTCGGCGCTCTTCGAGATCACGCCCAGCCAGTTCCAGGCCGAGTGCGTCACCATGGTTCGCAACCTCGGGCACGACCCGGAACGCTATCTAAAGCTCAAGGACATCCGCGGGCTCTACCAGAAGTCCTGGAATGATTTCATCGAGGCTTTCCATCCGTCGAACTACCACATCACGCTGTACGTGACGGACCGCTGCAATGAGCAGTGCAAGCACTGCGCGGTCGACCTCTGGAAGCGACCCGATCTGCCGATCGAGGACTGGATCCGCATCGTCGACAACGTGGAGTTCACCCTGCGTGACCGCGGGCGCCGCGGCGTCTACATCTTCTTCGGCGGCGAACCGACGGTGCGCCGCGACCTGCCGCAGCTGATCCAGCACTGCGGCAAGATCGGCGCCCACCACGCTCTCGCTACCAACGGGCTGCTCTTCAAGGACGACTACGCCCGGATGTGCGCCGACAACGGGATGAGCCACGTCTTCATCAGCCTCGACAGTGGCAATCCCGAGAAGGCCTCACAGATCCGCGGCGTCAAGAAGGCGGGAGACCTCGCCCGCCGCGCCATCGAGACGGCGCAGCGCCACGGTCTCTTCGTGATCGTGAACTTCGTGGTCATGAAGCAGAACATCGACGAGATGCAGGAGATGAAGGACCTCGTCGAGGGCTGGGGAGCAGCGCCTTACATGCGCTGCGTGATCAAGACAGGCACGGCCGCCGAGCACTGGGGCGAGGTCGGTCTCACCCACGAGGAGTACCGGCGGTTCTACGATTTCAAGTACAAGCACGCCGTCGAGGCCGTGCGCAACGGCAACGCCGGGCTCCTTCCCATCTTCGACGTCTGGGATTGGACGCCGTTCATGGAGGAGTTCAAGACTCCCGAGGAGCGGACGGCCGTCGAGTGGGGCGTGGGCTGCCAGGCCTGCCGCTCGATCTCCGGCGTCGACGTCAACGGCGATTTCCTGCCCTGCTACTACCCGACGCAGCTCAAGCTCGGCAACGTGCTACATACCCCGTTCGCCGAGATCATGGAGTCGCCCCTGTTCGTCAAGATCCGCGATCGCCACAAGGACTCGGGCAAGTGCACCACCTGTCCGAGCGGCTCCACCTGTGGCGGCGGCTGCGGCGTGCACTCCGAGTGTGAGACGGGCGACTTCTTCGCCTCCGTGCCCTACTGCTGGAGCCCGCACGAGCACCACGAAGCCGGCGAGCCTGTGGCCCTCGGCGCAACTTCGCGCCCGGCCTCCGGTCTGGTACAGATCGGCCTTCCCAAGCCGGGCCTGGCACCGACGGTCAACGCCTGACCGCCCGCTGGCCGACGAGGTCGCTGCGGGTGGCCGGCTCCACTCCCGTCGGGCGCTCACCGGCGCTGCCTCCGGGCCCGCGAGACTCCGCGTTTCGCCAGGCGTTCCACTTCGCCCGGCGACCGCTGGAGTACCTCGAGGGCCTCCGCGACCGCTACGGCGACATCTTCTCGATGCGCGTCCTGGGCTCACGGCCCTGGGTGATGCTCTCGACGCCGGCCCACCTGCGGAGCATGTACTCGGCGGGGAGTGAGCAGGTGGTCAGCGGGCAGGCGGCGGGCAGTGTCTTCGCACCGCTCACCGGCTGGCTCTCGACGCTCACCCTCGATGGCGAGGCGCATCGCAAGCGCCGCCGCTTGATGCTGCCTACCCTAGCGCTCGAGCGAGTTCTCCAACACGCGCCGTTGGTGCGCGAGCTCGCTCAGCGCGAGCTGGGGTCCTGGCCGCTCGGCCGGCCCTTTGCTCTCCATCCCTCGCTGCAGCGCATCACCCTGCAGGTCATCCATCAGGCGATCTTCGGCATCCAGGGCCAGGTCGGTACCGAGCGGCTCGCCCGCCAGGTCGGTGAGCTGGCCGAGATCGGCATGAACTCGCCCTTGCTCCTGGCGCCCTTCCTGCGCTGGAACCTCGGGCGCTGGAGCCCCTGGGGGCGCATCCTCCGCCTGGTCCGGGACACCGACCGCGAGCTCTACCAGCAGATCGAGCGGTGCCGGCAGAGATCGGCCGCGCCTGGCGAGGAACGGGACGTGATCTCTTCTCTGCTCGCCATCCGCGACGAGAACGGCGAGGGCTTGTCGCCGCAAGAGCTGCGCGACGAGCTGATCGCCCTCCTCCTCGCCGGCCATGAGACCACTCACACGGCCCTGGTGTGGATCTTCGAGAAGCTCCTCGCTCATCCCGAGGTGGTGGCTCGGGTGAATGCCGAGATCGCCACCGCGAGCACCGCCCAGGACCTGCTCCAGCTGCCGTATCTCGACGCGGTGATCCGCGAGGGCCTGCGCGCGAGCGCCATCTCGCCGATCTGCGGTGCACGCCTGGTGGTCTCCCCGATCGAGATCGGTGACTACCTGATCCCTGCCGGTGCCCAGCTCACCAACTGCACGTACCTGCTGCACCGCCGGCCGGACCTCTATCCCGACCCACTGGCCTTCCGGCCGGAGCGCTTTCTCGCCGGGCCCCTCGACCCCTACGCCTGGACGACCTTCGGCGGCGGCGATCGCCGCTGCCTGGGCTCGAATCTCGCTCTCCTGGAGATCAAGGTCGTGCTCGCCACGGTGTTGCCGCAAGCGGCGCTGCGGCTGGCGGCTCCGCCGGTGCGAGCGGTGCCGCGCGGTGTCCACATGGCGCCGCAGGATGGCCTGCAGGTCGTTCTCGACGGACGGCGAACTGCCTAGAGGAGACGCAGCTCTTTACCGCCCGCGGTGCAGAAAGCTCGCCGCCCCGGCGGCGAGCGGCAGCTCGACGAGGGACCAGGCAAGGGTCGGCAGGTAGAGGCCGAGCGAGAACACACCCATGGCGACCGACCAACCGAAGCCGATCACGTACGCGGCACCCCAGAGGACGACCGCCGCCGTCAAGAGCGAGCGCTGCGGCGTGCCGAAGTGCGGCTGCAGCCAGCTCGCGAGCAGGACGATGAAGATCCCGAGGCCAAAGCAGCTCAGGTTCAGGCCGACGATCGCCGCGCCGCCGATGGGCGGCCGGGCGAGCGACTGCATCGTCGCCTCCCACTCGCGGCGCAGCAGCAAACCGTTGAGGACGAACTCGCCCAGGCTGATCACCAGGCCCGCGAGCAGCCCGCTCGCCAAGAGCCGCCCCACTCCCGCGTCGCGCATCGTGACTCCCTTCTGGCTGGATGCCGAGGGCGAGTATTGCCTTGTCGGCGCCCAGGCTGCAAACATGCCCCGCGGCTAGGGCGCACAGACGGAGACTGACGATGACGATGGAACTGCCCCTCCCTCCCGGCTCCTTGGGCCTGCCCCTGTTGGGTGAGACCCTGCCGTTCGGAGCCAACCCGGGGAGCTTCGTCGAGAAGCGCTGGCAGCAGTTTGGGCCGATCTTCCGCACCCATCTGCTGGGTGCTCCGGTGGTGGTGATGGCCGGCGCCGAGGCGTTACGCTTCGTGCTCCTCAGCCACCGCGATCACTTCAGCTCTCGGCAGGGCTGGCCGCGAGCCTTGCAGGAGCTGATGCGGGGTGCGCTCCTGATGGTCGACGGCGAGGACCACGCCGAGGTCCGCCGCCTGCTCGCCCCCGCCTTCTTCGGCCGCAGCCTCGAAGGCTACCTGCCGACGATGGCCGAGTCGGCCCGCCGCTACCTCGAGCGCTGGACCTCCCTGGGGCGCTTCCGCTGGTACGACGAGCTGAAGCGCTTCAGCTTCGACGTCGCGAGCCAGCTCATCCTCGGCGCCCGCCCAGGCGTGGACCTCGAGCGTCTCGGCAGGCTCTTCGACACCTACTGCCGCGGCATGGTCGGCCTCAACCCCGTACTGACCTTCGGCGGCCGGTGGACTCCCTACGGCCGCGCCGTAGCGGCCCGCGACGACCTGCTCGCCCATGTGGGAAGCCTCGTCGAGGAGCGCCGGCAGCTCCCGGCGAACGATGCGCTGGGCCGGATGGTGCAAGCGATCGACGACGCTGGCGGGGGCGGCGGGCGAGCCAAGATGAGCCAGCTCGACGTCGCCCGGCATGCCCTCTTCCTGCTCTTTGCCGGCCACGAGAGCAGCGCCGCCCTGATGACCTGCTTCTGCTACCAGCTGGCCAGCCATCCCGAGATCCTGGCGCGCGCCCGCCAAGAGCAAGAGAGCCTCGGGATCCAGGATCCGCTCACCGTGCAGCGCATCGGCGAGATGGCCTTTCTCGAACGCATCTTCCTCGAGCTCGAGCGGCTCCACCCCCCCTTCCCGGGTGCCTTTCGCTCGGTGGTCGAGCCGTTCGAGTTCCATGGCTGCCGCGTGCCGGCCGGCCACAAGCTCTTCTACTCGATCACCGCCACGCATCACGACGCCGAGACGTATCCCGAGCCGAAGCGCTTCGCCCCCGATCGCTTCGCCAGCCTCGATGTCGCGGAGCTGCGGCGGGACTGCCGGCTCGTCGGCTTCGGTGCCGGTCCGCGGACGTGCCTGGGGATGGACTTCGCCCGCCTGGAGATGAAACTCCTCGCCAGCGCCCTGCTACGGCACTACGAATGGGAGCTCGAGCCGGGCCGCTGGTCGGGGTTCAACCATGTGCCGTCGATGCACCCCAAAGACGGCCTCCAGGTCCGTTTCCGCCGGCGGACCCCCGCGTCGCAGCCTTGAGCCCCAGGGGGCGCCTTGGCCGGCGCCCCGGCAAGGCAGCTCGCTCAGAGCTTCAGGCGCAGCTCGACGATCGCCCGCCGGCTCAGCAGATCGGCGAAGACGTGCTGCTGGACCCTCTCGTTGAGGACGTTGCTCACCTTGAGGGAGGTCTGCAGGCGGCCCGGCAGCCACCACCAACCGAGGCCGGCGTTCACCAACGTGTAGGAGTCGGTGAAGCCAAAGAAGCGGGCGTCGAGGACGTCGGCCCAGAACGCCTCGTCCGCGTAGCTCAGCTGCACGTTGGCCTCGAGGCGCTCGCGGCGCAGCTCGCCACCGAGGTTGAAGCGGTTCTCGGGCGGTAGGTTCACCAACGACTGCGCCAGCCCCTTGGCTCTCGGCTTGTCTTGCCAGGAGTAGTTGGCGAACACCCGCAGCGTCGGCAGCGGTCGCGCATCGATCCCCACCTCGACCCCCTGGTTGCGGACCTTGCCCAGGTTGGTGCGCTGAAGGAGTTCCGGCAGGCCGGCGCCGGAAGCGACCAGCAGGTCGAGGATCGCCGGCGGCAGGGGCCATCCCGCTGGCGGGTTGAGGCTGGTGTAGAAGAAGGGCACGTTGCGGATCTCGTTCTTGCTCTGGCTGTAGTAGTAGGCGAAGTTGAGCGTCACCTTGCCGCCGAGATCGCCGACGTAGGCCAGCTCGTAGGAGTCCTGGGAGACTTCTTTGAGGTCAGGCGAGCCGAGGTTGCGGGTGACGAAGGGGAACAGCATCCCGGCCAGCCGCGGGTCGAAGGCGCCGAGATCGAGCACGTTGCCAACCCGCAGCACCAAGTAGTTGTCGATCAGGTTCGGCGGCAGGTAGGCGCGGTTGTAGGCCAGGCGGATCGTCTGCAGTCGGCTCGGCTTGAAGAGCAGCGCGATCCGCGGCGAGAGCACCGGGTCGTCGAGCACGCTGTAGCGATCCACCCGCAACCCGGCCACCGCCCGGAAGCTCTCCGACACACTGAACTCGTCCTCGAGATACAGGCCCTGACTGTCCCGCCGCGACGAGCCCGGCGCCAGCGCGATGTCGAAGTGATCGAAGCTGACGTTGAGACCGTAGTGCAGGAGATGCCGCTCGCCGACGCTGCGGTGGTGGGCCAGCTCGAGGGTGTAGGTCTGCGTCTTGAAGTTCGACTCGAGCGGCAGCCCGTCCGTGCCCCGCACCAACAGGCCCGTCTGCCGGGAGTCGAGCACGTTGGCGTAGAAGCGGCCCTCGAAGGCGCCGCGGTAGTAGTCCCCCTTCAGATAGCCGAGGTTGTTGCGATCGTCTTCGATGCGGAACGGGCCGGCCGGGCTGAGCTGCAGGCCACCGCCGCCGGCGTAGCCCGCGGCGAGGAGGATCCGCTGCTCGCCGCCTTCTGGGCTGAGGTCGAAACGCAGGTTGGCGTTCTTCGAGACGGCGTCCTCGTTGGGGAAGGGCGGGTAGGGGGTGTGGAACTCGTTGTTCAGGGTGCCTGCCGGGCGCGCGAAGGCGTCATGCGAGAAGGCACCGAGCGACAGCTGGTAGGCAAGGTGCCCACTGACCGCCCGCGCATGGCTGAGGTTGCCGTAGTAGAGCGACCCCGCGTCACCGAGCGACGCGCCCTTGGGCTTCTCGAAGGCGCCGAGACCCAGCGTGAAGCTGGTGCCCTGGACTTCCCGCGGCGGCTTGGTCACCAGGTTGATCACACCGCTCAAGGCGCCGGCTCCCCAGACGGCGGAGGCCGGCCCGCGAATCACCTCGATCTGGGCCAGGTCGCTGGCGTTGTAGGGGATGTTCTCCCACGCCACGTTGCCGAAGAACGCGTTGTTGATCGGCCGGCCGTCAACCAGCACCAGCTGGGTGTTGGCGACCACGCCCGTCGAGGCCCGTGAGGTGACGTTGTACTCGCGGGCGTTCGACTGCACCACGTTGACGCCCGGGATCGTGCGCAGCAGATCGCCGTAGTCGCCCGCCGGCGCGTCGACGATGCTCGACGAGCTCACCACGGACACTGCCGCCGGCGCGTCGACGATCGCTTCCTCGCTGCGCGACGCGGAGACGACCAAGGCCTCGGCGAAGGTCCCCCTGGCCGCTTCCGCGGGTGGCGCGCCCGCCTCGCCGGCGGCAGCAGCGCCGTCGCTCGCCGGCCCTTGCGCCGCGAGCGGAAGGACTGGCCAGAGCACTGCGAGCAAGAGAACTCCGCAACCGATCGTAAAACGCGCGCGCATGGCGGCTCCTTCGATAAGGATTGTCCGAGTACTAGGAACCCACTCTCAAGGCACCGAAAAACCTGCAGCAAGTGCGCCGGAGTGTAGGTTCGGCCACCCAGCAAGTCAAGCCGAACCACCCGCCAACTTTCGCAAGCCATCGATCACGACCAGAAAGATTTTCCGGGGGCCTGTCTCGCACCGCCACCAGCCTTCAATGAAGGGCAAATTGCCGCCTGGGCAGCAGGTGGAGTACGCTTGCCCGCAGCGAACAACAGAGCTCTCGCGGCAGGTCTCCGTCGCCTTCGTGTGTAAGTCCAGGCGACCCGCCAGCGACCCCATGGGCTCGCTGAAAGGCCAGGTTCGAAAGGCACGATGCGACCAGCGAACCAGCAAGCGGCGGGGACTTCCTTCATCGAGGTCGGCGGGGTCAGGCTGCCGGCCGACTTCCCCGTCGAGCTGCGCTGGGTCACCGCTCGCCTCGCCATGGGGAGCATGATCGGAACCGTCCGCAACATGGAGAAGCTGCGCGCCGAGGGCATCACCCACGTCCTCGGGCTGCAAGCCGAGCTCGACGACCGGCAGCTGGTCGGTGACACCGGCATCGAGGTGATCTACCTGCCGGTCGCCAACCATCCCGAGCCGATCTTGCCCGAGCCCCTGGCGGCAGCGATGCAAGCCGGCCCCGCCGTGCTGGCGAACGAGCAAGCCCGTCTCTTCGTCCATTGCCTGGCTGGGCGTCATCGAGCCCCGACCTTCACCTACGCCATCCTCCGCGCCACTGGCTGGTCCGCGGCCGCTGCCGAGGAGCGCATCCTGGCGACCGATCCACGGGCCCAGCTCTGCGCCGAGGCCCTCGCCGCGGTCGACGCGCTGGTCGCCACGTCCACGCAGCCTTCGACCTCGGTAGCCAGGCCTTCGTGAGCAACGGCGAGACCACCGCTGCCGGCTGGGAGAACCCACTGCCCGGCGCCCTCTGGCTGCGCACCTGGCGGCTCGGCGAATGGCTGCACGGGCCGATCTCACCCCTCTTTGAGACCTTCCTCCTGCCCCTCATGGTGGCCTCGCGGGAAAGCGCCGGGACCGCCCGCCTCGGTTGGCGGATGCCCCGCATGTTCCGCATGCGCCACCCGGCCCACCTCGTCCTCCACGGCCACTACTTCGCGCGCGCCGATCCCGACCGGCTGAGCGTGCTGCTGCTGCCGCCGCGGTTCCTCTGGACCGAGCTGCGCGGCGGCTGGGTGGGGCGCTTCCGCGACCGCTCGTTACCGCAATACCAGCAGCGGCTGGCGCAAGCGAGCCGCCTCCTCGAGGCCCCCCCTGCCGCCCTCCTCGCTGGGCTCGAGGAGCTGGCCCGGGACGTCGCCGAGCTGTGGTACGCCCTCGGCCTGGCGACCGGCGGCGCCATCCCGATGCAGCGCTTTCTCGCCCGCGCCAGCCAGGGAGCAGTGACCGACGAGAACGTGCTCGTCCTCCTGGCTGGATTCGAAAGCCCGGCCGCCAGCGAGCAGCAGAGCCTCTGGGAGCTGGCGAAAGGTCTCGAGCGAATCGCCGACGGGCCCGCCAGGCTCGATCTCATCCCCCTCGACGAGATCCTCTCCGGCGCCAGCGGCGACCCCGACCTCGACGCCTGGGGTCGCGAGGTCGCCGCTCACCTCGTTCGCTTCGGCTATCAGGTGCGCAGCCTGGACTTCGTGCACCCTTGCCTCGACGAGGAGCCCGACCGGCTCGGGGCCGCTCTACGCTGCTATCTCGGCCTCCGCGCCCAGGAGCCGCACCAGCTCCTCGCCCGCGCGGCGGCCCGCCGCGACGAGCTGAAGGCGGCCGCGCTCGCCGGCCTGGGGGGCGGCAAGCGGCGCCTCTACCAAGCCCTACTCGACCGCGCGCAGGACTACGCACGCGTCCGCGAGGAGATCGTCGCGCGGCTGCTCCAAGCCTGGCCGTGCTTCCGCCGGGGCTTCCTCGCCCTCGGCCGCGCTCTGGCCACGAGCGGCCGGTTGGCCGCAGACGACGACATCTTCTTCGTCACCCGGGACGAGCTGAGCGCCACCTTGACAACGGAGGGATCGCCGAGCGGCAAGCCCGCCGCCGCGGTGCTCGGCGAGCGCGCCGCCGAGCGGCGCCGACGCTGGCTCGAGCAGGGGGACCTCGAGCCGCCGATCAGCATCCCGCCCGGCGATGATCCGGCCTGGCGACGGGCGGCCAGCTGGCCGATCCGGCTGCGCTTCGACGGCATCGGCGGCGAGGCGGGTCGCCGCGTGCTGGCCGGCACGGCGGCGAGTGCCGGCAGGGTCCGGGGGCGCGCCCGCGTGCTCGGCTTCGCCAGCGAAGCGAGCCGGCTGGCGCCCGGTGAGGTCCTGGTCGCCACCGCGACGACGCCGGACTGGACCCCCTTGTTCGCCATCGCCGGGGGCGTGGTGACCGATGTCGGCGGTACGGCCTCCCACAGCTCGATCGTGGCCCGCGAGTACGGGATCCCGGCGGTGGTGGGCACACGGGAGGCCACCCGCGTGGTGCGCGACGGCGAGATGGTGACGGTCGACGGCAACGCCGGCCGGGTCTACTTCGGTGATGCCGAGGAGGGTGCTGAGCAATGACGCTGCGAACGGGGGAGCAATATCTCGCCGGGCTACGGGACGGCCGCCAAGTCTGGCAGGGAGGAGAACGGGTCGCCGCGGTACCCGAGCATCCCCCTTTCGCCGGCTGCCTGCAGAGCCTTGCCGAGTTCTACGATCGCCAGCACCATCCTGCCCACCGCCCGGTGATGCGCTACGGCGAGGCGGAAGCACCACAGAGCGTCGCCTGGGCGGTGCCCCGCAGCGTGGAGGACCTCAAGCGCCGGCGCCGCTACATCGACCACGTGACACGGTGGCATGGCGGCACGATGGGGCGTCTTCCCGAGTACGTGCCGCTGGTCCTCTGGGGCCTCCTCGAAGCACTTCCCCTTCTGGCCCGGCGCAACCCGGCGTGGGCGCAGCGCCTGCAGCGCTATTACGACGCCTGTGCGGACCGCGACCTCTGTCTCTCGCACAGCTTCGCCGATCCGCAGATCGACCGTGGCAAGCCGAGCGGCGACCTCGAACGGCTGCGGATCGTCTCCCGCCGCGGGGACGATCTGGTGATCGCGGGGGCCAAGACCGTCGCCACCCTGGCACCCTTCGCCGACGAGTACCTCGTCCTGACACCACCCCGTCGCGGGCTGGTGGCGGAGCAGGCGCTCTTCCTCGCCGTACCGATCGCCAGCCCGGGCCTGCGCCTGATCTGCCGTACGCCGTTCTCCGGGCCCGACGCCGGCCCCCTCGCCTCCCGTTTCGACGAGATGGACGCCTGGGCGGTGTTCGACAACGTCTCGGTCGAGGCCGAGCGGGTCTTCCTCTGCGAGGACCTCGAAACGCTGCAACGGTCCTGGCGGCACCTCACCGTGTGGACCCTCTATCACCTGCTGATCCGCATCGCCGTCAAGGCCGAGACGTTCCTGGGCGTCTGCGGCCTGATCACCGAGCGGATCGGCACACGCGTCTTCCAGAACGTCCGTGAGGACGTCTCCGACCTGATCCGCTACCTCGAGACTCTGCGCGCCTTCCTCTGCGCCGCCGAGACCGAGGCACGGATCACCCCGGCCGGCCTCGCCATGCCCAACCCGACGACCCTCGCGGTCGGCCACATGTACGCCGTCGAGCACTTCCCGCAGCTCCTGCGTACCGTCAACGAAGTCTCGGGGCACAGCCTGCTGATGGCGCCGGCGCCCACCGACCTGGCCAGCCCCGAGGTGCGGGCCGACCTCGAGCGCCACTTCGGCGGTAGCGGTCTCGACGACAAGGCCAAGCTCTTCCGCCTGGCCTGGGACCTCGCCTGCTCGGGCTTCTCGGGTCGGCAGCTGCTGTTCGAGTCCTTCAACGCCCGCAGCCTCAGCCAGAACCGGCTGGCGCTCGTCGAGCACTACGACCTCACGCCCTACGAGGCCCTCGCCCGCGAGCTCGCCGGCATGCCACCGGCAGATCCCGCCGAGCAGCGGTCCGGCGGCCCGCCGGGCGCTCGGCCGTCAACCCCCTTCGCTTCCCGTGGTCCAGAGGAGCCGCAGCCATGAGTGCGCCCAGCAGCTCGACGTCAAATGACAAGCCGTTCGTGATCGACGCCGATCGCCATGTGCAAGAGGCTTGGCGCATCTTTCAGGACTACGCCGAGCCCGCGTTTCGCGAGCGTGTCTACAGCCGCGTGACGATGCCCGACGGCAGCCAGGGCCTGGCGCTCGACGGGCGTCCCCTCGGCCTCTCCGCCGCGATGTGGGACAACCCGCAAGCCAACGAGCTGCTGGGCAACGGCCGTTTCGGGCCGACCAGCGACGCCGCCAAGATCTTCGACCCGAACGGCTATCTCGCCGTGATGGACGAGGAAGGCATCACCCACGGCTACATCACGCCAACCCTCGCGATGGGCAACTTCTGGCTCCCCGATGGCCAGCTCGCGTCGGCCCTCAACCGAGCCTATGGCCGCTGGATCCGCGAGTTCTGCGCCGTCGACCCCAACCGCCTCCTGGCCTTCTACCCGATCAACCTCTTCGACATCGAGCAGGCCTGCCGCGACGCCCGCTGGGCCATCGAGGAGATGGGCTTCCGAGGCTTCCAGATGGTCGCCCTGCCGATCGGCGAGCGCGCCTTCCACCACCCCGACTTCGACCCCTTCTGGGCGGTGGCGCAGGATCTCGGCGTGCCGATCCAGATCCACTCGCTGTCCGCCCTGCCGAGCAAGGACGGCAAGGGCGGCTTGCTCGTCGACCAGGTGGCCGGCGTCAAGCGCTTCGGCAGCAACCTCTGCCTCGCCCACCTGACCTCCCATCGCCTGGAGTCGCACCTGGCGATCCTGAGCATCGTGATGGGTGGCGTCTGCGAGCGCTTTCCCGGCCTGCGCTTCGTCTTCGTGGAGGCCGGGGCCGGTTGGGTACCGAGCTGGCTCGAGGACATGGACGGACACTTTGAGCAACAGTCCATGGCGCGCTGGGTGTCGTACCTGCGGATGCCGCCCAGCGAGTACTTCCGGCGCCAGTGCCTCGCCTGCTTCAACGCCGACGAGGGGATCATCGGCGAGACAGCACCGCTCATCGGCATGGAGAACGTCGTCTGGTCTTCCGACTATCCCCACCACGACGGGGTCTACCCCGGCGCCGTCGAAGCGGTCGCCAGCCAGCTCGACGCCGTGTCGCCGGCCGAGCGCGCCGCCCTCCTCGGCGGCAACGCGGCCCGCTTCTGCGGCCTCGGCTAGCCGGGACCGGCGCCAGCACAACTGCGAGCGACGCGCGATGAGCGAACCCGCGACCGGCCCCGCCCTCCTCTGGACTGCCGATGCGGCGGTGCTGTTCGCCCAACTGATGGCGAAGGGCCCGCCGGACGCCTTCCGCGAAGCAGCCACCAGGGGGGTGCAGCGAGAGTCCGAGCGCGTGGCGGTCAGCCGCGGCGCGAGCCGCGTCGAGGCCGACCATGTCGCCTTTGCCTGCTTTGCCGTCTCGCCGCCCATCTTCCGGCCCAACGTCACCGCGGACCTCGCCGCGCGCGGGTTTGACGTCGAGTCCTTCGAGACCCGGCTCGCCGCCGAGCCGCGGCCAGCTACTCAGCGCAGCGGCAGGCCGGCGAGCCACCAGCAGCCCACCGACCCGATCCGCGATCAGGAGGCTTCGGATGTCGACCGCTAATGCGCCGTCTCCCGCGCCGCCCCTCACCGCCGACCTCGCGCGCCTGCGCGACGAGCTGGTGTCGGTCCAGGAGCGCGCCCGCCAGCTCACTGCCGGGCTCAGCACAGCACAGCTTTCGTGGCGCCCCGGCCCCGCACGCTGGTCGATCGCGGAGTGCCTCGCGCACCTGGTCGCGACCACCGAGGCCACGGTGCCGAACCTGGCTGCCGCGATGGCCGGAGCCACACCGATGAGCGAACCGGAGCGCTACCGCCCCGGCCTCCTCGGCCGCCTGTTGCGGTGGATGATGGAGCCGCCGTCACGCCTGCGGACGAAGACCCAGGACGTCTTCTTGCCGCACGTCCCCACCGATCCGGCCACCGTGCCCGAGCAGTTCGCCAACAGCCAGGCCGAGCTCCTTCGTCAGCTCGAGGCCGCGAAGGGCCTCGCGATCAACCGCGTGATGGCCTCCTCGGCAGCCAACGAGAAGCTCCGCCTCAGCCTCGGCGACTGGTTCAGCTTCCTCGCCGCCCACCAACGGCGGCATCTCTGGCAAGCCGAGCGGGTGCGCCAAGAGGCGGGATTTCCCGCACCTTGAGCGCCTGGACGCGAGAGTTGCACTGTGTAAGAGTAAGACCAGTCTTGAGCCGCGAAACGTAAGAGTTGGACGTGCAGAGGAGGCGCGAAGTGCCATTCCAGGCGACGGCTCAGCCCCCTCGCGCGGCCGCCGGCGCTGCGCCGCGACCCGATGATCTCTTCGCCGGACCGCTGAGGCCCATCAGGTCCGTCATGCGCCGACGCCTCACGCCAGCGGGGACCTCCAGCCAAGCAGGAGAACGCGATGGAACCCGACGCCCCTAGCACCTTCATCGAGCCACCCCAGCCCACGACGACCGACTATCTTTCCGAGTGGGATCGCGTCCACGCCACCATCTCTACCCACTCGGCCGAGTGTCGGCGGATCGCCGCCTGGGCAGAGCTCAAGCCCGGAGCCAGGGTCATCGACATCGCCTGCGGCACGGGCCAGCACCTCCTGGAGTTCGCCCGCCGCGGTCACCCCTGTTTCGGGTCCGATCAGCTGTGGTGGAAGATCGTTCGCGCCGTCGCCCTGGCTGGCGCCGAAGGGCTACCCATCAAGTACGCCTGCGCCGACCTGCGGACCCTGCGGCTGCGGCCGCGCTACGACCTGGTTCTCTGCCTCTACGCGATGAGCATGATGCGCCGCGACGAAGATCTCCTCGCCGCGCTCGCGGTGGCCAAGAGCGCCCTCGCTCCCGGCGGGCGCTTCGTCTTCAACGTGCTGGCCAGTGAGGGCCTCGACGAGACCGACCAGGTTTTCCAAGACGACCACCTGCGCACCTACGGCCCGGAGGAGATCAATGGCTATCTGGCGCAGGCCGGTCTGGAAACGCTGCGGATGGAAAAGAGCTCGATCCCTGGCTTTGGCAGCTTCGACTTGAACTACGTCTGTCGGAAGGAGGAGGCGCTTTGAACACACCGAGCACACCGGCGTCGGTGAAAGCCGATTTCCCGCTCTACCGCTTCTGGAGCGAATACCCCAAGCGGGACGTCGAGTACGTACGTTGGTACCCTCCGACCCTGCATGCGGTGCCACCAGACACCATCCTCAATGCCATCGCTGGCGGCAGCGAGGACCTCGCCTTCTACCTCCACGTCCCCTTCTGTAAGGACATCTGCCCGTACTGCCCGTTCAACAAGTACCGCATGCGTGACGATCGCGCCACCCGCTTCCTCGACGGTGTGATCCGCGAGATCGAGATGGTGGCGCAAGCGCAGAAGCGCCGCGGCGTACCGACGGTCTCCGGCTACTTCGGCGGGGGCACCCCGACAGCGCTCGACACCGAGCCGCTGCTGCGGCTGATCGGCGCCTGCTTCGAGCATTTCCCGATCGTTCCTGGCGCCGAGATCACGATGGAGGCCAACCCTGACACCGTCGACCTCGCCAAGCTGCGGGAGCTCAGGGCTGCCGGCATCAACCGCATCAGCTTCGGGGTTCAGTCCTTCAAGGAAAAGTTCCTCACCATCCTCGGCCGCACCCACGGTGTGGAAGGCGCCATCGACGCCATCGATCTCGCCCGCAAGGCTGACTTCGACAACGTCGCGATCGACCTCATCTACCGGGTACCCGGCCAGAGCGTGGACGATTGGCGCGCCGAGCTGCAGCTGGCCATCGACCTCGGCATCGAGCACATCAGCACCTATTGCCTCTTCCTCGACCCGGGGACCCGCCTCTACAACGACACTCTCGCCGGCCGCGTCGCCGAATACCCGGACGAGGCGACCGAGATCGCCATGTACGAGGTGACACAGGAGATGCTCGCGAAGGCCGGCTACGTGCACTACACGATCAACGACTTCGGCCTGCCAGGGCGGCCTTCCGAGCACCATCAGATCAACTGGAAAGCCCCTCAGCGCAGCTACGTGGCCCTCGGCCCCGGGGCCTTCGGCTTCATCGAAGGCGGGGACACCTCCTACATCTACTGCACCATCCACACGCTCGGCGAGTACCTCGACGCCGTGGAAGCCGGGCAGATGCCCGTGCGCATCGCCAACGCTTGCGATCGTCGCGAGCTGATGTCGCGCTACATGGTCCTCGGTCTGCGCTGCCTTTCCGTCGACCGCGAACCGTTCCGCCGTCGCTTCGGCGCCGAATTCGAGGACGTCTTCGGCGAGGCGATCAGCCGGCTGAAGGAGTGGGGCCTGATCGAGACCGACGCCCAGCGGCTGTGGATGACCGAGCGCGGCAAGCACTACGCCTCGAACGTTCTCAAGGCTTTCTACACCGAGCCCAACCACGGCATGCCACAGCCGATCGGTGTCGAGCTCCTGGCGGGCAAGGGCCTCAGCATGGTCTCAGTGGATTTTGGCAAGCCGGCCTAAAGGCGGGACTACGATGCTCGAAACTGCCGCGACCACCGATCTGCAGCACGCGAC
>WBZL01000357.1_pt1 | contig 50772 bp, 44 predicted proteins | sample 5204291 | NCBI WGS metagenome assembly WBZL01 (sample SAMN12344345, study PRJNA552823) | activated sludge metagenome | biome: Activated sludge suspended growth; feature: Nitrification reactor; material: Wastewater; isolation source: activated sludge from nitrification reactor of wastewater... | reverse complement strand
GAGTTGCCAGCGTTTGGAGGGAGTGGGCATGGGGGATCCTGGGGAGGGGGATGGGGGAGATAAGGTAAATAGGGTAAATAGGGTAGAGAGGGTAAATAAGGTATTTCTCTATCTACCCTATTTACCTTATCTACTTTTTCTACCTTCTCTACCTGTCTTTACTTTGCTCGGGATGTGTAGTATACCCCATCGGGTTGAGAGTCGGCGATTCAGCGATTCAATGATTTAGCGAGTCAACGATTTGGTGAAAGACTCAATTTTCAAATTACGAAATACCCAAATGGCAACTATTCAATATCCAATTTCATCCACTTACTACCGCCGCGTGCAACCGAACCTGCCGACGGTGTTCATCCTGCACGGGTGGGGGAGTTCGTCCGAGCGGTGGACAGGGGTGATCGAGCACTTATCACGCGAGGGCTATGATGTGCTGGCTCCCGATTTGCCCGGATTTGGACAGAGTGTGCCGCCGTCCGTGCCCTGGAATGTGGAGGAGTACGCCGTCTGGGCGAGCCAGTTTTTGCAATCGCTCGACGTGCATCCGTTGATCGTGATTGGGCACTCTTTTGGAGGGCGGGTGGCGATCCGGCTGTTACAACAAAACCCAGTCCTTGCGCGCGGCCTCGTGTTATGTGCCAGTTCTGGCCTCAAACATCCTAAAACGCTCAAACAACGCCTCGCGACCCTCGTCGCCAAAGCCGGAAATTTGCTATTTTCCATCCCTGGCCTCTCAGCCCTTCGGAACCTCGCCCGCCGTGCCTTGTATCGGAGTATCGGCGAGTACGACTATTATCGCACCAGCGGCGTCATGCGTGAAACGTTTCAACTCGTCAACGAACACGACCTCGCCCCCGGCCTCGAAACCTTCACCCTGCCCACGCTGATCATTTGGGGCGATCAAGATCAGGCCACGCCCCTCGCCGACGCCCATCGTTTTCACGCTTTGATCTCCGGCTCGCGCCTGGAAATACTCCCCGGCGCGGGACATCGGTTGCCCTATGAGCATACGGAGACATTTTGCGCGTTGGTGGCCGGTTTTGCAAAAAGTATGCAAAGTACACAACTAGACAAGTAACCAAGTACACAAATTCAACCGTGTTTACTGTGTACTTATTTACCTCCCTTTCTCATGCGCTATCTCCTCACCGCCCTCCTCTTCTTCATCTGGGTGCCCACGCTTCTCCAGGGCCTGCTATATCACACCTACCTTTGGCAACTCAAAGAATATCGCCTCGACCGCCTGCTCGACTTTTATCAGATCAACCGACAGATGGTGCTCCGTAATGCCCTCGGTTGGGGGATATGGAGTGGCCTGACCCTCTTTTTCCCGGTGATCGGCCTGCTCGGCCTGATCGGATTGGCCGCGTCCGCGGGATACCAACTCCAGCGCCATCAACTTCGGCGGCCAGTCTTCACCGGAAAGGCGATCCTGACCCTCGCGGGGGCTGGGGGCACGGTCGTGATCCTGTTGACCGCGTCTGTCGTCGCCCTCCAACTCTGGCGGGTGCTCCTCCCCCTCGGCGGGGACCTGCTGACGCCCGAAATGCGGACGCTCTCGATCACCTTCACCCTTCTGCGCGCCCTCGTCCCCGTCTTCGTCGCCCTCGCTGTCGGGGCAATCTACCTCCCCTCCGAAATCCAAAAACGCCGGATCATCGCGCGGGCGACCGCCAAAGTCGCCGCGGTGAAACCCCAAAACATCATCGGCATCACCGGCAGTTACGGCAAAACCAGCACCAAAACCTTCCTCACCACCCTGCTTTCTGCCAAATATCCCACCTTCTCCACGGCAGGTGGCACCAACATCAACATCGCCATCGCCCAACAAATCCTGCGTGAATTCCCTCCCGCCGTACCAAAAGGATTGCCAAATCCCACCAACGTGCAAATGGTCATCGAAATGGCCGCGTACACCAAAGGGGAAATCGCCAACATTTGCCGCACCACCCCCCCCAACCTCGGCATCTGGCTCGCCGTCAACGAACAGCACATCAGCCTGTTCGGCGGCATCGAAGGCACTGTCACCGCCAAATACGAACTCATCGCCGCCCTGCCCCCCCACGGTCTCGCCATCCTCAACGGCGACGACCCCCGCGTGATGGCAAAGTGCAAAGCCTGGCCCGGACGCAAAATCATCTTCTCCCTCCAAGACCCCACCGCCGATTATTACGCCACGGAGATAAACGTGGAACCGGAAATGCTTCACTTCACGCTTCACGTATCACGAGTCAGCGCCTCAGAAAATCACAAATCACAAATCTCCAATCAACAATTCCCCATTTCCGTCCCCCTCGCCGGACGCCACAACCTCTCCAACCTCCTCGCCGCCATCGCCGCCGCGCAGGAAACCGGGATGACCCTCCCCGAAATCGCCGAAGCCGCCAAAAATCTCCGCTCCCTGCCAGGGACGCTGGCCCCGCGCAAAGGCCGCAAAAACACGATCCTGATCGACTCCAGTTATTCATCCAACCCGACCGGAGTCCGCGCCGCGCTCGATTACCTGTCCATCTTCGAGGGGAAAAAGAAAATCATGCTTTTCCCCGGCATCATCGAACTCGGCGACGAATCGGACCGCATCCACCGCGAGTTGGGGGCGGAGATTGCCAAAGTGTGCGATGTGTTGATTCTGATCAAAGAGGAGTTTGCCGCGCCCATCGTGGAAGGGGTGGCGAACCGAATCGAAGTATTCCGGAACCTGGACGACGGGGAAATTCTTCGGCGGTTGGACCTGGTGGCGGGGCGGGAGACCGTGATCCTGTTTGAGGGGCGGGGGACGGGGAGGTTTTTGGAGGGGATGGGGGGCGGGAAGGGAGAGAAGTCAAGTTAAGGGATGTTGGTAGTGATAAAATAATTTCTGTGCAGAGGTACTGCACACGCCCTTCTCTGATGGCGGAATCTTTAATAAGAGGAGTTTCCCATGTTTAAAAAGACTTTTTTGGCTGTCCTGACTTTCGTGTTAGGTATTTTTCTACTCATCGGATTAGGCCTGGTTTTGTCCTACTCTGTCCGCGCGAGCGCCAATTTCAGTGTTGACACCACTTCCGACACGCACGACGCAACGCCGGGCGATGGGATTTGTGCGGATAACAATGGGGAGTGTTCCCTACGGGCGGCGATTGAGGAGACAAATGCCCTGGCCGGGGCAGATAATATTAATATCCCTGCCGGAACCTTTGCCCTCACTGAGGGTGCGTTATTTATATTCGATAACCTGACGATGGTTGGGGATACGCTGACAACAACCATCGTGGATGGATCTGCCAATAATGGAGCGCGGAATTTTGTCACGCACGGAAGTTCAGTAATAAACCTGGCCCAACTGACTATTCGAGGCGCTACCGGAGGTGGGATAGAAAATTTCACAACGCTTCACCTCTCGAATTGCCGGATTTCTGAAAATACACGAGATTATGGGGGAGGCGGTATTTATTCGGTTGGGGACTTAACTATTGAGAATTGTTTCATCCAAGATAATATCTCAAGTGGTACTACTAACATAAGAGGCGGAGGAATTCGCCTCGGAGGAGGGACAGCACACATTCAAAATAGCATTTTGAGAAATAATTCCGTGACTGGAAATAGTGCCCTCGGAGGCGCAATATTTGATTGGTCAACGGATCTAACGATTGTCAACAGCACAATAGAAAACAACCTTGCGGCCAGCGAAGGAGGTGGTATTTTCAATACGACTGGCGGAAACATTCATATTATTGGCAGTACGATTGCGAACAATGAAGCAGCGTATGGGGGCGGAATCACGAATGGAGAGAACATGACCATTACAAACAGCACCATTAGTGGAAATATTGCGAGTTCAGTTGGTGCAGGCATTCTGCAGAACTATGAAATCCTAAAAATTTCTAGCAGTACCGTTGTGAGTAATACGGGCACGGGCATATACAACAATAACTTCGGGGTTGTTTTTATCAAAAATACTATTGCCGCGTATAACCTCAATAACGGAACACCTGCTGATTGTGATGGAGAAATTTACTCCCAGGGATATAATCTCATTGAAGACTTAACGAATTGCACTTTTATTTCTCAGCCAGAAGATCTCACAGGGCTTGATCCACTTCTGGGGCCTCTGGCGAATAATGGAGGCCAAACCGAAACACATGCTTTACTTTCCAACAGTCCTGCCATTAATTCCGGGGTGTGTACCGATCACAATGGTTCTTTGATCGCTAATGACCAGCGCGGCGTGTTCAGGCCTCAAGGGGGCACTTGTGACCGGGGGGCTGTAGAAAAACCTTATGAATTTCCCCGCTTCTATCTTGAAAAAACTACCCAGGGCACTCCAGCCCCTGGTCAGTTATTTACATATCAAATTGTGGCCCGGAACGTCCTGACAGATACTGCCATCCACGCAGTTATCTCAGACACATTGCCAGATACTTTGAGTTTCGTTGGCCCGATCCAAATTTATCCGGCAGGCGTAGGCACGGCAGGAACAGCGCCTCCATTGTTAGCCTATGACCTGACTCTATCCCCAGGGCAGTTTGTCACGGTAACTTTTCCTGTCCTCGTAAATGCAGATAACCTTCCAGGCACCCTCATCACAAATACAGTTGCCATCTCAACTACCCAGGCCCCTACCCCTACCCTGGCCCTGAATATAGTTTCTATCTGTGGTTTTAATATCACTGTGACCAATGCAGGGGACAACGGTCCCGGAACGCTACGAAAAGCCATTACTGACATGTGTTCCGGCGGCGGCGTGATTGACTTTGATTTCACTACGCCCACAACCATTACGCTGGCGACTGGAGAGCTCATCCTGGATAAACCCGTTACCCTACAGGGGCCAGGCGACGATATCCTTGCAATCAGTGCTAACCAACAAAGTCGGGTATTTAACATTACAGCAGACGGCGTAACCCTTACCGGACTGACCATCCGAGACGGATACACAACTGGTCAGGGGGGAGGGATATATCTTTCAGGGATAGGTCCCAGCTTTATTACTGTGACTCACAGCACCATCCTGAATAATGACGCTACGAGTAATGGAGGGGGAATTTATATGTCTTCAGGAATTATTACATTAGATAACTGCACAATTGATGGAAATAGCGCATATACCGGAGGCGGCATATATTTAGAACTGAGCGAAGCAAAAATTCTTAACTCTACATTTACAAACAATACAGCAAATTCCTTCGGTGGTGCGATTAGAGCTTTTGAGGCCCATCTTAAGATAGTAAACAGTACAGTGAGTGGCAATACGTCTAATGGTTGGGGAGGCGGGATTTCTTCTGAGAGTATTTTTGGGTATGGGGCAGAGATTTCTCACTCAACTATCGTAAATAATATTGCCGATGCAGATAATAACGGTTACGGGAATGGTGGCGGAATTTTCAATAACCTAGGCAGCTTAACTACTTTAAAAGATGTGATCCTGGCTTACAATGGTGACAATGGCGAGGCTCCCAACTGTGCTGAATCTCTCTGGTCGGATGGTTTTAACATAGTAGATGATGTGACAGGGTGCAATTTCTTCAACCTGGAAACTGATCTGATAGGCATTGACCCCCTGCTTGGCCCGCTTGCGGATAATGGCGGGAATACCTTGACTCATGCGCTTCTGCCGGACAGCCCTGCGCGGAATACAGGGGTTTGTACCGATTTAGATGACAATCTGATCACAGAAGACCAACGCGGGATGCCTCGCCCCCAAGGTTCTCAATGTGATATTGGAGCATTCGAGTATGAAGAAGCGTCTCCTACACCTACTCCCACACCCACCAGCACGCCTTCTCTAACTCCAACCCCCTCACCTACCCCTACTATGACTCCCTATCCCACACCTACCCTTCCTCCCCCAGAAAACAAGATTTATCTTCCTGTTGTGATTCATTAAGCATCAAACGCCATGCATTAAAAAGAGCGAGTGCTAAAACACTCGCTCTTTTATTTATCTTCAGGTGGGTGTCCCTTACAAAGTGACACCCACCTGAAAAATCCATTAATACACCGGCAACCTCGTATCCACCTCCCGCGCCCACGCATTGATCCCCCCCCTCAAATTCTTGATCTTCCTGAATCCCGCCCCCACCAGCATCTCTAACGCCCGCGCCGACCGCGCCCCGCTCTTGCACTGCATCACCAGCGATTCCGCCGTGTCCAGTTCCTTCATCCACGCGGGCACGTCGCCGAGCCGGATCAATTCCGCCCTTTCAACGTGGGAAATCCCCCCACTCGTGCGGCGAACATCAATGATCCGCAGGAGTTCGCCTCGTCAAATTCTCCCCTCTAGTCAGAAACACATTCTCCCCCTGCTTCCACTCGTGGTCAAACCCGTTGGTCGCATTATAAAAATTCCGATGGCATCCGGGTTTCCAATTCTCGTGAAGCTCAACGATCAGCGCGTCTACCCTGCCGAGCCAGGAAGAAGGGTCCTCGAACACTTCTTTTTCTGCCCCTTCGATATCCATTTTTAAAATATCAACGTGATCGAAACTGAACTCAGCCAGGAGATGATCCATGGTCACCGCGCGGACTTTGTGGGAAAACCGTGCGGCGGGGCCGGTCGGGGTTTCTGCCCCGGTCGTCATAAACCCCCATTCGCCCATCCCCGGATCAATCAGGTTGATTTCCTCATTCCGGTGCCATAACGCCGCGTGGACGGGAAAAATGTTGGGATATGGTGCCACGTTTTTTTTCAATAGCTCAAAATTGTTTTTCTCCGGCTCAATGGCGATAATTTTGGCTTCCGGGTATTGGTTCGCGAAATAGATCGACGCCAACCCGATGTTCGCCCCCGCATCCACGATGATTTTCGGCGGCACGCGCACCCGAAAATCATACTCTTCCTGCACAAATATTTGCTCACATGCGATCACATCCGACGAAATGATGCGGAGATAAAAAGGGAACTTGATCCCCCTCCAGTTCACTTTGAACAGCACGGTCGCCTTCGTCACGAAAGCACGCACGGCAAAAAGCATCCCCAATAGCCCCACGGTTTTCAGATAACGTTGGAGTTTACGAAAGATCATGGTAATTCTTATGGTTCGTCGTGGCGGTTTCAACCGCTTTCTCGACCAAAGTCGTCACGAGCCTGGAGATTTTATCATGCCCGTTAAATGAAAAAGAGCGTCAGTCATCAACACCGACGCTCTTTGCGCTTAATACACCGGCAACCGGGTATCCACCTCCCGTGCCCACGCATTGATCCCCCCCTTCAAATTCTTGATTTTGCGGAATCCCGCCCCCACCAACATCTCCAACGCCCGCGCCGACCGCGCCCCGCTTTTGCACTGCATCACCAGCGATTCAGCGGTGTCTAACTCGTTCATCCGCGCGGGCAGATCGCCGAGCGGGATCAGCTCCGCGCCGTCGATGTGGGAAATCTCCCACTCGTGCGGCTCGCGGACATCAATGATCCGCACGGATTCGCCCGCCTCCAGTTTCGCCTTCAACTCCTGCACGGTGATGTCCCACCCGGCTCCCGCGGAATCCTGCTCATGATCATTCATCGGTAGCCCGCAGAATTCCTCGTAATCGATCAACTCGATCTCGTCGGCGGGTTTGGAACACACCACACAGGCCGGATTCCGGCGCAGTTTCACAAAATCGAACGACATATCCAGCGCGTTGTACAACATCAACTTGCCCACCAGCGAGTCGCCGAGGCCCAGGATCAGCTTGATCGCCTCCGTCGCTTGCAGAGTCCCGACCGTGCCCGGCAAAATGCCCAGCACCCCGCCCTCCGCGCACGAAGGGACCAACCCAGGCGGGGGCGGTTCGGGGAACAGACAGCGATAGCACGGCCCGCCCTGACCGGGGTCAAACACCGTCACCTGCCCGTCAAATCGGAAAATACTCCCATACACGTTCGGTTTCCCCAGTTTCACGCACACGTCATTCACCAAATATCGGGTCGGGAAGTTGTCCGTGCCATCAATGATGATGTCGTAATTCGCCGCAATCTCCTCTGCATTTTCGCTCGTGAACAACACGTTATACGTCTCCACCACAATATCGGGATTGATGTCCAACATGCGTTCCTTCGCACTTTCAACCTTCAACCTTCCAACCGTACTCGTCCCATGCACGACCTGCCGTTGTAAATTGGTCACATCTACCACGTCATAATCCACCAACCCCAGGCGACCCACCCCCGCCGCGGCTAGGTACATCGCCAGCGGACTGCCCAGCCCCCCGGTGCCGATCAGCAAAATACTTGCCGCCTTCAACTTCTTCTGCCCCGACAGCCCCACTTCCGGCATGATCAGGTGGCGGCTATATCGTCGGATTTCAGCGTGGGAAAGGTCAATTGAACCATTTGTGTTTGCCATAGGTTTACTCCGTTATCGAATTTCCAGTTTGGTTCAAGCTTGGAGCTTGAACCAAACTCGCATATCCAGTCTCCAAAATCTGTTGATAAAGCTGTTTGGCCCGCGTCACCCCATGATTGATCCCGCGTGGCTCGCCCTGCGCATCGATGATAAACGTGGTCGGGACGCTCAACACGCCCCAATATTCCGCCAAATCCGGGCGTTCGGTGCAATCCACCTGGATGATCTGCACCCGGTCGCCCATCTGCTCCTGCAAGCGGGCCAGTTCCGGGCGTTGCACGGTTTTACACGGCGCACACGTCGGTGAGGTGAAATACAAAATCGCGGGGATACCAGGCTGAAGAGATTCTAACCCCAACCGCCGCCCTCGCACACGCGCGAGGATCACACGGTTCGTTAAATAGTATAGCCCGATCCCGAGGGCGATAAGTAATAAAGTGATAAGTAAACGGGCGACAATGTCCATAAAAAGCTCTCTTAATGTCCTTGCGAGCGCGGATATATCCGCCGTCTTCGGAGCGAAGCAATCTCCCCGCGCGAAGTGGGGATTGCTTCGCCGTCAAAGCCCGGCTCGCAAAGACATTATGCCTTCACCTTGGGCCGTATCCCCGGGAACGTTCCGGTCGGTGCGGATTTCACAAACCCCGGCACGTTCAACCGATTCAACCAGTAATACACCGCGCACCCGGCACAGAACCCGGCGAACAGATTCAACGCGGCCAACGCGATCACCAACCAGACCAACCCCCAGCCCAACGGGGCCGCGCCCACAAACAGGGCACTGACCCCCGCCGCCATCACCACCGCACCAAACCCCTGTGCGAACCGGTGCGGTTCCGGGTTATCGGTCAACACATCGGGTTTTACCCACCGCCGCGGTTTAAGCGCGTACGTATACACGAACCCAAACCCCGGCACTCTAAACGCCGTGCCAAGCGCCATCGCCAGCGTCACAATCAACGCCAACCAGGGCAGGTTCAAAATAAAGGCCAAAATATTCAGGCCAATGATGAAGGATTGGTTCACCTTCAAAGCGGAGTGATCGACTTTTTGTAATGACATAGCTTTCTCCTTGATAAGTTTGAATGTTGAAAGTTGAAGGTTGGGGAACATAACTTTCAACCTTCCAACCTTCAACCGCCCGCGATAGACGGAATAATCCGCAATTGGTCGCTTTCTTTGACCGGGGTCTCCACCCCCGCCAGATGGCGGACATCTTCATCGTTCAAAAACAGATTGACGAACGGGCGCAGATCACCGGCTTCGCTAAAAATATGGGCACGTAAATTGGGGTACTGCCTGGTCAAATCGGTCAGCGTTTCACCGACTTTGACGCCTTGTATGGTGATCGTCGCTTGCCCGCCCGCATAGGGGCGGAGAGGGGGGGATTTTGAGCGTAGGCATTTTAAGTGAGTCTCCTTATGGTTTTTTAGTTTAGTCAGTGATCAGTATTCAGTGGTCAGTGTTCAGTAACCAGTAGTCAGTATTGATGATCTGAATACTGACCACTGGTTACTGATTACTGAATACTGGTTACTAGAATCTCTTCTTCAACATACGCGGCGCGGTCATCGTTCAACCGCCACGAACGGATACTGACTGCCTTTCCGGCATCTACGCGGCTGATCGTGTACGAGTAAAACGGCAGTGCCCACTCCCGGTCAAATTCCGAGGGGATGTTGGGGCAATCCGGGTGGGAGTGGAAGACGCCGAGGAGGGTCAACCCCCGCGCGTCGGCGTCGTCTTCGGCGCGCATGGTGTCCTGCGGGGTGAGGAGAAAACGATTGTGTCGGGCGGCGTCTTCGCGGGCGTTTTCGATGGGCAGGATGGCGGTCACTTGTCGGGTGTCACCGTGGTCTGTTCCGAGAAGGAATCCCGCCCCTTCATCGGGATAGGTCGCTTCCAGATGGGTGTGGAGTTGGGAGAGCGTTTCAGCGTTGATTTTCAGGGTCATAATATCTTTTTCAACATGAAGGTCACGAAGGGGCACAAAGGCGTAAAACTTCGTGAATTTTTGTGTCCTTAGTGGTTTGCTTCCCAGAGTGTATCGCTCAGGTATTTGTACCCCGTGTCGGGGAAGAGGGTGACGACGAGACCTTCTTCGAGTTGGCGAGCGACATCGAGCGCGGCGACCAGCGCGGCCCCGGACGAGATGCCGACGAATAACCCTTCTTCGCGGGCGAGGCGGCGAGTCATGTCGTGGGCGGTTTCGGTGCGGACGGGGATGGTTTCATCGGCCAGTGGATATTGGGTAATGGGTTCAAATTCTTTCAACATATTTTCAACTTTCAACCTTCAACATTTAAGCAAAAACGGCCAACAGACAAAAAAACAGGCGGTTGCGTGCTTTTGGGCGGGGCGCAACCACCTGTCGTCTGTTGACCGTTCTCTGAGTCCAACTCTGGGAACTACAAGGCCAGACGGTGGCAAATCGCCCCGCCTTTACACATGCAGGCCATGGAGAAGGTGGAAAATTTCATATCAGAATATTTAAGAAAACCTCAAAATAATTTCCGCAGATTATATATGTCAATCAACATATGTCAACCCATAGCTCTGAAAGTCAGCAATTCTCAGTTTGCCACGAACGGCGTTCCTTCAAACGCCCTCGCTGAACTCAAAGGATGCCCATTAAGGAACGCCGTTCGTCGGCTCGCATAGTGAGAATTGCTGTCAGAAAGTTCTTATGGAAAGTTTGTTGCTTTGTGAATCCGCTGACTCATCGAATCATTGAATTGCTGAATCATTGAATTGCTGAATCGCTACCTCTCCGAATCCCCCGCACCATCTCCCCATCCGTCACCTTGAGCGTGAAATCTTCCCCCGTCCCCATCTGCGCGTTCGCGTGCATGAATTTCATCGCACTCGGACGCCACACCGACGCCGACGAATGCACCTCATCTACCCTCGTTTGTTCGATGATCTCCCGAACGTTGTGCGGGCGGACGCCTGCGGCCATGATCTTCACCCGCCCACGTGTGTACGCCACCATCTGCCGGAGCATGTCCACCCCTTCGGAAACGGTCGGCGCCTGTCCAGTGGACAACACCCGGTGAACCCCCAACCCCGCGAGGGTGTCCAGCGCCCCGAACACATCCCGCACCTGATCCACCGCCCGATGGCAGGTGATCGCCATGCCCGAGGCGGCTTTGATCAGGGAGTGCATCGCGGTCGTGTCCACGTCCCCGTCTTCGGTCAGCGCGCCGAACACCACGCCGGGTGCGCCCAATTGTTGGGCGTAGAAAATGTCCCGGTGCATCATCTCGATTTCGGCGCTGGTGTACAAAAAATCGCAACTGCGCGGGCGAATCATCACAAAGATCGGGATCGGGAGTTTCAGGGCAGTTTCGAGAAAAGAAAGCGGCGGGGTCAGCCCACCCTCACGGAGGGAGGCACACAGCTCGATCCGGTCCGCCCCGTTTTGCACCGCAGTGATCAGCGATTCGTGGTTGTCCACACAGATTTCAAGGAGCATGAGCGGTTATGCGCGTTCGATCAATGTTTGGACGAGGATTTCGGTGACCGCTTCATCCCCCGGCCTTTCGACCTCTCCGAACACTTCCCAGGTTTCCACATGCGAAACCTCTCCCCCCTCGGCCAGGGTCGTGACCCCACCGAGCGTTTCCAACTCCAAAAACCTGTCGTTGCAAAAGCACTCGCTGGAACTGTCGTAATCGAGATAATTGGCCTGGGGATCAAATACGGTTTTCTTCACAAAGAGTGTCCCAGTCTGCCAATACGCCAACCACCCGCGCGGGTTGGGGAACCCCACTTTGAGCGCGCCCGTCGGCATGTTCGCGTGGACAAATACGTACCGATTCCCCCACACCAGGTGCGGACTGCGGATATCGGTGTAGGGCCACAGGGCGATTTGGCGATTGGGAAGCAGGCCGGTGTCGTGCGTGGTTTGCGGGAGGATGGCGATCCCGCCCCGCTTGAGTTGGGTGATGGCCCAGGGGGCGCAGGTGACGGGGGTGGAACTGTGGTTGGTGAGCGTGTGCCGCACGGTCACGGTGGCCTCTGCGAGGGTGATGTCGAGGGTTTTCTTTAACCCGGTCGGTTCGGTGGGTTGAACGACCCGCACGCCCTGTTCGATTTCCGTGATTTCGACGGGTGCGTCATCCGGCAAATAGGTGAGGGAAAGGTCTTCCGGGGCGCGCCAGAGACGGTGTCCCCCATAAAAATGAAAGGTTCCGACCGGGGCTTCGGTGGTGAAGTTGGGGAGTTCCGCGAACAGATTTTCCCCGCCTTTGTACCGCAGACTGATGATCCGCGGGCCAACCGTTTGCGTGATGAGGAGGGAGAGGGTGTCGTTGTTCAGTTCGACACATTGGAGGTGATTGAAGTGAGTAATTTGCATGGTGTATGGAAGGAGACATTGAATTTTCCCTCAATTGTACTCATATCCACATAAAACGGCTGATTATTGGGACCGTTTAAGGGGCAGGCACACCTCAAACGTACTTCCCTGTCCAATGCTACTTTTGACCGTTATTTTTCCCCCGTGCGCTTCGATGATGGCTTTTGTGATGTATAGCCCCAGCCCGGTGCCGCTGATGGCGGTGCTGGTGATGTTTTGCCCGCGGTAAAAGCGATTGAACAGGCGGGGGAGGTCCTCGGCGTGAATCCCGATGCCCGAATCCGACACGCAGATGTGGAGGTGGGTTTGGTTCACCATGTGTGCCCGGAGTTTCACGGCCCCTTCCGAGGGGGTGAACTTGATCGCATTACTGAGGAGATTGCTGATTACTTGTTCCAGGCGGCCCTCGTCGGCGAGGAGGGGCGGCAGATCGGGGTCTAGATCCATTTCAAACCGGATTTTTTTGTTGTTCGCAATGGGGATCAGACGGGCGTACACTTTTTTCATCACATGGCTGGGGTAGAGTTGTTTGACTTGTAAATCCAGGTGGCCTGTTTCCATTTTGGTCACGTCAATGAGGTCGTTCACCAGCATCAGCAAATGTTGTCCGCTGTCGTAGATGATGTCTAAAAATTCTTTTTGGGTGGGCGTTAATTCTCCGACGGTCATTTCATACAGCAACTCGGTATAGCCCAAAATCGAGGCGAGGGGGGTGCGTAGTTCGTGGGAGACGTTGGCGATGAATTCCGCTTTCATCCGGTCGGCACGTTTGGCTTCGGTGATGTTTTGGGCGTAAACGTTGATGTACCCCATTTCGGGAATAGGGACGAAGGTAAACGCGTAGGTTTGAGCGTCAAACTTGACTTCAAGCGTCAGGGGTTCCGTCGGCTGGTTGGCGTTGTGGGTTAAAAACCGATCCAAGAGGCTGGTCGGGAAATAGGTACCGTTTTCGGTCTGCCAGGTTTCGAGGAGCGAAACACTGCTTTTGTTGGCATAAAGGATGCGGCCTGTCAGGGAAATGCGGAAAAACGGGAACGGACTCTCTTCCGGGAACTTGGCGAGGCTGGCGATGGCTTGTTCGGCTTGTTTGCGCGTGCTGATGTCTCGCACCACACTTTGGGCGTACAGGGGGTTTCCTTCGGCATCAAACACTAACGAGGCGTTCACTTCGACCGGAAACTCGGTCCCGTCTTTTTTGCGAAACGTGCGTTCATACAGCGAGAGCATTTGCCCGTTGAGCATGGCCCCTAACTTCTCCGCAAAAAAGGGAAGTTCGTCGGGGACGACTATCTCGCGAACCGTTAAGGCGAGCAATTCTTCCATTTTGTAGTCCAACATCTCTGCCGCGCGGGAGTTCGCGGCCAGATGACGCCCATCCAGCCCGATAAAAAAGACTGCGTCGTTGGTCTGCTCGAACAGCGATTGATAGTGTTGTTTTTCGAGTTTCAACGCCGCTTCGGTTTTTTCGTGTTCGGCAACTTCCTGTTGCAGATCATGGTTGGCGGTTTGGAGTTCCTCGGTGCGTTCGGTCACAATCTGTTCCAGGCTATCCCGTTCGTGTTGCAATTTTTCGAACAACTCGACATTTTTGAGGGCGTGAATCGCCAGCCCGGTAAAGCGTTCCGCCAGTTTTTGGTGCGCCTGAGTGAACTTGCCTCGTTCTGTATGGGTGTAGATCAAGATCGCTTGCGTGTGCCCCGTGAGGAGGGGGATGTGGAGGGCCGACCCCGCGCGGGCAATGACTGCTTTGGGTTGGCCAGCCCATTCCGCCACCATTTTCGTTTCAAAAACCGCCACAGGTTCGCCGGCCAGGATGCGTTTGAAAAAGTATTGTGCCTGCCACTGGGTTTTTTCAAAGATGGGGGAGGTAGACGCGCGTACATCCAATTTTCCGTCTTCCCGCACGACCAGAATAAACGCTTCCTCATAGTCGAATAACCCGCGCGGTAGATTCATGATCCCCGCGTAAATGCCCTGGGCTTCGAAGGTATCCGTGAGGACACGCAAGCCTTCCAACAACCCTTCAGTTTCCTTCAACTGAATTTTTTCCGTCTCGTGCGCCTTCATCATTCCCAAATAGGACTCGGTCAATTTCTCTTCGGCGGCCTGAGCCTGTTCCAGGGCATTTTCCAGGCTTACGGTGCGTGCTTTGACCTGCGTTTCGACCTCCTCGTGGAGCGAGTGGCGCAAACGCGCCTTTTCGGTCTGTTCGTGCATCAGCCGCAGGGCATACACCAAATGGTTGTTGCACAGATATTCCAGCGCCGCAAAGTCGGGATGGGGGTGCGTAGCGGCAAAGCTCACCGCCCCCAAATACGTGTTGCTCGTGTGTTGGCGAATCGAAACCAGGTGTTTGACTTTAAGAAGACTTTCCAGCGCCATCCCCACCGGCTTGGGATGCGGTTTGTGAAAATCGGCAAGGTGCTCAAAAAACTCAACGGGCGGGGTTTCTAACGCGGCTTGAAGATCCACCGCAAATTGAAACCCGACGAGAGAATGCCCCACCAATCTTTCCACCGGGGACACCATCCAGGTGGGCAGGCAGAGCGCGGTGATTTCCATCGTGTCGGGTGCCTGTCCCACTTCGGCAATCAGACCATATGCGTACCCAGTCGCCTGCGAGATGATCTCCAAAAGCTGTTGGCGGACCCCCACGTGCGTACTTTCATCCACCAACCCGGAGATCAGGGTGTTGATTTGGCGGATGGCCTGAAAGATTTGTGGGGTGAGTTCCATAATTTCCTTTGAACGTTAACTTTTGCCGTGGACCACAGCGGGCATGTCCGGGGCCGGATTTGGGAGGGGGACCCGCGCGGGGCGCCCCTCCGCCCACCATCCCCACCCCATCACCAGCAAAAACATCCCCGCCATCAACAGCACCTGTACCCCCACCACCTGCGCCAACGAGCCATGCCACACCCACAGCCCTATCACTTGCGCCACCCCTGCCACCACCGCCACCATGGCATACCGCCCCTGCCCGAGCGAGAGAAAATAATTGATCACCACATTGCCCAGCGCATACAACGCCGTCGCCACCCCGTACAGCCACAACAACGGCGCAATGCCCAAATACGCCTCCCCAAACAGCGTCCGCACAATCCATTCAGGGAAAAGCCACGTCGCCCCAATCGCTGTACCGGAAATGACCACTACCCCGCCCAAACTGAGTCCCAGCAAATGCCGGTGCGGTTTCCCTTCCTTGTGGCGGCGCGCCACGATGGGGAACAGTGTCGTCACCACCGCCCACGTCGCAAAAAAGATCACCCGCCCAATCAACGCCAGCGAAGCATATTCCCCGGCGGCGTAGGACGAGAAGAAATGTTTGACGACGAGAATATCGCTGTTGTTGATCAAAATCTGTCCCAGATATGCCCCCGTCACCCCGCTCGAATACACCAGCAATTCTTTCTGAGATTGAAAGGGGAGCGGACGCGCGGACGGTAATACGCGCCCCGCGCGGGACGCCACGCCCCACGTCGCCACAAACGACAGCGCAATCCCCGCCACCGCCCCATTCACCCCCCACCCCAACAGGGCGAACCCCACCCCCGCCCCCAACCGCACCCACATCTCGGCCTGATAACTCGCCGCCAGTTCCACAAACCGCGTCTGCCCCTGCAACACCCCCCGATCCACCCCCTGCGCCAGATAAAACGGCAAGCCCACCGCAAAAATCACATACGGCCACCAGGATTGGGTGTGGAAAAACCCCTGCCAAAACGGTGCCCCCACCCCAAACACCCCAAACAGCACCCCGCCGAAAATCCACGCCCACCGCAACATTGTCTGGCGTAAAGCGGAGATTTGCAGGAGGTCGTTTTCGCTTGTATGCAGGGCGGTGTACCGCGCCGTGATCGTTTGCAGAGTCGCTGTCGCAAAAATCACGATCAGAAACAGTGTCACGATAATGCTGACATCCGAAAACGCTTCCGGCCCCAACCAGCGTCCCATCAGCAAGTTGAAGACATAATTCCCCAGGTTGACCACCGTGGCACTCAGGAAAAACAGCGCACTTCCTGTCAACAACTGGCTGGTTCGGACGGATTTGAGCAGAGAAAAAAACTTGTTTTTCATGGATTTATACGGGCGAAACCGCCAAAAGCGCTTCGACCGCTTCCCGAAGTTCGTTTGAACTGACATATTTTTGCATGTACCGGTCCGCCCGCAACTGAATGGCGATCATTTCATGGGCATCTAACGCGCTGGCCGTCAGGATCATCACCGGGAGCGAGGCGGTTTGGGGCCTCTCGCGAATGGTCATAAGCAGGGTCAGGCCGTCCATATCCGGCATACTGATGTCCAGAATCGCCATATCAAAGGCCGTGTGTTGCAACACTTCCAACGCTTCCACCCCATTTTCGGTGAGGCAGGCCGTATGCCCAAACTGCTGAAGCCGGTAGCCGAGCAATTTACGATAGGGAAGGTTGTCCTCGACAACCAGAATGTGTGCCATAAAATGCTACACTTTCCTGGCCGAAGTGGGCAGGATTTCAAACACCTGATCGAACTGAGTCAGGTGAAAAATACGGGTTACGTTGTCATCTTCGGGCAGGATGAACTTCACGTCTCCGCCGTGTTGGCGGGCGTGCGTCCAAAACTGCACCAGCGCGGCCAGTCCGGCGCTGTCAATAAACGTCGTCTCGGTCAAATCCAAGGTAAACTTTGCACCCTGTTGGGTTAATAACTGGGCAAACTGGATGCGGATGTTCGGCGCGTGATAAATATCCACCCGCCCGGTGAGGGGGACATAAACGTTTTCTTCAATTTCGGGGATAGGATTCATCGTTAATTCTCCTGAAAAAATAAGGTCGAAAACAAGGGTAGTGGTCTCTTTTCGAAATTTTGGCTCTACCGTTTTTGGCGTGAAGTGTTCGATATTTTGAAGGTAGTGGGGGATGTACATCCCCCACCACCTTCAAAATATCGGTTTCTTTCACAGTCTTTCCGGTAGAACCGAAACTTTTAATATTATGGTCTGGCGGCTTTAAAAAACCGTTAAAAACTGCTTTAGATTTCCTTCAAAGGGCTTTCAAAGTTTTTCACCAGGGTCCAACAGTTGCCCCCTTCCTGGGACTCGTACACCGCCTCATCCAACAAGTGTTGCATCAGAAACATCCCAAACCCGCGCATTTGGGGACTGCCCAACGCGGGCGGGGGGATCACGTCCGGGTCAAAGGAATGGCCCCGGTCACGGAGTTTGACCACCAAGCGGGTGGGGTGTTCCCATATTTCCACATCCATTTCAAAGGACTGGGTTTCATCGCACCGGTATGCGTGTTCCACCACGTTCGCGGCGGCTTCGTGAACGGCGAGATGCAGGTTATAGGAGGTGTCAGGGTGCTGGCTCATCACGGGATGGTTCGTGGAGATGGCCTTAAGGGTTTCGCCGATAATATTCAAGTATTGATATTTGGCGGGGAGTTGGAGGTGAATGGTGTCAACGTGGGACATGGGAAGGTTAAGAGGAATATTTCAAGACGATCAGGGTTTGATCGTCGCTTTGGGGATGGCCCGCGGCAAACGCACGGGTCTCAGCGATCAGACGGTCTTTGATCTGCTCCGCCGTCGCATCACGCATCTCCTCGATGAGATGCAAAAAACGATCATTGCCAAACATGGCCTGGGCCGGGTTTTCCGCTTCGCTGAATCCATCCGTCCCAACGACAACCACATCCCCCGGTTGCAGGAGAACGCTTTGGCAAAAATACTCGCGTGTGGGCAGGACCCCGACCGGCGGGCCATCTGGCCCCAACAGGCGCGCATCCCCCCGCGCGGGGCACAAAACGACCGGGGAATGACCGGCATTGACCATCTCCAGAAAAGAATTTCTGGGATCAAACCGGGCATAAAAAACGGTGGCAAACCCGCCCGTGCGAATAAACTCCCCGTACAACTCCCGGTTTATCTGGGTCAGAATTTCGCCAGGGCTGGCACAGTTTTGGGTATTGGCTTTGGTACGGAGGGCGGTGAGCGCCATCACCATCAACAGCGCGGCAGGCATCCCTTTCCCGGAAATATCGCCCACGGTAAACGTCAGGCCACGGGCCGAAGAAAGGGCGAAATCATAAAAATCCCCCCCAATCAGGGACGCGGGATGGAAATACACCGCCGCCTCCAACCCCAACGCCGATAAATCGGGCAAGGTTTTGGGTAACAGCCGGGTTTGTACCTCCTGCGCCAACTGCATTTCCGTTTCCAGTCGGGTCTCCGCGACAATTTGACGGTGAAGGAAGATGTTGGCGATCTGAAGGCTGGCCTGGTCCACAATCAATTGTCCGAGGCGCAGGAGCGGATGGATCGCTTCGGCGGGCGTGTAGGTAGAAAAGCCCAAATACACTCGCCCCGGGTTCTTAAATTCCCGCGCAAAGACGTAAAAAGGATAATTCGGCTCCGAGCAGAGACTCCCATCAGGAAGGCGTTGAGTGAGATGGCACATAGCCCTCAGTGGACACGTCGCTAACAGATAACAAGGGGAGAGCCGTTGGGCGCGGGTATCCACGACGAACTGTGTCAAATTGGGATAAAGTTCCGAGAGCCGCACACTTTCGGGAGGGGAAGAAAAAAACTCGATTTCGCCGTCCTGGGTTTCGACGAGAAAAAAGAGGGTTTTTGTCTCCAACAGATTCCGGGTTTTCTCCGTGAGCAGGTGCAAGAGGTGTTTGAGGTCGAAGACGTTTTGGGCGGCTTGCATGAGTGCCAAAATGGCCAGGAGTTGATCCTGGGTTTCGGAATAAGCCGCTAACAAACTTTCGAGTTCTTCATCCGGCGGACGATTCATGGAAGATACCTTTTAACGCCGAGTCGTAATCGGAGTAGAGCGCAAAAATCTGATCGAACTGGGTTAATTCAAAAATAATCCGCACGGGCTGTTGCAACTCGCACAATGCCAGCTTGCCGCCGTTTTGCAGAATCCGCTCGCGCGCGCGGACCAACGTCGCCAACGCTTTACTGTCAATAAACGTAACCTGCCCCAAATGGATGATCACGTTTTGATAGGCGGCAGGGATATTTTTTTCCATCCACCCCTCCACTTGCGGGGCGACATGGGCATCAAACCGTCCCGTTAGTTCGAGCGTGGCAAGGGTAGGGTCGGTGTGGGGGATGACATTCATGGATGAACTCCTTTGGAGAAAGGGAAACAATATTGCGTATTGCGTATTGCGTATTGCGTAAGGGAAAAAATACGAAATACGCAATACGAAATACGATCCGCTACGCCTTCCCCGGCTGATTTGACACCACGGGGCGGGATTGGGCGGGGGTTTTCTTCTTGGGCTGGATCAACTGGCGGAAGTGGAGCAAATACCAGTCGGCGACCTCCGTGATTGGCACACCGCGGGCGGCAAGGTAGTTTTGCAGGCCCAATTGCTGGCGATGATCGGGGGCGTCCAACACCCGGGCAATGGCGTCCGCGAGGCTTTGGACTTCTTCTGGCTCGAAAATTTCGGCGGCATAGCCCTCTTCGCTGATCAGTTCCACAAAATCTCCGATGTGCGGCAGGACGACCGCTTTGCCAAAGCTCCCGGCCTGGTGCAGGACGCCGGAACTCCCGGTCGTGCTGGTGTAGGGGAACACGACAACGGCGGCCTCGCCAAAAATGACCGGAACCTGATCTTCCGCCACGTAGCCGGTAAAACGGACGTTGGGGACGTGGGCGTAGGTTTGTGCGGCCTTCGCCAGATAACCGGGGGCGTTCGGGCTGTCGGTTCCGGCGATGACGAGTTCGAGCGGGGATTGATCGGGGCGGGTTTGCAGACGTTGGAAGGCTTCGATCAGGGTTTCGACTTTTTTGTACGTGCCAAATTTGCCGAAGGTCATCACCTGTTGGGGGCCAGCGGGCAGGTCGAGGTTGGGTTGGGCGATGTCGTTGAAGGTGCCGTGCGGGATGAGCATCACGTTGGTGGCGCGGTATTTCGTGCGGATGATTTCCACGTATTTGGGGATGGTGAGGGCGACCCGATCCACGGCCAACAGCATTCGGGTCAGGATCGCGCCGGAGAACCGGATCACACTTTGGGTGAGGGGGTTCTCGCTGAACCCGGCGCTTTTCAGGTCCACGGTTTCGAGAATGTTATGCAACAAAACAATCGTCGGAAAACCGAGCCGTTTGGACACCCACGGCGCGAGCAAACCCATGCCCCCCGCCAGTTTTCCGCTCCCGAACGTGGCGAACTGGATGTTGAACAGCACCGCGTCCGGCTTGTATTGGCGCAGGATGCGGGCGATCCGTCCCACGTTGCCCAGGCTGTTGAACCGCCACGCCGGGATCGTGACCAGTTGCCCTTGCGGGATAGGTTGGGTGACGGGGGCGGGGCGGGAGGGGTCTTCGTCCACGAGCAGGATCAGCTCTTTGAGGTCGGGTTTGGTTTTCAGGGCCTCGACAAAATGATGGGCGTATTCGTTGAGCGAGCCGCGGCTGGGCGGGTACGCGGTGATGACGGCGAGGCGGATTTTTTCGCGCGGGGCGTCTTGATATTGGCCGCGCAGGTCGTTGAGTTTGATTTTTGCGAGGGTTTCGAGGAACCGTTGGGCTTCTTTGCGGGTGTCCACCTTCGAGCCGGGCGCGTCGATCCAGGTGACGGGCACTTCGGCGATTTTGTAGCCAAATTTGAGGGCGAGGTACAGCACTTCCAGGTCGAACGAAAACCCCATCACCGTTTGCTGACCGTAAATTTGTTTGGCGGCCTCGCGAGTGAAGAGTTTGAACCCGCACTGCGTATCCCGCACGCCCAGGCGGAAGAAATTTTGCACGATCCAGCGCAAGCCCCCGCTCAAAATGCGGCGGAGCAGAGATTTGTTCGTTTCGGCGGCCCCGTCGGCGGCGCGGGACCCGACCGCGATGTCGTGTTTCCCTTTTTGCAACACGGAGAGCAGTTTGTCCAGTTCTTCGATGGGGGTGGAATTATCCGCGTCGGCGAACAGGAGATACTCCCCCCGCGCGGCCAGCATCCCCCGGCGGACGGCGCTCCCCTTGCCCCCGTTCTGAGGGGTTTTCAGCACCCGCACGTTGGCAAACCCCAGCGCTTCGACCATTGGCACGGTCATGTCTTTGGAACCGTCGTCGGCGATCAGCATTTCCCACGGAAATCCGAGCGAGGAAACGTGCGAGGCAATCGCCCCAATCGTCGGGATAATGCGTTCTTCTTCGTTGTACGCGGGGATGATGACGGAAAGGAAGGGCGCGGTGGTGAGAGGGGTTTCTTTCCAGGTTTTGTATTGTTCGTAAGACATGGGCACTCCGGTCAAATCATCTTTGTAGTGCGATTTGCAAAATCGCTCCTGGCGAATTGGCAATTCGCCTTACATGGTTTTCGATATTCACATTATCGCGTGGGGCAATCAAAGAAAGGTTTTGAAAGAATTAAAAGTGTGTTTAAGTTTTTTTCGCGCGTGTTTATGTGTGGTGGTAGCACCCTGAGCGGAGGCTTTTCCCTGCGGCTTTGGGCAGGGAAAAGCCGTAGTCGAAGGGTGCGGGGCGCGCAAGCCTCGTGTAAAAAGGGAGAGGTGTAGCCCACCCCGCATCCTTCGACTGCGCTGGACATGGATGGGCTGGATTTTTAAGCCATTTCCCGCTCAGGATGCTGATAAAAATATTTTGTACGGTAGCACCCTGAGCGGAGGCTTTGCGTAGTCTAAGGGTGCGGGGCGCGCCCTCACGCCACAAAAAACCAATTCACATACAACGCCGTCATAATCCCCAACAACACCGCAAACCCCACCGTCAACACCCGATCCAACCACGCATGTTTCCCCCACGCGCCCAGCATCATAAACACCGGGAAACACACCAGCATGTACCGGATAATGCTCTGCGCCGAACTGGACGAGGGGAAAATCAGCGTCATCAACGCGTACAAACCGTACCCAGCCCCCAACCGTTTCCACGCCACGAGCGAAATGCCCAACCCGCTAAACAACGTCAGCAGATTCATCAGCCGCGAAGTATTCCCGATATTAAAATCTTCCGCTAATAGCAGGCGCATTTCCCGCGCAACAATCGCGATAGGCCCGACATTTTGCCGCGCCCACGCCGATTGCACGGTGACAAACGCCATCGGATCGTGAAAGTTCAACTGCAAAAAAGCCATGTAACTGAGCAAGCCCAACGGCATGATCGCCAACACCGCGACCTGAAACCAGTTTTTCCACAGCCCTTTGAATAAATTGACCCACGCCTCGCGTTTGTGCATCCGATCCAACGTCCACCCCTGCACGCGGAGCCACTCCCACATCGCCACGCCCCAGGCCAACACCCCCACCACGCGGGTCGCCGCGGCGAGAAAACCCAACACCGCCGCCCACGCCCATTCGTGCCGCCGCGCAAAATACACCGCCCCCAACGTCATCATCAAAAACAGACTCTCCGTATACATCGCACTAAAAAAGAACGAAGTCGGAAAAATCGCCAGATAAAACACCGCCCGTTGCGCCGTTTTCGCGTCCCCAAATTCCAACTCGGTCAGCAGGTACAGGAATACCAACGCCCCAAAAAACGCCGCATTACTCACGAAAATACTCGCCAACAACACACTTTTCCCCAAAAAAGGGCTGATCAAGCTGACGATCAACGGATAGAGCGGGAAAAAGGCCACGTTGCTCTGTTGCCCCGGCTTGAGCCAGTACCCCTGCTCGATGATCCAGTTGTACCACTGGCTATCCCACCGCGCCCACAGTTCCAGGTATGGGTGATCGGGGGAGGGCGACCAGTGTCCGGGGTCGGTAGCGAACATCACATTGCCCACGTGCGCCGCGCCAAACACGATCACGCGCGAGATCAGAAAGATGATCGCGGGCTGGATCAGCCATTGGTAGCGTTCCAGGTTGAGTTTGACTGAAAATTCCCGCGCGTGCAGGGACAAAAGCAGATTTTGCACGACCGACCGCGCCTTGTTCACTGGCATCATGGATTTTCTCCTACCGTAAGATTGATGTGATCGAACGCCACCGGGCCGCGATACGCCAGCAGGCCGATGTACCCTTCCTGGCTGAACAACTCGATTCCGGCGGCAATGAGTTCCCCGTTTACATACAAGTCGTAAGTGTCATTTTGGACGATGATTTTGAACTGGAAAACGAGCGGGGTGCCCTCCGCGACGGGCGTGGGGGTGGCCCCGTCAGTCCCCGCGGCGAACGAGGTCGAACCCTGCCCGACAAACGCGCCAGTATCGTCGAAGTAGCCCCAAAACACCCCGTTCCCGCCCCCGGACAACCGCACGAGGTGGGCATTGCGTCGGTCCCCCTGCACCGCCATGTGGAAAATGACCCCACCCCCGGCATCCTGCAATTCCGGCGCGGCTGGCAGGGTGATCGTCGTCTCCAACGTGTACACCCCCGCAAACACGCCCGTACTCAGGATAAAGTCTTCAAAATCCGTGCTGTTTTGGGTGAACACCGCGCCATTTTGCGTCCAATCGCCGCTCACGATTTGCATGTTGCCCAGTTTTTCACCGAGCGGGGGCGGCGTGGGGGTGGGACGGTCGGGGAGGGTGATTTTGATGGATTCAAACTGCACCGCGCTCAACGTAGACCCCAGCCCGATGTACCCACTTTTCCGGGCGAGGGGCACATTTTCGGCGACGGGCGCGCCGTCTAGCAGGAGATCATAGGTCGTATCTTTCGTGATAATCGTGATGACGTGCGACGCATCCCCCGGCGCGGGGACGACGGCGGAACCCTGCCCCTTAAATTTTCCAACCTCGTCGTAGTACCCCCACATCAGCTTGTCTTCCCGGTCGGAGAACCGCACCAAACTGCCCCACTGCAACGTGGTCGGGTCGGGGACGTTGAACAGCACGCCGCCCCCCGTCCCTTCCAGGTGCGAGAGGGTCACGTCCAACTGAAATTGGTTGAACGTCTGCCCGGTGTACACCAACCCAAAATCGTACCCACCCGGCAGGGTTTGTTGGATGAAATTCTCCACCACCTGCCACTGCCCGCCGAGGGGATTCCACGCGGCCTCGGCGGCGTTGGCGGAAAAACCCTCCCCGAAAAAGGCGGACGCGGCGAACACCTGCCCGGACGGGGCGGGGGTCGCGGTCGGGGTCGGCGTCCCGGTCGGTTCGGGGGTGGGCGTCCCGTCGGAGGGGGGATGGGTCGCGTTGCCCGTGCCCCCGCCCGACCCCGGCAAATTTCCGTCTGCGGCATAAATCACGGTGGGGGTCACATTCGCGTCGCCCGTCCACAGTTCGTTCAACAACCCGGACACATCCACCAGCCCAAACGCCACCGAACTCCGCGCGGTGATCAGCCCCAGGTAGCCGGAGTTTCGCAGGAGGGGAATGTCGCTGGCGAGGGGCTGGTTGTCGAGGTAGACGGCGTAAGTGGTATCGCCGCTGACGATTTTGAGGGTGTAGGGGGTGTTGGTGGTGATGGGGGTTTGAAAATGCCCCTGGCCGTAGAACTCGCCCGCGTCATCGTAGTACCCCCAAAACAGCCCGTTGCCGTTGTCGGAAAACCGCACCATTTGCGCCCCGTTGGTCTGGTAGGGGGTGGGCATGTTAAAGAGGATGCCCCCGCCGAGGCCTTCGAGGTGGGTAAGCGAGACCTGGAGGATATACGCTTGAAAGGTGTTGGGTTCGTAGCCGATGGAAAAGTCGTAGTTGGTGGGGTCTTTTTGGGTAAGAAAGCCATTGACCACTTCCCAATCTCCGCTGATGGGCACCCACCCGGTCATCCCCGCGCCCCCGGCGAAGTTGCTGGTGTATACGAGGTCCCCGACGACGGACGGGGCGAGGTTGGTGGGCAGGGTTTCGAGTTCGGCGATGTCTACGCTGTAGGCAGTTTCTTCGACGGCGGTGAGGGTGAGGGTGTCGAACGAGGCAAGGCCGGTGGCGAACAGGCCGACCAGCCCGTTATGGTAGTCGAGCGGGCGGTCTTCGATGAGGGTCTCGCCGTTAATCTGGACATCGTAGGTCTTTTCCCCGACGAGGACATCCAGCCGGAAGGGCGGTTCCAACGTCGGGAGGGGCACCGTTTGCTGGACGACGAACACCCCTTCCGCGTCCGTGCCCCCGGCGATGAGTTCGTACTGCGTTTCGGTGCGGTGGACGTAGGCGCGCTGGTTTTGGGTGTAGATGTCGGGGTATTGGGCGTTGAAGACGAGGCCCGCCGCGCCGGGTTCGGTCAGGGTGATTTCGGCGGAGAGGCGGTAGGGTTGGTCTTCGGCAAGCCAATGCGGGACGAAGAGGTGCGCGGCCTCGGCCTCCGGTTTGGCTTGTTGGACGGTGCCTTTTTGAATGAGCCATTGCCCGCCCGCGCCAGAGAACCAACGATGCACGGGCACATCGTCAAAGGGCTGTTCGTAAGGCAGTTCAAACGTGGAAAAAGGTTCGTCCGGGTTGAGGCGGCGAAAGAGACCCCAGTTGAGGAAGAGGATGGCGAAGAGGAGCGCGCCATACGGGGCGAGGGTGAGGATCAGCTTGCGAAGGTTGATCTTGGGGAGGGCGGTGAGGCGGGCGCGGAGGGAGGGGAGCATGGGGGGGGGAAGTAATGAGTAACGAGTAATGAGTAAGCACTCATTACTCATTACTCGTTACTTATGGGGATGAAGTGATAAGTGATAAGTGATCAAGTGCGTTAGTGGTTCGGGAGAGGGTCGGCGGGGTCGAGGGTTTCGAGGTTGCAACAGAAATCATCTTCGGGGGTGACGAAGGTGACGTGACCGGGGAAGGGGAGGTTGTCAAAATCAGGTTCGGGGATGGCGAGGACGCCTTCGATCAGGATCGGGTTGTTATCTTCTTTGGTGAAGTAGATGGTGTATGTGCCTTTGGGGATGGTGTAGATGCCGAGGTCTATGTATTGAAAACGGTAGTTGACGGCGACGATGTTTTGCGGGATGAGTTTTTCGAGCTCATCGGTCGAGTACACACTGATGTCGAAGGGTTGGCGATTGGCCTGGAAGACTTCATCGTGTTCAAAAAAGACGATGTTGTTGTTTTCCGGGCGGAGGTTGAGCGTGAGGCCTTGGACATCCAGTTGGGGGGCGTCGAGGACGAGGGTGTTGGCGGTGGTTGTGCCGCGCATCATCAGATGGTAGGTGCCGTCTTCGGGGATTTTTACGTCAATGCGGAAGGCGGTGGCGTTCGGGACGCCGATGAACGTGCCGGTGATGGTGCCGTACATGCCGGGGGTGATCATTTCGAGCTGGTTCCACTTCGTGTCGGAGAAAAACTGGAACATGCGAAACATGGGGGCGATGTAGTACGTGCTGGGGACGATGTTTTTATTGAACGGGAAGATGATGCTGTCCGGGCGGAAGAATTGCGTGGGGTGAGTTTTGCCGTACACGTCCAGTTCCGCCATACGTTGGTCATCCGTGACCACGACGAGGTTTTCGTAATCTTGCAGGGCGTTATCCACCATGCCGTAGCGCAGATCGTAGTAGCGGCTGAGTTCGGGGTAGCGGCTTTGGACACTGATGAATTTGTTCCAACTCATGTCGAGGAAGAGCGGGATGCGGTCGGCGTTGGGGAGGTCAATCAGCTCGTAAACGGCGTAACTTTCGTTGTCAAAGATGATGCGGTAATACTCATCGAGGCGATCCATTTGCGCTTTGAGCGTTTTTTCGATGCCGCGCAGGTATTCCGCGCCGCCGGTCGTGTTGGCGACAAGTTCTTTGTTGACGATCAGATACTTCACCTCGTTGTCACGGGCGATGTTCACCCACCAGATTTGTTCGTAGTACATCGCCCGGAGCAGGAGGAAAAACTCGTGTTTGTTTTGCGGGTCGCCGGAGAGGCCGTAGTAGTAACTGGGCAGGTCGAGATAGTAGATGTGGAATTTGTCTATGAATTTGTGTTCCACGCCGTTGACATCAATGATGGATTTGGCCGTTTCGGTGGGCGGCAGGACGACGGTTTTCCCTTCGGGCAGGGTGAGGAGATAATTTTTGACTTCATCGAGCGTGGTGACGGGGTACGGGGACAAAAAGCCCATGAAATTGCCCGAAAAGAACGTTTCGTAATACTGCCAGTTGAGCATGAGCGGCAGGAAAAACAGCAGTTGGAACAGCGGGGTTCTGAGGGAAGGCCACTTGGCGATCAGCGGCCACTTCCGAAATTGCTCTTCCAGCCAGAGCGTGCCAATCGGCAAGACGATGCACGCCACCATGAACAAGATCAACTGGAACCGGTGCGGAAAACGCAAAATCTGGACAATCGTGCCCATCAACGTCACCACGAGGTCGCCGATGGTGGAGCGGGTGTTGTTGGCGATGTTGCTGATGAAGGCGATGGTACGGTGAAAGGTCGGGAGGTAATCGGGGCCGGAGTAGCCGAGCGTCGCCCAAAACGAAAAGGCCATGATCAGATAGCTGATAGTGAAAAAAGCGCGCAGGGGTTTGGTGGAAAAAGCCAGTCGTTTGACCGGGGGGATGAGGACCGGCATCAGCAAAATGAACGTGTACACCACGTTCGTGATCCGCGGGTGGGGGGACAGGTAATCGCCGCCGAGGACTTTGTCCATGATCCCCGCGAGGTCAAACGACACCACGTGAGCGAACGAGATGGACGCGTCTTTGATGAAGTAGTAGGTGACGGGGATGGTCTCCGACAGGTTGGAGATACCGGTCATCACGAAAAATTTGACGAAGATGGCGTAAGGGATGAGCGTGATCGTGCCCAAACATCCAAACATCCCCACCACGCGGGCGATGAAGGTATCGAGAATGGTTTTGCGGTTTTCTTTGAACAACCCCCACAGCGTCTTGGGCGCCAACTTTTTGAAGAATCCCCCCCCCGCCAGGTATTCCCGCCCCTCCAAAATCACCGCCCCCAGCACCAACAGACTGATGAACATCGAAAATAGAATAATGTAATGGATGGCCGGGTTCAGCACCGCGACCAAACAGCCAATCGCCATGTACCGGTACGGGTGACGGCGCGAGAACAACAGCCCATACGCGGAAAAGAGCGTGGCAATCAAAAACCCGCCGAACCCCAAAATGAGCGTGTAAAAATGGGTGATCTTCGTGTAGGTCAGGATCAGGTAAATGAGCAAAATCGGCGCGGCGGCAGTGCGGAAGATCGCCTGTTTATCCACCGCAGGCAAGACACGTTGTAAAAAGTAGCTCACCGCCAGGTAGGAACCCAAAGCGACCGTCGGCACGACAAACAGCAGGGCAAACGGCAGGACTTTGTAATACCGCATCCAGGTCGTGAGGATGGAATATCGCACGCGGAACTCGTACCCGTTCGTCAGGTCGTTAAACTCACCTTTCACCTGATCGATAAACTGGGTGTGGACGTTAAAAAACGGCACCAGTTCGTCCCCGTTCATCACCATCTCGGCGCGCATCAATTCCGGGAGGTGAAACACAATGTCCCGGAGCATGATCAGGTACAGGCCGTAATAGATCATCGCCACAATCAAAATGATGCGGAGGATGCCCCGATCCCGCGGGAAAGCGGGCTGATCGTCGTAAAAGAAGGTGATGTCGGTGGGTTGTTCGGACATTTTTTAGAAAAAACAGTAACTCATGTCATTCCGACCGCAGGGAGGAATCCCCCTAACGCGAGATGAAAAGGCCGCTCGCATTGCGAAACGCGCAACTCAGGGATTCCTCGTCGCCAAGCCTCCTCGGAATGACAAATCAATCGGTTTTCAGTGAACATGCGAGGTTCCTTCCGACGGGGTAACAGCAGGCACTGGGCGGGCGGACTGGGTCCCGATCTGTTCAATCGTCTCATTCAAGTGACGGAAATATTCGCGCAGTTTCAGGCGGAGCGCCGTGCCGCGCTCGTGCAGAATGGTTTTGACTTCCGATTCCTGAACGTCCAGACTCAACAGGGTCTCGGCAAATTCTTCGGCGTTGAACAGGGCGTCAATTTCCAGCCCAAAATCTTCCATCTCCAGCATCTTCGCCATTTCGCGGACTTTGACATCGTAGATCAGCGGCAGGAACGGCTTGCCGATCACGGCGGCGGTGATGCAGGTGTGCAGACGTTCGGCCACCACAATGTCGCAGGCGGCGATGATCTGCCCGATGTCTTGCGGGGTGGTGGGTTCGTGTGCGATCATAGGGAGGTCGGGGATGCGGGTGCGGAAACTCTGAAGGAGTTCGAGGTCGGTGTGGGCTTTGAACCCCGCTTGCATGGGTAGGGCGTGGATTTCGAGCGGGCGTTGCTGGTGAACGAGCGTGAGACCCCGCGCGAGTTGGGCGAGGAAACGTTCCCAACTGTCGGGGTTTTCGATGTCGTAGTTCAGGTTGAGGGCGATTTTGAGGGGGGCGTTCCCCGCGCGGGGTTGGGGCACGGGGACGAAAAACGCGGGGTCGTGGACAAAGACCGCGTCCGCCACCAATTCGGATTTCGGGGGGAGAATGTTCAGGCGCAGGCAGTTGTCGTAGGATTTCTGATCCCGCACGGAGACGTATTTCACCTGCCGCAAAATCAGCCGGGCGAGGAACATGCCAAAGGGGGTGTTCACCGGGCCGATGCCGATGTTGCTCATGAAAATGGGCTTGCGGGCGATCAGGTTGGCGAAGCTGACGATGGCGAGAATCATGAACAGGGTCGCGTATCGGTTCCGCCCCACGCTGGCGTAGAGTTCTTTGAGGATGCTCCCCCCACCGAAGAACACGAGGTCACTCTGAAAGATGAGCGCGGGCAGGCGTTTTTTTTCTTCGACAGTGTGGAAGGGTTGGGCGTGGTAACGGTTGGCGAGTTGGAGCGTGGTGAAGCCGGGGTCGTAGGAGTTGATGAGGTAATGATGGTGCGGGCCGAGTTGGGAGAGAAAGGTTTCGAGGAGCAGTTCGTCGCCGATGTTATATTGTCCGTGGGTGCCGAGGAAGAGGATGGTTTTGGGGTGCATGAGGGCCTTTGGGGGTGTCGTTTTTCCGTAAACTCAGGCAACGGATTTGGAAGAAAACGGAAAACAAGGGTTTTTTGTTTAAAAAATCTGTTTCTTTCCCAATCCGCTGTAGTTTTTCAGAGATAGTCTGAGTAGTTACTTTTTCTTTTATTGTCGTGCGAAAGGATCAAAAGTCCGTTAAAAAAAGCTGTAAATTGTGTTTTGAAATCTTTGGGGGAATTTACGGTGCGGGGCTTGCGGCGATTGAAATCGCGGCAACGCATTACGAAGTCGGCCTGCGCCGACTTAGAAAGAGTCGGCGCAGGCCGACTTCGTAATGGGTAGGTGCAGTTTCAACTGCCACCTGCCACCACTATGACAAAAAAAACAGCCCGCACCCGGGCTGTCTCCAAAAAAATCCTACCAATTCCCACGCCCCCCCATTCCCCCCGCCTCCCCTCCCTACCCCTTCCCCGTGTGTCCCCGCCGCTCAAACCGATACCCCATCCCCTGCACGTTGAGGATGTATTGCGGATTCTTAGGATCAGGCTCGATCTTGCTCCGCAGATGCCAGATGTACACGCGGATGTAGTTCACATCTTCGGACGTGTCCCAGCCCCAGACATTTTCCAGAATTTGCTCGAAGGTCAATACCCGCCCGGAATTATCGAGCAGGTAAGCCAGGAGTTTGAACTCGGTGGAGGTCAGTTTGACCGGTTCGCCCCCGGCAAAAATGCGGTGTTCTTCGAGATTCACCGCCAGAAAATCGTCGGAATAATTCGTCGTTTCAGCCTTCTTTTCCTCGCCGTTGAGTTGTGAGCGGCGAATGGCGGCACGGGCGCGGGCGACCAACACTTTGGGGCTAAACGGTTTGGTGATGTAATCATCCGCCCCCATGTCCAGGCCGCGAATGATGTCTTCTTCCTCCCCCCGCGCGGTGACCATGATGATCGGCACATCCGACAGTTGGCGGATATTTTTGCAGGTGTCCCACCCGTTCATTTCGGGGAGCATCAGGTCGAGGACGACAAGGTTGGGGTGTTCACTGTAAAACTTTCGCAAGCCATCCTTCCCGTCTATGGCACAGACCGTTTCCGCGCCCGCGTTGGCAAGCGCGAACTCCATTAATCTCCGCAACCGCGGGTCGTCATCGATGATGAGAATTTTTGAACCATTCATTCCGCAACCTCATGATTTTCTTCCACGGGAACGGCTCAGGCTGAGAGATAAAACTTCCCCTGAGCCGCACCCTTGTGCGATTGGAAACGCAAACGTTTGATGGAAGATGAAAATACGATGTAACTACTCAGCCTAGCGTAGCAAGTTCCGAAAAAAAAGGAGAAATGGGGAAAGGCCTTTCCCCATTTCTCCTTTTTTTTCGGTGATTCTCTGCATACCCCCTGAGTAGTTACAATACGATGCTCTCATCATATTGCAAAAGAAAACAAGGCGGAGTTACGGTAGCGTGTTAAGAACATGACCCCAGAGATATAACGCTCGCGAAAGGCCCCCCCCAGCCCGCATTAAAACAAAAACTGTATTGGTCAAGGAAAGGTCGAACAAAGAGTTTGCCGAAAAAAAGGGAGCAGGGGGGGGGACATCCCCCTGCTCCCTTTTTTTCGGGTGTTTATCCTATTCTTGACGATTACACATTAAAACAAAAACCCGACAAACGCCGGGTTTTTCAGGATCATGGGCTTCTCTTCCCAAACGCCTTTCGCCCCCCGGCGCTTGCTGGGAAGCGGCGGCGAGATCACGATCTCAGCGCGCCGCATGATTCCCCCCATGGCTACTCAAGCTCAACTTGACGTTGATGCGCCTTCCGCCCCTCCAAAATTTCATCCACTCCTGGCGGTCTGTAATCTAAGGACTGGTGCCGGAAATAAGTTTCGTATAACTCCGCATAATGCCCACCTTGCGCCAGCAACGCCTCATGACTCCCCTCCTCAATAATTTGCCCCTTCCGCAGGACGATGATCCGGTCGGCGGCCTTCACGGTTGTCAATCGGTGGGCGATCAGGATGCTGGTGGAATGTTTCAGGATCAGATTCAACGCCTGTTGAATCTGCCACTCGGTGAACGGGTCCACGCTCGCGGTCGCTTCGTCGAGGATGAAAATGGCGGGATTCTGCGCCAGCACCCGGAGGAGCGCCACGAGCTGGCGTTGTCCCATCGAAAGCCGGACGCCGCGCTCCCCGACCTCGGTCGCCAGTCCTTCGGGAAGCGTTTCCAGCCACTCCCCCTCCCCGATCTGTCGCGCCAGGTGTTCGATCTCGGCATCGGTGATGTTCGGGACGGCGTAGCGAATGTTTTCCGCTACCGTGCCCGCGAACAGAAACGGGACTTGGGATACGATCCCCAACTGCCGCCGGTACGCGGCCAGGTCAAACGTGCGGATGTCTTGCCCGTCGAGGAGCAGGTCCCCCTCTTGGTATTCGTAAAAGCGCGCAATCAACTTCGCCAGGGACGATTTACCCGATCCGGTGTGCCCCACGAGCGCAATCGTTTCCCCCGCGCGGATGTGCAAACTAAAATCCTGCAATACCTGTTCCTGTTCGGTATAGTGGAAGCCCATGTTCCGAAACTCGATGTCACCTTTCAAGCGGGGTGGCTGTACCGAGTCCCGTTGAATGACCGCCGGTTCGGCATCCATCAGCGCAAACACCCGCTCGGACGCCGATAACCCGGCCTGAATCTGCGGCCAAAACGACGACAAATTCAACACCGGGAACCAAAACCGATCCAGACTCAAGAGAAACAGATACCACGCCCCCGCGGTGACCACCCCCTCCGCCACGGACAGCCCCCCCGCCCAGATCAGGAGCGCAGTCCCCAACGCATTGATCGCATTCAGCGAGGGGAACACCCACGACAGCACGAACCCCCGCCGGATGTTCACCCGGTACGATTGCTGGTTGGACTCGTCAAACTCGTGGTAAATCTCGCCTTCCTGCCGGAAGTTTTTCGCGACGGCGATCCCGCTGACGGTTTCTTTGATCGCCGCGTTGACGTTGCCCATCGCCCGCATCCCTGTCCGGGTCACGCGCCGCGCGAGTTCGCGGAACCCGAGCGAGACGCCAAACACGAGCGGCATCAACGCAAACAACATCAACGCCAGCCGCCATTCGGTGTAAAACAAAAACCCAGCGAGCAAGAGGCTTTGAATGATCTCCGTGATCACTTCCGAGACCAACATCACCACCTGCGCAAACTCCTGTGTGTCCGAGGTGATGCGAGAGACGATGCGCCCGCCCGAATATTTATCGTAAAACGAAAGATCGTGCCGGGCTGAGGACTGAAACACCTCGGTGCGGATGGTCATAATAATGTCGCCAATTGCCCGCTGAGTGAGGCGGCGCTGGAGCCAGACCGCGCCCCAGGTGACAAGGCCGGTGGCGAGGACCGCGCCGGTGATCAGGCTGATGGTCGTTAAGGTGATCTGCCCGCTCGCCAAATCCACGCCGCGCGCCACGACGATGGGGGCGGCCGCGCCGGCGAGGGCGACGATGAGCATTAAAAAGCTAACGCCCGCTAAACGAACCCACTGCGTGCGGAGGTACGCACCCAGGCGTTTTGCCAGTTCCGCGTCGGTGTACTGGCGGTCATATGCTTCAGTGTCGAGGTTGGAGAAAAAGCCCATGGTATGTGGTGCCTATTTCGTATTCCGTCTTGAAGAAAATGTTACGAAATACGGAATATTGATTAAATATCTTCACTAAAAATTCTGCGATACGCTTCCGAAGTTTTCAACAATTCTTCGTGCGAACCCACCGCGGCAATGCGGCCTTTGCGGAGCACGACGATGAGGTCGGCCCAGCGGATTTGGGAGAGGCGGTGGGTGATGATCAGGGTGGTGCGCCCCTGTGCGGCGGCGAAAATGGCGCGTTGGATGCGATCTTCGGTGGCGGAGTCAATGGCGGAGGTGGAATCGTCCAGGATCAGGATGCGCGGGTCGGTGAGGAACGCGCGGGCGAGGGCCAGACGTTGGCGTTGGCCGCCTGACAGGGTCACACCGCGTTCGCCGATGACAGTTTCGTAGCCATCTTTGAACTCGTGGATAAAGTCATCGGCCTGGGCCGCGCGGGCGTAGGCTTCGATCTCGTCCTGCGTTGCGCCGGGTTTGCCAAAGGCGATGTTTTGGGAGACCGTGCGAGAAAAGAGAAAAATATCCTGTTCGATGGTGGAGATTTGCTGGCGGAGCGATTCGAGATTCCACTCCCGAACATCCACCCCATCCACCAGAATCTGGCCCTCGGTCGCGTCGTAGGTGCGGTTGACCAGTTTGGCGAGGACACTCTTCCCGCTCCCGGTCTGCCCGACGATGGCGACGGTTTGCCCCGGTTGGACTTTGAAGGAGATGTTGTTGAGGGCGTTGTCCCCTTTTTGCGCGTCGGCGTAGGAATAAGTCAGGTTGCGGAATTCGATGGCACCTTTCATCGGAGCCGAATATCCGGTCGCGTTCTGATCGAGGTCCGTTTCTCGGTTGATCAGTTCGAGGATGCGTCGTGCTCCCGCCATCCCGGAGGAGACTTGCGAGTACGAAAACAGGGAGACGAAGGTGGGGAAGCCAAACAAAAGCAAAAGGCCAAAGTAGGCGATGACATCTCCGAGTTGGAGTTCCCCAGCCCGGTACAGCAGGAGTGCGTGGAACAGCCCCCCCGCTTGGGCGATGTACATGAGCAGAAGGGGTAGGAATCGCGCTTCCACATCCCCCTGTTCGACGAAGGTATTCCGCACGCGTCGGGCATTTTCCCGAAACCGTCCAATTTCCGCCTCTTCCTGGGAGGCCCCTTTGACCGTTTCGATGCCTTCCAGGGCTTCCGCGAGTTGGGTGTTGAGCGTACCGAACGCGTCTCGCACCCGGCTCGTGATGGGGTTGAGTTCGCCGAGGTATTGCCATAAGAGCAGGGCGTACCCGATGATAAAAATGATGGGGGCGGCGACAAGGCTGGGGTGGTACCGTGGCGCGGCGAGGATGGGGATCAGCAGGAAATTGGCCGACCCGAGCGCGAGGTTGATGCCAGGGCTGAACATCAGGTTGACTTCGCGCACGTCATTGGTGGCGCGGGCCATGGTATCGCCAATCGGCTGAATATTATGGAAGGTCATGCTTTTGCCGAGCAGGCTCGTGTAGAGTTCACTGCGGATGTCCCGTTCCATGCGTTGAGCGATAATTTCGGCGGCGTAGTTGCGCCCAAATTGGAGGATGCTCCGTATGACCTGGCTGGTCACGATCCAGAAGGCGATCATGGGGAGGACGCTGACATCTGGTGTGGTTTGGGAAATCGAGTCAAATGCCTGCCCGGTCAGGATGGGGGCGGCGGCGGCGAGGGCGGCGTTGCCAAACGCGCCTCCCGCCATGATCAGGAACAGCCACCACTGACGGCGGGCATGGGACACAATCCATTTGCCGGGTGTGGCGCGGTTGGTTTTAAAGTGGAGGGGGATTGTAAATTCGGCTTGCATGGTTTGGGGGGCGGTTTTCAGTGTTCAGTGACCAGTATTCAGTGAACAGTGTTCAGTTGATTTCCAACTGACTACTGACTACTGAAAACTGACTACTGACTACTGAAAACTATTCTTCATCTGGGAAAACGAGTAAATCCGCAATTTTATACGGCCCGTATTTCGGAAAACTATCCGGTTTGACACGGCGCATTTTTTCGGTCGCGGGGCTGATTTTGTAGGTGTGCCCGTCCCGGTGAAGAAGGGGGATGGTACGGCGATGGGTTTGGAATTCGCGGCGCATTTCTTCACTATGATATTGAAAGGCCTCGCGCTCGGACGGGATTTGCGCGAAGATGTTTTCGTAAGTTTGAATGAACTGGGCCTGATATTCGTGACGGACGATGTGCAGGTTGCTAATGACCCAACACCGATCCATAAACTCCCAATAGACAGACAGTCCAATAAATTCGCCCAGACTGTTGAAGTAGGGGAAAAAGGGGAACGCCCGGCAGACGACGGTACGGAGGTCGCGGTGGCACCCAGGCTCGGGGAGCATCTTACATTCCAACAGAATCAAATCCCCGGCATCGGCCTGAATTTCCTCGCGGTGCGCCTTGTTTTTTGGCCGCCAGACTTCCCAGAGCGTGGTCCGCGCCCGGAGGTGAATCCATTCGCCCGGATACGCGGTGGGAACAGCGTGATGGATGTCACAACAGAAGGGAATACCCCCGTTGTAAGGAGCACATTTCTGCCCGCAGTCGAGGTCCGCGAGCGGGGTCTCAAACCCGGCGTAGAGGGCGCGCATATTGGAAGGGGCGAGGTGGGAAGCAAACATCGCCGGTGAGGATACCACAAAAGGGCGGATTAGATGATTACCTCATGTGCTGATTGAAGGGAAGCCCGAGAGGGATTTTAGAAAAACTGATCTTAAGCGCGGCACAGTAGATTGACGGTTGTTTGTGTCTATATCGCAAAGTATAATGAATATAGTAACTACTCAGCCAGGGTAGAGATTAGCCCGAAAAAAAGGGTGAAAGGGGGCTGTACAGCCCCCTTTCACCCTTTTTTTCGGGGAGTTTCCTCTCTAGGCCTGAGCAGTTACTGAATATATGTCTGAGTTGAACTTGAAGGCCGTTTAAAGAATATAAACCTATGAATGTCTTGAATATTGAATATCCCTCAGAAGTGCTTTGGGCACTTCAAAAAGAGCCGGATGAGTTTGAACGGGAGGCCCGTTTGTTTCTTGCTCTGCGTCTTTATGAAACCGGAAAACTCACAACGGGATTGGCGGCCCAAATTGCCGGGATTCCGCGGGTGAAATTCATGTTTTTACTCGGTGAACATGGTCTTTCACCTTTTGGGGAAAGCGTTGAAGAACTTGAAGAGGATTTAGACCATGCACGACGGGCCAGTCATCGCCAATAACACGCCTTTGGTTGCCTTTTGGACAGTAGAACAGTTGGAGATTTTACGGGCGCTTTTTGGGGAAATTTTGATCCCATCAGCGGTTCATGAAGAATTTTTAGCCTTCGAGAGGGAAAGCCGTCTGGCAGTATTACGAGATAATTCCTGGATCAAAGAGGTTTCCCTGAAAAACCCTGGTAGGGCCTCGGCTTTTGTAGGATTAGACCGTGGAGAAGCGGAAGTACTGGCCCTGGCCGAAGAACAAAATGCTCGTTTGGTTTTAATGGATGAGCGGAGAGGAAGAAAATACGCGCAACGTCTAGGATTGCCTTTAAGTGGGACATTAGGAATTCTGTTGCATGCGAAAGAAACAGGCATTATCCCATCAGTTTTGCCGGTCATTGTCGCCATCCAAGAAGCGGGGCTATATTTTCATTCTGAACTTGTTCAAAAGGCCCTTCTTTTAGCGCATGAAACAGTGGATCACTAAAGCAACTACCCTGTAATCCACTTCCCCCCATCCAACAAAAAATTATCAATTAAACGCGTTCCCCCCACGTAGACCGCCATTGAAAACAGGGCATCCTGCTCCACCCAATCCAAATCTTTGAGCGTAAGCGGATGGGCACAGGAGACATATTGCATTTTGGCGAGGGACTCCGTGCGGAGGGTATCGGCCATGAGGTGGCGGAGAGTGTTGGCACTGCGTTCCCCGGATTTGTAGGCGGCTTTGGCGGCGTTCAGTGCCCGATAGAGCACGGTGGCCGCGCGGCGTTCGTCCCCGCGCAGGTACGTGTTCCGGCTGGACATGGCGAGGCCATCGTATTCCCGCATGGTGGGGCACACGACGATTTCGAGGGGGTAGCTTAAATCCCGCACCATTTGTTTGATGACGGCGACTTGTTGGGCATCTTTCTGCCCAAAATACGCTTTCTGCGGTTGGACGGCATTGAAGAGTTTGGCGACAACGGTCGTGACCCCGCGGAAATGGCCGGGGCGCATCGCCCCTTCGAGAAATTTGGTCAAGTCTTCGACATCCACCCAGGTTTGGTAGCCGGAGGGGTACATCTCTTCTTTGGTGGGGGTCCAGACGAGGTCGGTGCCTTCGTTGCGAAGTTTTTCCAGGTCGCCTTCCAGGTCGCGGGGATACGAGGTGAGGTCTTCTTTGGGGCCAAACTGCGTGGGGTTGACGAAGATGCTGGCGACGACGGTTTCACATTCCATCCGGGCGACGTGGACGAGGGAGAGATGTCCCTGGTGGAGGTAGCCCATGGTGGGGACGAGGCCAACCGGTTTGGGAAGGGTCGCGAGGGCGGTGCGGAGAGTGGGGAGGGAGGTGAGGGTTTGCATGGGAAGGAGTGATAAGTGATAAGTGATAAGTGATAAGTGAGGGGATTATGGGAATTGGAAGAGGTAGGTCCAGGTGGAGGCGGGTTCATATGGGTCTTGGCGGACTCGAAAGGTCAAATATTGTCCGTCAAAGGACCAGGTGGGCGCGGAAGCAAGGAACCCGCCACTTTGAGTGATCGAAATAGATGTGTTTTGTAGGAGGGCGAAAACTTGCCAGTTATTTGTTCTATCAAGGTAAAGCAAGTGGGCGCTTGTTGGGGACCATTTAAAATTAGTGCTACTATACCGAAATACCCGTTCAGAACCGGGAAAAGAACCGATTATTTTTTGTTCTTGAAGGTCAAAAATGTTGATAAACGCAATGTTTTCATTTCCGAGAGTCACTTCAAGGGGAAAGCCTTTTTCATCTAGCTGAAGTGTGCCTGGGGTTAAGAAGGTGAGGTAACGATTATTTGGAGAAAAGGCCATGTCGGTTTCATAAACCGGAAAATTGTAATCTAATGTGTTTTTTTGAGAAATCACAGGAAGGCCAAAGATCATTTTTTGATTGTTTACATCAACGAGTTGAAGATAAGGCATAGCATTTTCCGGAATGGGTTCAAGAGAGGGAAGGTTTCCGGGTGAAGTTTTAGAAAGCTCATTGGGGTCAAGCGTAACATAGGCCAAATATTTTCCATTTGGTGAAAAACGACCATCTACACCACCAGAAGCGAGCGACGTTACTTCGTCAGTTTCAACATTCCAAAGAAGAAGTTGGGACGATAATATCTTGTAACCACTTGAATCAGGTGCAAACCAAGCCACCAACATTTTATAAGTGTCTGGCATCCAATCTTGGAAAAAGAAGTACTGACTATTCGAGGTAAGATTTACCTGATTCGAAGGGAAATAACGCACATATTCATTTCCCAAAAAATCCTGAGTTTGTGGTTGGTGATCTCGCGTGATAACGAACAAAGCACTATTCTCTACGAGAGTTATCACCCCAGGAATATATCTGTTCGTTGCCTTGAATGTTTCTCCCGCATGAATCCAGGTTTCATTGATTACATTTCCTGAAGGGAAATCCACAAGATAGTGAACTGTATGCCCGCCACCAGAATATTCGCTAAGTAAAAGTGTCTGCAAGTCCATCCATCCAGAAAAACCCAACCAACGGAAACTACGATCTGCTAGCATACGTTTTGGATTTTGCCCGTTGCTATCCATACTCCAGAGATCACTCATTTCCCCCACCCCCGCATCCATCCACGCTTCGCGCGGCCCCGGAAACAAAATCCACTGCCCATCGGGTCGCCAACTGGCATACCCGCCCGCCATGTTTCCCCCGCCAATATCTACCATTTGAACATCAAAATCCGGCGCGCTTGCCAATGCTATCGAGCCGATTTGCGAGGCATCATAGAAGACACCGGCCAGTTTATTTTCTATCGGCGACCATGTCCCGTAAAAATTTTCTAAGACAGCAACAAGGGTCAACGCGTCACTCCAGCTCAGAGGCGGAGTAGCAGTTTTGGTGGGTGTGGGGGTGGATGTACGCGTCGGTTTTTGGGTCGCTGTCGGAGTCTGTGTGAGCGTCGGAGTCAAGGTACTGGTAGCTGTCGGAGTCTTTGAAACCGTTGGCACAGGTAAGAGGGTAGGTGCAGGCGTGGCCTGTGAGCAACCTGCCAGGGCAATGAGCAAAAAGACAAAGGTTATTTGGGTAATATGTTTCATTAAAGTCCCGCTCCTGTTCAAACTTGAGGTTTCAGTCAGGTAATTTTATCCTTTTTGGCTGAGGTCTTGAGCCTATTGGGTATAGAATTTGAGTCATCTCCCCTTTATTCTACTATGGCCTTTACCAATTGCCACACCATTTTATTCACCGGCGTCGGCACCCCCACCTGCTCCCCCACCCGAACAATTGCCCCGCAAATCGCGTCGATCTCCGTCGGCGCGCCGCGTTCGATGTCCTGGTACATAGACGAATGGTTCGCGGTGGTACGGCGCGCCACGTCTTCGGCGGCGGCCACGGGGTCGGAAAAGGTGAGGGGGATGTGCAACGCGGCGGCGACCGTGGCAACTTCGTAAGCCAGGTCAGCCATCAGTGCGCGGGCGGAGGGGCGGGCGAGCAGTTCCCCGTTCGGGATGCGGAGCAGGGCGGTTAGCGGGTTGATGGCGGCGTTGATGACGAGTTTGCTCCACACCAGGCTGTCGGCGTTGGGCATTTCTTCGACGACGAATCCTGCCTCGCGAAGCAGGGGGATGATCGGTTCCAGACGGGGGTGGGATTCGACGGAGATTGTACCCTGCCCACCGGGGCGAACCCTGCCGGGACCGGTCAGGGTTGCGCCCGTCGTCGTCACCCCGAGCGCGACGTTGTTCATCCCCAGCGATTTCGCCAGGATTTCGCGGTTGCCGTACCCGTTTTGCAGGGTGAGCGCGACCCCGTCCGGGGCGAGGCACATCCCCAGTTGGCGGGCGGCACGTTCCGTTTGCCACGCTTTGACCAGCACGAGCGCGTGCCGCATTCCAAAACAGTCGGAAGGTTTTTCGGTGACGTGAACGGGGTACACGGGTTCCTTCCCGTTTTCTTCCAACCGAACCCCTTTCCGCAGGGCGCGCACCCCCTCCGGCCAACTGCCGAGCAGGGTCACTTCGCCCCCGATTACGGAGAGGCGCGCGGCGAACAAACAAGCCAGCGCACCGGTGCCGACAATCAGGATGGGGTTAGACATGATAAAATTCGATTTTCAACAAAGGAGTAAAAGATGGATGTCATTGAATTGGTTTTCGAAGGAAAAGACTTAACCATTTCCAGTGAGAGTCTAAGGGCATTAGGCTTGAAGAAGGGGGATACCGTTCAGGTTCAGATAGTTCAGCGTTCTCGTAAGAAGCCTGTCCTTAAGCCAGCTAATTTTTCAGAGGAAGAGAAGGCACAGAGAGAGCATATCTTAAGAGATACTTGGGGAGCTTGGACAGAAGAAGAAGCAGATGTCGCTGAAAAAGCGATTCGCGAATTGAGGGCAGAATGGCAACCGCGCAACTTGTGATAGATACCGATGTTTTGATCGATCACCTACGCAAAAAAACAGGGATTCTTAAACATGTTTTGAGGCTTTATTCGTGTGCGATTACTGCGATTAACCTGTACGAATTGCGTTCAGTACCATTTATGTCTGACCGCCAAAGAAACACTTTGGAAGAAGTCCTACAAATTACGAAAATTATTCCATTTAACCAGAATGCGGCTGAACGCGCGGCTGAGATCTGGAACACGCTTCGTGCAAATGGGCAGTTGATTGGCGCACAGGATGTACAGATTGCAGGAATTTGTGTTGCCAATAATTTACCCCTGTTAACGCGCAATAAGAATCATTTCCAGCGCGTGCCAGACCTCGCTCTTTTTACTTCAGCGGATTTTGCTTCCTGATCAATCCAACATCCGCACGAACGCTTCCCACGCGTCATCTTTCATATCGGTCGTGTGTACCGGAGCGGGGAAGAGTTGGCGATCCACGTCTTCTTTGTAGGCGGTGATGGCGTCGAACATCACTTCGTGCAGGTTGGCGTATTTTTTGACGAAACTGGGGGTGAAGCGGTCGAACAGGCCGAGTAAATCGTGCGTGACCAGCACCTGCCCATCACACCCGACGCCCGCGCCGATACCAATCGTGGGGATATCGAGCTGTTTGGATACCAGCTCCGCGAGCCGGGCGGGGATCGCTTCGAGAACGATGGCGAAACACCCCGCGTCTTGCAAAATCAACGCATCTTCTAACAAGGTTTTGGCGGCGGCGGCTTCTTTGGCCTGGGCACGGAATCCGCCCAACTGGTGGACACTTTGCGGGGTCAGGCCGAGGTGCCCCATGACGGGGATGCCCGCACTGGTGATGGCGCGGATGGCGTCGGCGCGTTCGCGTCCGCCTTCGAGTTTGACCGCGTCCATTCCGGCTTCTTGCAGGAAACGTCCGGCGTTGCGCACCGCGTCGGGGATGGAAATCTGATAGGACATAAACGGCATATCGCCGACGAGCAGGGCGGTTTTTGCGCCGCGCGCAACCGCTTTGCAGTGATGGAGCATATCTTCCATCGTGACGGGCAGGGTGTTTTCGTACCCCAGCACGACCATGCCGAGCGAGTCGCCGACCAGGATCGAGTCAATGCCGGCTTTGTCTACGGCCAGCGCGGTGGCGTAGTCGTAGGCGGTCAGCATCGTGATCGGTTCGGCGCGCCGCTTTTTGAGGCGAAGCGTGCGCGTGGTCACTTTCTTGCGTGATTCAATTGTGGGAGGGGAAATGGGTTGGGTGGACATGGTACTCTCCTTGGGGTAAATAAATGGTAGAGGCCTTTTCAGTGGGCAGTGTTCAGTATTCAGTTGTCAGTAATCAGTATCCAGTAATCAGTTGGCTCAGTTCCAGCCACTGAATACTGGATACTGATTACTGATTACTCGTTCAAAATTGTTCCGTTCACGAAGGATACGGACGTTTTGATTTTAACACATGATTAAAGCGCATACCCCATTTTGACGAGCGTTTCTCCAAAAGTGTTAATACAAAGTTGTTGTTGTTCGAGGGAAAGGGCCTTGCGGAAGCGCCCGCTGACGCCTTTGACGAAGTGCAGACCCCGATCCCCCTGCTGAGCCTGTTCGGGTTGGTACTTCTCGATCACCGCCCGGACCACGGCGGACGCCGCGTCCAGGCCGAGGAACTGAGCCAGGCGGGTGGCTTCGGCGGGGTAGTCGGTTTTCAGATTCTCGTAGCTGACCGCGTGGACGTTCGGGATCGCCGTCCACATTTCCCAGTAGCGCACGTATTCGGCGATGAAGGCGATGGCTTTTTCGTGGGTATCCAGGTGGGAGAAGGCGTTTTCGCGTCCGGCGGTGCGGGCGCGCTGGCCGTATTCGTAGGCGGAGAGTAGGGCATCGCGCGGGTCGCGGTAAATGTAGGTGGGGCGCATCTGCCCGCGGCGGATCAGGGTTTGGGCGAACGGCGTCGGTCCGGCGTGGAGTTTGATCGTGAACGTGTTCCCCAGCATGGACGGGATCAGCACCGCCCCCACCCGCGCGGGGGACAGAATCCCGATGTTGCAGTTCACCTCGGTCAGAAATCTCCCCAACCGAAAACGGCGGCGTATCTCCCGCGCGTCCGTGGCCCCGGCGGTGAGCATTAAATCGTGGGTTAAGTTGTAGTGCCAGCCAGAACCGGCACGTGGCATTCCAATGGCAAGGACAATCATGGGCGCAATTTTCAATGGGCAATCGTTAATTGTCAATTGTTAAGGAGATGTTTCCCCGGGTATGGAGGCACGGCTCGGTAGTGACGACTTTAGTCGTTGGGAGAACGACTAAAGTCGTCACTACAAAAAAAACGGCGTTCCGTATGAATGGAACGCCATTTTTTGTAGGTTTTACGGGGCTGTTTGGGCCGAATTTTTACGGAACCAGGTTTTCCATTCCCGTTTTTCCCACACGACCAGGATCGGGGCGGCGTTGAAGATGGACGAATACGTGCCGGTCAACACCCCGATCATCAGAATGACGACGAAGTGCCGGATCGTACTCCCGCCGAAGATGACCAACGCCAACAGGGTCAGGAACACGGTTAATTGGGTGTTCACCGACCGGACCAGCGTTTGCAGGATGGAGTCGTTGACGGTTTTTTCGTAGGGTTGGCGGCGATATTTGGTGGCGTTCTCCCGGATGCGGTCAAACACGACGATGGTGTCGTGGACGGAAAACCCAATCACCGTCAGCAGGGCGGTGAGGAAGAGGGCATCCACCTCCCAACCCAAAAAGTGGCTCAAGATCGCTTGCATCCCGAAGACGACGGCGACGTCGTGCAACATGGCGATGATGGCGCTGATCCCGTAGCGATGGGCGTTTGGCACCCCGCGGAAGGCGTACCAAATGAAGAGCATGATCGCGAGCGCGGCCAGGCCAACAGCCCCCGCCGCACGCAGGGTTACTTCTTGTCCGACAGTCGGGCCAACGCTGTCAAAGCGGAGCACAGTGATCGTATCGTTAAATTCGGCTTCCATCGCTTCGATGATGCGGTTGTTCGTGGCGTCATCAATGGTGGGGGTGCGGATAATTAAATCATCCACGCCAGAAGAACGCACTTCCGCGTCTTCCAGGCCGAATTGTGTATACACTTCGCGGGCCGCTTCCAGCGTGGGGGCTGTGCCCGAACTAAAACGGATTTCGACGAGACTCCCCCCCGCAAAATCTACCGCTAACGGCAAGCCCCACAGCATCAACCCGATCAAACCGGGGACGATGGCGATGAGGGAAATCATAAAATAAAGGTATCGTTTTCCGACGATGTCCATAATGTTCTCCTAATGGTAATGGCGCTAGAGAGAAATTGAAATCACGACTCAGGATTTCAGAATTTTGGAAGGTTGTACTTGCGTCTTAGAAATCCCGAACCAGGTCAGGTGATCGCCGACTTTGATGTTGTCCAGCCACATGTGGAGCAGGTTGTGGGTGACGAAGATGGCGGTAAACAGGCTGACCATCACCCCTAACGCGAGGGTGACAGCAAACCCTTTGACGATGCTAGCCCCAAACGCACTGCCAAACCAGAACAGGATCGCACAGGTGATAAGCGTGGACAGGTTCGAATCGCGGATGGAGGGCCAGGCTCGATCCCAGGCTTTTTCGATGGCGTTTTGCAGGCGAAGGCCCTCTTTGAGTTCTTCTTTCAACCGTTCAAAGATCAAAATATTCGCGTCCACCGCCACCCCGATGCTTAAGACAAACCCAGCGATGCCGGGCAGGGTGAGGGTGATGGGAATCAGTTTAAAGAGAGCAAACGTAATGCTGACATAGAGGATGAGGGCGATGTTGGCCAGCAAACCGGGCAAACGATAATACCCAGCCATAAACACAACCACCAGCCCAAACCCGATCAAGCCTGCGACCAGACTCTTTTGAAGGGAATCTTGCCCGAGGGACGGGCCAACGGTTCGGCTTTCTGCCACTTTGAGCGGGATGGGGAGTGACCCGTACCGGAGTTGGAGAGAGAGTTGGTTGGCGCTTTCTGAGTCAAAACTGCCCGTAATCGTCCCCTGTCCACTGCTGATCACCACCCCCACGCGTGGCACCGACACGACCGTTTTGTCTAACACGATAGCGAGATAGCTCCCCAAATTGTTTTGCGTGTATTCTGCGAAAATATCTGTCCCTTCGTCATCGAGGGAGAATGCGACTTCATAATCGTTCAGTTCCCCTCGCACAACGCCGACCTCTGCTAACCGTTCCCCTGTCATAATCGTATGGTAAACCGCCCCATCACTGGTCTCAGGAGCGGTCGGATAATCGGTTACGATCGTCGTGCCTTCGAGGGCAATGGCCGCCGCCCCCGATATTTGTCCCATATCCACGAATTCCAACTGCCCAGTTTCGCCCAAGACGTTCAACGCTTTTTCCGGATCAGTTTCACCGGGAAGTTCGACGACGATGCGGCGATCCCCGGCGATCTGGACACTGGCTTCACCTACGCCCAACAACCCGTTGGAGCGACTTTCGATGATGGTGCGGGCGGTTTCCATGGAGCTTGCAGGGATATCTGTATCCGCCGGGAGATCAGCTTCTAACAACGCCTGCACGCCGCCGACGAGGTCCAACCCCAAATGGGCGGAGATATCCCGATCCACCAGCCCTGGGATCGTTAAATTTTGACTACTGGGAAGGGCGATCCAAATTGCGACAGCACCCAACAAAAGAATTGCAATAAATTGTGATAAACGTCGATTCATACTCTCTCCAATACAAGAAAAAACCTCCGCATTCCTAAGTTTGCAGAGGCAGGCTTGCTCAAATTCAATTGTGAGCAAATTGTCCGGCGCGCGCATTATAGCACCGCCTTAGTTTAGGTGTAAGAGTTCGTGAAAAAGTACAGTTCTACCGGAAATCCTGTGAAAGAGACCGAAATTCAGTAAATCACAGATTCAGGCTGTAGTGGCGATTTCAATCGCTCGTCACCCCTAACGACTGAAGTCGTCACTACAAAACCGTGTTTTAGTGAAATTTAGTCGATCACATGATTCCCCACAAAAAAAGATGGAGCATCCCGCTCCATCTTTTTTTGGGAAAATTTCTTTCAGCGTTTGTCGCGACTTCCGCCTTATTTCTCTTTGCCAAACAGCCAGCAGAGTAACCCGCCCGAATCGCACCAGGAATCGGGCGTACCGGCCAACATCTCATTGTACGGGGCGACGACCCCTTGCAACCCGGTAAAGGGTTGATGCAGTTCGGTGTTTTCGAGCGGGATAGAGACCGGGACTTCGAGGTGTACGGGCACTTCGAGCAGGATCGGAATGGTTTGGTCCACCGGGACATCCAGATTCAACGCAATCGGCAAGATCGTGCCTGCAGGGAGAATGATGTTGGTCGGAATCTGGACACCATTCAGCGTGACAATGGTATTGGGGATGGAGGTGTTTTCGGTCAACGTGACGTTGGTAATTTGATTCAACGTCAGCGTAAATTGTACAGGGATTGTATCGTCCACGATAATGGTGTCATCCACCACGACGGTGGTATCAATCGTGGCCGCGTCCATTTGTTCAAAGTTCGTTTGCAAGCCGCCGAGTAACTGATCACCGACCAGCGTTTTAATGGTAAACAACTCTTTCAGCAATACAATGACCACAATGATCAACACCACGGTCGTCACCATTGAGATGATGCTGGCAATGGTCCAAAGCGCCGGAAGCACCTTTCCCCCTTGCCAGAGGTACCGATTTTCGCGCAATCGTGCCAGGCGTTCCTGAGTGGTCGGGCCTTGTTTTTGGGGTTCGGGAGGCGTTTCCGAAGGGGTTTCATCCGTTTCCGGGAAATCATCATATTCGTTGGTCATAGGTGTCTCCTGCAAATGGGGTATGCTACCGGGCATACCTTAAAAATAGTCACTGCACAGCCAGGGTGGAGCGTCTTGCTTTTCGGGGAAACCTTCTCTTATCGCCTGAGCCGTAATAAAAAATATAGCACAATGTTAAGAATTTGGAAAACGGAAAGGGGGATGAAATCAAAATTAAAAAAATGACACAACCCGATTTAAGATTCAGAAAGGGGATTGTTTTCCTTCTTTTCTGGCTTCATGTCTGCAACCACCCACCGAATCATCATCAAAAACCCCATTGCGATCACAAGCTCCCCAAACATGACCCCCCGTTGTTGCCAAATCCCAAACGTAGGAATGCGCGGCAACGCCTCGCTCCCAAACCCAAACACATCCGCCATGCCCGACGCGACCGAAATCACGTACCCGGTACTCACCAACCGCGCCCCAATGTCGGCAATGATCGTCAGTTGTTCGCCACTCCAAAGGGAAATGAGGGCGACATATCCCCCGACGCAGATCAACGCCAACCCCACAAGAAACACCGCGATTTGTACGAATCCCGTTACCGGACTACGATCCACCCCGAACCACGCGGGTTCCGCACCCAAAACAAAGATCACCACCCCCAAAAGCGCCATCACAACCCCCACACGTTTTCGCACGGGATGATTCCGATGCTGGCGAGGGAAAATAGCCTGGGGGCGAGGGCGGTCAGCGGGGATAGGCATATGAATGGTTAATTGTGAATGCTCAATGGAGAATGGTTAATGAGGAAGCGTTTTTTCCAAAATTCTCTGCCAGTTAAGCCCGAAAATGTTCGCTATGTCCGCCTCGGAATAGCCTTTTTCCGCGAGCATGGGCGCGAGTTTTTGCAAGTCGGCGATGGTGTCCACCTCAGCAGGGACCGCTTGAAGGCCAAACCCGCCATCGAAATCACTCCCAATGCCAACATGGGTCGCATCCCCGGCCATTTGGCAAATGTAATCAATCTGCGCGAGCACATGCTGGAGCGTCACTTCCTCTTTACGGCTCCCGGAACGATACCGCCACCCAACTTTCAAGAACCCATTCGCCGGGACGATGCCGATCACCCCATCCCGTTCAAGCAGGCCGCGAATGACCGTGTCCGGCAAATGGCGGTTAGTGGGAAAATCTTTGAGCAGGGCTTCCGCGTTGGCGTGCGAGGCGATGATCGTGCCCGGGTACAGGTCGAGGGCTTGCAAAGCGGCTTCGGAGTCCATATGACTGAGGTCGAGGGTGAAGCCGAACGCCCCCATCCCTTCGAGGAGGGCGTACCCATCCTTGGTGAGCGGCCCAGGCTCGCGCGTCCCCCCGCAAAAGCGCGTCCCCGCCCACGCCAGACCGATGAACCGGACGCCGCGCGCCCACCATTCTTCCAGTTCCGCGGGGTCGCGGACCCCTTCGGCCCCCTCCATCAGGATCACAAGACCCGTAGGGGGTGCGGGGAGAATTTTGTCAGGGTCAGCGGGGCTTTCAGCAAGCGTGGAGGCGTATTCCGTATTTCGAATGGCGTAATTGGGGGAATGCCATTGCGCTAAAACCTCTTTCAGATCGGTGCGGTTTTTGAGAATACGGAATTTGTCGGGGTGGTTGTCGGTGAGACGATGGTAGAAATCTACCTGGGTCATGTATCGCGCGTGGGCTTCATTGTAATCGCGGTAGAACTCGGTATCCCAATCCCCCATTTTTTGTTTGGCCGGGGCCACGTAAAGCGTCGAAAAGACCACGGCGACGTGCCCGCGCTGATATTCCGGCCATCCCAGGGTCGTATCCCCGTTTCGTTCGGGGGCGAGGGAACCCGTTTGTTTTTCGATTTGGCGGGTTTCGGCGGCGGAACGGGTGTACTCCCGTCCAAAGGTGAGGGCGTTCCAGGCGAGGTCCTGGTGGGCGTCGATGAGGAGGAGGGGGGTGGAGGAGGTGGGGGACATGGGGGACATGGGGGGGGCAGTATTCAGTGGTTAGTGTTCAGTATTCAGTATTCAGTGATCAGGTGGGTTATGGGGAAAAAGCGGTGGTCAGGGTTTTCCAAAATTCGTCGCGTTCACCGGGGATGAAAGGGAGGTAGGGGGTGAGGCGATCTGCAATGGCATTGCCTGGAGCATTGGCAATGCTTTCGGCATTGTAGCGGGATTTGAGGGCCTCGGCAAGACCATCAGGTTCGGAAATGACGGCGAAGGTGTGGAGCATGTCGGGGGTGATGAGGGCGGGCATGGCGTCCCATTTGCCGCGGGAAGCCAGTTCGGAAAGCTCTGCGGCGGTGTCGCCCCAACCGTGATGGTCCATGACCGCGCGGTAGGAGGGGGTGGAGGCGTAGAAGGCAATTTGTTGGCGGACGAATTGTCTTTCTTTGAGGGTGGTGGCGATGAAGACGGGGCAGGTAATCTGAAGGGAAGCACGATCCCGTCCGGCGTGGGCCGCGCCTTCTTCAATGGCGGGGATCAGCACTTCGCGCAGGTAGCGGGCGCTGTGCAGGGGGTGAACGTGAAATCCATCCGCCATTTCCCCAGCAAGTTTGGCCAGACCGGTGTTTACCCCCGCGAGGAAAATGGGAATGTGGGGATGGTCAATCGGCCCGGGGTTGAAGAAGGGCGACATGAGGGTGAGTTTGTAGTACGCCCCCCGAAAATTGAGGCGTTCCCCGGTTTGCCAGGTGTGCCAAAGGGCGCGGATGGCCTGAATCTGTTCGCGCAATTTTCCGGTGACCGAATCGGGCCAGGGCATCCCGAAACGGCGTTCGATGTGCGGTTTGACCTGGGTGCCAAGCCCGAGAATAAACCGCCCCCCGGACATGGCGGCGAGGTCCCACGCGGTGTGGGCGAGGGTGGTCGGACTGCGGGCAAACGCCACCGCGATCGCGGTCCCGAAGTGGACGCGGGTGGTATGCTCGGCGATGAGCGGACCGGGAAGGAAGGGGTCGTGCTGGGTTTCTGCGGTCCAGATGGCGTGGAAGCCAAACAATTCCGCCGCTTGAACAGCGGCGGGAATATTTTTGAGGGGGGTATCGTAGGGGAGGGTCGCGTCGAGGTACATCCTAATTCAACAAATAGGCAATCACCCACTGTGTCGTGGCAACCAGCGCATCCGTGTGGGTGCGTTCGTAGTTGTGAGAGGCATCCACGCCGGGGCCGATGAGGGAGACGGCGGCATCGCCGCCCGCGCGCCACCAGGCTTCGCCATCGGAGCCATAGTAGGGGTAAATGTCCACTTTGTGGGCGATGTCGTATTCTTCGGCAAGGGCGCGGAGTTTTTGGTTGAGGCCGTAGTG
>WBZL01000355.1_pt1 | contig 50948 bp, 38 predicted proteins | sample 5204291 | NCBI WGS metagenome assembly WBZL01 (sample SAMN12344345, study PRJNA552823) | activated sludge metagenome | biome: Activated sludge suspended growth; feature: Nitrification reactor; material: Wastewater; isolation source: activated sludge from nitrification reactor of wastewater... | reverse complement strand
AGCTATGAGGGAGCGATGATAAAGGGGTAAGTACTTGGTTTTTGGTCTAGCGGGGTGGTATGAAAGAAGTTCAACTTCTTCTGAGAAGTTGAACTTCTGGGTAGATAATATCTGGGTAGATATCGAAGCCATTGCGGGGTTATGTCAACAAGCTGCTATGGGGAACTGATTTCGGTGATAAACGCCTCATCAAAATCAATGCTGGCATTACTGAGCAAATTTCCCATCCACTCTTGCATAAACGCCTGCTGCTGTTCAGGGGGAACCGTTGCCAACACCCCATTTTCCATAAAGGTGAGGATTGTTATGTAGTTGCTCACGGAGCGGTGAAAATCTTCCCACGTTAGGCCGTGGTCTGTCAACTGCTGCCGCATATCGGCTTCGCTGAGGCCAAACTGGCTGATGATGGCGGCCAGTTCACTGTCTGTTTCGCTGTCGGGGGTGCTAATACCGGCACTGCGGGCTGCCTGTAATATGAGGGCGTCGCCGACCATGCGGTTGAGCAGGGCGATTTTATTGACGGGCTGGGGAGGCACGTTTGCCAGGGTGGCTCGCAAATCGGCAAAGCGGAGTTCGTTTTCAAACGCTTCGCGGGTAAATGGTTCGCCGTTGAGCGTGCCGACGACGGTGGCGGCAGCGGAGGTGGGACGGTTGAGGGAGAAAACGGCCGTTAATCCCAGCAAACAAACCGCAACAATCAAAACCAGCCAGCCGTTAGACACACGGGGCTGTGCATTATAATCCATCATGTTGTTTATTAAACAGAACTAGCAAACAGGGCTACTAAATCTGTGGTAGCGGGCGCGAGACCCTCGGTTAGCAAGAGGGGGATTATAACGCGCCCCTCTTGCCATCGGTAGGGCAATTTTGCGAACCTGTCATAAAATTTCACGCAAAGTCGCCAAGCCGCAAAGAAAAATGCGACATCTTTGCGTCTTTGCGCCTTGGCGTGATATTCCCTGATATTTGTTGCAAAATTGCTCTACAATGCTGCCAAAAAACGCGCCACGTCCTCTTCGGTGTTGTAGAGGTGGGTGGAAACGCGGATGCGGTTGACCCCGCCATAGCCACCCCAAACCATCACCCCTTGCGCTTCCAGCCGCGCCATAAATCCGGCGATGTCGGGAACCATAAAGCAGACGTTGCCCGCCCGTTCGGCCGCTGCTGCTGGTGTCATCAGATTCCACCCCGTCTTGGCTACGCCATCGCGGACCAGCCCGCTGAGGTGGACGTTGTGGGCTTCAATGGCATCGGCACCGACGGCGAGAATGTGGTCGAGGGCGTTTTCGAGGATGTAGAGGCTGATGAAGCCGGGGTTGCCGGGAATGAAGCGGTCGGCATCGGGGCGGGGGGTGTAGGCGGTGGGGTCTTGCCAGCCGGAGAGGGTGGCGCTGGTGTTCCAGCCGACGAAGGGGGGCATGAGGTTGGGCAGCCGGTCGCGGTTCCAGTAGAAAACGGCCGTTCCATGCACCCCCAGCAGCCATTTATAGCAGCTTGAAAGCAAAATGTCGGCGTAGCTGGCCTCCACGTCAATCGAACCGGCCGCGTGGGTGGCATCTACCAATAATAAGGCATTGCTGCTCCGCACCAGTTCCGACAATGCCTTGAGCGGCAGCCGCTGCCCGGTGAAGTAGCTGACCAGGCTGACGTTGACGACGCGAGTGCGAGCGTCAATTTGCGCGGCGATGGCATCAAGCGAGATGTACCAGTTTTGGTGGCGCACTACCCGCACCTCCACCCCTTTGGCCTGCAATTTGGCCCACGGCAGCACGTCGGACGGAAATTCCACGTCTACGATGACGACGTTATCACCGGGCTGCCACTCCAAAGCGTGGGCCACAAGGTTCACGCCGTCGGAGGCGGAGGAGAGGAAGGTGATGTCCTCGCCGGAAACGTGCAGCAGGTCGGCCGTTTTTTGCTTGCAGCGGGCCTGGGTGGCTTCAAACCGCGCCCGCGCCTCCTCGCCCAGCGCTTTGTCGGCCAAAAATTGCCCCAGTCGGTCGTGGTGGGATTTGAGCATGGGGCTTTCGCCGCCGGTGCAAAGGTGGGCGACGGTTTCCAAACCAATAAATCTGTCTTTGGCAATGAGCATCTTCCTCTCCTTTGGAGAATAGGACGCAGATTTACCTGATTTGCCTGATATTGGAATCAGGATCATCAGGTAAATCTGCGTCCCAATTTTTTGGGGAGTATTCTAGCGCAGGGGGAGGGAAATGGTAAAGGTGGAGCCGTGATTGAGGCCGGCCGAAACGGCCGTTAATTCCCCCTCATGCTGCTCCACAATTGCCTTGGCGATTGCCAGCCCCAGCCCGATGCCATCACCGCGACGGCCGCCTTCGCCGCGACTGCGGGCGGTGTCGCCTCGGTAAAAGCGATCAAAAACGTAGGGCAGCTTGTCTGGGGCAATGCCTTGGCCGCTGTCGCGCACGCGCACCAGCAGGTGGGGCTGCTGCTGCTCTACGCTGACCACAATCTGGTCGCCCGCTTTGGTGTGGCGCAGGGCGTTGCTGAGGAGGTTGTTTAGCACTTGGCGCAGCCGCTGTGGGTCAACGTGGAGCGTGGGCATGGCTCCCAGAAGCTCGGTGGTGAGGGTGATGTTGTTGGCGGCGGCGGTGGGTTTGAAGGAAACGGCCGTTTCCTTCACCAACTCCCCAATCGCCACCGGCTGTAGGTGCAGCGGCAGTTGGTGCGCCTCCGCCTGCGCCAATTCGTGCAGGTCGTTGACCAGCGTCGTCAGATGCTGCGTTTGCGCCAGTAAACGGCCGATTTCATCCTCGTTTAGCTCATACACCCCGTCCAGAATGGCGTGCAAATTCCCTTGCAGCACGTGCAGCGGGTGGCGCAGCTCGTGGGCAACATCGGCCAGCAGGTTGCGCCGCAGCGTTTCCGACTCGTCCAGTCGTTCGGCCATGGCGTTAAACGCCGTCGCCAGTGCCACCAGCTCCTGGCTCCCCTCCACCGAAACGCGCTGCTTGTAGTCATAGGCTTTGATGGCGTTAGCGGCCGTTTCCAGCTTTTGCAGCGGAGCCGTCAGGCTGCGGCTGAGAAGAACGCCCGCGACAACGCCAATGATGGAAGCACTGATGATGACCGTGGTGGCGGCGCGGGTGGCATTTTCGGCCATGCGCCCCCGTAGCCGCGCTAACGCCTCTTCTGGCAGTGGGCCAATTGCTTCCGCTAACTCCTGCTCCAGCGATATGGGCGACTGCTTTTCCCAAAAGCGGCTGGCAAATTCAATGGTGAAGGCGGAGCCAAGAATGAGCAGCCCAACACCAACGATGATTAAACTGAGCCGAACCCAAAGACGGTTAACCATAATCGGTAATCGGTAAACAGTAATCAGTAATCAGTTTACCGATTACCGATTACTGTTTACTGTTTACTGCTTATCGGCCTCTGCCAGCCGATAGCCGATGCCATAGATGGTTTGGATGTAGGTGGGGTTTTTGGGGTCTGGCTCGATTTTGCGGCGCAGGTTGCGGATGTGGCTGTCGAGGGTGCGGTCAAGGCCTTCGTAGTCTGCTCCCAACGCCCGGCGAATCAGTTCGTCGCGGGTGAAGACATAGCCGGGTTGTTCGAGCATGGTGCGGAGGAGGTCGAATTCGGTGGCGGTGAGGGGGGCAGAACGGCCGTTAATCCTTACCTCCCGCTTCCCCACATCCATGTCTAGCCCCGCCACCGCCAACATTTGCGGCGGCACAATTTCGCCGTGGTTTCGCAGCCGCGCCCGCACCCGCGCCACCACCTCACGGGGATTATACGGTTTGGTCACATAATCATCGGCACCCATTTCCAGCCCCACAATTTTGTCGGTGTCGTCCACCCGCGCCGTCAGCATGATGATGGGAATGTGGGCAAGCTGGGGGTCACTGCGAACAAGCCGGGTGATTTCCATGCCGTCGCGGCCGGGCAGCATCAGGTCGAGCAGGACGAGGTCTGGTTTTTCGCGGCGGAGGGTATAAACGGCCGTTTCCCCCTCATACACCACCACCACCTCATACCCCGCCCGCTCCAAATACGCCCGCATCAGCCGCACCACCTCATAATCATCATCCACCACCAACACCCGCTGCTTATTCATTCTCGCCAAACCCCACATAAATTTTTATAATTAAGAACATATATGAATCTATTGCCCAACTATGCTGCCGCCATCATAGAAGATAGCAAACTTCTGGATTATGCCCTTAACCCCGATAATGAACGTGGGCAGCATAAAGCCAGGGTTTTTGAAAGTACACTTGGATATAATCTATCGAATTGGTTAATCTTAAAACGGCGCATTCTAGAGAACCTTGCTAACCACGAAGCTGTCTTTGTAAGTGATACACCGTTTGGTCAAAAATACAAAGTTCTCATGCTGCTTATTGGCATAAACGGCCGTTCAGAAGATGTGCTAACCATTTGGCAATATGACCGCCTTCCAACAGGTGAGTTACGCTCATACCCAAGACTCGTTACAGTTTACGTATTGTTAGAGTGACATTATGTTAAAAAACGAAATTCAGAAATATCAAACCGTTAGGTTATTAGAACCTATAGAGTCTTTTGCAGAAGGCGAACTGGGTGCTGTTGTAGAAAGATACACCTTTCCCTACGAAGCCTATGACATAGAAATTGTTGCAGATGACGGTCAAACCAAAGGATTGCTTGAAGCCGTTCGCCCTGAGCAGATTGAAGCCATGTCCTCACCTCAACCGCCCATGATAGCCATTACACTTGCACCCGATGGCACAAAAGCCAATATCCGCTTTGCCGATGGCACAGAAATCGTCCTCACTGCTGCCGATCTTTATGCTCATGTAGCCTAGCCCATAACAAATTACGAGCCTTTTGGATTTCGCGGGGCTTTAAGCTAAGCGTATTGCGTATTACGTATTGCGTATGCAACTCATTTTACGCAATACGTAATACGCAATACGCAATAACTTGTCAACCCCCTGAATTCCTGAAGAACCCGAATTACTCATACCGCAGTGCCTCAATCGGCCGTAAACTGGCTGCTCGCCACGCTGGGTAAATCCCAAAAATCAGCCCCACCGCCGCCGCAAACCCAGCCGACAGAGCCACCGTTGCCGGGTCAATCACGGTGTTGACTTCCAGCAGGTTGCCAGCCACGCTTGCCACCAGCCAGCCCAGCAAAATGCCAATGATCCCGCCCAGCAAGCTTAGTACCAGCGATTCCAGCAAAAACTGCGCCAAAATGTCCCGTTTCAGCGCTCCAATCGCCTTGCGGATCCCAATCTCGCGGGTGCGCTCAGTGACGCTCACCAGCATGATGTTCATGATGCCAATGCCGCCGACAACCAGCGAAATCCCGGCAATGGCCCCCAAGAAGGCGGTCAAGGCAGCGGTGACGGTGCCGGCCGTTTCCAGCAAGGTAGACTGGTCAAAGATAAAGAAATCATCGTCGTCCCCTACCCCCAAATTGTGCTGGCGGCGCAGTGTCTCCGTAATTTGGGTCACGGCATCCTCCACACTTTCCGACGAAGCCGCCTGTGCCGAAATGGACGACACCGCTTTTTGCCCCGTGCGCGTCCTGTCAGTGTACAGCCGCGCCTGCGCCGTTGTCAGCGGAATATAGACATTATCATCGGTGTTGCCGCCAATCCCGCCGCCCGATTCCACCATTACGCCAATCACTTCATAGCTCACCCCATTAATTTTGACGCTCTGGCCGATGGGGAAGGTGTCGCCAAACAGATCGGAGGCAATGACCGCCCCCAGCACCGCCACCCGTGCCTTGGTATCCAAATCTGTTTGCGTCAACCCATCGCCAAGCTGGAAACTGTTCAAATTGTTGATGGCGAGATAGTTGGCGGTGACACCCGCGACGCTGGTTTGCATAGATTGCCCCCCAAAGGCGACCAGCCGATTGCCCTGCACGGAAGCCGCAACCTCAGCCACGGCCGGGGCGTTAAGCGGGTTTGAGAGGGCGGCAACATCATCCAAACTCAGTGCCTCATACCCATCGCTGTTGTCCCGGTCGGTTGAAACGCTAATCAGGTTTGTCCCCAACGAGGTAATATCCTCGGTGATGCTGGCGCTAAAGCCGTTGCCAATTGCCAGCAGCGCAATCACCGCCGCCACCCCGATGATCACCCCCAGCATGGTCAAAACCGAGCGCAGCTTGTTGGCGTTGATGCTATCTAAAGCGGTAAAAAAACTTTCTGTCAGGTTCATCTTTGGTTTATTGGAGATTGGAGATTGACACTAGCGGAGCGGCAATCTCCAATCCCTAATCGCTAATTTTCCACCACCAACCCATCGCGTAGCCAAATGGTGCGCTGCGCTTTTTCGGCCACTTCGGGGTCGTGGGTGATCATGACAATGGTGATGCCCTGGCGGTTAAACTCCTGAAACAGGGTCAAAATTTCTGTACCCGTTTGCGTGTCCAACGCCCCGGTTGGTTCGTCGGCCAGGATGATGGCGGGTTCGGTGGCGAGGGCGCGAGCGATGGCGACGCGCTGCTGCTGCCCGCCAGATAGCTCATCGGGGCGGTGGTCTACGCGGTCGCCCAACCCCACTTTTTCCAGGGCCTGCCGCGCACGCTTGCTGCGTTCGCTGCGGCTGACACCGGCATACATTAGGGGCAACGCCACCTGTTTGAGGGCGGATGTGCGCGGCAGCAGGTTGAACTGCTGGAAGACAAAGCCGATTTCCTTGTTGCGAATACGCGCCTGCTCGTCGTCATTCAGGGTGCTGACATCGGTGCCGTTGAGCTGGTAGGTGCCGCTGCTGGGTACATCCAGGCAGCCAATGACGTTCATGAGGGTGCTTTTGCCGGAGCCAGATGGCCCCATGATGGCGACAAATTCCCCTTTGTGGATGTGAATGTCTACACCTTTGAGGGCGTGAACAACCTGTGTACCCATTTGGTAAGATTTGGTGATGTTTTTCATGGTAATCATGGTGTTGCCTCTACCGTCGCAGCCCTTGTCCGGGGGGGCCGTTAAAGCCGTCGCCTTCGGAAGCGGTTAGCACGCCCAAGGCCACTTCGTCCCCTTCGTTGAGGCCGCCGGTGATTTGGGTGTGTTGGCTGTCGCTGAGGCCGATGGTGACGGTAACGGCCGTTAATTCCACCCCCCCCGCCTCATCCCGACCCGTCACCCGGTTCACCGAATACACACCCGTCTCCCTGTCCAGCCGAATGGCCGCATTTGGCACCAGCAGCACATTGTCCCTGTTCGCCGTCACTAAATTGGCGTTGGCCGTCATCCCCACCAGCACTGGCAGCTCCGTTTCGCCCAGCCCCAAATGCACGGCAAAGCTGACAATGCCGTTGTTGTCAATGGTGGCACTCGGCTCAATGGCGGTCACTTCGCTGGGGATTTCCTCATTCGGCCACGTTTCCAGGGTAACAACGGCCGTTTGTCCCACCGCCACCTGCCCCACGTCCACCTCATCCACCCCTAGCACCACTTCCAGGCTGTCCATGTCCACCATTTCAATGACAATGCCGGAAGCCTGTTCACCGGGGGAGACGTTAACGGCCGTTATCAACCCCGCAAACGGAGCCACCAGCGTCCCCTTCTCCAGATTCAGCTGCGCCTGCGCCAATTGCACCTCCGCCTGCCGCACCTGTGCCTGCGCCACCGCCAACTGCGCCGCCGTCGCCCCCCGCACCAGGTCATCTAGCGTCGCCTCCGCACTGGCTAATGTCGCCTGCGCCGAAGCAATGTCCGCCGCCGTTGGTCCTTCCAAAAGCTGGTCAAGCTGCGCCTGTGCCACGTCACGCCCCGCCACCGCCGCCGCCACACTGGCCTGATTGGCGGTAATGGTGTTGCCACTGCCGTTGACCAGATCATCCAGCTTGGACTGTGCCGCCGCCAAATTAGCCTGCGCCTGCAGCGACTGTGCCGCAAATGAGGGTTCAATTTCAGCCCGGCGGTCGTCACTCAGCCTGTCCGACACCAAAATTTGCACGTGCGCCTCTTTGGCCTCGGTTTCGGCCTTTTGGGCGATTGCCACCTCATACTGCGCCGCCGCAATTTCCTCGGCACTACCGCCCCCCTGCGCCTCACTCAACCGCGCCTGCGCCGCCGCAATTTCCGCCTGCGCTGCCCGCAGCGACGCTTCCGCCGCTGCAATTTGCTCCGCCGAGGCACCATCTTGCACGTCGGCTAACTGTGCGGTAGCGCTGGCAACGGCCGCTTCCGCCGCCGCCACATCTTCCACGCGGGGCGCGGCCTGCAGTTCGGCCAAATTAGCCTGCTGAAGCTGCACATTGAGTTCCGCATCGGCCACGCTTCGCGCCAAATCAGTGGTGTCTAGCTGCACCAGCGGCTGTTTGGCGGCCACCACATCGCCCACGCTCACCAGCACCTCGGCCACCGTGCCGCTGACGGTGAACTGTAGCTGCCCGCTGCGCTGGGCTTCCACCTGCCCGCTGGCCGTGGCACTGGCGGCTAAATCGCCGATGAAGGCAACGGCCGTTTCTGTGCCATCGGTTTGGGTGGAGGCATTATCGGCCGTTGCCCGTCCCCAAACCAGATACCAAATTCCAATTAGCACCACCACCCCGGTGATGCCCCATATCCATTTTTTGTTGCTTTTTAACATTGTCTGTGTCGCCAGTAATCAGTGAACAGTAATCAGTGAACGGTAATCAGTGAACGGTAATCAGTAGGTGGTAACTGATTACCGATTACCGATTACCGATTACCGATTACCGATTACCGATTACCGTCCCTAGCCTCGCCGGAATGGCCCGTTAAATGTCCGTTCAGGAATGGTCAGCGTGCCGAGCAGCACCTCGTCCCCTTCGGCCAACCCGTCAATAATTTGCGTATATTGGCTGTCGCGCAGCCCAATCGTGACCGTTACCGTTTCGGTTTCCGGCAGGCCATCGCTGCGGCGATGCAGCAGGGTGACGGTGCTGGCTCCCGTTTGGCGGTCGGTGGTGATGGCGCCGTTGGGCAGCAGCAGCACTCCTTCGCGGTTGGCGGTAATTAGCCGCGCATTGGCGGTCATTCCCAGCAGCACCGGCAGGTCGCCCTGGTTTAGCCCCAAATGGACTTCATAGGTGATGAGGCCGCTGCTGTCCTGGTCGGCGCTGGGGGCAATGGCATCAATGGCGGCGTTGAGAGCGGTGTCGGGCCATGTTTCGAGGGTGATTTCGGCCGACTGCCCCACCTCTAGCTGCCCAATGTCTACCTCGTCCACGCTCAACACCAGTTCCAGGCTGCTGTTGTCCACCAATTCGACGGCGACCCCGGTGGCGTATTCGCCTTCGCTGACATGAACGGCCGTTACCAGCCCCGCAAAAGGAGCCACCACCGTCGCCTTGTCCAGCGACTCCTGCGCCGCCGCCAAATTTAGCTCCGCCTGTCGCAGCGAAAGCTCCGCCTGGGTAATTTGCTCCGTTGTTGCCCCCGCCACCAGCTTTGCCAACGTAGCCTGTGCCTGGGCAATTTGCTGTCGCGCCTGGGCAAGCTGGGCATCGGTGGCTGCCTGTGTGTTCAGGGCAAAATTCGCTTCGGCACTGTCCAGCCGCGCCGCTGCCGCCCCCACATTGGCCTGCGCCGCCCCCAAATCGCCACTGCCCGGCCCGGCCAGCAGCGCGTCATAGGTGGCCTGCGCCGCCGCCAACGCCTGGTTGGCCGACACCAACGCTTCGTCCGTTGCCTCGTTGGCAAAATCGTCGTTGCGATCCTGGGCGTTTTGCTGGTTGATTTGTGCCGAAAGCAGAGCCGACTGCGCCGCCAGAAGCTGCGACTGCGTGACCGAATCCTGCACCGTTTGCAACTGCGCCGAAGCGGAGGCCAGCGATGCCTGGGATGAGCGCAGGTTGGCTTCATACAGGGCCATGTCGGCGGGGCTGGGGTCAGCCAGCAGGGTGTCGAGATTGGCCTGGGCGCTGGCTAAGGTTGCTTCGGCTGAAGCCACGTCGGTGGCGAAGGGGGGAGCCAGCAGCCCGTCCAGGTTGGCTTGGGCAATGGCGACGGCCTGTTCGGCCTGGGTGACGGCCAGGGTCAGGCCGCCGCTTTCCAGCCGCACCAGCACGTCGCCGGGCTGTACGCTGTCGCCGACGCGCACGTGGACTTGCTCGACCACGCCGGGGGTGTTGACGGCGAGGCTGGCGGTGCGGCGGGCTTCGACTTGGCCGCTGGCGGTTGCGCTGGCGGCGAGATCGCCGATGAAAACAACGGCCGTTTCTACTTCATTTGCCGCTGTTTCCTGCGCCGTTGTCCGGTTGCGCTGGACCACAAACCACCAGCCGCCCATGGCAACCACCAATGCCAACGCCGCCCAGATTAGCCAGCGCCATTTGTTTGTTTGTTTTGCCATTCCTAACTCCTGAGTGTCAGGCACAGCGAAATGTGCCTGTTTGGATTGCTTGAATTGTATTCTAGCCGAACATTATGCAGAAGTTGTGAAGAGGCTTTGCAATGATTCTGTAAGGACAGGTGGCAAAAACGGCCGTTTTGCGCTACATTGAAATGATAAAGAAGGAGATTAAGAGACTGGGAGACTGAGAGATTAAGAAACTCCGGTCGCCCAATCCCTCAATCTCCTAATCTCGTTTTGAAGGAACACATGAAGAAACAAAAACACCTTTTCCTTTTATTACTCTTGTTGCTGCTTGCCGCTTGCAGCAGCAACACCGCTACTGTAGATCCGGCTGATATTGACGTGGCTTCGCTGCCGGCCGACATTGATGTGCAAACCGTCAACGCCATCAAAGACCGTGACGATGTGTTTGTCATTGACGTGCGCGAGCAGTGGGAATATGACGAAAGCCATATTCCCAACATCACCTTGATGCCGATGGGAGAAATTGCCAGCCGGTTGAGCGAAATCCCCACCGATAAAGAGGTAGTTGTGACCTGCCGCAGCGGCAACCGCAGCAGCCAGGTTGCCACTTTCCTGCGTGACCAGGGATTTACCAATATCCACAACATGGAAGGCGGTATTCTGGCCTGGCAGCAGGCAGGTTTGCCGGTAGAGTGATGACACGTAGAGACGCAAAATCTTGCGTCTCTACCCCGCCCTATTCATGGATAGAATCCGCATTCTGGTAGCTGATGATCATATTGTGGTGCGACGGGGGCTGGTTTTTGTGCTGCAACAAGAGCCTGATTTTGAGGTGGTGGGGGAGGCGCAGGATGGGGCGATGGCGGTGAGCATGATCTTTGATACGGTTCCCCACGTCGCCCTGCTGGACTGGAAGATGCCGCGTATGGATGGGCTGGAAGCGGCGCAGAAGATTAAGCAAAATATGGCTTCGGTGCGGACGCTGGTGCTGTCGGGGATGCCGGTGGAAACGGCCGTTCTTGATGCCCTCAACCACGGCGTAGATGGATTTGTGCATAAGGATATAACTCCGGCCGGCCTTGCCCACGCCATTCGCACCGTCGCCGCCGGGCAGCGTTACCTGGGGCCAGAAGTCACCCAAGCCCTCATTGAGCGCAGCCGCCAGCCCCAGGCCGCCGACCCCGACCCCGTTCCCCTTTCCCCCCGCGAACAAGAAGTGCTGGAACTGATGGCAACCTCCGCCACCTACCGCGAAATCGCCGCCCAGCTTACCGTCAGCGAAGAAACGATCCGCACCTACGTCAAACGCATCCTCACCAAACTCAACCAACCCAACCGCACCCAGGCCGTCATCGTCGCCCTCCGCCTCAAACTCATTTCGCTTGATTGATCCCTTTGCTACTTGCCTGACTCCAGCGTTCACATATAACTTTCTGTATGCTACAATTTGGACGATGGAATGGACAAAACGCACCAACACACACTTAACGATTGTTTTGGCTGAACTACGTCGGGAATTTAGCCAGCTTTATGGTTCGCGCCTCGTCGAACTCATTTTATATGGTTCCCAAGCGCGTGGTGAAGCCGCTCCCGATTCTGATATAGATGTGATGGTTGTTCTATCAGGCGAAGTGGATCCGTGGGTGGAAATTGAGCGTGGGGGAAAAATAACGGCCGCTTTATCTCTCAAACATGATGTAGTCATCTCCTGTGTCTATATGCCCACAAACCGGTTTATGAATGACAAACATTCTCCGTTCCTGAGAAACGTGCGTCGTGAAGGCATAAAGTTATGATGCTTGAACAACAAGCACTTATCAAGAAAGCGGAGGACAGCTTGGCGGCTGCCCAGCTATTGTTGGACGAAGGTTTCTACGATTTTGCCGTTTCACGCACGTATTACGGCATGTTTTACATTGCCGAAGCATTTTTGCTTGGTGAAGGATTGACCTTTTCCAGTCATGCGGCTGTGATTGCCGCTTTTGGGCGTTATTTTGCGAAAACAGGTCGTGTCCCTTCTGAATTTCATCGTTAGCTTATCCAGGCTCAGGATAGCCGATTGATCGGTGATTATGATCCCTCGTCACAGCTTAACGAAGCTGGTGCCAATGAGCATCTTGAACGTGCTTACGCTTTTTTGAAATTAGCCCAGCAAATAATAACCTAACCCAATCCTGGTTTGCCCATACATAAAGCTACTCAGGCTTTACTATCGTGTGTCCATTTTCTTGCGATTCGCTAGAATAACTGATAGAGACGCAAAATTTTGCGTCCCTACACCCTACCATTCATCATTTTACAAGGCGGTATCAGATGAGAATTGAGACAATAGCGATTCAGGCAGGACGGGATATTGATCGGCAGACGGGGGCGGTGATGCCCCCCATCCATTTGTCCACAACCTTTGTGCGCGGCAATGAAGGGGAGTTTGTGTATTCCCGTTCTGACAGCCCCAACCGGCGGGCATTGGAGCAATGCCTGACCCAATTGGAGGGGGGAGCGGCGGCGGTGGCTTTTGGCTCCGGCATGGCGGCTATGGCCAGCGTTTTCCAGGCGCTGCGTCACGGCGACCACGTTATCTTACCCGACGACACCTATTTTGGCGTGCGGGCCTTGGTGACGGGGCTGCTGGCGGATTGGGGGTTGGCGCACACAATGGTGGACATGACAGATTTAGCAGCGGTGAAGGCCGCCATGCAGCCCAACACCAAAATGGTCTGGGTGGAAACCCCGTCCAACCCCATGCTTAAAGTAACCGACATCGCTGCCGTGGCCGACATTGCCCACAACGGTGGAGCCAGGCTGGGGGTGGATGCGACTTGGGCAACACCGCTTTTGCAGCACAGTTTGGCGCTGGGAGCCGACATTGCCGCCCATTCCACCACCAAATATCTGGGCGGCCACAGCGATTTAACCGGGGGTGTGGTGGTTGTTAAGGAAGAAGACGACTTTTATGAGCGCATTCGCCGGGTGCAGGAGATTGGCGGGGCGGTGCCGAGCGGGTTTGACTGCTGGCTGCTGCTGCGCGGCATTCGCACGCTGCCTTACCGAATGCGGGGGCATTGCGCCAACGCCATGAAGGTGGCGCAATTTTTGGAAGATCATCCAGCGGTGCATACGGTGCATTATCCGGGGCTGGAAAGCCATGCCGGGCATGAGGTGGCGCGGCGGCAAATGGATGATTTTGGCGGGATGCTATCGGTGCAGGTGGTGGGGGGCGGCGAGAAGGCGGACGCAGTTGCCAGCCGTACCAAACTCTTTGCCCGCGCCACCAGCCTGGGCGGCGTAGAAAGCCTCATCGAACACCGCGCCCCGGTGGAAGGGCCAACGAGCCGCACGCCGATGGATTTGCTGCGGGTGTCGGTGGGGCTGGAACACCCGGATGATTTGATTGAGGATTTGGCGCAGGCGTTGGTGTAGGGAGAAGTGGAGATTGGAGATTGGAGATCAGTGCGGGTTCACAATCTCCAATCTCCAATCTCTTTTTATTTTTTCCGTTCCCACCACTTTTCCAGCTCAATGACCCAAAAGGCGAGGGTGCCGAGGGCGATGGTGATGAGCAGTTGGGTGGGGGTGAGGGGGGTGGCGTGGAAGAAGTGGGCGATGGGGGTGAGGTAAATGACGGCCAGTTGCAAAGCCAGAACAGCCAAAGATAGCCAAAACAGGGTGAGGTTGGTGCGCCAGCCAAGGGTGAAAGCGGATTCGCGGGTGGAGCGGGAGGCGATGGCCTGGCCGATTTGTAGGAAGGCAAGAACGGTGAAGAGCATGGTTTGCCAGCTTGTGTCGTCGGGGTTGGCGGGGTCATAGGCCAGCAGGATGATGGCGAGGCCAACGAGACCGATGACGATGCCGACGCGGAGCATGTGCCAGACGAGGCCGCCGCTAAAAATGGTGGCCTGCGGGTCACGCGGGGGGCGTTGCATCACCCCTTTTTCGGCCGGTTCCACCCCCAGCCCCAGCCCCAACAGCCCGTCGGTGAGCAGGTTGAGCCAGAGCAGTTGTAATGGTTCGAGGGCAGAGCCGATGCCAAAGAGGGGGGCGGCGAGCATGACCAGGATTTTGCCCAGATTGCCGGCAATGGAGAATTTGACAAAGCGGCGGATGTTGTCGTAGATGACGCGCCCTTCTTCGACGGCAGCGACGATGGTGGCAAAGTTGTCGTCGAGGAGGACGGTTTCGGATGCTTCTTTGGAAACATCGGTGCCGGTGATGCCCATAGCGATGCCGATGTCGGCGCGGCGCAGGGCGGGGGAGTCGTTTACGCCGTCGCCGGTCATGGCGACGATGTGGCCCTGTTTTTGCAGCGATTCGACGATGCGGAGCTTGTGTTCGGGGGAGACGCGGGCGTAGACGGAGACTTCCTGTACCGCTTCGTCCAGCTCTTCCTGGCTCATTTGGTCAATGTTTTGCCCGGTTTTGACACGGCCGTTTTCGGTGATGCCCAAATCATAGGCGATGAAGCGGGCGGTAAGGGGGTGGTCGCCGGTGATCATGAGGGTGCGAATGCCGGCCGTTTTGCTGGTGGCAATTGCATCTTTGACTTCGGGGCGGGGTGGGTCAATCATGCCCACCATGCCGACGAGAACGAGACCTTGCTCCAGGGGGGCATCGGCCGTTGGCAGGCGGCGCAGGGCGACCCCGAGGACGCGCATTCCTTTTTGCGCCATTTCATTGTTGGCGATTTCGATGCGGGTGCGCCATTCGTCGTCGAGGGGAACGGGGCCGTTTTCGCCCCAAACGCGGTCGCAGATGTCGAGCAGGCCGTCGGCGGCTCCTTTGGTGAAGGTGATGTAGGGGGTTTGGGTGCCGATGAGGGCACGAACGGCCGTTGGCAAATCCTCCGCAGCCACCGCTAGTTTATGAACCGTACTCATCCGCTTGCGGTCTGAGTCGAAGGGGAGTTCGCCCACACGCGGCAGCACCGTTTCCAGATTGCTTTTGCTTAACCCGGCCTGCTGCGCCGCCACCAGCAAAGCCCCTTCGGTGGGGTCGCCGACAAAGCTGTAGCGTCCGGTTTCGGGGTCGGGCAGCAGCGAGGCATCGTTGCACAGCGCCCCGGCGGCGAGGGTGAGGCCAATGGCAGCCGGCCGGTTGCTGAACAAATCTTCGGGGTCGGCGGCAAGCTGCAAAATGGGGGCGGGGTGCTGGTCGCTGGTGCCGCTGAGTTCGAGGAAGTGGCCGGCGATGTCAATGACGGTGACGGTCATGCGGTTGATGGTGAGGGTGCCGGTTTTGTCGGAGCAAATGGTGGTGACGGCACCGAGGGTTTCGACGGCGGGTAGCTTGCGGATGAGGGCGCGGCGGCGCAACATGCGCTGGGCGCCGAGGGCGAGGGTGATGGTGACAACGGCGGGTAGCCCTTCGGGGATGACGGCGACGGCGACGGAAACGGCCGTTAAAAACATGCTTTCCAGCGGTTCGCCGCGCAGCACGCCCAGCCCCATGACGATGAGGGCGATGATGACCCCGGCAATGGCAAGCTGCTGCCCCACTTTGTCGAGCTGTCGCTGGAGCGGGGTTTGGCTGTCTGGCACTTCTTGGATGAGGGTGGCGATTTTGCCGAGTTCGGTTGCCATGCCGGTGGCGGCGACCACGCCGCTGCCGCGTCCATAGGTGACGGTGGTTCCCATGTAGGCCATGTTGCGGCGGTCGCCGAGGGGGAGGTCGCGGCGGGAAATAACGGCCGTTTCCTTTTCCACCGCTTCCGATTCCCCCGTGAGCATGGCTTCCTGCACGCGCAGGTTGCTGGCTTCGATGAGGCGGAGATCGGCGGGGATGGTGTTGCCGGCTTCCAGCAGCACAATGTCGCCGGGTACGAGGTCGGTGGCAGAGGTTTCTAATAAACGGCCGTTGCGCCGCACCCGCACAATTGGCACCGCCAGCTTTTTCAAGGCCGCCATCGCCTGTTCGGCGCGGTATTCCTGGACAAAGCCCAGCAGCACAAATAACACAACAATGGCTCCGATGGCAGCGGCTTCGGTGGCCTTGCCTAAAAAGGCAGAAACGACGGTGGCAGCGATGAGGATTAGCACCATCGTGCTGCTGGCCTGCTCCCACAGCAGCCGCAGCGGGTGCTTGCCCCCCTTGCTAACCAGCTCATTGCGCCCGTACTGTTGCTGCCGGGCAATGGCTTCAGCCGCATCCAGCCCCGTTTCGGGGTGGCTTTTGAGGATAGATAAGGTGGATTCAATTGATTCGGTGTGCCAGATTTGCATTTTACCTGTTTTGAAAATGGGACGCAGATTTACCTGATGTTCCTGATTCGTTTAATCAGGTAAATTTGCGTCCTGTTTTATTTAGGAATGGACTTGCCGATTTAGAAGTTCAACTTCTTCTGAGAAGTTGAACTTCTTGCGTAACTTGTTTAATCTTCGTTTGCCAATTTAGAAGTTCAACTTCTTCTGAGAAGTTGAACTTCTTGCGTAACTTGTTTAGTTCGCGTTCCTTAGCGTGTTGGACTGTCGCCCATGCTTGACTGTCTAGAGAGTGCATTTTGCCAACGACGCTGCCAATGTTGGCCGATGGCTTTGAGGCTGGCGAGCAGCGGGACGATGATGAGCGCACCAAGCACGCCGGTGAGGGCGAGGGCAGCGAGCAGGGCGACGATGACGAGACCGGGATGGAGCTGCAGGGCCTGGCCCATGTATTGTGGGCGCAGCCACAGGTTGTCTACTTGCTGGATGGCGGCGTAGACCCCAATGAGCAACAGGATGAGGCCGATGGGGGAGAGGGGGAGCCAGCCGTGGCGGTAGAGCCAGAGGATGAGGGTGGTGCTGATGAAGATGAGAACGCCGAGGACGGCGAAGATGAGAAGCTGGACGCGCAGAAAGACGCGCCAAATGTGGTCAATTTCGCTGGCGAGTTCGGTGGCTTCGGCTTGATATGCGTTGGGAAGCTGGCGAATGAGGGCGGGGACGATCTTTTCGCCGTCGCGCAGCAGGTAGTAGAGGCTGATGAGGGTGACGAGCGTCCAGATGAGGTTGTCGCCAATGCCGCCGAGCCAGCCGCCGGAGCCGAGGGGGAGGTTGGTGAAGGCGTTGGTGGCCGTGCGTTGGAGGTAGTCGGTGAGGCGTTGGGGCTGGATGGTGATGTTGAGGAGGGTAAACGGCCGTTCTAGCAACACCCGCAGCTCAGTCAACGCCTGCCGCAACTCCACGCTCCACCCCGGTGCCTGTTCCACAATAAATAACCCGGCCACATAAAGCAGCCCGGCGATAAGTGCCACCGCCAGACCATAGACCGTTGCCACCGCCAGCCCGCGCTGTCCTACCCAACGCTGCTCCAAATAGTTTACCAGTGGGTCAAACAAATAGGCGAGCATGGTGGCAATGAGCAGGGAGCGCCAAAGGGGGCCAGCGTAGAGGATCAAAAGAATGCCACCGACAGCAGTCAGTAGCAGGAGGATGGCGTGTGGGGTGATGTTGACTCTAACAACTCTTTCCATAGCCAATGATGCAGTATAGCATGATTTTGGCGGGGGGCTAGATGATTGCTAGAAGTGGGGCTAGATTTTTTTTGACAGGATTTACAGGATTAGGCATGAGAATCTTGTGAAATCATGTGAACCCTGTCAGAATGTAAAAGAAGTTCAACTTCTCCGAGAAGTTGAACTTCTCGTTGAGCAAGTTGTTACACTCATTCTAAAGCAAAAACGCCACGCGGGTTGCGTGGCGTAAAGAAGAGGAGGAGAAGAAAAGAGGAGAAAAATTGTTTCGCTTACAAGGGGAATGATAGCGGAAAAAACGGCCGTTTGTTGCACACCACCCCACAGCCCCCCTGTAAAACCAGTTACGGCCTGGCTGTTAACCCTTGACGTTCGGCAGAGTGCAGCTAGACTTTCATCTAACTCATTGAAGAAGGATGGCGGGTGGTGATATGGTGCTGTCGGAACTGACGGAAGGCTCCCTGCGGCGGCGAGCTATTTGGATGCTGCTGGCGACGGCGTTTTTGTGGAGCAGCAGCGGGCTGTTTGTCAAGCTGCTCAGTTGGGGGCCGTTAGCTATTTGGGGGGTGCGAAGCTTGGTGGCAACGGCCGTTTTTTGGCTCTATTTTCGTCCCAAAAAGCTGCGCTGGACACGGCTTCAGGTCATTGGGGCGTTGGGCTACATGGGGGCGCAGCTTTTCTTCATCATGGGCAACAAAATTGCCCCCACGGCCAACATCATCTTTCTTTCCTACACAGCTCCCGTTTACCTCATTTTGCTGGGCTACTGGGTACTGGGCGAACGGCCGTTGCGCGGCGACTGGCTCACCATGCCCATCATCCTGGCCGGGATGCTCCTCTTCTTTGGCGATGATTTGAGTTTTGGCGCATTTCGCGGTAACGTATTAGGGGTGCTGAGTGGTCTTAGCCTGGCGGTGATGATCCTGAGCATGAGGCGGCAAAAGGCAGAAACCCCCGGCCACACTATTCTCCTGGGCAATATTTTAGGGGCACTGATTGGCTTGCCCTTTGCCTTTGGCGAGCCGCTGACGGTGACAAGCGTCGGCATCATTCTTTACCTAGGTTTGTTCCAAATCGGGCTGTCGTTTATCCTCTACTCCATCGCCATCAAACAGCTTGAAGCCCTGGAATCCACTTTGCTGCTGACGCTGGAGCCAATTCTTAGCCCGCTGTGGGTCTTCCTGGTGCTGGGCGAAATACCGGGGCCGCTGGCAACGGCCGGGGCCATGCTGGTGCTGTTGGCGGTGGTGCTGCGGGCGGTGCTGAGTGCAAGAACGGCCGTTTTACCCACCGCACCCGTCGTCAATTCCAAGTAAGTGTTTGTGACTTGGAGATTAGAGATTGGAGATTCGTTTAATCTCCAATCTCTAATCTCCAATCTCCAATCTCATAAATCAAAAGAGGTTCTCCATGTCTACAGAAAATGGTTACAAATATGTCGGAAAACCCCGCCCCCTCGTCGAAGGGCTGGAAAAAGTGTCGGGCTACGTGCGCTATACCGCCGATGTCAAGCTGCCGGGAATGCTTTATGCCCACCTGGTATTAAGCCCCTATGCCCATGCCAATATCCTTTCGGTGGACAAAAGTGAAGCCGAAGCTATTGAGGGTGTCCACGCCGTGCTAACGGCCGAAGATTTGGTAACTCGTGACCGCACCATTGCTTCACGCAACAGCGCCATTTTGGCGAAGGGCAAGGCACTGTGGCGCGGTCAGCCGGTGGTGGCGGTGCTGGCCGACTCCCCGGCCGTTGCCCAGGATGCGGCGGAGCTGGTGTTTGTGGATTATGAGCCATTAACGGCCGTTATTGACCTCGAAGAAGCGATCAAACCCGAAACCTTCACTATCTGGCCCAACGGCTTACCCAAAGAAGATTCCGACCTCACCTCCATCCACGGTGCCACCGACAAGGCCGAAGAAGAAAACAGCCTTCCCAACAACGTCCACGCCGAACAACATTTCGGGCATGGCGACGTTGAAGCCGGTTTTGCCGAAGCCGACCACATCTTTGAAAACAGCTTCCGCATCGAAATGGTACACCAAAGCTACCTCGAACCCCATGCCTGCGTCGCTGACCCCGATCCATTAGGGCGCGGTCTCACCGTCTACACCAGCACCCAGGGACAATTTATCGCCCGCGACGAAGTGGCCCGCATTTGCAGCCTGCCCAAAAGCCAGGTCAAAGTCATCCCCATGATGTTTGGCGGCGGCTTTGGAGCCAAATACGGCATCCTCGAACCCATCACCAGCGCCCTGGCCCTCACCGTGCGCCGCCCCGTGCGCCTCGTCCTCAGCCGTTCCGAAGATTTCTTGGCGACCACGCCATCACCAGCCACTATTATTGACCTCAAAACCGGGGTCAAAAACGATGGCAGCCTCACCGCCCTCAAGGCGCGGGTGCTGCTCGACAACGGCATCTTCTCATTCAACCTCAGCGGCATCGTCTCCATGCTGCTTGGCGGCTATTACAAATGGCCTAACCTGCAAATTGATTGCTACGAAATCAACACCCACAAGCCGCAAATTGGTGCCTATCGCGCTCCCGGTGCGCCGCAGGCCACCTTTGCCGTGGAAAGCCACATTGACGAGATGGCGCGGACGCTGGGGCGCGACCCGCTGGAATTCCGGCTGCAAAATGTGGCTGAAGATGGGGATTTAACCGGTGTCGGCCGGCCGTGGCCCCCCATCGGCCTCAAAAAATGTCTGGAAACAATGCAAGCCCACCCCAAATGGCAAAACCGCACCCAGGAGCCGGGCGTTGGCTATGGCCTCGCCGTCGGCGGCTGGCCGTCGGGTATGACCCCCGCCTCCTCGATTTGCCGCGTGGACAGCGACGGCCGCGTCAATGTCCATCTCGGTACGGTAGACATTTCTGGCGTGAACAGCTCCTTTGTTCTTGTTGCCGCCGAAGTGCTAGGGGTGTCGCCCGATGAGGTGACGATTGTTGCCAGCGACACCAGCAACAGCCCCTTTGCCCCCGGCAGCGGCGGCAGCCAGGTCACTTACAGCGTCTCTGGTGCGGTGCGCAACGCCGCCGAAGCGGCCAAAGCCAAGCTGTTGGCCGTGGCCGCCGAAGAATTTGAAGCGGCCGTGGAGGATTTGGAGCTGGTGGACAGCCACGCCCAGGTTCGCGGTGTGCCGGACAAACGGCTGCCCATTGCCCAACTGGTCAACATTGCCCAATCCAAGGCTGGTGGCGGTGGCCCCATTGTTGGCGAGGGGAGTGCTGCCAAAGAGGAAAACGCCCCCGGTTTTGTCGCCCACCTCGTTAAAATTCATGTGGACAGTGAAACGGGCCGGATTACGCCGCTGGATTATCTGGGCGTGCAGGATGTCGGCTTTGCCATTAACCCGATGATGGTGGAAGGGCAGATGCACGGCGGGATGGTGCAGGGGCTGGGCATTGCCCTGTATGAGGCAATGGTCTATGACGGTGAAGGGCAGCTTGTAACCGGCAGCTTTATGGATTATGCCGTGCCGCGTGCCGACATGGTGCCAAACATTGAGGTGGTGATGATCAACAACCCGTCCCCCTATGGCCCGTTTGGGGCGCGGGGCATTGGCGAACCGCCGATTATTGCCGGGGGTGCGGCCGTGGGTAACGCCATTCGGGATGTGACGGGGGTGCGCCTGACACGGCTGCCGCTGCAGGCTGAACCATTGTGGCGGGCTGCTGCTGATAATTGATAATTGCTGCATAAAAACCTGCCATTTCGACGAGTCTTCGAGGAGAAATCCCGTTTCGTTGGCATAAAAGAACGGGATTTCTCGGAGGACCTCGAAATGACGATAGTTAGTGGCAACTTCAGTTACTGATTAAACAGATCAGGAAAATCAGGCAAATCTGCGTCCTGTTTTCATTCTTTGTGGCGGGCAATTGCCCATGTTGGACTCCTATTTATATGAACAAATTGTGGCGCTGCTGACCGATAGCGGCGTGGCGTTTGACATTTTGCACCATGAGGTGATTCGCACGGCAGCAGATGCGGAGCGGGCGGTGCCGGGGCTGGTGGATCATTTGGTGAAAACGGTGGCGTTCCAGATTAAGGATGGGGCGTATGTGTTGGCGGGGGTGCCAGCGCGGGCGCGGATTGATTACAAGCGGCTGGCGGATTTGCTGGGGGTCAATCGCCGTTTGCTGCGCAGCCTGTCGCCGGAGCAGGTGGAGGCGGAGTTGGGGTTTGAGGTGGGGGGCGTGGGGCCGTTTCCGGTGGTGGCGGGAATGCACATTTATTTTGACCAGGCACTGGCGGGGGCGGGGCGGATTTACTGCGGCAGTGGGCGTAATACGCGCACGGTGGCAATGCAGTTTGCCGATTTGCTGGCGGTGTCGGGTGGGGTGCTGGTGACGATGACGAAAGAATAGAGATTGGGGATTGGGGATTGGAGATTGGGATGTATGAATCTCCAATCTCTAATCTTCAATGACTAGGTTATGAATCACGGACAGTTGCATAAAAAAGTTGAGCAGTTGATGGGGGAAACGGCCGTTCCTGGCGCGTGTATCGGTGTTTTGCAAAATGGCGCAAGCCACGTAGCCGGTTTTGGCGTCACCAACGTCAATCACCCGCTCGACGTGACCGCCGACACCCTGTTTCAAATCGGCTCTATTACCAAAACCTATACCGCCACCCTGCTGCTGCGGCTGGTAGAGATGGGGAAGCTCGATTTGGATGCGCCGCTGCTGACCTATTTGCCCGATTTTCGCGTGGGGGATGAGACGGTGGCGGGAAAAGTGCGCGTGCGGGATTTGCTGACCCATACGGCCGGCTGGGTGGGCGACCATTTCATTGACACCGGCAGCGGTGGCGATGCCAACCGCAACTATGCTGCGTCCATGGCCGGGCTGCCGCAGTTGGCCCCACCCGGCACCCATTTTTCCTACAACAACGCCAGCTTTTCGCTGGCCGGGCATCTTATTGAGACCATCACCGACATGAGCTACGAGGCGGCGATGCAGGCGTATATTTTTGACCCGCTGGGGTTAGGCCACAGCTACTTTTACGCCGGGGACGTGATGACCCACCGTTTTGCCGTCGGCCATCGGGTGAGGGAGAACGGGGCGGAGGTGCAAACGCCGTGGCCGCTGCCGCGTGCCGTCCATGCCGCCGGGGCGATCTGCTGCTCGGTGGGCGACCTGCTGCGTTACGCCCAATTTCACCTGAATAACGGGGTCGCAACGGACGGGACGCAGTTGATTGCCGCCGACGCGGTGCGGCAGATGCGGGCGGCGCAGTTTGCCGTGGGGGATATGATGGAGGCGATTGGGCTGGCCTGGTTTTTGGACAGCGTGGACGGGGTGCAGACGGCCAGCCACGGCGGGGCGACGGTGGGGCAGTTGTCGCTGCTGCTGCTGGTGCCGGAACGCCAATTTGCCCTGGCGATTGTGACCAACGCCGATTACGGGCGGGTGCTGACGAAGGAGTTGAGCGGCTGGATGCTGGGGCATTATTTGGGGCTGCACGCGGCGGCGCCGGAGCCGATTGAACTGCCAGAAGAGGATTTGAAGGGGTTGGTGGGGGTGTATAAACGGCCGTTTCAGGACATAGAACTGGGGTGGGAAAACGGCCGTTTGTCCCTGGCCGTCACCTTTAAACAACCCTTCCCCACCGCCGACACGCCCTTGCCACCCCCGCTACCTCCTGCTCCTCTCACCCCCATCGCCCCCGACCGCTTTGTGGTGCTGGAAGGGCCAATGAAGCACCAGCTCGCCAGCATTATTCGCCAGCCGGATGGGTCAGTAGGGTGGTTGCGCTATGGTGGGCGGATTCATGGATGGGAAGGACGTTAATCATCCCCCACCTCCCCAACGGCCGTCCCCACACTCTTCGCCACCTGAACGGCCGTTTGCGTCAACTGCCGCGCCGCCTGTAAACGCTCCAACTGCTCATGCCAAAACGCCGACCCCGCGCTGGCCGCCAGCCCGGTGAGAATGATGCCGGGGGTGAGGTTGAGCTGGGATGGCAGCCATGCCCAGCGGGCGTGGAGCATGGGGCCGGGGATGACGAAGAGTTGGTTAACGGCCGTTGCCGTTCCCGGCAGTGCCTTGTCCAGCAGCGTCGTCGCATCAATTTGCAGCAGGTAGGCCAGCACCCCGCCCACAATCATCGCCGTAAAGCGCATCAGTCGCAGCCGCGTTTTTTCCTCGTCTGCCTGCTGGTTGGAGCGCAGCAGGACGACCTGCGCCAGATTGGCCGGGGTGAGCTGGAAGGCGGTGGGGTCAACGCCGGGGAGCGACTTGGCAACCGCGTCGGCCAGCGAGTCGGGGGCGCTAAAGTCAGTCGGGTCAAGGTCGGTTTGGCCGTGGAGCCAGTTCCACAGCACTTCGATATAGCTGAGAACGGTGGGAGATTCGGGTTTGGCGAAGAGCCAGCGTTGCCAATCGGGCTGGATGCCGCCCCGTTCGTGTTTGAGGGTGTGGATGAGGTAGCCGGAAACGGCCGTTACCACAATCACCACCGCCGCCCACAACGCCCCCCGCTCAAAGTCGGGGCCAAACGGCTGGCTGGGGCGCAGCAAGTAGAGCAAAATGCTTAAAAATAGGGTCGTGACCAGCCACAGTGCCGCCGTGCCGTAGGCCGCTCCCGCGCCGCGCAGCCGTCGCCACAGCTTTCGCAGTGGGCTTTGCGTTTCGTGCCGCCGAATTTCCACCGCTTCCAGCAGATTGGCAACGCTGGTTAAATAGGCATCGGTGGTGGTCTGGGTGCGCTGAACGGCCGTTTGCAGGCTCGTTTGCAGGGCAGTGCGCGTTTTCGCCACCAGTTGCGGGTCGGCAAAGCGGAAGAGCGACAGCAGCGGGGCGATGCTATCGTCAAACCCGGCCAAAACCGCCGCTTCCCCTTGCCCCACAAGCTGGTTCCGCTCCTTTTTCAGCCAGTCGCCGGTAAGCTGTTTTGCCACCCCCGCCGCTAAATCGCGCAGGGTGTTGCCCCACGCCTTAAGCTGGCTGATGAGCTGCAGGAGCTGGTGCTGAACGGCCGTTACATCCGCCCCGTCCACCCGCACCCCCTCCAGCGTCGTTTTGAACTGGTCAAGCTGGCTCATCTGCTGCGGCAGGTTGAGCGCGGCCAGATAAGGCTGTAGCGGCGGCGAGGCCTGCACCGTTTCCAGCCCCTGCTTGAGTCCGTCCAGCAGGGCAGCAATTGGTTTTTCCACTGCATCAAGCTGCTGGTTGAGGTTGGCGACGATGGTTTGGGCGTTTTGGGCAAGCTGGGAAACGGCCGTTGAGTCGGGAGCCATCGCTTGCAGCACCGCCAGGGCCTCGGTCAAATTGCCCGCCTGCACGGCCGCGCTCAGGTCGGGTAGCTTGGTCACGGGAATGACCGCCTGGTTCATCTCGCCTAGCAGCGTCGCCACCTGCTTCTGCCCCGCCTGCGCCACACCAAAATCAGCCAGTTCGCCGGGCAAATATGTCCCCAACTGTTTCAGTGCGTCCAGACTGCTGATTTTGCGCTTGAGACCGAGCGCAACTTTTACGCTGTCAATCACCGTTTCGGTGCCAACGGCGACGATGAGCATGATGGCACTAAAAATGGCAAGCCCGGCAAAAATTTGCACCACGCCGCTGGGCAAAATGTTGGCCGCTTCGCTGACCACCAGTGGCTCCTGGCTGGCCCGGCTTGCCACCACCACGCTGCTGCTGTCCAAAATTTGGGCGGTGATGGTGTAGCTGCCGGCCGCCGGGATGGCGGTGTGGCAGGTGTAGCTATTGTCTTGCCCCGGCTGTAGCCCCTGAATTCCCGTCAGCAGGTCGCGGCAGGAGGCGACGGTTTGCGGCGGGGTGGCGCCGTCAAGCAAATCCACGTCAATGATGTATTGGGCATCGGCGGCAATGGGCTGCTCGCCCCCCACCTCGTAGGTGATGTTGATGCCAATTTCTTCGCCCGCCTCCACGCCCCCTGTGGGCTGGGTGATGGTGGTGATGGTAATGGTGGCGGGGGTTTGGGCATAAACGGCCGTTTGCCACCCCAGGAGCAGAACAAAAATAAGGCAAAACAGGGATTTACGCATATTCACCACCCATACACTTGAACACTATGTTCCTGGAGATTGGAGATTAGAGATTGCATACCTTCATCAATCTCCAATCTCCAATCCCCAATCTCTTTTCTAGCTCCACAGCCGATCATGCGACCGTTCATTGTCCCACTGCGGCGACGGGGCAAAAAAGACGGGCGCGGCGGGGTCAAGGTGGGCGCGGAACAGCTCGTCGTTGATACCGCTAAACCCTAATCCCGGCGTTTCCGGCACCTGCACAAAGCCGTCTTGAATAAGCGGACGCGGCACCCCTTCAATCAGATTATCCCACCACGCCACGTCCACGGCGTGGTTTTCCAACACCAAAAAGTTTTCCGTGGCGGCGGCGCAGTGGATGTTTGCCAGAAAGGAGATGGGCGAACCGGCGTGGTGCATTGCCATCGCCACCCCATGCTCTTGCGCCAAATCACCAATCTTTTTGGTTTCCATGATGCCGCCAGAGGTGGCTAAATCGGGGTGAATGACAGCCACTCCCTTGGCCTCCAGCAGTGGCCGGAACCCCTCCTTGAGGTAAATATCTTCGCCGGTGCAGATGGGGGTGTTGACGGCTCGCGCCAGCCGCACGTACTGCTCGGTAAACTGCCACGGCACCATGTCCTCATACCACGCCAGCGAAAAGCAGTCGAGAGCTTGCCCCAACCGAATGCACGATTCGACGTTGAGATGGCCGAAATGGTCAACGGCCAGCGGGATTTCATAGCCAACTGCGTCGCGCACGGCGGCAACGTAATCCACCAAATGGGCAATGCCTTTGTCAGTAATCTGGATGCCGGTGAACGGGTGCATGACGGTGTGGCTGTCGAGCATCCCCGGCGGGGCGATGAGCGTGCCGGGAACGTGGCGTAGTAGCCCGATGCCCACGTCCATTTTGAGAAATTTGAACCCCAGCGCCATCCGTTCGCGCAGCCGTTGGCCCATTTCGGCTCCGTCGGGGACGGAGGGGGTGTCGCAGTAACAAAGGATTTGGTCGCGGAATTTGCCACCGGCAAGCTGGTAGGCTGGCACGCCATACGCTTTGCCAGCCAGGTCAAACAGCGCCATTTCGATGCCGCTGACACCGCCCCCCTGCCGACCGTGATGCCCAAACTGCTTGATTTGGCGAAAAAGCGCGTCAATATTGCACGGGTTTTGCCCAATCAGGCGGCTTTTGAGCATCAGGGCGTAGCTGCTGCTGGCAAGGTCGCGCACTTCGCCATAGCCTGATATGCCCTGGTTGGTGTCCAGGCGGATAATGGTGGTGCTGAGGGGGAGGTCAACGAGGTTGGCAATGCGGAGGTCGGTGATTTTAAGCCGGGAAGGATAAGAGGTACGTGACATTTATTCCTGTGTCGCCAGATAAAGGACGTTGCCATTGGTTATGAAAATACGGAGCGGCGTGGGGGCGACGGCGAAATCCTCCATGTTTGCCATTGGGTCAAAGCCGTTGTCGTCGCTGGCGCGGTATTGCGCCAGCACGGTGCCGCCCTGGCTAATTTGGACAATGCGACTGCTGCCGGGGTCGGCAACAAAGATGGAGGCGTTGAGACCGCGCCCGATGATTTTGACGTGGTTGGGGGCGATAAACGGGGTGGTGAGGCCACCTTCCTGCAACAAGCTGGCTTCGTCCCACTGCACGCGGCCGGTGCGGGTGTCGTAGTAGCGTAAACGGCCGTCTTTGTACACCACCACCAAACTGCCATTCTCGCTGTAAATGTCAAAATCAACCGCATTCGCCAGGTCGGGGTCATCGGCAAAGCTGATGGTGCGGTCATTTTCGTTAACGTTAAAACCGTCGCCTTCGGGGAAATATTTCCAGATTTGCCCCGCGCCGGGGTCAAGCACATAGAGCCGTTCGGCAAAGGTGGTGGCGGTGCGCGGGGTGCGCCATTCGCTGGCAAGCCCCAGCGGCACGGCGCGGGTGTCGGCGAAGTTGGGGAAATAGGTCAGCAGCGTGCCGCTGCTGTCCAGCATGGCTACGCCGTCGCGGGAAACGTTTAGCCCGCGTGGCCGCCAGAGGATGTCAATAATGGTGCCGATAACGTGGGTGCCAACGGCCTGGCCGCGAAAGATAAGCTGTTCGGGGGTATCGCTGCTGAGGGTGGTGTAGGCTTCGTCGGTGGCATGGTACAGCACCTGACCGTTGCCACTGTCGAGGATGTCTATGCCGCCGCTAAACCCTTCGCGCAGGGAAACGGCCGTTACCTGTACCCCCTCATCATAAGTAAAAAACGGCAGTGCCACCAGCCGCGTCACCCCGTCAATCCGATCCAGTGCTACAAACGCCTCCTGGCGCATGTGGTTCACATCGGCATCGTCGGGGCGAATCGTTTCCGCTTCGGCCGCCAGCCCCAGCATCAGGTTGTAATATTCACGGGCGGCATTAACATTGTCGCCCGCTTCCTCGGCCAACACCAGGTTGGCACTCATATCCCGCTTCAGCCGGGCAAATTCGTTGATTTCGCTGCGGCGCAAATAAACGCCGGTGACGATGATGCCGATGATGATGGGAATGAGAATTGCCAGCAGCGTGGCGGTTAGCAGCCCCGGCTCGTCGGGGTTGGCAGGGGCTGCGGTTCCTGGCCGCAACCGACTGAGCAGGTCGGCCAGCCAGCGGGTGAAGCGGGAAAGGCCGAGGGCGGCGTCGGCGGTGGCCTGGCGGGCGCTGTGTTCCACATCAATGTCGGGTAGACTGGGGCGAGGGATACGGAGGGTGGGCTGGCTTTCGGTGTCGGTGGTGGCTTGGGCGCGTAACGGCCGTTTTGCCAAAATTTCCGGCCGTTGGTTTGGCACCGTGGGCATTTCGTCGTGCGGCGGTGGCGGGGCGGCGGTGGGTTGGGTGGGGGTAACGGTCACAGCCTCATCGCTAAATTCAATTAGCAGCAGCCGTGCCGAATCGCTGCCCACCAGGTCGCGCAGCTCGTCCAGCCCCGTTTCCACGTCCACATCCACCAGTGCCGGGGCAAGCTGGTCGCTGGGCAAATGGGCAATGCGCGGGTCGGCCAGCAGCAGCATGTCGCCGAGGTCAATTTGCTGATGGAAGTAGCGAATATCCAGTCCGGCCGTGCGTCCGACGGGGGTGAGTCGCTCTGGCAGGTGGGCGGGCAGCCGCTCCACGCCAAATTGCCGCCCCAGCAGAGCCAGGGCTTCTCCGGCTTGCAGCATATAGAGTTCGTTGTTGCGCAGCACGGCGCAGGTGATGGCTCCCTCGCGGCTGGGGCCGCTTTGGCTCAAATTGTGGCGCAGCAGCTTTTCGTTGGCGTTGATGAGGGCGCGGCGTAGCCCGGCGGTGACGCTGCCGCTGCTTTGAAAGTAGCTTTCGTTGATGGTGGCAAGGAGGTCGAGGGTGAGAACGGCCGTTTCTTCCACCTTGCCGCTTAAGGTCAAATGGACAAAGAGAAAGTCGCGGGAGCGGGAGCGGTTGGCTTTTTTGGGGGCACTGGTGGCAAGGAGGCCGGGAACGGAAACGGCCGTTTGTGCCTGCCCATTTACCACATACAGTTGCCCCGTAATCGCCTGAAGTTCCATAACCCCCAAGCATAGCACGACCGTTCCATAAAATAAAGAAAAGCACACGGCCAAATCCATAAAACAGGTTATACTTGGCCTGCTGGGTGATATTAAGAGGGTTGGAGGTGAGAGATTGGAGATTGGGTAATCTCTAATCCCCAATCTCCAATTGCCCCAAAACATTCATTTAGCGAATGCGTGACGAGGAAAAGCATATGAAACTGATTGTTGCCGGGGAACTCCCGTTTATTGAAGAAATTGGTACCCTTTGTTTGCAGGCCGGACACGACACCCACATCTTTTTGGTCGAGGATTTTATTGGCGCATTGGAAAGCGGCTATGAAATGGACAACCTGGCCGATGCCGATATTGTGGTGGAATGCCACAATGAATCCGCTTCCACCAAGCACGAACTCCTGCTGGCTTTGAGCAGCGTCGTGTCGCCCCAAACGCTCATCTTGTCGTCGGTGCTGCCCGTTAGCGCCACGCAAGCAGCCGCCTGGGTGTCAAACCCCAGCCGATTAGTGGGCTTTGGGCTATTGCCACCTATTCCCGCAAAAGGGCTGGTGGAACTGGCACCGGCGTTGCAAACAGGCAGTAGCGCTCTGGCCGATGCCTCCCTCTTTTGGCAAGGGCTGCAGCAGGAACCGATTGTGGTGGCTGATGGGCCGGGGCTGGTGCGGGCGCGTACTGTTTGCTGTCTCATCAACGAGGCGGCCGGCGTGCTGATGGAAGGTATTGCCACGGCGGCTGACATTGACCGGGCGATGCAGCTTGGCACCAACTACCCCCGCGGCCCGCTGGCCTGGGCCGACCACATCGGGCTGGATGCGGTGCTGGGGGTGATGACGGGACTGTTTGCCGAGTGGGGTGATGACCGTTATCGGCCGTCGCCGCTGCTGCGCCGCATGGTGCTGGCGGGCAAGCTGGGTAAAAAGACGGGTGAGGGGTTTTATCGGTATGAATTGGAGGAATAGAGATTAGAGACTGGAGATTGGATTTAGCGAAGCGGCAATCTCCAATCTCTAATCTCCAATTTGCATAAGCGCGTGGCTGTTAAATATTGTGCAATGTGTAATGCCGAACCGGTAACACGGCGACGGGTAGGGGGCGAGGCGTTGGCCGAGGGGGAGATATGCCCCGTATGTTATGCACCAACGTGCCGCTATCACCTGACGACGGTGCGCTGGCGTTGGCGCAGCAGCGGGGAAGCGGATGCGGCGCTGGTGTGTAAGTCCTGCAAAAGCAGCTATGCTCACCGTAATTGGGATACACTCAACCGCGACTGGATTACTTAAGGTGCCAGGTACTTGAGTGTTAACAATTTATTTGGGTAAATAACAAGGTCATTTCGACGAGTCTTCGAGGAGAAATCCCGCTCACCTGGCTGTCGCTAAGGGGATTTCTCGGAGGACCTCGAAATGACATGTTTGCCCGTTTATTTTGTTAACTGCCAATTACCTGGCATCGGAATCAGCTACTTGCTTTGGGGATATTTGGGAACGTCTGCCCCTACAAGTTGCTCAAACAGTTGCAATACTTCGCCGGGTTCGGCGTGCCGGCCGCTTTGCTTTTTCGAGTATAGCACCTCGTCGTTGACGAGGACTTCAAAAGCACCCTTGCTGCCGGTTATGATGACAAGATTATCAATGATGTGCTGGTAGTTAGTGAGAAGGTCTTGAACCGCACTCACGGTGCGGGTGCTGTAGTCTCAAGGTACGCAGTATTCAATGGAAATATTGTATTTTTCAGACATAGTTTGTTTCCTCCAAAGTAATTTGTGCTGAGTGTGCCGCCTTCATATAAGATGCGGACTCCATTCCACTTTAGTATAACGGCCGTTTCTCCTCTTGACAACGTGATCCCTCTACGCTACTATTCGCCCACTTCTGGGCCTGTAGCTCAGCTGGGAGAGCGCTACAATCGCACTGTAGAGGTCAGGAGTTCGAATCTCCTCAGGTCCACTGGTTGATTCATGACATCGTGAATAAAGTATCAAAAGCTGTGAACAGGAGTAGTAGGGAAGCTGTCATCAATCATCGGTAAACAGTTACCGGTGAAAAAAGAGAGCCGGGTCATCGGCTGAAAGCCTGGCAAATTTTTTCCTGAACTCGCCTGGGAGCTGTGTTGGTGAAGTAAAAAATAGCTGACACCGGTTTGCACCCGTTACGTGCCAGAGTGGATGGCTTTATAGAGATTTTCGATTTGCCAAATGGGACAAAAATGGCTAAAATCCCCAATCGTAAATCCGAAATCGGAAAAATTTGGGCCTATAGCTCAGCTGGGAGAGCGCTACAATGGCATTGTAGAGGTCAAGGGTTCGAGCCCCTTTAGGTCCACAAAGCTTTTTCTATCAGGAAAAGCAGCCATCAATCAGAGTGGTACCACGGAAGCCCTTTTCGTCTCTGAACGAAGAGGGCTTTTTTGTTGCCATTTAACCGAAGGCACACAAAGATTTAACGATCCGTTGATGTTGCCGTAGCCGGATACAGCAAATACTTGATGAGGGTGCAAAAGGTGCAAACCAGCCAGCTATAGAGCGAGAAGTTCAACTTCTTTGGAGAAGTTGAACTTCTTGTCCACTGTTTACAAAGGTGTTGATAATGAGTGACGTATACAATCCGCAAGAAGTTGAAGCAAAGTGGCAAGCAACGTGGCAAGAGAGCGGTCTTTACCGCCAGATGGTTGATAAAAGCAAGCCCAAGCATTATGCGCTAACCATGCTTCCCTACCCGTCCGGGGATTTGCACATTGGGCATTGGTATGCGATGACCCCCAGCGATGCGCGGGCGCGGTTTATGCGGATGAAGGGGTACAATGTGCTGTTCCCGATGGGGTTTGATGCGTTTGGGCTGCCGGCCGAAAACGCGGCCATCAAGCGCAACATCCACCCCAAAAAGTGGACTTTTGCCAATATTGAGCGGATGCGCGGTCAGCTTCGCAGCATGGGGGCGATGTTTGACTGGGAGCGGGAAGCGGTGTCGGCTGACCCCAACTATTACAGATGGACGCAGTGGTTCTTTAAAAAGCTGCTGGAATATGATTTGGCGTATCGCAAATTATCGGCCGTTGACTTTTGCCCCAACTGCAACACCACGCTGGCGCGGGAGCAGGTGTGGGGGGATGACCGCCACTGCGAACGGTGCGGCACACCCGTCATCAAAAAAGATTTGGAGCAGTGGTTTTTCAAGACGACCGACTACGCTGAGGAGCTGCTCGATTTTAGCACGATTGATTGGCCGGAACGGGTGAAGGTGATGCAGACCAACTGGATCGGCCGTTCGACGGGAGCTAACGTCACTTTTCACACCGAGCAGGGCGACCCGATTGAGATTTTTACCACGCGGCCAGATACGCTGTGGGGGGCAACCTTTATGGTGCTGGCTCCCGAACACCCGCTGGTAGACAAGATCACCTCTTCTGGGCAGGCCGATGCGGTGCTAACCTATCGTGAAGCGGCCAAGCGGCTGACCGATATTGACCGGGAAACGGCCGACAGAGAGAAAACCGGTGTCTTTACCGGTGCTTACGCCATCAACCCTGTCAACAACGCCCGCATTCCTATCTGGATTGCCGACTACGTGCTGATGACCTACGGTTCCGGGGCGATTATGGCCGTGCCTGCCCACGATGAGCGTGACTTTGCCTTTGCCACCAAATTTGGGCTGGAGATCATTGAGGTGATTCGTCAGCCGGGACGCAGTGACGAGGATGGGCCACTGACCGAGGCGTTTGTGTCCAAGACCGAAGGCACGATGATTAATTCCGGAGCATTTGACGGTACGCCTGCTTCAGAGGGGGTGGCGACGGTGACGGCATGGCTGGAAGCACAGGGCATGGGGTCAAAGGCGGTGAACTATCGGCTGCGCGACTGGCTGATTAGCCGCCAGCGGTATTGGGGTGCGCCGATTCCCATTGTCTACTGCCCGGAGCATGGGGCGGTGCCGGTGCCGGATGCCGATTTGCCGATTTTGCTGCCCGATGATGTGGAGTTTATGCCGACGGGTGAAAGCCCACTGCGCTTCCACGAAGGGTTTTTGCACACAACCTGCCCGGAATGTGGTCGGCCGGCCTTGCGCGAGACGGACACGATGGACACCTTTATGTGTTCATCCTGGTACCAATACCGCTATCTCAGCCCACACGATGACGAGCATCCGTTTGACCCGGAGGAAGGTGCATACTGGCTGCCGGTGGATCAATACACGGGCGGGATTGAACACGCCACCATGCACCTGATTTACACCCGCTTTTTCACGATGGCGATGCGCAAGATGGGGCTGGTTGACCACAGCGAGCCGATGCTGGCGTTGTATAACCAGGGGATGGTGCTGGGTGAGGACGGCGAGAAGATGTCGAAGTCGCGGGGCAACGTGGTGGCACCGGATGCGCTGGTGGCGCAGTATGGGGCAGACACGGTGCGGACATATTTGATGTTTTTTGCCAAGTGGGATCAGGGTGGGCCGTGGAATTATGACGGCATCAAGGGGCCGCAGCGGCTGGTGCAGGATGTGTGGGAGCTGGCGCGGCTGGCGTATGCGCCGGGGCAGGTGGCGGATGAGGCGAACCGGGGACTGCGGCGCAAGACGCACCAGACGATTCGCAAGGTAACGGCCGATTTTGAAAACTTCTCCTTCAACACCGCCATCGCCGCCATTATGGAGCTGCGCAACGCCATGCAGGCGGCGCGGCGCAGCGGCGACGTGGCGGCGGACGTGTGGGCCGAGGCGGTGGATGCGCTGCTGCTGCTGCTGGCTCCGGTGGCACCGCACGTGACAGAAGAGCTGTGGGCGCAGCGGGGGCATGGCTATAGCATCCACCAGCATAGCTGGCCGACGTGGGATGAAGAGGTAGCCAAGGAAGAATCCATTACGCTGGTGGTGCAGATTAACGGCAAGGTGCGGGATCGGATTGAGGTGCCGGCCGGAATGTCTGACGAGGAGCTAAAGGCATTGGCGTTGGCTTCGGAGCGGGTGGTGGAGTGGTTAAACGGCCGTTCCCCCCGCAAAGTCATCGTTGTCAAAGGCCGTTTGGTCAACATTGTAGGGTAGACAAGCTTTTATAGATGTGGAGGACACGGATTTTCCCCGTGTCCTTCCGCGTCCTTCCGTGTCCAAAAAACGGCCGTTTTCCCACCAAAGCACAAAACCACAGATGAACAGGATAAACACAAATAAAATCTGTGTTCATCTGCGTTCATCTGTGGTTGAAAAAACGGCCGTTTTCCCTTAAGCCAGCCCGTAAGTTTCACCACGCATCCTAGAAGTTACTTTGACGATGGTGTTTGTCTTCGTAAGGAGGCTTTCTGGGATGAATGTGCGTGCCAAACATGCGTTTAATAGCCAACTGTCGCCTACCCAAATTGGTTTGGGGGTAGCGATTGGGGTGCTGGTGCTGATAACGGCCGTTCTTGCCCTCGGCACTTACATCAATATCACCGCCGCCACCTCGGATTTTGACGCTGGCGACGTGATCACCGACTTATCCGATGTGCAGCGCGAACTGTTGCGGCTGCACATTGTTACCCACGATGCGCTGGTGCAGGGAACCAGCGACCCCACCCGCGCCGAGCTACAGCGAGCCGTGCTGCGCGACCAAATCAACCTGGCTTTGGTGGAAGCCAATGGCAATCGCCGTGTTACCAATGCGCTGGCCGCTATTATTACCGGGTTGGAGACGTATGATGAGCTGTTGGTGGGGTTTGAAAACGGCCGTTCCACCCGCGAACAAGCCATCATTGCTGAACAAATAGACTCCCTGCTTGTAGACATGGAACAACAGGTCATCGCCTTCTACAACCAGGAAGAAAGCCGCCTCTTTGGCCTCATGCGAGCCGACCTCTACGCCCAGCGCACCTCCCAAACCGCCCTCATCAGCCTCAGTACGCTGCTACTGCTCTTAAATGTTGCCCTGGCCCTGTCGCTGCACCGCACCATCAAGCGCGACTTTGATCGCGCCTACAACATCGTCGAGCTGGAGCTGATTGAGCGCACCCGCGTCGAGCAGGAACTGCGCCAGGCCAAGGAGCGTGCCGATGCCGCTAACCAGGCCAAAAGCGAATTTGTCTCCCTTGTGTCACACGAACTCAAAGCCCCTATGACCTCCATCAAAGGGTACGCTGCGCTGCTGCACGGCGGCATGGCGGGGGAGATCAACCCGCAGCAGCAGGAGTTTCTGCGCACCATTGACCGCAACGTGGCGCGGATGGATCGGCTGGTGTCCGATCTGGCCGATATTTCCCGCATTGAAGCGGGCAAGCTGCTGCTGGAGCGCAGTAAAGTGCTTTTGTCAGAAGTGATTGCCGAGGTTGCCCAATCGGCCGATGCCAATTTGCAGGAGAAAGCACAGCATTTGCACATTCAATTGCCGGCCGATTTGCCCGCCATTTATTCCGACCGCACCCGACTGCTGCAAATTTTGACCAATCTGGTGAGCAACGCCCATAAATACACCCCGCCCGGCGGCGAGCTAACCATTCAGGCGTGCCGGGTTCCGCACCGCAATGGGGTGGGTTATGTGAATGGTCATGCCAACGGCCACGCCAATGGCCGTACCCAGGGTACCAACTCTGTTCAGGACATGGTGCAGGTGACGGTGCAGGACACCGGGATTGGGATTGCGGAAGCAGAACACCCGCAAATTTTCCAAAAGTTTTTCCGTTCAGAGGATCATCAGGCGCGGGCGGTGCCGGGGACGGGGTTGGGGTTGAGCATCACCAAAAATTTGGTGGAGATGCACGGGGGGCATATCTGGTTTGAGAGCGAATACCAGCGGGGGACGGCCTTTCACTTTACGATGCCAGTAGCAACGGCCGTTTCTGTCTAAAAAAGTAGGACAAGTTTGCAAACTTGTCCTACTTCCACCAATCTGTCCTACACCTCATCCATCGCGGTAATAATCTTGTCAACCAGCCCATACGCCTGAGCCTCTTTGGCCGACATCCAGAAGTTGCGGTCTGTATCTTCCTCCACCTTTGCCAGTGGCTGTCCCGTTTGGTCAGCAAAAATCTGGTTCAGACGGCGGCGCATCTTGATAATTTCCTGTGCCTCAATAGCAATGTCAGACGCTTGACCCCTGGCACCGCCCATCGGTTGGTGGAGCAAAAAGCGGGTGTTGGGCAAGCTGTACCGGTTTTCTTTTTCAGCAGCCGCATAGATGAGCGCCCCGGCACTGGCAACCCAGCCCGTGCCAATCACCTTCACCTTTGGCTTCACAAAGCGAATCATGTCAAAAATCGTGTCGCCTGACTCCACGTGGCCGCCCGGTGAGTTGATGATGAGCTTGATGTCGTCGTCAGAATCGGCTGCCAGCACCAACAGTTTTTGGGTAATTTCCTGCGCCACCTTCATATTAATTTCGCCAAACAGCAAAATGGTGCGCGTCTCCATCAGCTTGTGATCCAGCGACATTGGTTTCTTGTCGTTTTCAGGCTGCGCTGGCGGTTGTTCTTGCTCTTCTTCTTCGTCAAAGTCGTCTTGCTCTTCAGCAAGGATAAATCGTTGCGTCATAAGTTCCTCAATTTTGCACAGGGCGTTTCGCAAAAAAGGCCCTACTGGTTAAGGTGATATTGTTCCACACCCGTGTAAGATTGGCGTTAACGGATCGGTAATCGGTAATCAGTAATCGGTTATCAGTCAGGTTACTGATTACCGATTACTGACGACCGTTTACTTCAAATTAGTGAAGGCACGGAGGCCGGGATAAACGGCCGTATCTTCCAAATGATCCTCAATTCGCAAAAGCTGATTGTACTTCGCCACGCGGTCGCTGCGGGCAGGGGCGCCCGTTTTAATCTGCCCGGCGTTCAAAGCCACAGCCAGATCAGAGATGGTAGAATCTTCGCTTTCGCCGCTGCGGTGGGAAACAACGGCCGTCCAGCCCGCCCGCTGCACCATGTCCACCGCCGCAATAGATTCTGTCAATGTGCCAATCTGGTTGACCTTGCACAGCAAGCTGTTGCACGCCTTTAGCCCCATTGCCTTTTCAATGCGCTTGACGTTTGTCACCAGTAGGTCATCACCCACAATCTGCACCTTGCTGCCCAGCTTTTGCATCATCAACTGCCAGCTTTCCCAATCATCCTCGTGCAGCCCATCCTCAATCGAGATAATCGGGTATTTGTTGCACCAGTCGGCGTAAAAGTCCACCATTTCCGCGCCAGACAGCACCTTGCCTTCGGTTTTGAGATGGTACATGCCGTTCTCGTAAATTTCAGAGGCGGCGGCATCCATTGCCAGCATGATTTGTTCGCCCGGCTTGTAGCCCGCTTTTTCAATGGCTTCCAGAATGAGATCAAACGCCTCGCTGTTGGCGGAGACGCGGGGGGCAAAGCCGCCTTCGTCGCCAACGGTGGTGCCATATCCCTTGCTGGAAAGCACTTTTTTCAGGCTGTGGTAAATTTCCACCCCCCAGCGCAGCCCTTCGCGGTAGGTTTCGGCGCCAACGGGCATGATCATGAACTCTTGCAGGTCGGTGGAACCCATAGCGTGTTTGCCGCCGTTCATGATGTTCATCATGGGAACGGGCAGGGTGCGAGCGGAAACGCCGCCAATGTAGCGGTAAAGCGGTTGCTCCAGGCTGGCGGCGGCGGCTTTGGCGACGGCCAGGGAAACGCCAAGAATGGCGTTGGCTCCCAGCCGTTCCTTGTTTTCGGTGCCGTCGAGTTCGATCATCGCTTCGTCAATGCCTACCTGGTCGGTGGCTTCCCAGCCGACGATGGCTTCGGCGATTTCTTCGTTAACGGCCGTTATTGCCCCCAACACCCCCTTGCCACCATACCGCCCCTTGTCGTCATCACGCTTCTCCCACGCCTCATATGCCCCCGTGGAAGCCCCGGACGGCACAATGGCTTGCCCAAATGCCCCGTCAGACAGCTCAACATCCACTTCAACCGTGGGGTTGCCACGGGAATCCAGTACTTCACGTCCATAAATTGATTCAATATATGCCATAATTGTTTTAGCTCCTTGGTCGTTCCCCGCAACAGGAATAGAGGGCAGCGAACGGCCGTTAGTCTCTTATCTGAGTTGTAAATAACCCAATCGTTTAGTGGGAAAGGAGTCAGTGGACGAGAAGTTCAACTTCTCCGAAGAAGTTGAACTTCTGACTGACCCCATTATAACAAACTTCTATTCATCCAGCGTAATTTCCACAAAGCTGGTGCGGAATGGGTAGACCCACAGCTCTGCCTTGTGCTTTTTGTTGCCGTTGTGAACTGTGACCACATAATACCCGGCTGCCACATCATCAATGACAAAATTTTCCTGCCAGCCATCGTCCCCGTTTACGCTTTCGTCGGCATAGGTCGTCGTGCCAGAATATTTGGCGGCGGCATCAAGGCGGTTGAGCGTCACCAGTGCCTGGCGCACGGGCGAGCCATCGGGCCAGCGCACCACCCCGGCTACCGTGCCGTGATCGGGGAATGGGTAGAGCCAGAGTGACGGGTTGCGGGTGGCATCATAGCTGTTTTGCCCCACGCGCACCTCCAGATGCAGGTGCGGCCCTTCGGCTACGCCACTGGCACCTGATAGCGCAATGACTTGCTCGGCATCCACATGCTGCCCCTCATTCACATAAATTTCCGAAAGATGACCGTACAGGTTATAAACGGGCTGTCCATCTAACTGCGAGTCGAGTTCAATGACGACAACGTTACCGTAAAAATTGGTTTCTGGCCCCTGGGCAAAGGTGTCGTCGCTGCCGGCCACGCGCACCGTACCGCTGGCGACGGCCAGCACAGGGGTACCGCTGGGGACATAGAACTCTACGCCGTGGTGGGTTTGCAGCGTGCCGCCCCGCGTGCTGCCATAGGGATACACTTTGTCGGTCCACACGGTGCCGCCTTCGGGAATGGGGCGGCGGAGCCAGTAATGTTCGTTGGGGTCGGTGTGGGGCAGGGCGGGCGGGGTGAAGGTTGGTTGTGGGGTAGCGGTTTCAGCCACGGTGGCCGGGTCGGGGGTGGGCAGGGTGTTGCTAAAAACGGCCGTTACCGTGGGAATCGGTGTCACTGTGGGCAGCGTAAACGTGGCCGTTGGTTCAGGTGCCACCGTAAACACCACCGGCGGGTTGACAGGCTGCGCCAGCGTGGGCGAGGCCACGGCGGTAGGCAGTTCGTTCTGCACCACGTTTTGGGCAATGGCACTGGCTGGGGCAGTGGGCTGGCAGCCAGCCAGTAACAGGATTGTTAACAGTAGGCACAGGCCAGGCACCAATCTGGGGCATTTGGGATGCGGCATCACGGCTTAAAAGACTCCTCGCTGGCGGGCGGTGGCTAAAACGGCCGTTACAGACGCATCCACATCCCGTTCCAGGCGGCTTATTTCGGTTTCCCAGGTGTCGGCCAGCGTTCTGTCGGTAATGCTTTTGCAGTTGGTGCGAATGTTTAGGGCGGAGGCACGAACGGCCGTTTGTGCCAACAATGCCCCCACGGCCGCATCCGTAACCGCGTTGATATTGCCCAAGGCGACAATATCCTTGGCTAAATGCACCACCTGGCGGCTGAGTCGGGCAACCTTCAGGGGGATCAGCGCCACGTCGAGACGGGCATTGGAAACGGCCGTTTCCCGCACCGCCTCATCCACCTGTGTGTTTCGTAAGGCAAACATAAGCCGATTATACGCTGCTGAATCTTCCGAAACCGCTTTCGTAAGCTCCTCGCGCAGCTCCCGCGCATCCGCCTCAATCGCCCGCACCTCGTTCTGTACATCAGCATACTTTTTGCGCCCCACCGTCAGTCCGGCCACCATTTGCGTCAGTGCTGCTGCTAAGGCCCCGGCCAGCGCGGCGGCAGGGCCACCCCCCGGCGTGGGGGTGTTGTTGGCCGTTGCCTCCAGATAGCGGATTGGCACAATGCTCATTTCGTCGCCTTCATCATACAATTGATATTCCAGCACCTGATCGTCGCGCATATCGTCAAGCTGCAAATACCATTTAGCCGATTCCATCAAGGCTTGTTGCGGAATCATGCCCACCAACTCGGCGCGGGTCACAGTTAGCCCGTAATGTGCTGCCTGTAGTTTGACCATTTCCTGCACCTGGTACAGCGGCGTTTTTGCAAAATTGGTCAAATTCATGCTTACCTGCACCTGACCGTTTACTTCATACCCCTTTGCCAGCAGATAGCGCAGCCCACCGTTGCTGTGGCGAATTGCTTTGGCGATCTTTTTGGCATAACCCACGTCATGGGTGTTGAGGTAGAGGTTATAGGCGATGAGGAACGGCCGTACACCAATAATGGTTGCTCCCCAAGACCGAGGTTCGGCCGGCCCACAGTCAGGGTCTCTTTCTGGCTTTACCCCAATCTCCTGCCGCCACGCTTCATATTCGCCGCGCCGAATTTCGGTAAGTTGCTCCCGCTGTGGCAATTTGGCAGCGTGGCCGTAAAAGTAAACAGCAATCCCCAACTCGCGGCTTACCCGCTCTCCCAGCCGATGTGCCATCTCAATGCACGCTTCCAGGCTTACGCCCTTAATCGGCACAAACGGGCAGACATCCGTGGCTCCAATGCGCGGGTGATCGCCCTGGTGCTGGTCCATGTCAATCAATTCGGCAGCTCTGGCAATGGCGCGAAAGGCTCCTTCGGCCACGTCATCCAGCGAACCAACAAAGGTGATGACGGTGCGGTTGTGGGTGGTGTTGGCGCTGACGTGCAAAATGCGCACACCGGGTACGGTGCGGATGGCGTCGGCAATGCTGTTGTAAATGTCGGGAGAACGGCCGTTGCTGAAGTTGGGTATGCACTCAACAATTTGCTGCATAAAAAAATCTCCAATTTGAAAAAGATGCTATGGTGGGAAAACAGGTGGATGCTACACTGCCAAAAGTTATAAAAACCTGTGATTTATATCACAATGCAGCAAGGGAGGCGAATTTCGTTTATCATAGAGGCAAGGCCATTTATTGGTAAGGAGCGAGGGATGGGTGATCGTGAAGGAAATGTACTTGGTTTTCTAATTTCTGCCTTTGCCGTTGGTGTACTGGTTGTTGGTTGGTTTTTGTTTAACCGCCAGCTCATTTTAGGCGTGCAGGCCGGATTGGTGGTAGGCGTTATTGTTGGCTCCATTTTCTGGCCGGTGGTGCGAACACCGGATTTAGGCGGGCGGGCATTGATGGGTGCCTTTATTGGTGTGCTGCTCATTTTGCTGTTTGAGGCGTTGCAAATAGGCAATGTGTTGCGTGGCTTCAATTTTTTTACGCTGGCAGGTGCTTCATCATTGCTCGGCGGCACTGTGTATGGTGCCATCATTCGTATTTTGCAGGCGGCTTACATTGGAGCCGCGTTTGCCATTTTGTTGGTGGCACCCACCAAATTTGTGCTAGGGGCCTTGGTTGGCACGCTGGTGGCAGCCGCCATTGGCGGCGTGGGTATACCGCTGCTGGCACTGCAGGGCGTTGTTTTGCAGCAAGAAGTTGCCTGGCTGGGGATTGGTTTGCTGACGCTGGTGTTGTTTATCGTTTTTGATACGAGTTAGTTCGGGGGGGGCAGGGAGTAGGGAGTGGGGCGTGCAAAACGCCCTGCTCTCCACTCCCCACTCTCTACGGCTGCTCTTCTTCCTCAACCGGTTCAGGCTGGAGCGAACCAAACGGGGCATCAAATTTCAGGACGCGGTTGTTGCCAGCGTCGGCAATGTATACGTTGTCTTTCGCATCTACGGCAATGCCGTTGGGTAAAGCCAGGCTGTTGACATCGGTGCCAAATTGCCCAAACCGCCCCAAATAAGCACCATCGCTGCTGAAAATGAGGATGCGGTATTCTTCGGGGTCGGTGACATAGACGCGGCCGGCGCTGTCAACGGCCGTATATGGCTTGTTGTTGATGGATTGACCTTGCCACGCATTCACGTCCCACTGCCACAGGGGAAGGAGGTCGCGGTTGAACTGCTGAATACGGCCGTTCCATGTGTCGGCCAAGTACACGCTGCCGTCGGGGGCGGTGGCAATGCCAACGGGTTCGTTGAACTGCCCAAGCTGGTTGCCAAACTGCCCAATTTGGCGCAGAAAGTTGCCATCGCGGTCGAGAAGTTGCATTCGATGGTTGCCAGTGTCGGTAACAAGCAGTTGGTTGCCTTCGATGAGGGTGATGGAGCGAGGGCCAAAGAAAAGGCCAAGCCCTTCGTCGCCTGAATCGGGGGCGGGGGAGCCGCTTTGTCCAAACACGCCCATGAGTTCGCCGTCGAGGGTGAATTTCTGGATGCGATGGTTCCAGGTGTCGGCGACGTAGACAAACTGGTCATCCACAGCGATGCCCCACGGTTCGTTAAATTGCCCCGGTTCGCTGCCAAAGCTGCCCCAACTGGTGGCGGGCGTGCCGTCGCTATTGAAAACCTGGATGCGGTGGTTGCCGGAGTCGGCGATGTATAAACGGCCGTTTTTCCCCACCGCCACATTTCTTGGAGCCGCCAACCCATCCGCCGCCGCACTTTCCACACCGTTAGGGTTGATCACCAGCGACGGACTAAGCTGTAGCTCATTGGCTTCATAGGGGTCTACCCGGCCGGCAACGCTCACCGCTCCCACGCCGTGATCCCACAGTTCGGCCAGCACGTCTTCGCGGATGTAGAGGCGCAGCGGGTGGCGCAGCGGCCATTCGGCGGCGGTGAAGGTGCCGCCAAACACCTCGCCATATTTTTTGAAGTCCCGATAGAAGAAAATGTCCCACAGTGCCTGCCGCACATTTGGGTTGCCCAGCCCGCGCCCTGTTTGTTCAGTGCCAAAGACAGCGTTCCAGGAGAAGTTGCGGTAATCCTCCATCGGCCACCAGAGGAAGGTATAATCCTGATGCTTGAAATTTTTGCTCAGGTACGGGTCGGTAACATCCCAGTTTTTGCGCCCGACGATGACAACCGGGGAGTCATTGAGGCTTTGCGAGGGGCTGTCGCCAAAGTAGACGCGGTTGGGATAGTCGCGCAGGTACCAGGTGAAGGGCCAGGCCACGTCGCTATCGTAGGCGACGCGAAGGCTCTTGTCGCCATAAAGCCGCAGCGAAAGCTCGTCCAGTTGATCCATGACGATGCTTTTGGTGGCGGGTGCGCCGTGGGCGTAGACCATGAACTCGTTAGTGTAGTCGGCGTTGGTGTAGGCGGCCATGTAGGTGAAGCGGATGGTGAGCAGGCTGAGGAGGAGGAAGGAGCCGAGGATGAAGATCGGTTTAACGGCCGTTTTCTCCTCCACCTTGCCCCGTTCCCGCAGCCACAAATAAACCACGCCAACCGCCAGCACCAAACTGCCCAAAAAACGGCCAATACCGGTCAAATTATCCGCACTTTGTTCGCCAAACTGGATTTGCCCCAGCAGCAGCGGGCCGGCCGCCAAAGCCACTGTTACCAACAGCAGCATCGTCAGCCCCAGCAGCAGCCAGCCGGAACGGCTAAAAAGCGTGCTAACTGCCGGAACAAGCCGCTGCTGGAAGTACCAGCCAGCCATAAACACCATTGGGATGACAAAATGGGTGCTGAGCCACGGCATCTTTTCCCCGGCATAGCTGTAGGCCGCCCAGGTGAGCAGCAGCCACCAGGTGAGGTAGGGAATAAGACCAAAGAGCTCATTGCTATGCCAGAGGTCGCGCAGGGCGTGCAGAGGATTGGCTTCGCCCCAGGTGGCAAATGCGCGGTAAGCCACAGCCAGATAAAGGATGATGCCGAGGATAAGGATGATGGCGGTAGCCAGGTAGGCAGGCAAATGGTTGGGGTTAAGCTGTGCCTCGATGGAACGGTTGGCAAGCCAGTCGCTGAGGCTGTAGCCAAGCAGGGTGAGCAGCAGCACGCCCACCCAGTAGCCCACCGTGCGGCTGATTTTGTGCAGCCGCAGCCACCAGCCGATGGCGAGGGTGGAGAAGATAATGGGCAGGAATTCATAGAAGGGGGTGACAAAGAAGTAGTAGTACCACGGTTGGCTGCCCCGCTGCACCGCCTGCTGCTCCAGCCAGTAGCCCAGCGAGCCGATGGTGCCGCTGAACCAGCCGCTGGGGTTGGTGAAAACGGAGGTGTAGAGTACGAGAAAGATACTGTGGAAAATGACGGCGGCGATGACCCAGCGTCGCTGGTGCCACCAGAGGCCAATTGCCACGCCGATAATGAGGGTGATGATGAGGAAGATGCCGGAACGAGTGATGCCGGAATCCAGAAATGAAGACCAGCAAATGCCGTTGAGGGCGCGGTTGAACAGGATTTGCACCGCCGACATCGTTTCTTGCCCTTCCAGCATACAGGTGTTGATGGAGTAATCTTGCGGGTTCCACCCGGCGATTTGGGTGAAGAGGGGGGAGACGGAGGGCAAGAGCAGGGTGGCAAAGAGGATAATGAGGTCAAATTCGGCAAATTGGTCAATGAAGGGGCGCATTTGTTTGGCAAGGAAGAACAGCCCGCCGATAAGAACGCCAAAACCGCCAATTTGCACCCAGCGGGCGGCGGTTTCGCTGCCGGTGTTGGGGGTGGTGGCAACGGCCGTTTGTTCCGCCGTGGGGTCAACCGCAAACCCTTCATCCGTTTCCGCCGTGGCGGTACGTTCAGCCTCTCCCTCAACGAGTTTTTGGGTGACAAACCCGCCGCCAATGAGCAGCACGCCCAGGCCAAGTACAACGAGCGGCGGGATGATCCGGGAGAAGTTTTTGCCCAGCCAGCCGCTGGCAAAGATTTGCCCCAGCAGCCGCAGCACAAAAAAGCTGCCAAAGATGGCGACGTAGATAAATGATACTTCCTTGGTGCTAAACATGAGGGCAGTTCCAGATGCAAACCACCACAAATATTTTTCCTTGCGGTCGTGGAGATAATACCAGGAGGCGATAAAGATGATGAGTGCCCAGCTAATGACGTAAATATCGTGGCGGATGTAGCGTGAGTAGTAGGTGATGTAGGGGGAGATGAGGAGGAGGAAGCTGGTGAACAACGCGCCGACGCGCCCTAGCCAGCGGCGCAGCAGCAGGGCGGGCAGGACGACCAGCACCACGCCGAAGAGTGCCACGGGGATGCGAGCCGCCAGATCGCTGTCGCCAAAGAGCCAGTAGGAAACGGCCGTTATGTGAAACAAAAACGGGCCGTGCATCAATGGCGTGTGGCTGTAGCCGTCGCCAATGTAGAACTGGTAGGAAAACTGAGTGTGTAGGCTTTCGTCGTGGCTCATCACCCTGCTGCCCAAATCCCAGAAGCGGGTAATGATTGCCAGCAAAATAAAGGCCAGGTAGATCACCTTCTCCCAGTCGAGGCTGAGGACGGTGGCGAGTGGCCGGGAAAGGAGGTTAGGGTGGGAAACGGCCGTTTGTTCAGGTGTGGTTATCGCTTTGGTCATAAGTCTAAATCCAGCGTTACGTTTTGTTCAATTTCACCGCAGAGGACCTATTAGAAGTTCAACTTCTCGGAAGAAGTTGAACTTCTTGTCCCTAATTTGAAAAATAAGCCAGCAGCGCCAGCGGCGTGGGGTTGGGCGCGGGTGTTGCCACATGGTCATCAGTGGAAATGGCGATGGCGGTGCTGGTGGGCATTTGCGTTGGCGGAGCTTTGGTCGCTGTGACGGTAGGCGTGTTGGTGGTGGTGGCCGTCATCACCAGCAGCATCGGGTTGTTGGAAAACCCGTTGCTTTGCTGGCGGGCGTTCCACCCCATTCCACCCAGCAGCAGCATGAGCAGCAGGACGATGGGGGCAAGCTGTTTTTGCCAGCCGTGCAGCAGCGATGGCGTTTGACGGCGGGGAATGGGGGGCATAAACGGCCGTAATTGCCGAGGTGCCGGTTCCGTGGCCGCATGGAGCGTACTCCGCACCAACTGCCCCAGCCGCTGTTCATTTGCCAACGCCTGCTGGCAGCGGGGGCAGCCTTGGGCGTGGCTTTCCACCTGCTGCCGCTCAACCTGGGGCAACAGCCCCAGCGCGTAATCGGGAATTTGTTGCAAAATTTGTTCGTGGTTCATGGGTAGAACGAGAAGTTCAACTTCTTCGGAGAAGTTGAACTTCTGAAGGTCTAAATCTCTAATCGCCAAAAATATCCTTCTCGGACAATAACTCATGCAGCGTCTTATGCACCAGCCGCATCCGCGACTCGGCGGTTTTGGCGGGGATGTTGAGAATGTCGCCAATTTCCTGGTAGCGCAGGTCGTGGTAGTAGCGCAAAACGGCCGTTTCTCTCAGCTTTGGCGACAACTGTTTCAACGCTTCCCATACCGCCTGCTGCCGTTCGTTCAGGGCCAGCGTTTCGGACGGCGTGGGGGTGTCTGTGTCGGCCACCTCGTGGCTAAGGAGCTGCCCCAGGGAAAAGGTGGGCAGCCATTTACGGCGGCGTTTGTTGCGGCAGCGGCTGACGGCGATGCGGTAGAGCCACGTTTTGAAGGCGGATTTACGGCCGTCAAATTGATCGAGGCTGCGGAACGCATATTCAAAGCTGTCTTGCAGCACTTCCTCCGCATCCTCCCGGTTTTGCAGCAGCCCATACGCCAGCCGGTAAACCATCCCGGCGAATTGGTTGTACAGCACTACATGCGCCGCTTCTTCCCCGGCCAAACAGCGGGCAATCAGCTGCTCTGTTTCGTCAGCAGTGTCGGTTAGGGCAGCGTCGTGCCAGGTTAAAGCGTACAAGTCGGTCATGGTTATTGGTTATTGGTTATTGGTTATTGGGGTTCATGCCAATAACCGATAACCGATAACAATTTTATGGCTGCCCCACGTCGCTGCGTACCCACACAATGAGCCGTTCTTCGGGGATGGGAAGGGGCGAGGTGTGGAAAAGCCACCAGCGGAAGGTGTCGGACAGGGGGCTGCTGCTGTTTTGCAGGGTCACGGCCACGTCTGGGCGCAACCAGGCGTAGTCGGTTCCTAAATAATCGCTGCCAAAGCTGGGTTCGGTCTGGCTGGCGGGGGTGATGATGAGCGGTTGGGTGGCGGCGGCGGGAACGGCCGTTCCAAACTGGGCGCGGGGAAACGGCCGTAAATACCAGCGCAGCAGCGGCGAATCCACCGCACTAAACAGCTCCAAATCGCTGTCCGAGCCAGCCCCCTGCCGCGACACATCCTGCACCAGCTGCACCAGCAGCCGAATATCACCATCGGTAGCCGTTTGCACCCACCGTTCACGGGGGTCATTGCCCCAGCGCTGCGCCATGCCCCAGCCCAGCCCCCACTGGTAAAACACAAACAGCCCCAGCAGCGCCAGCACCGTTCCCTGGTAAACCGCGCTTGTTTCGCCCCACGTCCAGATCATGTAAAGGGCAAAAACGGCAATGATTGCCCCCATGCTGGTAAACCAGAGATGGGAGAGGGCGGGGCTGTTGATGCTTGCCAGCTTGAGGTAGCGGGCAAAGTTGACAAAGGCGAGCATTGCCAGAAAAACCAGCCCACCCGCCAGCCAGCCGGTGAGATAGTGCAGCGGTTGGGCAAATAGCCGACTGCCCAGATGCCCCACCAGCAGGTAGGCTGGCAAAATAACCAGCAGGGCGTTGCTGTTTTGCCCAGCTTGCAGCGGCATGAGGATGAGGGTGAGGAGGAGCCAGAGGGTAAGAAGGGATTGGAGATTGGGGATTGGAGATTGATGAAGGTTTGCACTCTCTAATCTCCAATCTCTAATCTCATTTTTGGAGCTAATGATACCCCACACCAACCCCAGCAGCACGGGCAGTTCATAGCGCAGCAGCACCAAATACGGGTCGGCCATATTGCCTACCACGCCAAACTGCCCCAGCCACCGCCCCGCCACCTGTGCTGCCGCGCCCAGACCAGCGGGGTACCAGAGGAAGAGGGTGGCAGCGGTGAGGAAGGTGAGAAGGGAGAGCAGGGGGGCAGAGGTGCGGGGGGGCAGAGGAGAATGCTCCCCTGCTCCCCTGCTCCCCTGCTCCCCTGCTTTCTTGCTGGCTTGCAAAAACCAGACTGCCCCCCCCACCGTCACCAACGCCGTATAAAACAGGGGGGATGTGGCGAGACCGAGGCCGAGGGAAACGGCCGTTACCGTTTGCCACCGTTTTTCCCCCGTTGCTTGCCAATTGAGCCAACCCGCCGCCAGCCCCATTGCTGCCAGCATCGTCAGCGCGTCGCCGTTGGCCGTGCGGGCGGTGAGGGTTGCCAGCGGCGAAATGGCGAGCAGCAGGCTGCTGATTAGCATCCCGGCGTTGCCCAGCCAGCGGCGGAAAAGCACGGGGCTGGCAACCAGCGCCACCCCCGCCAGCGCGGGAACGAGCCGCACGGTGGCATCGCTTAACCCCACAAGCTGGCTGAGGAGGGTGGTGAGGGTGAAATAGAGGGGGGTGTTAACGGCCGTTGGCACCCCGCCCGGCTGCCAAAATTGCCACACTGCCAGCCCATTTTCTGCTTCGCTGGGCGAAAGCGGCAGCTGCGCCAGCGTTGCCAGCCGCATAATGGCCGCTGCTCCCACCACCAGCAGCAACAGCCCGTCGGCAATGGTGAGGACGGGGAGGGAAAACGGCCGTTTGGTGTCGTGGTCTACTGCTAAATCTGTCATGCGAAATCAGGTGATTAGAGATTAGAGATTGGAGATTGATGAAGGTTTGCAATCTCCAATCTCCAATCACCAATCTCTATCCCTTTGGCTCCCAGCGATAAATCGTCACCGAATTGTTTTGGTAGGCAACGGGCAGTTGCTCGGCAAACTTTTCCATCCCGTTGCTGCCATACGTCGTTTGCTCCAGCGACCCCACGTAAATATAGGTCACGCCCAGATCATCCAGCCACCCCGCCACGTTGTCGAGGTTAAGCTGGGTGTAAATGTCGCGCACAATCGGGTCACGCCGCCCCGGTTCGGGGTTGCTGCTGCCGCGCCACTGCATCTCATGCCCAGCCCAGCCCAGCACCGTGGGAATGCCGGTGCTGGCGGCAATGCGGCCAAATTCGCTGTACTGCCCACCAACCGCCTCCAAAATCACGTCCGATGACGTTGCATTTGCGCGTAGCCAATCTATTGCCATCATTTCATCCGCATTAAAACGCAGCCGTTGGGCTTGCCCGTCCAGCGTGGCGGGTTGGCGGGTTTCCCCCACCGGGCCGCGATATTCCAGGGTGCGGGAACGGACGGCGTAGACGGGGAAAAGCAAGGCGACGGCCAGCAGTGCGGCGTATCCGGCTGAGGCGAGGGCGGGAATAACGGCCGTTTGTCGGCGCGGCCGCAGTTGCCATAAATAATCGAGGCTGACCAGAGCCGCAACGCCAAACATAAGCCATGCCTGATAGTAAAACTTGAAGGTGGTGTTCAGGCGAAAGCCAAAATTGTCGCGCAAATAGACAAATTCTGGCCCCAGCGTCAGCAGGGCGGCGGTGGCAACCAACAGTAAGGTGAATGGCAGGGTGATGGGGAGCAGGGGGGCAGGGGGGCGGGGGGGCGGGGGAGAATGTTCCTCTGCTCCCTTGCTCCTCTGCTCCCCTGCTTCTTTACCTTGCTCCCCTGCCTCTTTCCACACCATGACAATAGTGCCGAGCAAAAACAATAGCAGCAGCGTCACGCCGGCGTAGGTGAGTTTGGCGGTGAGGAGGGGGGGAATGAGGGCAAGAACGGCCGTTAATCCCCACCCCAGCGCAAACGCCCCATCCGGTCGGGAGGGCAGCGACAGGCCAAGCTCTTGAGCAATGCCCAGTACGCGCCCGGCACCTTCGGTGCTGCTGGCGATGAGCCAGCCGAGGAAGAGCATGAGGGTGAGGAGGGTGAGGAGGAGGGAAACGGCCGTTAATGCCCCCACCCGCCACTGCCGCCCCCGCTGCCGCCACAGCAGCCGCCCCATCAACAGCGTAATCGGCAGCAGCGGCATCCCGAAAATGAGCAAAAAGTGCGCCAGCCGGGTGGGTCGCATCATAAACGGCAGCAGATAGGGCGCACCGGCTTGGGAGCGGAAGCCAAAATAAAAGGGCAAATAAAGGACAATAGCCGGGACAACGAGCAAAACAGCCAGCTTTCCTGTTTGTGTCAGCAAGTCGCTGTGCCAGCCCTGCGCCTGCCACCGTCCCAGCGCATACGCCCCCAGCACCACAAACAAATGGATGAGTACGTCCCAGGTGTTGAGGAAGGAGAGACCGCCAAGGAGGAGGATGGTGAGGAGGTAAAGCGGCCAGTCAATGGGGTGCAGAAGCTGTTGGACGCTATTTAGCAGGGGGGCAGAGGTGCGGGGGAGCAGGGGCGAATGCTTCTCTGCTCCCCTGCTCCCCTGCTCCCCCGCTCCCCCGCTTTCCCGCAAATACCACACCAACGCCACGGCCAAACTAAGCAGGGCAAAGGGCAGGGCCAACACGTGGGGGTGCATGTCGCCAAGGACAAAGCTGAAGGCGGGGATTTCGACGATGGGTTCCAGCCCTTCTTCGGCGCGGCCGGAAAGGTGGTATTCGTGGATGACGCGGGAGGTGCGCCACCACCACCATTGGCTGGACTCGTAGCGCGGGGTTTCGCTGACGATGGCTGGGGTGTTGAGGTCGCGCACATCGAGCCATGCCCAGAAGTCGGCCGAGCCAACGCCGTTGCCGTGGGCAATTTCTAGCAGGATGACGAGGTTGCCCGCCAGCGGCAGGGCGAGGGCGGCGAGAATGCCGAGAAGGCGGGCGGAGCGGAGGCGAGGAAGTGATTGGAGATTGGAGATTGGAGATTGCTGACGCTCACCCCCAATCTCTAATCTCCAATCTCCAATCGCTATCAAGTTAAAGACGAGGCCAAATGCACCAACGGCCGTTCCTGCCACCAACCACGCGAGCCCCAAATTAAACGCCATTGCTTCCGGCACCAATGCCAGCCGCGCCAGCAGCGAGGTCATGACATAGCC